>Ga0173483_10000473_pt1 | contig 11372 bp, 8 predicted proteins | sample NitcycUS178409R2_FD_122621 | JGI IMG/M metagenome (GOLD analysis project Ga0173483, IMG submission 122621) | Soil microbial communities from Arlington Agricultural Research Station in Wisconsin, USA - Nitrogen cycling UWRJ-S178-409R-2 (version... | ecosystem: Environmental > Terrestrial > Soil >...
GACCGCCGAGGTCGACCAGTACTCCGACCTGAAGGAGTAGGGCGAGGCCCATGGAGCTGCTGATCGCCCTCATTCCGGCGCTGCCCCTGGCGGGCTTCCTCTTTGCCGTCCTCGTCGGTCCGCGCCTCGACCGAGTCCCCGTGCACGGGCACCACGGCACGCACGACGGTCACGAGGGCGACCACGGCGACGATCACGGGCCGGTCGACGACTCCGCCTTCCGCGGCATCCCGACCGAGGAGGAGCAGGCCGCCACGAGCCCGCATGCCGGCCACGCGGACGACCTCGCCAACGGTGACGGCGCCGCGGGCGTCATCCCGGAGGACATGAACGACGGCCTCGGCCAGCCGGGGCACGTCACGCCCGGTGGCGAGCGGCCACGCTATCTGTCGTGGATCGTGCCGACCGGGCTCGTCGGCCTCGGCTGGGTCCTCAGCATGGTCGTCTTCGCCAACGTCATCTTCGGCGGCAACGAGTACGAGGTGACCCTCTACGAGTGGATCGGAGCCGGCGACTTCCGGGTCGACATCAGCTTCCTCGTCGATCCACTGACGGCCATGCTCCTCCTCGTCGTCAGCTCGGTCGGCTTCCTCGTCCACGTCTACTCGATTGGCTACATGGACGGCGACCGCGGCCTCTGGCGCTTCTTCGCCTACCTGAACCTCTTCATGTTCAGCATGCTGCTGCTGATCTTCGGGGCCAACTTCCTGCTCCTCTATGTCGGCTGGGAGGCGGTTGGCCTCTGCAGCTACGCGCTCATCGGCTTCTGGTACAAGAAGCCCTCCGCGGCCGGCGCGGCGAAGAAGGCGTTCGTCGTCAACCGGATCGGCGACCTCGGCTTCGGCCTGGGGGTCGCGATGATCTGGGTCAACCTCGGAACGCTGAGCTTCAACGAGGTCTTCGAGCGGATCGGAACGCTCGACGAGGGGACGATCACGATCATCGCGCTCCTCCTGTTCGCCGGTGCCGTCGGCAAGAGCGCCCAGTTCCCGCTTCACGTCTGGCTGCCTGACGCGATGGAGGGTCCGACCCCGGTCAGCGCGCTCATCCACGCCGCGACGATGGTGAACGCCGGCGTCTACATGGTCGCACGTGCCAACCCGATCTTCGCCGAGGCGCCGACCGCGATGGTGACCGTCGCGACCATCGGCACCTTCACCGCCGTGCTGGCGGCGGCGATCGCCCTCACCCAGAACGACATCAAGAAGGTCCTCGCCTACTCGACCGTGAGCCAGCTCGCGTACATGTTCCTCGCCCTCGGCGTCGGTGCATGGGCCTCGGCGATCTTCCACCTCGTCAGCCACGGCTTCTTCAAGGGCCTGCTGTTCATGGGCTCGGGATCGGTGATCCACGGCGCTGGCGGAGAGCAGGACATGCGCTACATGGGCAACCTGCGGGCGAAGATGCGATGGACCTACGTGACCATGGTCATCGGCTCATTGGCCCTCGCCGGCATCCCGATCTTCGCCGGCTTCTTCAGCAAGGACGAGATCCTGGCCGAGACGTTCAACCACGGGTGGTACGTCTTCTACATCGTCGGCGTGATCGTCGCCTTCATGACCGCGTTCTACACGTTCCGCATGATCTTCATGACGTTCTGGGGCGAGTGGCGCGGCCCGCGCGCGATCTGGGACCACGTCCACGAAAGCGTCCCGACCATGGTCGCGCCACTCGTCATCCTCTCGGTGCCGACGATCCTCGTCGGCATGCTCCTCGGCATCCCGCCGGAGGCCGGCGTCATCCACACCTGGCTCGAGGAGGTCTTCCGCGCTGCGGAGGAGACGGGCGCAGGGGTGCTTCCCGGATCGATCGCGGCGACCGAGCACGGCGGGTTCCAGGTCATCGGCTCGGGTGGGCTTCTCCTGGGCAGCGGGACGCTCGTCGCCGTGCTGGGCGTATGGCTGGCGTACCGCTGGTACGTCCGTGATCCGGAAGCGCCGGGCCGCTTCATCGAGCGCTTCCCGTTCGGCTTGGGCCCCGGGATGTATCGGGCGAGCGTGAACAAGTACTACATCGACGACATCTACCTGCTCGTCTTCGCCCGTGGCGGCGTGCTGCTTAGCGAGGCGCTGTGGTGGTTCGACGCGCGCGTCATCGACGGCATGGTGAACGGCTCCGGGCGGCTCGCCACGACGATCGGCGGCTGGCTGCGAAAGATTCAGACCGGCCGGGTCGAGAACTATGGATTGGGGATCGCCGCCGGGCTCGCGGTCGTGGTCCTCGTCTACGCGACGGTGGTGCGCTGATGGACGGCTTCCCGATCCTCACAGCCATCGTCTTCACGCCGGCCCTCGGCGCCCTGCTTCTTCTCTTCGTCCCCGGCGGCAGCCATCGCGCGATCCGCTGGATGGCGCTGGCCATCGCGATTCTGACCTTCGCCTTCTCGGTCGTCCTCCTCGGCTACGACCCGTCCGGCTCCGAGTTCCAGTTCCGCGAGGACATCCCGTGGATCGACGCGTTCGGGATGCGCTACACGCTGGGCGTCGACGGCATCTCCGTCGTCCTCGTCCTCCTCACGACGCTGCTGAGCGTCGTCGCCATCCTCTATTCGTGGGAGCCGATCAAGGATCGCGTGAAGGGCTACTACGTGACGATGCTCCTCCTCATGGTGGGGATGCTCGGCGTCTTCGTGGCCCTGGACCTCTTCCTCTTCTACGTCTTCTGGGAAGTGAGCCTCTTCCCGATGTACTTCGTCATCGGCATCTGGGGCGGTCCACGGCGGATCTACGCCACGGTGAAGTTCGTCATCTACACGCTCGTCGGATCGCTTCTCATGCTCGTCGCGATCCTGGCAGTGGCGATCGCGCATGCCGCGTCGGGCAACGCGTTCACGTTCAGCTACGAGGCCCTCCGCGGCTTCGCCTACGCCGACTCCCTCCAGGCACTGGCATTCATCGCCTTCTTCCTGGCGTTCGCCATCAAGGTGCCGATGTGGCCCCTGCACACCTGGCTACCGGACGCGCACGTCGAGGCGCCAACGGCCGGCTCGATCATCCTTGCGGGGGTCCTGCTGAAGCTGGGCGGCTACGGGTTCCTGCGCTACGCGCTGCCGCTCCTGCCCGACGCGGCCGCCACCTTCGCGCCGATCGTCATCGGCCTCGCGATCATCGCGATCATCTACGGCGGCCTTGTGGCGATGGTCCAGCCGGACATGAAGAAGCTCGTCGCCTACTCGAGCGTCAGCCACATGGGCTTCGTCATGCTCGGGACGTTCGTGTTCAACACCCAGGGCCTCCAGGGCGCCGTCTTCCAGATGATCAGCCACGGCATCACCACCGGAGCCCTGTTCCTCCTCGTCGGCGTCATCTACGAGCGGACCCACGATCGCGAGATCAGCCACATGGGCGGGCTCAACGCCCGGCTGCCGCGCTACGCCGCGATGTTCGGCCTCTTCACCTTCGCGAGCATCGGCCTTCCCGGGCTCTCCGGGTTCATCGGCGAGTTCCTCGTCATCATCGGGGCCTTCCAGTTCAGCGGATGGGTGGCGGCGGCGGCAATGGTCGTGGTGATCATCAGCGCGGTCTACATGCTGTGGATGTTTCAGCGGGTCTTCTTCACGGTCCCCTCCGACTGGATGCGCCGATGGTGGCCGTCGCTCAAGGACATGAGCGTCGGCGAGTGGGCGTCGCTCTCCCCCCTGATCGTCCTCGTCGTGGCGCTGGGCGTGTACCCCGGCCCGGTGCTCGACATGATCTCGCCCCCGATCGAGCGGATCATCGATGCCGTCAACGGCGCGGGCCTCACGAGCTTCGGGCCGCTGTGGTGATGGGCTGAGCGATGGACTACCTCGACGACCTCGTCACGCTCCTCCCCGAGCTCATCCTCGTGGGCCTCATGCTCGTCGTCATCACCGTCGACCTCTTTCTGGCGCGGCGCGACAAGTGGCTCCTCACCCCGCTGACGGTCGCCGGGCTCATCCTCGCCGGCGCCGCGTGCTTCGTCGTGTGGGACATCAACGAGACGGTGTACGAGGGCTTCTACGTCGTCGACGACCTGAGCGTCTTCCTCAAGGGCGCGACAATCGTCATCGGCATCCTCAGCGCCCTCTTCGCGCCGGCCTATCTCCTCGTGCGCCGGATCCCGCTCGGCGAGTTCAACACGATCCTCATCAGCGCCCTGCTCGGGATGTGCGTCCTCGCGTCCAGCAGCGACTTCATCACCCTGTTCCTGGGGCTCGAGCTCATGACGATGCCCTCGTACCTCCTGACCGGGCTCCACAAGACCGATCGGTACAGCAACGAGGGCGGGCTGAAGTACTTCCTGCTTGGCAGCTTCGCGAGCGCGATCCTCCTCTTCGGCACCGCGTGGGTCTACGGCCTCACCGGCACGACCAGCGTTGCCGGCGTCGCCGATGCGCTGACCGGCGAGATGAACCCGGCGCTGCTCGTCGCCATCGGCTTTCTGACCGTCGGCGGGACGTTCAAGATCGCCGCCGTCCCGTTCCACTACTGGACCCCGGACGCCTACCAGGGTGCGCCGACACCGATCACCGGCTTCCTCTCCGTCGGGCCGAAGCTCGGCGCATTCGCGCTTCTCATCCGCGTGTTTGGCGAGGCGCTCGCGCCGCTGCGTGGGGAGTGGCTCGGGGTCTTCCTGGTCCTCACGGTCCTGACGATGACCGTCGGCAACATCGTGGCCCTCACGCAGACCAACGTGAAGCGCATGCTCGCGTACTCGAGCATTGCCCACACCGGCTACATCATGGCCGGCCTCGCCGCCTACGCGAACGCACCGGACGCCGAGACCGCGGCTCAGGGCATCGAGGCCGTCCTCTTCTACGTCCTCGGCTATGGCGTCATGAACATCGCCGCCTTCGCGGTGGTCGGGATGCTCCAGCGGGACCCCTCGCGCTTCGGCGGTCTCAACTCCTTCGCCGGCCTCGCGTCGCGCGCGCCGTGGCACGCAGGCGCGATGACCGTGCTCATGCTCAGCCTCACCGGCATCCCTCCGACGGTGGGCTTCTTCGCCAAGCTCTACATCCTCATCGCGACCGTCGACTCGGGACTCATCTGGCTGGCGGTCGTCATCGTCCTGAACGCCGCGCTGGCAGCCTTCTACTACCTGCGCGTCATCGTCTACATGTACATGCGGGACCCCGAGCCCGAGCCGGCCCCGCTCGACACCTCCCCCTTCGGATCGGTGGCCCTGGCGGTCTCGGTGGCCGGCGTGATCGCACTGGGGGTCTTCCCCGGCGCCGTCCTTCGTCTTCTCGAGGTCTCCGCGGCCAGCCTCTTCTGACGTCGTGGTCTCCGCCGACGACGAGGCCCTGGCCGATGCCGATCTCGGCGCTGCCGCCGCCGCCCTTCTCGGGGACCGCCGCCTGATCATCGCCACGAACCGCGGACCGGTGACGTTCGCGACCGGCGCGGATGGCCGGCTCCGCCCGCGCCGCGGGTCGGGCGGGCTCGTCACCGCCCTCGGCCAGGTCGGTCGTCACGTCCCCGTCACATGGGTCGCCGCTGCGATGAGCGACGGCGATCGGCGCGCCGCAGCCGACCCGAAGCTGCTCCGAGCGGCGACCGACCCCAACGAGTCGATTCGCCTCCGGTTCGCAACCGTCGAGCGCTCGGTCTACGAGCAGGCCTACAACGTCATCGCCAACCCCTTCCTCTGGTTCCTGCAGCACCAGATGTGGAATCTCCCTGAGCGGCCGGTCATCGACGCGCCGGTCATGCGTGCCTGGCAGCGCGGCTACATCGCCCTCAACGAGGCGTTCGCCCGCGCCATCCTCGCCCAGGCGCGTGGCGACCGGCGGCCGCGAATCATGCTCCACGACTACCACCTCTACGTCGCCGCCGAGCCGATCCGGCGCGCGCGCCCCGGAGCGATCCTCAGCCACTTCACCCACATCCCCTGGCCGCCATCCTCGATCTGGCTGACGATCGCTCCGCCGATCCGCGAACGGATCGCCCTGGGGCTCCTGGCAAATGACGTCGTCGGCTTCCAGACGGAGCGGTATGCCCACAACTACCTGCGCATGGTCGAGTCCTTCGTCCCCGACGCCGACGTCGACTACGAGCACAGTCTCGTGCGGCGCAGGCGACGGACGACCCGCGTCCGGGCGTACCCGATCAGCATCGACGTCGAGGCCACTCGGCGGATCGCGGGTTCACGCGCCGCGCGGCGACGCGCCGACCAGCTCCTCGGCGGGACGCGAGAGTCGGTGATCGTCCGCGTCGATCGGCTCGAGCCATCGAAGAACATCCTCCGCGGCTTCCTCGCCTACGAGGCGCTGCTCCAACGGCTCCCGCGCCTCCGCGGCCGGGTGAGCTTCCTCGCGTTCCTCGTCCCGTCGCGCACCGGCCTGCGGGAGTACGGCCAGTACGGCCGCGAGGTCCAGAGCGAGGTCGACCGCATCAACGCGCGCTTCGGCCGCTCCGGATGGCGCCCGATCCAGCTCTTCTACGAGAACAACTACGCACAGGCCCTCGCCGGGCTCTCGATCGCCGACGTCGTGCTCATCAACCCGCTCGTCGACGGCATGAACCTGGTCGCCAAGGAGGCGGCCGTCGTGTCCCAGCGCGACGCCGTGCTCGTGCTCTCCGAGACAGCGGGCGCTTACGACCAGATGGCGGCCGGCGTGCTCAAGGTCGCCCCGGCGGACGTCGTCGGCACCGCCGATGCGCTGGCCGAGGCGCTGGCCATGGCGCCTCCGGAACGACACCGCCGCATCGCTGCGCTGCGGCGCGGTGTCGAACGCCAGGACATCACCTGGTGGCTGCGCCGCCAGCTCGAGGATCTCGCCGAGCTCGCCTGATGGGCGCTGAGCCTTCCGCGAGCGCAGCCAGCAGCGAGGCGGCAGCGTTCGCATCGGTGACCATGGCATCGGCCGCGGCGGCAACCTCGGGAGGCGCCTCCGCTCCGGCGCCAACACCGACGATCGCCACCCGCACTCCCTCGGCGCGAAGGTCGGCCGCCGCCCGAAACATGTCGAGGTCGGTCACGTCGTCGCCGAGCACGACGAGCCCCCGCAGCCCAAAGCGGGTGGCGATCTGCCGGGTGGCCGTGCCCTTGTCGCCGGCCGCGACCGGGAGGATCTCAACGATCATTCGCCCGTCTCGGAGGATGAGCCCGTCGTCATCCACGTGCCCCAAGGCAGCGTGGATGGCCAGGCGCGCCGCAACGGGGTCCGTGGCGTTGCGATAGTGGACGCTGGCCGAGAGGCCCTTGTGCTCGACCGTGGTGCCCGCCAGCGTCGGCAGCCTGTCGAGCGCGCGAGCCACGGCGGCCTCCGTGGCACCCCGATCCACGGTGCTCGCGCTCGTCTGGCTCCCCGGCTCGAGGAACTCGGTCCCGTGGTTGCCGGCGACCAGGATGGTCGACAGGCCGGTGAGGCGGCGAACGTCGTGCGGGGCGCGGCCGGTGACGAACGCGACCACCGCCAGCCGATCGGCCAGGGCGGCCAGCGCGGGGCCGGCGTCATCGACGAGGGTCGCCGCTGAAGGATCCGGCACGATTCGCGAGAGCGTTCCGTCGTAGTCGGTCAGCAGCCCGGCGGGTTCGACGGCCAGCGCTCCGCTGGCAAGCGCCAGCGCCTGCGACCACGACGCATCGGTTCGTTGGCTAGACTCCGGCACGTGAAGCGGCTCTCCTCGTGGGCGCTCCCGATCATCCTTGGGGTGGCGGGGGTCGCCCTCATTATCTTCGGCACGTTCGAGCCGACCGCCGAGCCGTCGCCGACCCTGGCCCCGATCCGGACCCCGACGCCGGTCGCGATCGCCTCGCCGAGCGGCTCCGAGCAGGTCAGCGCACCTCCGAGCACTGCCCCGCCAACGGCCACGCCGTCCCCGACGCCCCTTCCCGACAGCGTCGTCGCCGCGCAGATCGAGGTCCCTTCGGTCGGCATCAACATCCTCGTCCACCAGTCGACGAGCGCCGAGACCGACTCCTTTCCTCCCGACGACGGGGCCTACATCCTCCGAGCGGGTCACCAGCCGGGTCGCGGCCAGAACTCGTACATCTTCGCCCACGCCCTGAACTCCCTCTTCAAGCCGCTGTGGAACGTCCAGATCGGCGCCGAGGTGCTCGTGCGGATGTCCGACGACTCGGTCCTGCGCTACGTCGTGACCGAGGTCCACCCCAACGTCGCCTGCCCCGACCCCGACGCGGATCCAGCGCTCAACCCGCCCGACCCACCGCTCGCCCTCCAGATTCACACCGATTGCTCGGAGGGCGTGTTCTGGACCCAGGACACCCCGTACGAGCGGCTGACGCTCCAGACCTCCCAGGGCTACAACCGCAACTGGGGCGAGCTCGTCGTGGTCGCCAAGCCCGCGGCCTAGCGCGCTCGCCCACGCACGAACCAGGCGGGAATCAGCGTGAGCACGGCGACGCCGAGGGCGATCGCGAAGACGAGGTCGAGCACCATTGCCGCCTGGCCGCGTGACCACTCCTCGAGGATGGCGACCAGGGCGAGCGAGGTGTTGGGATCGACGCCGACGAACTCCGGGTGGCCGAGCACCGTCACGAGGGCATCGCGCCGCTCCGGATCGGTGATGAGCGCGGTCGCCTCGTCGATCCGGTTCTGGCCGATCGACGTGAGGAGCGCGAGGCCGAAACTCATGCCAACCGTGCGGGTCAGCTGGAGCGTGGCGCTCGCGACGCCGTAGGCGCCGGCACCGGCCGCTTCGACCGCCGCCGTGGCTCGCGGCGAGACCGTGAGGCCGAACCCGAGACCGAAGACCGCAAGGTCGAGCATCAGCCGATCGAGGTCGGTGTCGGGCTGCCAGCCGATTGCCCGCCAGAGCCCGAGGGCGCTGGCCAGCACCCCGACCAGCGCGACCGCGCGCTCTCCGATGACTCCGGAGGCCACCCCGCCGACGAGCGCGCCGACGGCGATCGCAAGGGTCAGCGCCGTCAGGGCAGTCGCCGCCTGCGCATCGGTCCCGAACAGCACCCGGTTGACGAAGACCGGCCCGCCGATGACCGCTGTGGCCAGTGTGTAGCCGGTGAGGAGGCTGAGGAGGTTCGAGGCGGAGAACGCCCGATCCGCGAACAGCCGGAGCTCGACGAGCGGAGAGCGCGCGCGAAGCTCCCACCAGACGAAGGCGGCGAGCGCCAGAAGGCCGGCGAGGATGCCGCCGATGACGATCGGGTCGGTCCAGCCCGCCGCCCCAGAGGCGGTGATGCCGCCGATGCCGGCGACCAGCGCGACGCTGAGGAGCACGGCCCCGACGAGGTCGAGCCGGCCGCGGACGCGAGGCGTCTCGATGCCACCGGCGACGACGTAGATCATCAGCAGCGTCACGATCCCGATCGGCACGTTGAGCAGGAAGATCCACTGCCAGCCAGCGATCTCGAGGCGCGGGATCGGAATCGAGAAGTTCAGCAGGACCCAGGCGCCGTAGGCGGGCCCGATCGCCATGCCGATGTAGGTCGCGGCGCCCTCGACACCGAGCGCCGCCGCTCGAGCCCGACCGCGGAAGAGGTGGCTGGCGAGTGCCATCGACAGCGGGACGAGCGCCCCGCCTCCGAAGCCCTGCACCACCCGCGCCGCGATGAGCCAGGTGAGGCCATTCTCCGGACCGGCAAGCCGCGAGAGTCCGGCCGCCGCCGAGCCGACGATGAACAACAGCAGCGCGACGACGTAGAGGCGGCGCGCGCCCCACAGGTCGGCGCCGCGGCCGGCGAGCGGCATGGCCACGACGTACGCAAGCAGATAGGCGTTCACGATCCAGCTGACGCGAGCGAGGTCGGCCCAGCCGCCGAAGTCGGCGACGATCGATGGCAGGGCGATCGCCACGACCATGAGTTCCGCCCCGCCGATGAACACGCCGAGGCTTGCGAAGGCGAGCGCCGCCCACGCGGCAAATGGGCTGATCCGCAGCTCCGCTGGCCGCTCCGTCACAGGTCCGCGCGCTCGATCGCCAGGCGAGCCAGGACCAGGATGACCGCCGCCAGGGCCAGAGCGACGCCGGCCGCCTGGAGCGCCTCAGAGAGGAGTGTCTGCCCGGTCGTGATCTCGGCGACGAGCCGATACGCTCCGCCCGGTACGAGCGGTTGGTCGGGCCGCAGCACCCATGCCACCACGCCGCAGGCCAGGCAGGCCAGGGCGGGGAGCAGACCGGCGACCCAGGTCCGAAAGAGCGCCCCGGCCAGCAGGCCGGCCGCGACCGCCGCGGTGATCGTCGCAGCAACCGCGCCGAGCGTCGCCACGAATGCGGCGGCATCGAACGTCACGGGCAGGCTGTAGATCGCGAGCCAGGCGAGCAGCCCGGCGCCGGCGAGCCCGACCACCGCGATCGTGACGAGGCCCCAGAACCAGCCCGCGAGCACCTCGCCACGCGAGACGGACCGGCTCACGAGCCACCCGGCTCGGCCCGCCGTCCGTTCGTCGGCGAGGGACCATCCCGCGACGCCGGCGACGATGACGGTCGAGATCCCGAGGCCCGCAGCGAGCCGTTCCATCGTGATCGCGGGCGCCCCGGGAATGAGCACGAGCAGGGCGCTCGTGCCCACGAACCCGACGATGACGAGGAGCAGGCGGAACGTCATCCACAGCTCGCGGATCGCGAGCCGCGTGACGAGGCGACCCTGGCTCACTGGCTGGCCGCGGCGGACACCCGGGCGGGATCGGTCGCCGCCGCTGCGTCGTCCTTGCGGGCGGCGAGGTCGGCGATGCCGCGATGGGTGAGCTCCAGGCCCTCTGACTCGAGCTCGGCGACGGGCGCCACCAGCCGGATCCGCCCCTCCTGGAGGAGACCGACATGCGTGACGAGCCCCGCCTCGGACGACGGGTAGCGGCTCGCCAGGAGCAGGGTGCGCCGGCGTCCGGGCAGTCGGAGCATCCGCGCCCGCTCGCCGGCCTCGATCGAGCGGAGCGGCTCGTCGAGGAGCAGCACTTCCGGATCGCCGATGAGCGCGGCCGCGAGCCCAGTGCGCTCAAGGAGCGGCGCTCCGCCCCGCGCCACGGGTCGATCCACTGCGCCCGGCGGGATGCGCACCCAGGCCATGGCGCGCTCGACGCGGCGTTGCGCGTCGGCGGGCCCGAGACCAAGGAGGCGCGCGGCGAGATCGAGCGCCTGACGCGGTGTCATCCAGCCGTGGATGCCCGGCGCAGGCCCGAGGTGCGCGACGCGGCGCGCCCAGCCAGCGGCCGATCCATCGGTCAGTCCCGCGATCTCGACGTGCCCGCCACTCGGTCGCGTGAGCCCGGCGAGGATCCGCACGAGCGCGGACGCCGACTCGTCGGGCTCCGAGACGAGCAGCAGCCGCATACCGGCCGGCACGGTGAGGGTGCATCGGTCGAGGAGCGGACGTCGGGTCAGGTCTCGGACCGCGATGGCGGATGGGCGCAGGATCCGGAGGGCGGGGGCACCCCACAACGCATCGGGAGTCGAGCTGCTCAGCGAGACACCTCCAGTCGCTGGCCC
>Ga0173483_10000474_pt1 | contig 11359 bp, 9 predicted proteins | sample NitcycUS178409R2_FD_122621 | JGI IMG/M metagenome (GOLD analysis project Ga0173483, IMG submission 122621) | Soil microbial communities from Arlington Agricultural Research Station in Wisconsin, USA - Nitrogen cycling UWRJ-S178-409R-2 (version... | ecosystem: Environmental > Terrestrial > Soil >...
AGCCGGTAGGCGCCGCGACCGTGCGTCGCGGCGTAGAGCAGGCGGTCGCCGTTCTTCCCGTCCGCGATGGTGAGGCCGGCGACTGCCGCCATCGGCAGGCCGTCGGCGGCCGGGATCCACCCCGTCTCGCCCGCGACACGGCGGTAGACGCCGAAGTCGGTCGAGATGTAGAGGTCCCCCGTCGCCGTGTCGATCACCGCGTCGTTCACCGGCTGGTCGCCGATGTCGGACGAGATGTTCGTCCACGTCGCGGTATGCGACGCCGGGTCGTAGACCACGTCGAAGACGTGACCGAGCGTCGTCGGCGTGTTTGCCTCGTAGCCCGAGAACGTCACGATCGCATGGTTCGCGTTCGTCGGGTCGACGAACACGGACGACGGGACGCGGTTCGGCTGCGCCGCCGTGTCAATCCGCGTGAACGTGATGCTCCCGATCGGTGCGTTCGCATCCTGCGTAACGAAAAGGCGACCACCCTGCGAGGCGACCCACATCGTGCCGGCGTCGCGTCCGCGTGAGACCGCGGTCAGGGTGCCGCCGCTCTTGGTGCCGAGGGCCGCCGCGGTCAGCGACGGCGACATCGGCTTCCAGTGGTCGGCGGAACCGCACGCACCCGTGTAGAGCAGGTCGCTCGTGCCGAACTCGTTGGCAGCGGTGTTGCAGTGCTGCTCGAGGAAGGAACGATCGCCGCCGAGGTCCTGCGTGCGCCAGACACGCTGCGCACCGACGAAGATCGTGTGCGACACGACCGGGTCGGAGATTACCGGCGCATAGAAGCGCTGGGCCTCGGCCGTGCCGGTGATGAACACGTCGCCGATCCACAGCCACGACGCGGGGTTGTCGCCGTCGTAGTTGATGTCCATCTGCCCGCCGGTGTAGGTGTGGAAGCGGGTGTTCGGCTCCGTTGCATCGAAGCCGGAGTCGCCGCCGTCACCGGTGAGGGGCAGGAACCAGGTCGCTGCGCCCGAGAAGGACAGCGTGCCGTTGTCCTGCGTACCGGTCGACGCAGTGTTGGCCAGGAAGGGGCTTACGCCGATGCTGTTCATCTGCAGCGTGGCGAGGCCGGCGTTCACCGGCTCCAGCTTCGCCGGGATGCGGCTGAGCCACGACTGGCAGTCGGCGAGGAACGCGGCGCTGAGACCGCGCCCGTTGCACATGCTCGAGCCGTCGACGAACTTGCCGTTCGTGCGGATCACGCCGCCGTCCGAACCGGCGAAGAACTGGTTCGGGTTGCCGGGCACGAAAACGACTGCGTGCTGGTCCGGATGCATGGACTCGCCCTGCGGATCGCCCGTCATGTCCTTCCACGTTGCCCCGGCGTCCGTGGACATCAGCACCGACCGGCCGTTCGAGCGCATACCGCCCGGGGCCGCGTACGGCTTGAGCTCCTCGTAGTGCATGAGCCCGCTGACCACGACCTCGTCCGGGTTGTCGGCCGGCGAGGCGATGTACATGTCGTAGAAGCACTGCGAGCCGACGAGCGGCGTGTTGCAGTAGTTGTAGACCGCGTTGCCGGGCGTACCCGCCGTCGGATTCGACAGGCGCGTCCACGCGGCATTGTTCGAGGCCGTCAGCGTCGCCGCCGGCTGGCTCGCGTCGTCGACACGGTAGACCTGCGCTCCCGTCGGGGCGACCGTGCCGCCGTTCGCGTCGGCGAGGTACATGCGCGTCTTCCCGTCCTTCACGACCGGAGAGAACGTGAAGCGGCCGCTGGCGGGACGGCTGAAGATCGTCTCCCACGCGCCGTCGTTCGTCGAGCGCGTGATTCCGACCAAGCCGATCGCCGCGTACAGCACGTTCGGGTTACCCGGATCGAAGCGCACTTCGTACGCCGTGCCGGGACGCGTCAGCGCCCAGTTGGCACCGCCGTCATGCGTCTCCCAGATGCCGGTAGCGGGCGACTGCGCCGCGACCGTCCCGGTGCTGGTGCTGTTCGAGCCGAGGCCGCGCACTCCCGCGCGGGTGGCGATCGCGATATGGCTCGGATCGCCGGGCTCGATCGCGGTACCGCCGATCGCCCGGAGGTTCGAGATCGCGGCCGCACCGGGGACGGGCGACCAGTGCGCACCGTCGTCGGTCGTCCGGTAGAGGCCGACGCCCGCCTCGCTGTCTCCGCTGGCGTTCGCCTCGCCCGTGCCGACGTAGATCGTCTTGCCGGTCGCGTCGTTCGGGTCGACGGTGATCGAGCCGATCGCGTTCGTCGGGATCCCGTCGGAGATGAACTTCCACGACGGGTTCGGAGCGAGCGCGTTCTTCGAGCGCCACACGCCGCCGCCGGCTGCGCCGACGTAGAGCGTGCACTCCTGGGGCTTGCACTTCGGGTCGATCGCAAGCGCGGTAACGCGGCCCGACCACTGTGTCGGTGCCGTGAACGCCTGCGTTCCGAGTCGGTCGACGTTGAGCGTCTCAGGCCCGAGGAAGTCCCATTGGGAGCCGAGCTTGGCTCCGCGGGCCTTGACCGCGGCGTTCGCCGAAATCGCGCCCTGGATCTGGGCGATCGAGATGTCGTCCATCGGGAACGCGCGGTCGGAGTAGGCCTCCGCAGCCTCACCGCCGGATTCGTCACGACCGCCGCCTTCGAGCGCCGCGAGGTGTTGCACCCCCCGAACCGATTGCGCACCCGAGGTGCCTGTCGAGCCGCGTGCCAGCAGTACCGCGATCACGACGGCGAAGGCCGCGATTGCAAAGACAGCGACTAAGCGCCGCGAGACCATGTGGATCCCCCTTTGTTGGCCTGGTTGCGAGAGCTATATCTCGCAGGATCGATCGCTGAAGTCAAGCGAGAAGGCCGCTACGAACGGAGAAACGCGAGCACCGCCAGCACACGCCGGTGGTCCTCGGCAGTCGCCGGCAGCCGGAGCTTCCCGAAGATGCTGGTGACGTGCTTCTCGACCGCTCGCTCGGTCACGACGAGCTTCTGCGCGATCGACTGGTTCGAGCGACCCTCTGCCATCAGCTCGAGAACCTCGCGCTCGCGTGGGGTCAGCGTCTCGACCGGGTCGTCGCTGCGCCGCCTGCCGACGAGCTGCGTGACTATCGCCGGGTCGAGCGCCGACCCTCCCTCGGCGACGCGGCGAACGGAGCTCCGGAACTCGTCCACGTCCGGAATCCGGTCCTTGAGCAGGTAGCCCACTCCCTCGGCGTCGTCTGCGATCAGCTCCATCGCGTACGACGGCTCGACGTACTGGGAGAGGACGAGCACGCCGACCTCCGGATGCTGCTCGCGAATCTCCTTCGCGGCGACGAGGCCCTCGTCGGTGTGGTTCGGCGGCATGCGGATGTCGACGATCGCGACGTGAGGCTTGTAGCTGCGAACCTTGAGCAGCAGGTCGTCTGCCGTCGAGGACTTGCCGACGATCTCGAACCCGGCTCCTTCGAGCAGGCTCGCGATGCCCTCGCGCATCAGGACCGAGTCCTCGGCGATGACGACCCGGAGCGGCTCGCCGTCGGTCATGCGCAGAGGTCGGCGATCCGCTGTGCCGAGAGCTCGTCCTTGGGGACGAAGCCGCGCGCGCCGCTCTGGCGAACCTGGGGCCCGAAATCCGACTCGTCGCGGGTCGAGGTCAGCACGACCGCAGGACCGCCCTCGCCGGCGAGCTGCTGCGCCACCTCGAGCCCGTCGAGATCCGGTAGCTGGACGTCGAGCAGCACCACGTCGGGCTCGAGCTCACGCACCGCGGCAAGCGCCGCGTGGCCGTCCTCCGCCTCGCCGACCACGTCGAAGCCCTCGGACTCGAGCAGCCTCCTGGCAATCCCACGGAAGCGCTGGTCGTCGTCCACGATCAGGATGCTGGCCACGTCCGCATCGTCGCAGACCCCTCTGCGGCCCGCGGTACGGGTAGCCACACTCTTCGTCGCCGGAGAACTACGGAGGAGAGGCGCCGCGGTGGCGCCCCTCCGTCGGCTGGGCCTTTCCTCAGTTTGCGCGGACGAGCAGCTCGAGGCCGCGCTGGTCCCAGCGGGCGGGGAACGGAATCGCCGGGCTGGGGGGCGGCTGGATCCCCAGCGGCCTCGGCCACGGCTTCGTCACGGAGTTCGGAGTCTTGAACATCTGGCTCTCCTTCAGGGGTCAATTAGGTCGTCCTGACCGTCGCAGCCGCGGTCGCTCGGAGGAATGTGGCCACCCCGTGTCTCGTGGTACGGCTGCCCGTACGGCGAAGGGCCGCTCGAGGCGGCCCTTCGGTCGGTGCGGCTGCCGGGCTCTTAGGGGCAGCTGGACGTGCGCGTGACGGTGTTCGAGATGACCGGGATGCCGGGCATCGTCGGCGCGCTGAGCGAGTCGGCCGAGATGCCGGTCGCGGTCGCCGAGTAGACGTTGCCCGCGACGCAGGGTGCCGCGAAGCTGCCGAACGGCGAGCCGCTGACGACGCCGCTTGCCGGGACGACGAGGGCGTCGAACTTGATCTCCGTGCCGTTCTTCAGCAGCGACGTCGTCGCGAACGTCGTCGGCGCGAGGCCAAAGCCGCTCGTGCTCACGGAGAGCCCGTCGAACGGCTGGCTGGCGGACGGCTCGACCGTCAGGCCGGCCAGGGCGTAGATGGCGCCGCCCTGCGCGGCGGAGCTCACACAGGCGCCCTCGTTCGAGAACTGCGAGCCCGACGCGTCCATCAGCGCCGGCCAGTCCTGACACAGCTTGGCGTTGCTCGAGTTCCCACCGTTGGCGGCGAGCGCGCCGCCGGCGAAGACGGCGAGTGCCGCGATCAGCGCGAACGCGAGCAGCGATTTCTTGGGTGACAGCATGGGGTCTCTCTCCTTGGGGTTGTGTTTCGGTCTAGGCGGCCTCGGCGCGTCCCGCGGCCTCCGCTTCCTCAGCGCCTTCGAGCATCGCCGTCGCGACGAGCCCGAGCGCGCCCGCCCACGCCGCTTCGACCTGGGGCGTCCAGGCCTCGCCGGCGAGCTCGGCCATCGAGGCGAGCAGCACCTCGGCGACCACCGGGTAATGCTCGGGGCGGGCGCCGTAGGCGACGTGACGCGCGCCGAGCTGGCGGAGCTTCGGTGCGATCGAGTCGAGGTCCCGCAGCGACTTGCGGAGCAGGACGAGCGTCGCGAGGAGCATCGCCTTCTGCTTGCGCAGGTCGGTGTCGGCGAACAGCGGCTCGACTGCGGGAGCCGCCTCGAACAGGCGGGTGTAGAAGGTGTCGACGAGCTCCTCGCCGCGTGGTGCGATCAGGTCGAAGCTCGTTTCGAGGGTTTCCAGATCGAGGGTCATTGCGTTCCTCCTTGTCGCCGAGGAGGCTCGCAGCGCCGGCCGCGGGCGGGAATGGGGCCAGCAGGTGTCTCGGGGTTCGGTTGTCCCTAGGTCAGCGGGATCTCTGCGCGCAGGTGCGTCCCGCTGTGGGCGGAGCTGTCGACCCGCAGCCGGCCGTCGAGCGCCTCGACCCGGTCCGCGAGCCCGCGGAGGCCCGTGCCCTTGGTCGCGTCTGCGCCGCCGACGCCGTCGTCGCTGACCTCGACGATCACGCGGCCGTCAGTCGGGGCCACCGAGAGCGTGGCCCTGGAGGCGTTCGCGTACCTGGCGACGTTGACCAGCGCCTCGCTGACGACGTAGTACACCGCGGCCTCGATCGCCTCGGGAAGCCGTTCGCCGGGGAGCGCCTCGACCTCGACTGGGAACGGCGCGCGCGCGACCACGCCCTCGAGGGCCGGCCCGAGGCCGCGCTCGGTGAGGACAGCCGGATGAATCCCGCGCGCCAGCTCGCGCAGCTCCTGGAGCGCCAGGGTGAGCTCCTCGCCCGCACGCTCCAGCAGCTCCAGCCCGTCGCCGTTCGCCTCGGGCAGTTGCTCGCGCGCGAGCCGCAGAGTCAGGGCGAGCGAGACCAGCCGCTGCTGCGCGCCGTCGTGCAGGTTGCGCTCGAGCCGTTTCCGCTCGGCGTCCTGCGCCTCGACCAGGCGCACCCGCGACGCGCGAAGCTCCTCCTCTGCCCGCTTCCGCTCGGTGATGTCCCGCACGTAGCCGCTGAACACCGGCGGCCCGTCCAGGGGGATCCTCGTGATCGTGAGCTCGACCGGGAACTCGCTTCCGTCGGCGCGGACGCCGGTCAGCTCGAGCCGCCGGCCGAGGATGTGGGCCTCTTCGGTCTCGAGATAGCGCGTGAAGCCGGCACGGTGCTGGTCTCGAAGGTGTTGTGGGACGATCAGATCGGCCATCTCCCGCCCGATCACCTCCTCGGCGCGGTACCCGAACGTCTCCTCGGCGGCCGGATTGAACTCGACCACCCGGCCACGGTCGTCGATCGTGACGATGCAGTCGAGCGCCGCCTCGAGGATCGCGGTATGCCGCGCCTCGCGTTCGCGCATCGCCTCTTCGGCCCGGCTCCGCTCGACGAACTGCCCGATCTGGCTGCCGAGGCTCTCGGTCGTGGCCAGCAGCTCCTCATCTGGCTCGTGCGGGTCGTCGGCCAGGAACTCGATCGCCCCCACCACGCCGCGCGCCGTCCGGATCGGAAAGCAGAACCCCGAGCGCAATCCGGAATCGATCGCGGCCTGGACGCGCGGGAAGTTCGGGTCGTCAGGCACATCCGGGATCCACGCGGGCGCCCCGCTCGACCAGACGCGACCCGGCAACCCGTGTCCGGGCGCCAACGACAGCCCACGGCTGAACTCGGCGAACGCCGCCAGCCGCTCCTCGGCGCACCAGGTCTCGACGCAGCGTACGAACGCGGCCTGCGCGGGCTCCTCCTCCCACACCGCTCCGTATTGCCAGCCGAGCGCGGTGGCGATGGACTCGAGCAGCTTCGGGTAGGCCTCCGAGATCGCCGTGGTCTCAACGAGGATCAGCGCAACCTCGTGCTCGAGGGCGAGAAACGTCTCGCCGGCTCGTTGCGCACCTTCTCCTCCGGCCTGCTGCTGCACGTGACTGCTTCCATTGTCGTGCGTTTTCAGGATCAGCGTGTGTCAGCGCCGCGCGGCAGTCGCCCGTTCGACATCGACCCGCCCTCGCCCGAACGCGTCGATCCGGCCCCAGCGGCCCGGGATGTCGAGCAGCTCGAGCCGGCCGATCGTGCTCGGTAGAGCCGGATCCACCAAGAGATGGTCGCCTTCGGGCTCGAGCCCGAGCATGGTGCGCAGCAGCAGGAGCGGCGTGCCCGTCGACCACGCCTGCGGGCTGCAGGCGGTCGGGTACTGCACCGGATACATCGTCTCGCCGCGCTCGTAGCCGCCGAACGCCTCCGGCAGCCGCCCGTCGAAGACCTCCGCCGCCTCGAGGATCCCTGCCGCGATCATGGCGGCCTCCTCCTTGAACCCGTAGCGGCGCAGGCCCCACGCGATGAACGAGTTGTCGAACGGCCACACCGTCCCGACGTGGTAGCCGATCGGGTTGTACCGGCCCTCGCCCTCGGCGAGCGTCCGGACGCCCCAGCCGGAGAACAGCCGCGGCCCGAGCAGGTGGCGCGCGACCGCCTTCGCCTTGGACTTGTCGACGATTCCGCTCCAGAGCAGGTGGCCGTTGTTCGACGCGAGCGCGTCGACCTGTCGGCCCTCCGGATCGAGCGCAAGCGCGAAGTAGCCGCCGTCGGCGACCCAGAAGTCCCGGTTGAACCGGCGCTTCAGGTCGGCCGCTTCACGCTCGAGGCTCCGGGCGAGCTCCTCGTCCTTCCAGACGTGGCGGGCGAGGCGAGCCCCTCGCACCTTCGCGTCGTACGCGTAGCCCTGGAGCTCGCACGTCGCCCGCGGGAATCCCGGCAGACGGCCGTCGCTGAAGGAGATCGAATCCCACGAGTCCTTCCAGCACTGGTTCTCGAGCCCGGTCTCCTCGTTGCGGCGCTGGTACGCCACGTAGCCCGACCCCAGGAGGTCGGCGTACTCGTCGATCCAGGTGAGAGCTGCCCGGGCTTCGATCTCGCGCTCGCGGACGAGCGCACGGTCGCCCGTCCACCGCTCGTACTCGTCGAGCAGCACGACGTACAACGGCGTCGCGTCAGCCGATCCGTAGTACGGCGAGTGCGGCCGCTCCTCGAACGCTGTCAGCTCGCCATAGCGCATCTCGTGGAGGATCCGGCCGGGGTCCTCGTCGCGAAAGTCGTCGACGCCGACGCCCTGCCAGTCGCCGAGCGCACGCAGCGTCGTCGCCGCGAGCTCCGGCGCGAACGGCAGCGCTTGCAGGCTCGTCAGAATGCTGTCCCGGCCGAACATGGCCATGAACCACGGCAGTCCCGCCGCGGGCAGGCTGCGGCCGCCGGCGATCACCGGCGAGAACCGGAGCGCTGCGAGATCGACGAGGCTGCGACGGTAGGTCTGCTTCAGCGAGTCCCAGTCGGACTCGAGCCGAGGCGCCTGTGCGAGCCACCGCTCGAGGTTCTGCTGCATCCGCCGGTGCCGGCCGCGCGCGAGCCCCTCGATGCTCTCGGCACTACCCGACGCGTGCGTGACGACGTCGAGCTCGGTGCTCCACTGCCCATGCGGCGGCACGCGGAGCTTGAACGTCAGGCCGTTCTTGTCCACCTTCGCCTTCGCGGAGGCCGAGATCGACGTCGAGCGGCCGAGGGAGTCGCGGTCGTAGCCCAGCACCAGCTTGCCGCCGGAGACGCGCGCGGAGTAGGAGCCCTTCTTCTCGAGCGCGTCCTTGACCTCGAACAGGTCGGCGAAGTCGGAGGCGGCCTCGAGGCGAACATTCAGGTCGACGGGCTCGTCGGCGTGGTTGAGCAACGTCAGCTCCTCGTGGAAGCCATCACCGACTGCGCGGCGGCGGATGACCGAGAGCCTCGCGTCGACGTAGACCGTGCCGGTGCCCGGGACGAGGAAGAAGCGCGTCTCGAAGTACTGGAGGTCGTCGACCGAGAGCGCGTTCATTCGCTCACCGTTGATCGTCAGGATCCACTTCGAGAGGAAGCGCGTGTCGTAGGAAAAGAGGCCGGTCGGGTCCGTCGGAGACGCCTCGATGTCGCCGCGCGCGTCGCTGACAACGAACGTGTTCCCGTCGAGGATCTGGACGAGACCGTCGCTCACCGGCGATCCCCCGAGCGCGGAAAGAGCCGCTGGAGACGGACGAGCATCCGGGGATCGCCGGAGACAACGATCTCGCCGCGGAGGACGGCGGCCATCAGGTTGAGGTGACCGGCCGCGGCCCGTTCGAACGACGCCTTGGGCGAACGCACGACCGTGTCGGCGCGCGTGTTCCGCCGCGAGACGCGGACGTGCCCCTTGTCGAACTGAACGAGCCAACGCTCCGTCCGTTTGCCATCGACGATTTCAAAGCGCGCCGCGCCACTCGCCTTCTCGAGCAGCGGCTCGTACTCGCGCTGGGCCAGCTGGTCGAAGAACTCGTCCGCCGAGCGTGTCGCCGTACCCTTTGACGGTTTGCGAGCCACGGTCCGCGCGAGCGTAGTGCGGGGTCGCGTCCGGTGGCGTCGCCCCGAAGGGGTGAAGGCTCGCCCCTCGGCTGCGCCACGCAAAGCGCAGGCCGCAGGTCGGCGCGCGGCCGCCGTCTTCTGTGGAAACCCCCTAACCACAGTTCGAAAGGCAGGTACAAGCGACATGCGGAAACTCACGGCGTTGGCAGTCGCTGCGGCACTCCTCGTACTCGGGATCTCGGTGGCCGGCGCGTCCGGGAAGGGACCGAAACCGAAGAAACATGCGTCGTGCCTCGGACTGGCCGCGACGATGGTCGGCACGCAGGGTCCCGACGTCATCAACGGCACGCCCGGCAACGACGTGATCGCCGCGCGCGGTGGGGCCGATCAGGTCTCGGGCAACGGCGGCGACGACGTCATCTGCGGCGGGATGGGCCGGGACACCATCCAGGGCGGCGACGGGACCGACCAGCTCGCGGGCCAGCAGGGGAACGACCTCATGGACGGCGGCGTGCTCGGCTGCTGCGGGCCGGGGAACACCGGCGACGACGTGCTCTGGGGCGGCATGGGACGCGACGTCCTGCACGCGAGCGACTTCGGCAACAACACCCTGCGTGGCAACCAGGGGGCTGACGAGCTCCACGGCTGGCAGGGCAACGACACGCTAGAGGGCGGCCAGGGCCGAGACGTGCTCGAGGCCTTCACCGGCGACGACACGCTCAGGGGCGGAAACGGCCGCGACCGCCTCGACGGCGGGGCGGGGACCGACTCTCTCGACGGCGGCAACGGAACCGACAGCTGCGCGAACGGCGAGACGAACGCACGCTGCGAGGCGTAGGTCTCCTTCCCTCGCGAGACTGCGAGGGCCCGCGTTTGCGGGCCCTCGTCGTTCTTGCTCAGCGCTTCCTGGTCGGTCAGGCGACTTACGGGCTCGGTGCCGCCTCCTCTTCCTCCGGCGCCAGGAACACGTTCGGTGCGACGCTCGCGCCCGTGTCGAGCTTGACCAGCTCGGCGAGCGTGTGTCGGTACGTGATCCCGTACGTCCGCGCGATCACGCTCAAGAGCGGGTCGTTCGCGTAGTAGAACCGGTCGCCGTCGCGCAGGGCCTGGAACTGCCGCTTCCAGATCGCGAGCTGCAGCGACCCGAACTCCGTTCCGGCGATGTGCGGCTCCGAAACCATGCCGGTGAACGCGTCGACCTTGTCCACGGACCCGTAGATCGCCTTCAGCCGAGCCGCCAGCGCGGTGCGGCGGACACCGGCAACGGCGTCCTCGCCGGCCTCCTCGCTGCCGGGCTCTAGCGGGTTGCCCTCGTCGTCGGAGAGCTGGACGAAGTCCAGGCTGTCGGGATCGTCGATCGGGGCCCCAGCGCGGATGAGCGGGTCGCGCGGAAAGCGCTCGGTCGACTCGCCTGTGAGCTCGGCGAAGGAACGCACCGGGGCCAGGCCGTAGGCCTGCCGCAGCTGGTTGTAGTCGGGCATCCCGTGGTCGCGCCCGCGCTCGACGTCATCGGCGCCGAGGTCGGCGACGCCCACGAAGCAGCCCTCGCTGATGACCGGAGCCCCGCACACGCTCGGATCGGGGATTCCGGGCTTCGGAACCTGGAAGAGCACGCTGCGGAGCGAGTTGTCGATCTGCTCGTCGTTCTTGTACTGGCGCTCCGCGAGGCTCTCGAGGATGGGCGCCTCCCCGACCTGTTCGAGCAGGTCGGGGTTTCCGAACGCCGCGACGAGCGGGATCACGAGCATGACCGTGCCGTCGGCGTTCCGCTCGACCTTGATCCCCTCGGCGGGAAAGACCCGGGACAGCTGGTCCTCGGTGTACGTCCCGGCAGGGACGGTCGGCTCGAACTCGCCGTGGATCATGCTGTGAGCCCGGTAGCCGACGGTCGCGAACTCGTTCTGGAGCCCGGGGTTGACGTTCCGGTTGTACCCGCGGTACGGGTCGAGTCTGACTCCCAGCGTGGGCAGGAACTCGTTGTAGGTGATGTACTGGATCTCGGCGCCGACGACGCGCCGGGCGAGCTCGAACTTCGCCTCCTCCGGGAGCCTCGATCGCGCCAGCGAGGCGAC
>Ga0173483_10000477_pt1 | contig 11347 bp, 10 predicted proteins | sample NitcycUS178409R2_FD_122621 | JGI IMG/M metagenome (GOLD analysis project Ga0173483, IMG submission 122621) | Soil microbial communities from Arlington Agricultural Research Station in Wisconsin, USA - Nitrogen cycling UWRJ-S178-409R-2 (version... | ecosystem: Environmental > Terrestrial > Soil...
AGCGGGATGTCGACGTGGACGCCCGGCGGGACGTAGATGAACGAGCCGCCCGACCACACCGCGGTGTTGAGCGAGGCGAACTTGTTGTCGCCGGCCGGGATCACCGAGGTGAAGTACTCGCGGAACAGGTCCTCGTACTCGCGCAGGCCGGTGTCGGTGTCGACGAAGATGACGCCCTTCTCCTCCAGGTCCTCGCGGATCTGGTGGTAGACGACCTCCGACTCGTACTGCGCGGCGACACCGGCGACGAGGCGCTGCTTCTCCGCCTCGGGGATGCCGAGCCGGTCGTAGGTGTTCTTGATGTCCTCGGGCAGGTCCTCCCAGGACGTGGCCTGCTTCTCGGTGGACTTCACGAAGTACTTGATGTTCTGGAAGTCGATGCCGGACAGGTCGGAGCCCCAGGTCGGCATCGGCTTCTTGCCGAACAGGCGCAGCGACTTCAGCCGCAGGTCGAGCATCCACTGCGGTTCGCTCTTGCGCGCCGAGATGTCGCTGACGACCTCGTCGTTGAGCCCCCGGCGTGCGGTCTCGCCGGCCGTGTCGCTGTCGGCCCAGCCGAACGCGTAGGTGCCGAGGTCCTTCAGACCGGGGTTGAGCTCTTCGATGTGGCTCGTCATGACGATGGCCTCTCGGTGGTCGGTGTGGGGACGAAGGTGGTGCAGACGTGGTCGCCGTGGGCCAGGGTGGCCAGGCGCTGGACGTGGACGCCGAGCAGGCGGGAGAACGCCTCGGTCTCGGCCTCGCAGAACTGGGGGAACTCGGCCGCGACGTGCTGCACCGGGCAGTGCCCCTGGCACAGCTGGATGCCGGTGAGCTGGCCGGCGCCGGCAGTGCCGACGGGGCGGGCCGACGCAGCGTAGCCGTCGTCGATGAGCGCGTCGACGAGAGCACCGGCACGGGCGGCGGTGTCGTCGCCCGCGGCGTCCATGCGGTCGGCGTAGCGCTGCTCCAGGGACGCGGCGCGCTGCTCGGCGAACTGGTGCACCGCGTCGGCACCGACGGTGTCGTTGAGGAAGCGCAGCGCCTCACCGGCCAGGTGGTCGTAGTCGCTGACCAGGGCGCGGTGGCCGCGCTCGGTGAGCACCCAGGACTTGGCCGGGCGCCCGCGCCGGCGCGGGCCGGTGGCCTCGCGGGACTCGACGAGACCTTCGGCGTGCAGCGCGTCGACCTGGCGGCGCACGGCGGTCTCGGTGAGGCCGAGCCGGTGGACCAGGGTGGTGATGCTCACCGGCCCCTCCTGGCTCACGACGCGCAGCACCCGGTCGCGTGTTCGCGACTCGAGGGTGGTGCCGTCGGTATTAACCACACACCCATGTTAGGTAATTGCTCGGAGCCTGTCCAAGCAAGGGTGTCCTAACCTTCGTGCTCGTCGTCGGAGTCGGCCTCGTCGTCGTCCAGCGGGAGGAAGACCGACGGCATCCGGCGCCGGGGAGGTGCGACGGAGTCCGGCCCGAGCCAGCGTTCGCGCAGCGGGGCGGTGATGACCCCCAGCGGGGCGGTGAGCACGTAGCCGTAGGCGACGACGAGGCTGGTCAGACCCGGTTCGATGAGCAGTCCGGCGGCGATGGCCAGGGCGACGGCCGCCGTGGTGAGGCGGCCGTTGCGGGTGGTCGGCGAGAGCAGGCCGCGGAACGAGCGGAAACGCACGGTCATGACCATGAGGAGCGCCGGCACCACGCTGACCATCAGGGGGAACCACGCCTGCCACGGCCCGGTACCGGGGCCGAAGTGCGGCGAGTCCAGCGCCAGGATCGTGGCCATCACGACGGCGGCCGCGCCCGGCGAGGGCAGCCCGACGAAGTAGCGCTTGTCGGCGAGCGGGTCGATCGTCACGTTGAACCGGGCCAGCCGGAACGCCGCGCAGGCCAGCCAGAAGAAGGCGGCCAGCCACGACAGGATCGGCCAGTCGTCGAGCGCCCAGGTGTGCACGAGGATCGCCGGCGCAAGGCCGAAGGAGATCAGGTCGGCGAGCGAGTCGAGCTGGAGGCCGAACGGCGAGGTGGCCCCGATCAGGCGGGCGACGAAGCCGTCGGCGATGTCGAGCACGATCGAGACGGCGATGAGCGCGGCGGCGACCGTGAAGTGGCCGTCGAAGGCGAGCATCACCGACGAGAGACCGCTCATCATGTTCAGGGTCGTGAACGCGCTCGGGGCGAGCAGGCGGGCGCGTTCACGCTTGGGCAGCTGACGGAGCGAGACGACGCGCGCACCGGTGGGCGACACGAGCCGCCAGCGGTCGAGGATCCGTCGGCGGCCGTGCGCAGCCGGGCTGGTCATGGCGTCGTCCGAGTGGGCCGCGCCCAGCGGGCGATGACGGTCTCCCCGGCCACGACCCGTTCCCCGGTCGACACGAGCAGGTCGCACTCGGGCGGCACGAAGACGTCCATCCGGGAGCCGAACTTCATCAGCCCGACCCGCTGGCCGGTGGCGAGCTCGTCGCCCTCGGCCACGCGGGTGACGACCCGGCGGGCCATCAGGCCGACGATCTGGCGGAAGTGCACCCGGCGCAGCTCGTCGCCCACCTGTCGCTCCACGGTGATGTCGCTGCGCTCGTTGAGGTGGGCGCTGTCGTGCTTGTAGGCGGCGAGCCACTTGCCGGGCCGCTCGGCCACCTCGACGACGCGGCCGCCGTACGGGGTGCGGTTGATGTGCACGTCGAAGGCCGACAGGAAGATGCTCACCTGCTGCCAGTCCCCGTCGGGCGCGACACCCTCCTGGCCGGCACCGGCGTGCATCACCTTGCCGTCGGCTGGCGCGAGCACGTCGTCGACCGGGACGGTGGCGTGGTCGGGGGTGCGCTCGGGGTCGCGGAAGAAGGCCGCCACGGCGACGGGGAGCACGCCCAGCAGGGCCGCCGTCCGGGGACGGCCGAGCAGGAGGGCGAGGGCGGCGGGCGCGGCGGCCACCATGGTGGCGGGCGCAGCCTCCCTGTCGATGCGGGGCATGACCGCCAGCCTAGGATGTCGAGCCGTGACCGGTGCAGTCGTGGTGCGCGAGCTGCGCAGGTCGTTCGCGACGACCACCGCCGTCGACGGCGCGAGCTGGTCGGCCGGCGCAGGTACGGTCACCGCGCTGCTCGGGCGGAACGGCGCCGGAAAGACCACGACGGTCGAGTGCCTCGAAGGGCTGCAGCGGCCGGATGCCGGGTCGGTGCAGGTGCTCGGCGTCGACCCGTGGCACGCGGGGCCCGACCACCGGGCCCGGGTCGGGGTGATGCTCCAGGAGGGCGGGCTGCCGACCAGCAGCCGACCCCTGGCACTCCTGCGCCACCTCGCCGCCCTCTATGCCGATCCCGCGCCGCTCGACGAGCTCGTCGAGCGGCTGGGCATCGAGGAGTTCGCGCGCACGACGGTGCGGCGGATGTCCGGCGGGCAGCGTCAGCGGGTGGCACTGGCCGCTGCCCTGCTCCCCCGCCCCGACGTGCTGTTCCTCGACGAGCCGACCGCCGGCCTCGACCCGCACGCGCGGCTCGAGGTGTGGGACCTCGTCCGGAGCGAGGCGACCCGGGGCGGCTGCGTCGTGGTGACCACGCACTCGTTCGAGGAGGCCGAGCGGCTGGCGCACCGGATCGTCATCATGGCCGCCGGCCGGGTCGTGGCCGACGGCACGCTCGACGAGGTGCGCGGCGGGCGCTCGCTCGAGGACGTCTACTTCGCGCTGACCACCCGGGTCGCCCGATGAGCACCGCGGCTCCGACACGACAACGCGTTCTCTCGCGCGCCGGGTTCGAGACGCGCACCTTGTTGGCCAACGGCGAGCAGCTGCTCGTCTCGGTCCTGCTCCCCAGCCTGGCGCTGGTCGGGTTGGCGCTGGGGTCGGTGCCCGACCTCGGCCCCGGCCCCCGCGCCGACCTCGCCACCGCCGGTGCCCTGGCCCTGGCGGTGGTCTCGACCGCGTTCACCGGGCAGGCCATCTCCACCGGGTTCGACCGCCGGGCCGGTGTGCTCCGGCTGCTCGGCACCACGCCGTTGGGGCGCGGTGGGCTGCTCGCCGCCAAGGGGGTGGCCGTGCTGTCGGTGCTCGCGGTGCAGGTCGTGATGCTCGGGACGCTGGGAATGGCGCTCGGCGCGCGGCCGGTTCCCGGCGGCATCCTGCCGACACTCGTGAGCCTCCTGCTGGGCAGCGTCGCCTTCGTGGCGCTCGCCCTCCTGCTCGCCGGGACCCTGCGCGCCGAGGCGGTGCTCGCCGTGGCCAACCTGGCGTGGGTGCTGCTGCTCGGACTCGGGGTGCTCGCGCCGACCGACCAGCTACCCGGTGCCCTTGCGACGGTGGCCGCCCTGCTGCCGTCTGGCGCTCTGGGCGACGCGGTCCGCCTGTCGTTCGTCGACGGGGGCTGGCCGTGGTCGCAGTGGGCGGTGCTCGTCGCGTGGGCCATGGTCGGTGGGCTCTTGACCCGGCGGTTCTTCCGCTGGGGTGGCTGACCGGCCGGTCACGGGCCACCCTCCGCGCCGCCGTAACCTTGTGCCGTGACGAGCACGAGCACCACCTCCCCGACCCCCCGGGCCGCCACACGCACCGGCTCCCGCTGGCTGGCCCCGATCCTCCTCGCGAACCTCGTGGCGGAGATCGGCATCGTCGTGACCGGCGGGCTCGTGCGGGTCACCGGGAGTGGTCTCGGCTGCCCCACCTGGCCCGAGTGCGTCGACGGCTCGATCACCCCGACGATCGAGCAGCCCGAGGGCATCCACAAGTACATCGAGTTCGGCAACCGCACGTTGACCAGCGTGCTCGTGCTCCTCGCCGCGGCGACGGTCCTCGCCGTCTGGCGGTGGGCGCCGCGCCGGGCGATGAAGACCGGCGCCGTGGCCGTTCTCGGCGGGGTGTTCGCCCAGGCCGCGCTCGGCGGTCTCACCGTGCGGCTCGGGCTGAACCCCGCGACGGTCGCCGCGCACTTCCTGCTCTCGATGGCCCTGGTCGCGGCGTCGTCCTACCTCTGGTTCGCCCGGCACGACGGCGCCGGCCCGCCGCGGCCGCTCGTCCCACCGTTGGTCACCCGTCTCGGCTGGGTCACCGTGGCCGCCGGTGCGGCCGTGCTGGCACTGGGCACCGTCGTCACCGGCTCCGGCCCCCACTCCGGGGACGCCGACGAGCCCAACAGGTTCGGCTTCGACGCGCGGACCGTCTCCTGGCTGCACGCCGACCTCGTCATGGTCTTCATCGGGCTGGTCGTCGCCACCTGGCTCGCGGCCCGGCTGACCGCCGTCGACGACGACCGCGGACCTGCGCGGGCCTGGCTGGTGGTGCTGGGAGTCTCCCTCGCGCAGGGGCTGATCGGCTACGTGCAGTACTTCACGAACCTGCCCGAGGCGCTCGTCATCGCGCACATGCTCGGGGCGAGCCTGCTCGTCGTCGCGCTCACCAACGGCATCCTCGCGCTGCGCCGCCGCGACGACGCCGAGCCGGCGCCGACCACCTGACCCGCGCTCAGTCGTCGAGCAGCCCCGAGGTGCGGGCCAGTGCCACGGCCTCGCCGCGGGATGCCGCGCCGAGCTTGGCGAGGATGTTGGAGACGTGCACGCTCGCCGTCTTGGTGCTGATGAACAGGGCACGGCCGATCTCGCCGTTGGAGCGACCCTCGGCGAGCAGCCCGAGCACCTCGGCCTCGCGGGCGGTCAACGTGGAGGGCGCCGAACGAGGTGCCTGACGGGGGGCCAGGTGGTCGAGGGCTGCGAGCAGCGGCGCGGCGCCGAGTCGCTCCGCGGTCTCCCGTGCCGCGGCGAGGACGTCGTCCGCTCCCGGGTCACCCGCGGCGAGGAGCACCTCCGCCAGCCTGGTGCGAGCGCGTGCGACCTCGTAGATCTCGCCGTGCAGCACGAAGAGGTCGACCACCCGACGGCTCGCGTCGACCAGCCCACGCAGCGGCACGTCCTCGCCCGCGGCCCAGTGCGCCCGCTGCTGCTCCGCCATGGCCCGGGCCTCCCACGCCTGGCCCTCGACCGTCGGGGGCAGCAGGAGCGTGCCGCCGCCCCACACGGCAGCGGCCTCGGCGGACAGTCGGTCGACGTGGTCGAGCAGCACGGCCCGACGCGCGGGTGGCTGACCGCGCAGGGTGGTGCCGAGGTGTCCGACGACGAGGGCGGCGAGCCGCACCTCGGCGGCGACGCGTCCGAGTCCCCAGAGGTCGCGCAGGAACCCCACCACCTCGGCGTGCAGGGCCAGCATCCCGTCGACGTCACCGTCGCGGCCCAGCACGTCGATCGCCGTGGCGCCGGACTGCACCGCGATCCGGCCCTCCTCGGGCCACCAGGGACGGGCGCCGGCGAGGAGCTCTTCGGCCGTCACGCCACCACGACCGGCGCGGACTCCGAGCGCGGCGGCGTCGATGCTCGCGGCGGCCGACGACGGCATCGTGGCATCCGTCGTGTGGTCGGCGAGCCGCAGCGCGAGGTCCCAGTCACCCATCTCGTAGGCCGTGGTCACGGCCATCGCGCGGGTGTCGACACCGAAGACCGACCACTCGAGGCCGGCGCGCCGGGCCTCGGCCAGGGTGCGCTCGAAGGCCGCGAGGGCGGCCACGTGGTCACCTTGGCGGTAGTGGACCGACGCCAGGATGTGCATCGCGCGCAGCAGGGCGAGGTCGGGTGCGCTGGTCCAGGCGGCGACGGCCATCTCGAGGCGGCGGATCGACTCACCCGGGTCGCCGGCGCTCTCGCTGAGCCGGGCGAGGATCGAGGTGAGGTCGGTGCGGTCGACCGTGAGGTCGTGCTCCACCGCCAGGGCCATCGCGTCGTCGGCGACGCCGAGCGCCTCGGCGGAGCGGCCGTCGTCCATGAGGGCCTCGGCCCGGCGCGCCAGCAGGAACACCCGCAGCTGCACCGGCGCGTCCGCGGCGAGGAGACCGAGCGCCTCCTCGGTGATGGGCAGCCGGTCGACCGGCTCCTCGGTGAGCCGGGCCGCGAAGGCGAGGGCTCCGAGCAGCTCGGCGCGCTCGTGGTCGGTCGGTGCGTCGGTGGCGAGGGCAGCCCGGAGCAGCGCCATCGCGCGCATCGTGCGCCCGCTGCCGTTGGCAGCCGATGCCGCGCGCAGCGTGAGGTCGTGGGTGGGGGCGCGGTCGGCCTCGGCCAGGGCGAGGGCGGTCTCGTAGTGCGCGAGGGCCTCGGCCGGGCCACCCATCCGCTGGGCGGCCTCGCCGGCCCGCACCGACGCGTCGAGGGCCACCGCCCGGTCGCCGGAGGCGAGGGCGTGGCGCGCGAGGTCGGCGGCGGTGCCCAGGCCGGGGTCCTCCAGCAGCGCCTCGGCACAGGCCCGGTGCAGCTGGAGCCGCTCGGCGGGCAGGAGGTCGTCGGTCACGGCCTCGGCGAGCAGCGCGTGCCGGAACTCGTACCCGTCCTCCCCGCAGGGTTCGAGGACATGGTGCTCGATGGCGGCGCGCAACGCGGTCCGCAGGGTGGCGGGCTCGACGCCGGCGACCCGCTCGAGGAGGTCGTGAGGGACGCGCCGGCCGATGACCGCCGCGACACGCACCACCGACTGGGCGCCGTCGTCGAGCTGGTCGACGCGGGTGAGGAGCAGTCGGGTGAGGTCACCGGGGCCGGCGCCTCCGGACCGTGCCGCCGCGGCGAGCTCCTCGGCGAAGAAGGCGTTGCCCTCGGCCCGGCGGGCGACCTCGTCGACGACGCGGGGGGACAGGTCTGCGCCGACCCGGCGCACGATGCTGCGCAGGTCGGCATCCGGCAGCGGGCCGAGCTCGATGCGGGTGAGGGCGGGCAGGCGCGACCACACCGTCAGCGCACCCGCGAGGGGGTGGCGGCGGTGGATGTCGTCGCTGCGCCACGTGGTGAGCAGCCCGACACCGTCGGGGCCACCACGGGTGAAGAGGAGGGTGAGCAGCTCGCGGGTCGACTCGTCGGCCCAGTGCACGTCCTCGACGACGACGAGCACCGGCCCGCGGCGACCGAGGTCGGCCAGGGCTCCGTGCACCGCCTCGACGAGATCAGAACGCAGGGCGTCGCCGCGGACACCCCCGGCGAGGCGAGGGACCAGGGGCACGAGCCCCGGGTGCGCCGCGACCAGCTCGTCGACGAGGTCGCGGTCACTGGCGTCGAGGGCGGCGACCATCTCGACGAAGGGCAGGTAGGGCAGGCTCGTGCCCACCTCACCGACGCAGTGGCCCACGAGCACGCGCCGGTCGGTGGCGCGATCGACGAGGCGGCCGACGAGGGCCGTCTTGCCGATGCCCGCGTCGCCACCGAGGAGGACCGCGCCGCCGCCGCCGTCGTGCCAGCCGAGGGCGGTGGCGACGCGGTCGAGCTCCTCGTGGCGACCCACGAGCTCGGAGCGTGAACGGGGCGGCACGGCCCCGATCATGGCACCCGTCGGCGACACCAGGGTGGTCACGGGTGGCGCGGACGCCCGGTGACCACCGGGGCGCTGCGCTGTGTGTGCTTCCGGGACGGCGTCGCGGAGCCACCCACGAGGCGGGCGACGAACGCCGCCAACGGGTGCGCGCCGAGCGGGCGGGTCGGCAGGTCGTAACGGTGCCGGTCGTGGTTGTGGGTGTCGTGCCGGTCGACGCCGGCCAGCTCGTAGCGACGGTCGATGTCGGTCTGGACGGTCATCTGGTCGGTGTAGAGGCTCACGGTCTTCTCCTTCTCGGTGTCGGTGGGGTTCCCTGCCGACGTCCTCAAGACTCGTCGGCTGAGGTGGGGCCCGACATCGGGCGAGATGCGTATCTCTGCGGCATCCGCGGCGTCTGAGGTACCTCATTCCCGACCCGGCCCACTCGCTTCGCGCCGCCCTCGCGCCCTCCCGCCGTGGATCGCCGTCCCGTCGTAGATCGGTGGTCCGATCGCAGGTCGCTACCGCGGTGGTGCGCGCGCTCCTCGCCGGCCGTGCTTCAGGAGCGCACCAGCGGATCAAGGGCACCCCCCGGAGCCCTTGGCCTCCCGGAGTGGGGTCCCCCGGGGGCAGCTCTCGGCTGCGGCGCGGCGTCCGCGAAGTCAGGTGCAGCTCGCAGCGTCAGGACCCTCTCGCCGGGTCAGGGGCGTATATGGCCCTGAGTTGGCGAAGTGCTCCTGACTTCGCGAAGAAGCGTTCCGTCAATGCACAAGGATTATTGTGCAATGACTGTTGTGGGATTATCGTGGGGTCATGACCCGACCCGAGGTACGCACCCTGCGCGATGCCGCCCCCCTGGCCGCGCTGGCCCACCCGTTCCGCTCGCGGATGATGGACGCGCTCAAGGTCGACGGCCCGTCGACCGCCTCCATGCTCGCGGCGCGTACCGGTCAGGCCGTCGGCAACGCGAGCCACCACCTGAAGGTGCTGGCCGCGGCCGGGCTGGTCGAGGAGGCACCCGAGCTGGCTCGGGACCGGCGCGAGCGGTGGTGGCGCCTCGTCTCCACGGGCACCCGCTGGAGTCGCCGCGACCTCGTCGACCAGGCGGCCGTCACGGCGGCCCAGGAGGCCGAGGCGCTGGGCGCTCGCCGCCAGCAGGAGCGGCTGCGTGACTGGATGGCCAACGCCGACACCGACCCCGAGTGGGAGGACGCGGCCTTCGCGACCCAGAACTGGCTGCGGCTGAGCCCGGCGGAGCTGCAGCAGCTCTCCGACGAGGTGGTCGAGGTGTTCACCCGCTGGGGCAACCGCGAGGTGCCGGACGACGGCGTCCACCGCGAGCCGGTCCTCGCCTTCGCCCGGGCCTTCCCGAGCCAGCCGTGAGCATCGACACCACCGACCCGGTCGTCGCTCCGCCGATCGCCGGCAGTGGCAACTTCCGGCTGCTCTGGTTCGGTGAGGGCGTGTCGGTGCTCGGCTCGATGACCACGGCGGTGGTCGTCCCGCTCGTCGCCGTGACCGTCTTCGACGCGGGCGCTGCCTGGATGGGTCTGCTCACCGCCGCGGCCTGGCTCCCCTGGCTCGTCGTCGGCCTGCCGGCGGGCGCCTGGATCGACCGTGCCGACGCGCGGCGCGTGATGATCGCAGCCGACCTGGGTGCGGCGGCTGCCATCGGGTCGGTCCCCGTGGCCTGGGCGCTCGGCGTGCTCACCCTCCCCCACCTCGTCGCGGCCGCGCTCGGCGTCGGTACGGCCTCGGTCTTCCTGCGCTCCGCCTACCTCCCGCTCCTCCCGCGCGTCGTCGGTCCCGACGACCTGGCGGCCGCCAACGCCCGGCTGGTCGGCACCGAGTCGGCGATGCAGGTGGTCGGACCCGGTCTCGGTGGCGCCCTCGTCGCCATCGTCTCGGCGGCGTACGCCGTCGTCGTCGACGTGCTCTCCTTCCTCGTCTCCGCCCTCTGCCTGCACCGGATGGACCGCAGCCGTCTCGTGCCGACGTCCCCGCCGGAGCGGCGCGAGCCGCTACGGCGCGAGGTCGCGACCGGCATCCGGGTGGTGGCCCGCGACCCCTACCTGCGGTTCTTCACCCTCCAGGGCGGCGCATCGAACTTCGCCCTCACCGGGTACGCCGCCCTGCTCGTGCTCTTCCTCGTGCGCGACCTCGGCCTCGACCCGACGGGGGTCGGCATCGTGATGTCGGCCGGGAGCGTCGGCGGGCTGGTCGGTGCCGCGGTCGCCCGCCGGGCCTCGGCCCGGTGGGGCGACGCCCGCGCGATGGTCGTGCTCCTGGTGTCCTCGGGCCCGCCGGCCCTGCTGATCCCGCTGGCGCAGCCCGGAGGGCGGGTCGCGCTGGTCCCGCTCGGGATGGCGCTGGTCGGCGTGGGGGTGGTGGCGGCCAATGTCATCCGGGGCACCTTCCGGATGCGCTACACGCCGCCGCAGCTCCTGGCTCGCACCATCGCGAGCTCCTCGCTGGTCAACTTCGGCACCATGCCGATCGCCGGTCTGGCGGCCGGCTGGCTCGGGGTGCACCTCGGGGTGCGGGAGACGATCGCCGTGATGGCGGGCATCCACGTGGTCTCGACGCTCACCACGCTCGTCGGACCGTTCGGGCGCCTGCGGGAGCTGCCGACTCAGCCGATGGCGACGTGGAGCAACGGGTCGACGGCCACCGCGAGGAACACCACGGTCACGTAGGTGATCGAGTAGTGGAACAGCCGCATCGGCTTGAGCGCCGGGCCGGTGGCGCCACGCTTGGCGGCGCGGAACAGGCGGTGCGCCTCGACGAGGAACACCCCGCCGGCGAGCACGGCCGTGACGGCGTAGACCCAGCCCATCGAGGCCACCGGCACGAGGACCAGCGACGTCGCGACCATCACCCATGAGTACAGGACGATCTGGCGGCCGACGACCACCGGACCCTGCTCGACGGGGAGCATCGGCACCCCGGCCGCGGAGTAGTCGTCGCGGAAGGCCATCGACAGCGGCCAGTAGTGCGGGGGCGTCCAGAAGAAGATGAGGAAGAACAGGATGACGGCCGGCCACTGCACGGTGCCGGTGACCGCCGACCA
>Ga0173483_10000478_pt1 | contig 11332 bp, 9 predicted proteins | sample NitcycUS178409R2_FD_122621 | JGI IMG/M metagenome (GOLD analysis project Ga0173483, IMG submission 122621) | Soil microbial communities from Arlington Agricultural Research Station in Wisconsin, USA - Nitrogen cycling UWRJ-S178-409R-2 (version... | ecosystem: Environmental > Terrestrial > Soil >...
GACTGGAAGACGACGTACTCGAGCGCGACGAGCCTGAGCCTCCCGTGGCGCCGCGGCTCGTAGACGAGCGCCTCGGGCGTCGTCGGGTTCACCTCGGCGTCGCCGACGAGCATGCTGTTGACGTAGTGGATCCCCATCGCGCCCATGCCGTGCATGTCGATGCACGCGATCCCCTTCGCGTCGACGAGCGGGCCGTAGCCGGCGGCCTTGGCGGCGCGAAGGTCGCGGAAGTGCCTGGTCGCGGTCCTGGCCTCCCTGAGGTCCGGCGATACGCACGCGACCGCCGTGGCGGCGCCGGTGGCCGTGATCGCCAGCACGATGAGCATGAAGAGCTTGCGGGTCATGAGTCGTCCCTATCGAGAGCCGTGCGCGGCAGGGACGACCTGCGGTCGGCGCACACGGCGGACAACCAGCGTCCCGCCGACTCCGGCCACCAGCAGCGTGCACACTGCAGCGGCCCCGATCGCCGCATCGCTCCAGTCGAAGCCGGACGACGCGGTGCCCTGGACCGGCGTGGTGTCGACCGCCGCGGACGCACGGTGCCCGATCACCTGCGGGTGCGCCGGCCACTGCGGCGCCGCGCTCGAGTCGGGCCTCGCCGCTGCGTCTCGGGCGTCTGGGCTGCGCAGGTCGTTGGCGCCCTGCGTCGCGGCTGCGGCCTCGCGAACGACCGGTGTACCGAGGTCGCGCGGCTCGGCCAGCGCGCCCGGAGCCACGATCGCGCCTACGGCGAGCGTGGTCGCGAGGCCCGTGCCGAGCGCCTTGCGGTGGCTGTGAAACATGGATCGCTCCTTCGTCTTGCGGACCGCCCGGCGCGGCCCTTCGTTCGAGCAAAGAGCGTTCCGGTCGTTCGCGCATCGGGCGATCTGCCCGGATTGAAGGAGCGCGCCTACCGATCTTGAGCGGCGAGCCCCAGCCGGACGGCCTGGGCGCCGGCCTCGCCGCGCGTCCGGGCGCCGAGCTTGCGAAGGACCGCCGAGACGTGGTGCGCGACCGTCTTGGAGGAGAGGAACAGGCGCTTGGCGATCTCCGCGTTGGTCAGCCCCTCCGCCACGAGCGCGAGGACCTCCACCTCGCGCGCGGTGAGGCCGGCCGGGTTGCGCTTCGTCGCCGGCCGCGGACCGCGCGGGAGCCCGCGCGCGCCGCGGGCGCGCAACCGGCGGGCGATGATCGCCGCCGCCGGGCGCCCCCCCAGCCGCTGGAGCTCGTCGAGCCCCTGACGGAGCGCATTCTCGTCGTCCGCATCACCAAGCGCCAGCGCTGCCTCGTAGGGACAGCCAAGCGCCGTCCAGAGCTCCGCGGCGCGCCTCCAGTCCCCCGCGATCTGCAGCGCGTAGGGCTCGGCGGCCCCGGGCGGCGACCGGTCCAGCAGGCCGGCCCGCCAGCGCCACAAGGCAAGCTCGCCGAGCCATTCGGCACGATGCCGCAGCGCGAGCTCGAACGCCCGGGCCGTGGCGCCCGCGATCTCGCCGGGCGAGCCCTCCAGCCAGGCGGCCTCCGCTCGCGCCGCCGCGATCGGCGCGAGCCGGTGGAGCTCTCCGGAGCTCTCGACGAGGGCCAGCGCCTCGTCGAGCGCCGCCCAGCGCTCCAGATCCCCGCGCCGTGCCTGCACGAGGCCGACGACGATCAAGCAATAAGCACGCGGAAGCGTCGAGAAGAACGATTCGCGCAGCACCAGCGAGGCGCACTCGACCGCCTCCGCCCAGCGCCCCTGATTGAGCCGCAGGTACGCCTTGTTGGCGAGCAGGTAGATGCGCCAGAGCTCGAGTCCTTCGTCCTCCGCGAACGGGAGCCCCCAGCCGAGGTGCTCCTCCGCGACCGCGTGCTCGCGCCGGCGGACCGCGATACCCACGAGGGTCACGAGAGCGCGACCCGCTTGCTCGTCGAGGCCCGCCTGACGGGCGCGCTCGAAGCACTCCTGCAATTCGTAGCGCCCAGCCGCGATGCCGGTCGCGTAGCGCATCGCGCCGAGGTTCATGAGAGCGTCGTTGCGGGTCGCGACGTCGTCGAGCCTGTCGGCGAGCGCCAGGGCGCGCTCGGTCCATGGCATCGCGCCGTCGAAGTCCGCGGCACCCATGTAGACCTGCGAGAAGTTGGCGTAGGCGCGGGCGAGCTCGGGCCCGGCGGGCAGCCGCTCGAGCAGCGCGACGGCCTCGCGCGCGGCGATCTCGGAATCAGCTTCGCGCCCCGGGCACCACAGGATCCGCGACAGCGAGCAGAGCGCCAGGCCCTCCATGCGGGCGTCCCCGCGCCGGCGGTGCAAGTCGATCGCGCGCCGGAGCGCGTCGATCGCCTCGTCGATCTGGTCGGTGACGTAGCACTCGTCGGAGTGGCGCTCGAGCAGCTCCGCGTGCGCCGCCGCCGGCAGCGCGTCTGCGAACGGCAGGGCGCGGGCGTAATGCGCAGCCGCCTCCCTGTGCGCGCCGAGCGTGGCCGCGCGGTCGGCCGCCGCCGGCGCGAAGCGCAGCACCGCCTCCGGGTCGCCGGCACCTTCCGCGTGGTGCGCCAGCCGGTCGAGATCCGGCTCGCGCGATGGCGGCTCGACGAGCGCCTTCAGCGCCGCTCGATGCAGGGCGACCCTTCGGGCCGGGGTCAGCGACTCCGCGATGGCAAGGCGCGCGAGCTCGTGGCGGAACGCGACGCCGGCCGGCCCCGGCGCGAGCAGCCCGGACGGCAGGCACTCCTCGAGCGCGCCCACGAGCTCGCCGGCGACGCGCTCCAGCAGCCAGAAATCTGCCCGCGGGGGCAAGGCGGCAACGGCCTCGAGCAAGCTCCGGGCGGGGGCCGACAGACGGGCGGCGCGCGCGAGCACCGCGTCGCGCACGGTGTGAGGGATCGCGTCGGCTTGTGCCCCCAACACCTCGGTCACGAAGAACGGATTGCCGGCGGTCTTGCCGAACAGCTCGTCGGGATCGAGCCCGTGCGCGTTGGCCAGCTCGGCGACGGCGGCCCGCGAGAGCGGGGCGACGGCCAGCCGCTCGACATCCCTCGCGGTGGCGAGCTCGCCGAGCACGATGCGCAGCGGATGCGCGGCGGCGAGGGCGTCGTCGCGATAGCTCGCCACGATCACGGCGGGGACCGTCTCGAGCCTCCGTCCGAGTAGCCGGAGGATGTCGAGCGTGGCGCCGTCGGCCTGGTGGACGTCGTCGAGGACGATCACCGTCGGCGCCCGCCTGCGGAGCTCGCGCGCGAGCGCAGCTGCAACCTCGTGGGCCTTCGCGCCGCCGGCCACCAGCTCCTCGAGCTCGCCGCCCGTGGTCTCGGCGATCTCGAAGAGGGGGCCGAGCGGCCTGGGCGTGAAGAGCGCGTCGCAGTTGCCCCAGAGAACGCGCGCCGAACCGTCCTGGTCGCCGCAGAAGCGGCGCAGCAGCGCCGTCTTGCCGACCCCCGCCTCACCGCTGACGAGCACGAGCCGCCCGCGGCCCCGGCTCGCCACTTCGGCGCGGCACGAATCCAGCCGGGTCAGGTGCTCGGCCCGCTCGAGCAGCTGGCTCGAATCGCGCGAGGCACGCGCTGTCGGTTCATGAGCGGCTGTCGGCACGAGCTCTCTCGCCCAGTGGGCCTCGCCCATGGTGCCCCGGCCGGGTGACGGCTGCAAGTCGCGCGGGTTCAGGCCGGGGGCGCCGGCCGCGCCCGCGGTGGCGCGTACGCCGACTCGGGAGCGTCGGTGCGCTCGTCGGCGATCGCCCACCAGGCGCCGGCGGCGATCGTGAGCGCCGCGGCGAGTCCGAGCCACGTGGCCGGGCGCAGGTCGCCGTCGGGCGTGAAGACGCCCACGCGCAGCGCGAGCACGAGCACGACGAGCGGGCCGCCCGCCGCGAGCACCACGCCCGCCGCCACCGACTGCGCGAGCCGGTGCGCCGCCAGCGTCGACGCGAGGAGCCAGAGCGCGAGCAGCACGTCGACGACGAGCAGCGCGACGACGAGCCAACCGAGCGCCGACCAGCCGCTGCGCTCCCCGAACCACGGCAGCGACAGGGCAATCACGAGCGCGAGCGTTCCCGCGCCGGTAAGGAGCTCCCCGCGCCGCAGGCGACGCACGCTCATCGCGCCGCCATCCGCGCCGCGAGCAGCGTGTTGCGCAGCAGGCAGGCGATCGTCATCGGCCCGACGCCACCGGGGACCGGCGTGATCGCCGCGGCGACCGTGCGCGCCGCGTCGAAGTCGACGTCGCCGACCAGGCCGTCCTCGGTGCGGTTCACGCCGACGTCGATCACGGTCGCGCCGGGCTTGACCCAGTCGCCGCGCACGAGTCGCGGCGAGCCGACGGCGACGACGAGGACGTCGGCGCGCCGGCAGACCGCGGGCAGGTCGCGCGTGCGCGAATGGCACGTCGTGACCGTCGCGTCGGCGGCGAGCAGGAGCTGGCCCATCGGCTTGCCGAAGAGGTTCGAGCGCCCGACGACGACGGCCTCGGAGCCCTCGAGCTCGACGCCGGCCTCCTCGAGCAGCAGCATGACCCCGACCGGGGTGCACGGCCGCAGCCCCTCGCGCCCGAGCGCCAGCAGCCCGGCGCTGATCGGGGTCAGCCCGTCGACGTCCTTGGCCGGGTCGACGAGCCCGGTCAGCTCGCCGCCGTCGAGGTGGCTCGGCAGCGGAAGCTGGACGATGATGCCGCTGACGTCGGGGTCGGCGTTCAGCGCCTCGATCGTCGCCGCGACCTCGTCGCGTGACGCGTCGGCGCCGAGGCGGTGGTCGAAACCGCGCAGGCCGACTTCAGCCGACGCGCGCTGCTTCCCGCTGACGTAGACCGCACTGCCCGGATCATCGCCGACGAGGACGGTCGCCAGGCCGGGCGGCCGGCCGTGCTCGGCCGCGAACGCCGCGACGTCGCGCGCGACCTGGGCCCGCACCCGGGCGGCGACGGCCCGGCCGTCGATGACGCGGGCGCTCACCTCTTCTGGATCGGGGCGTACTCGGCCATGAGCTTGCGCTCGGAGCCGTCGCCGGCGAAGCGCACGACGACGATCCCGCCGGGCTCGACGCCGGTGACGACGCCCTCGCCGAACGCCGCGTGCAGGACGTCGTCGCCGAGGCGGAAGTCGCCGCCCGAGACGTCGGCGCGCGCCGCCGCCCATGAGGTCATCGCGCGCGGCCGGGCGGCCCCGTCCCCGAGGCCGCCGAGCACGGCCGGCGCGCCCTCGCGGTCGGTCAGCTCGGGCGGGATCTCGGCCAGGAAACGGCTCGGCAGCCCGGGCTGGGCGTTGCCGAAGACCGAGCGGCGGCGCGCGTACGTCACGACGAGGTCGCGCTTGGCGCGGGTGAGTCCGACGTAGCACAGGCGCCGCTCCTCCTCGAGCGTGCCCTCGTCGAGCGAGCGCGAGTGCGGGAAGACGCCCTCCTCGCAGCCGATGAGGAAGACGATCGGATACTCGAGCCCCTTGGCGTTGTGCAGCGTCATCAGCGTCAGCAGGCCCTCTTCGTCGCGCCGCGTGTCGGCGTCGGCGACGAGCGCGACGGTCGCCAGGAACGCGTCGAGGCGATCGTCGTCCTCGTCGGCGGCGGCGTCGAACTCGCGGGCGACGCCGACGAGCTCCTGCAGGTTCTCGAGGCGGCCCTGGGCCTCGATCGTCCGCTCGGCCTCGAGCGCCTCGAGGTAACCGGTTTCGTGCAGGAGGGCGTCGAGCAGGTCGCCCACCGGCACGCGCTCCTGGGCGCGCTCGCGCAGCGAGGTCATCGTCGCCATGAAGCGCTCGAGCGCGCGGCGGGCGGCGGTCCCGAGACCGGGCACCGCGGCCGGATCGGCGGCCGCGTCCCAGATGCTCACGCCCATCGTCTCCGCGTGGGCGACGACGCGCGAGAGCGAGGTCTGCCCGAGCCCGCGCTTCGGCGCGTTGGCCACGCGCGTGAACGCGACGACGTCCTGGCCGTTGGCGAGCACCGTGAGGTACGCGATCGCGTCCTTGATCTCCGCGCGCTCGTAGAACTTCGTGCCGCCGATGACCTGGTAGGGGACCTCGCGCCGCACGAGCGCGTCCTCGAGCACGCGCGACTGCGCGTTCGTCCGGTAGAAGACCGCGACCTCCTCGCGCGAGATGCCCTCGTCCACGAGCCGCTCGACCTCGCCCACGACGAAGCGCGCCTCCGCGTGCTCGTCGTCGAGCTCGCGCACGCGGATCGGGTCCCCACGCCCGAGGTCGGTCCGCAGCGACTTGCCCATCCGCCCGCGGTTGTGGGCGATGACCGCGTTGGCGGCGTCGAGGATCGTCTGCGTCGAGCGGTAGTTCTGCTCGAGCCGGACGACCTTGGCGTCGCCGAAGTCGTCGGTGAAGTCGAGGATGTTGCGGATGTCGGCGCCGCGGAAGGAGTACACGCTGTTGTGGGTGACGACGCCGTTGGCGATGAAGTTGTGGGTGCCCTCGACGTTGAAGTCGTGGACCGGCGCCTCGAACGCGACCGGCTCGACCGACTCGACGACGTCGAGCGCGCCCTCCTCGGTGAACATCGCCATCCCGCGCCGCACGGCCGAGGCCGCCCTGAACGGCAGCGCCTCGGCACCGAGGCGGGCGCTCAGGCGGACGCGGGCACCGGCGTGCCGGCGGGCGAAGCGCACGGCGGCGCCGAAGTCCGCAAAGCGCGCCTCGCGTCCGGCCGCGGCCACGGTATGCGCGGGCGCCTGCGCCGCGCGCGCGCCGCACAGCGTCAGCGTCGCGGGGGGGCGTGGCGAGTCGTGCATTGCATCCATGCACAGCTCGCCAAGCCCTCCCCGGAAGCCCGCGAAGTGCGTGTGCTCGGGCGTACTGACGATCTCCCGGCCGCTGCGTAGACGGATCCGCACGCCGCCCGTACGGCGTGAGCCGAAGACGTCGGTCACGCGCGCCGGCCTGAAGTCGCCGCTGCCGTAGCACGACAGGACCTCGTCGCCCGGCACGACCTCCTCGATCGGACGCCGCGTGCCGTCCGCCATCGTCACCAGCGTCCCGGCGACGAGGCACTGATCGTCGTCGCCCACGACCGCGAGGTTGCGGCGCTCGCCGGCCAGGAGCTGCAGGAGCCGGTACTGCGCGTGGTTCGTGTCCTGGTACTCGTCGACGAGGACGTGGCGGAAGGCGGCGGCGTAGCGGCCGCGGACCTCCGGGAAGAGCTGCAGGACGTTGACCGTGTTGACGAGGAGGTCGTCGAAGTCCATCGCGTTGGCGCGGTGCAGGCCCTGCTCGTAGAGCTCGTAGGCGTCGGCGACGGTCTGCTCGAAGAACGAGCCGACGAGCTGGCGGTAGGCGTCGGCGTCGCGGAGCTTGTTCTTCGCGTCGGAGATCTGGTTGTGGATCGCCGCGGGCGTGAAGCGCTTCGTGTCCACGCCGAGCTCGTCGAGGGAGCGCTTGACGAGGCGGCGGCTGTCGGCCTGGTCGTAGATCGTGTACTGGCGCGTGTAGCCGAGGCGCGGCGCCTCCGCGCGCAGCAGGCGCGCGCACGCCGCGTGGAAGGTCATCACCCACATGCCGCGCGTGCTGCGTCGGAGCAAGAGCTCGACGCGCTCGCGCATCTCCTGAGCGGCCTTGTTCGTGAACGTGATCGCGAGCAGCTCGCCGGCTCGCGCGCGCTCGGTGTGGACGAGCCACGCCAGGCGGTGCGTGAGCACGCGCGTCTTGCCCGAGCCCGCGCCGGCGAGGACTAGCAGCGGCCCTTCGGGGTGCGTCACGGCCTCCCGCTGGGGGTCGTTGAGCCCCTCCAGGAGGGCGTCGATCCGGTCGTTGGCGGCCGCCGCGGACATGGGCGGACCAGGATACGGCGGGGGTCGGCGACCATCGCTCGGCGCAGGCCGACCGACGAGCTGTCGCCGCTCGACCGCTGTGCGATCCATTCGGCGTCTGCGGGTGCCGCTCGGCGACGCCGGCGCTGGCGCGCGCGAGAAGAGGCGACCGTGCCGGCTCCAGATGCGGGCACCGGTCCCCGTCCTCGCGCTCGCGGGCGCGCTCGTCGCGGCGCTCGCTCCCGCGAGCGCGGGCGCGGCGTGCCCCAACGTCGCGGTCGCGCTCACCGCGCTGCCGGCGGGCGCCGCTCGCAGCGCGGTCCTGTGCTCGATCAACGCCCAGCGCGGCGCGGCCGGCGCGCGCGCGGTCACCCTCGAGCGTCACCTCCAGCGCGCGGCGCGGGGCCACGCGGCCGACATGGTCGCGCGGCGCTTCTTCGCCCACCTCAGCCCCGACGGCCGCACGCTCGCCCAGCGCGTCCGCGCGGCCGGCTACATGCGCTCCACCACGCGCTGGCGGCTCGGCGAGGCGATCGCCTGGGCCCCGCTCCCCGTCTCGAGCGCGGCCGCGCTCACGCACGCGTGGATGGGCAGCCCGCCGCACCGCGCGATCCTCCTCGACCGGCGCTTCCGCGAGCTCGGGATCGGGCTCGCCGCCGGCGTCCCCGACGTGTCGGCCGGCCCCGGGATCACCGCCGTCCTGGACTTCGGGCGCCGGACCCTGCGCCGTAGCCTGCGAGCATGGCGCTCCCGGACCGCGTGCGCGCGTACTGCGCGCAAGTCGTCGCCCAGGCGCGCTCGGTGCGCCTCGACCTCGACGCGCTCGAAGCGCTAGATCCCGGTCCGCCGCCCCCGCTCGACCCCGACCGCCACTTCCTCGAGGGCGATGCCGCCGACGTCGCCGCCTACCTGCTGACCGTCGACGGCGTGAACTTCGGCTCGGGCTGGTTCCCGACGCTGCGCAAGCGCCGCGGCCCCGACGGTCGTCCGGTCTCGGGGTACTTCACGGTCGCCTGGGGCCTGGCCGACCGCTTCCGGACCGCCGGCCCGTGGACGAACGCCGAGCTGCGCGCGATGCGCGCCGAGGAGGTCGCGGACGTCCTCGGCCAGGCCCGCGACCACGAGCTCATGGCCCTCTACGCGCAGGCGCTGCGCGAGCTCGGCCGCTTCCTCGGCGACCGCCACGCGCTCGACCTCGTCGAGGCGGCGGGCGCCAGCGCCGTGCGCCTCGCCGAGCTCCTCGCCGGCGGGATGGCGCTGTGGCACGACCCCGGCTTCGCGAAGCGCGCGCAGCTGCTCGCCAGCGACCTCGCGTCGGCGGGCGTCGCCGAGCTGCGCGACCTCGAGGCGCTGACGGTCTTCGCCGACAACCTCGTCCCCCACGTCCTGCGGTGCGAGGGCGTGCTCGTCCTCGACGGGCGCTTGGTTGCACACATCGACGCGGGGCGGCTCCTGCGCCCCGGCCCGCAGGAGCGCGAGCTGCGCGCCGCCGCCGTCCACGCGGGCGTGGCGATCGCCCGCCGGACGGGCATGACCGAGCGCGACGTCGACAACGCGCTCTGGGCGCGCGGCCAGCGCCCCGAGCTCAAGGCGCGCCCGCGGCCGCGCTGCCGGACCGTCTTCTACTGACCGCGGGTCGCGGGGTCCGCCGCGCCCAGGACCGAGCGGATGAGCCCGGGGAAGCGGTGCTCGAGCTCCTCCTCGCGCAGGTGGATGAACTTGCGCGTGCCCTCCTCGCGCTCAGCGGTGAGCCCGGCGGCGGCGAGCGTCTTGAGGTGGTGGCTCGCCGTGGACTTCGTCACCGGGACCTCGATCTGACCGCAGGACAGCTCGCCCGCGCCGTCGCAGGCCGCGAGCTGGCGCACGATCTGCAGGCGCACCGGATCCGACAGCGCGTGCATGACGGTGATCACGTCGACCTTCGAGAGGTCGCGGGGCTCGGCGGACGGGTGGGAGATCTTCGCGGACATTGTTTGACACACATCCAACATCATTGTACGGTGGGTATCGAACTTTACGCGATCGGGCAGCAGACCGCCACCTCTAGCCCCTCCCTCCTCCTCCGCAAGCCCTCTCCACAGGAGCTCCATGTCCTCCTCCCAGTCAACGTCGCCCGCGGGCGGCGCCGACCGGCTCAGCGCGCGCGCCTGGGGCGCGCTGCTCGTGCTGTGCGGCGCGCTCTTCCTCGACGCCCTCGACGTCTCGATGATCGGCGTCGCCCTTCCCTCCATCCGCACCGACCTGGACCTGTCCACGAGCTCGCTGCAGTGGGTCGTGAGCGCCTACGTGCTCGGCTACGGCGGCTTCCTGCTCCTCGGCGGTCGCGCCGCCGACCTCCTCGGGCGCCGGCGCATGTTCCTAATCTCGCTCGGCGTCTTCGTCGTCGCGTCGGCCCTCGGAGGCCTGGCCGACGACGGTGCCCTGCTCATCGCCACGCGCTTCGTCAAGGGCGTCTCTGCGGCCTTCACGGCACCCGCCGGCCTGTCGATCATCACGACGACGTTCGCCGAGGGGCCCGCCCGCAACCGCGCGCTATCGATCTACACGGCGACCGGGGCCACCGGGTTCTCCCTCGGCCTGCTCTTCGGCGGCGCGCTGACCGAGCTCGGGTGGCGCTGGGTCTTCTTTTTGCCGGTGCCCGTCGCGCTGATCACGCTGCTGGCGGCGATTCGCCTGGTCCCGACCGGCGAGCGGAGCGCGCCTCAGCGACGGTCCTTCGACGTCGCCGGCGCGATCACCGTGACCGCGGCGATGCTGCTCCTGGTGTTCACGCTGGTCGAGGCGCCCGACGAGGGCTGGGGCTCGCCGCGCACGCTGGCCTCCTTCGCGCTCGCCGGCGCCCTGCTGGCGACCTTCGTGGGCATCGAGCGGCGGACGGCCGCGCCGCTCGTGCGGCTCGGCATCTTGCGCTCGGGCTCGCTCGTGCGCGCCAACCTCGGGGCGATGTCGCTCATCGGCGGATGGTTCGGCTTCCAGTTCATGCTCACGCTCTACCTCCAGCAGGCGCGCGGTTGGTCCTCGATCGAGACGGGGCTGGCGATCTTCCCTGCCGGCTTCCTCGTCGCCGTGCTCGCCCCGCGGGTGGCGCCGCTCATCGCGCGCTTCGGGGTGACGCGCCTGATCGTCGTCGGATTGGCCTCGACGGCGGTGGGCTACGGGCTCTTCCTGCCCATCGGCCTGGACTCCGGCTACGTCACGGCGATGCTGCCGACCTTCCTCCTCGGAGGCCTGGGCTTCGGCCTGGCCTACGGGCCGCTCAACGTGGCGGCGACCAACGGCATCGCGCCCGAGGAGCAGGGGCTCGCGGGCGGGCTCTTGAACACCTCGTTCCAGTTCGGCGGCGCGCTCGTGCTCGCGATCGTCACCGCGGTCTTCAACGCGACCGCGGGCTCCGACGCGTCCGCGCAGGGCCTGCTCGACGGCTTCCACGCGGCGCTGCTCGTCTCGCTCACGGCCGCCGTGCTCGGCGTCATCGCGATGTCCTGGCCGGTCCGGGCGCGCGAGCCGGCGATCGAGGCCGCCTGACGAGCGACCGTCAGCCGCCGGCGGGATTGCGTCCGCGCGCGGAGCGCAGCGAGCGGACGTCGGCCGCCGGCGGCGGGTCGGCCGCGCGACCGGCGAGCTCGGCCACCGCGCGCTCGA
>Ga0173483_10000480_pt1 | contig 11318 bp, 15 predicted proteins | sample NitcycUS178409R2_FD_122621 | JGI IMG/M metagenome (GOLD analysis project Ga0173483, IMG submission 122621) | Soil microbial communities from Arlington Agricultural Research Station in Wisconsin, USA - Nitrogen cycling UWRJ-S178-409R-2 (version... | ecosystem: Environmental > Terrestrial > Soil...
AGCACGTCGACGTCCTGGAACGGCGTCTGCGCGAGTAGTGTCTGCCCTCGCTTCTCGTAGAGGCGCTTCGCCAGCAGGTACGTGGCGCTCGCGGTCTTCGGCAGCGTCTTCCGCTTGAACGTCACCGCGAGCATGATCCCCGTGTACTCCGGGTACATCGTGATCTTCCCGCTTCTGAGCGACGTGTCGATCAGCTCCGTCGAGGCGATGTTCTCCTTGTACTTCACGGTGAAGCCCTGCGCCTCGAGCGCCTGCTTGTAGAGCTGACCGAGGACGTACTGCTCCGGAAAGTTCTTCGTTCCGACGATGATCGGAGTGGCCTTCTGCGACGCCGTCGCGGCGGCGGCGTCCCCCGCGGCGGACGCCGCGGTCGTACCACCCAGGATGAGCGCGACCCCGAAGGCGATGGAGAATGCAGCCTTCGCGGCGCGCCTGTTGTGCTTGCGAATCACGGTACTGCCCCCTTCCGTGGCGGGTATCAGGTCGCGATGCGCCTGGACCCTAGAGGATCGGGACTCCGAATTTGCCAGTCCGCTTACTCCTGGCAGCAGCGAGCCGGATGCTCAGCCGTGGCGGTGATGGACGTCGAGCTCGAACGACGGCGCCGTTCCTCGCAACGCAGGCGGCGTGAGCCGGCGTTGAAGAAGGCCCACGCCGGCATCGGCGAGGAGCGCGAGCAGCGAGACGCAGATCGCCGCCCCGACGACGCCGTCGAGCCCGTAGCCCGCCTGGTTGACGATGATGTCGCCGAGCCCGCCGCCACCTGCGACCGCTGCGATCGTCGCGGTGGCGACGACGAACACCGTGGCGGTCCGGATTCCGGCGAAGATGAGCGGTAGGGCGAGCGGGAGCTCGACCCGCGTCAGGATCTGTCTTCCGGTCATCCCCATGCCGCGCGCAGCCTCGACGATCTCCGCCTCCACGCCGTCCACCGCAACGTACGCATTCGTGAGGATCGGCGGAACGGCGAGGATCACGAGCGCGAGCGCGACGCTCCAGAACCCGACCCCGAGGAACACGAAGCCCAGCGCGATCACGGCGAGGCTCGGCAGCGCGCGGCCGAGGTTCGCCACGTTCACCGCGAGGAACGAGCCGCGATGGAGGTGCCCGAGCCACACGCCGAGCGGCAAGGCGATCGCGACGGCGATCGCCAGTGCGGCGCCCGAGAGCACGAGGTGCTCCCACGTCTTCTCGAGGATGAGTCGGCGCTCGTCGACGACGAACTGGAGCGCGTCCGCGAACACACCGAGGTCGAGGCTGGCGATCAGGTCGTCCTCCGCGCACTGCTCCAGGGTGTGAGCGCCCGCTCGGCGAGCACGAGGAGTGCGTCGGCGACGAGCGCGAGGGCGACCGCGAGCGCGCCCGCCGCGATGATCTCCGTGTTGAACGCCTCCCGGAGTGCGAGGAAGATCGGATAGCCGAGGCCCTTCGGGACGACGAGTGCCGCGACGGTGGCGAGCGCGATCGTCGAAACCACCGCCACGCGGAGGCCGGCCATCGTCGCGGGGACCGCGAGCGGGAGTTCGATCCGCCACAGGGTCTGCCGTCGTGTCAGCCCCATGCCGCGGGCCGCTTCGAGCACCTCCGGCGGGACGCTCCGCAGGCCCTCGACGATGTTCCGGTAGAGGATGAGCAGCGTGTAGCCGACGAGCGCAACCTCGACGGTCGTGACGGTGAGCCCCGTCACGGGGACGAGCAGCTGGAAGAGCGCGAGGCTCGGGATCGTGTAGACGACGGCGGAGAACGTGCCGAACGGCCGCTCGAGGAGGCGGAACCGATGGGTGAGGAGCGCCGCCGCCAGCGACAGCACGAGCCCGATCGCCACCGCGATGATCGTCAGCTGGACGTGCTCGACGAGTGCGGGCTGGAGCACGTCCGACCAGTTGTCGCGCACCCAGTCGGGGCAGAAGAGACGGTTGTCGACGACGCAGTCGCTGCCCTCGCCGAAATCTGGGATGACCGGGCCGCTCTGCGCGACCAGCGGCTCGACGAGGCCGTCCGTCACGAGACTGCGGCGGCGAGTGTCTCGAGGGTGACGACTCCTCGTGGCTCGCCGGAGTCGCCGACGACGACGAGCGACCGCGCACCCGAGACGATCATCTGCGACAACGCGTCCCGCAGGGTCGTCGACGCGTCCGCCGTGGGCGCGACCAGGCCGTCGAGCGGTCCGAGCTCGAGCTCGTCGAGCCGCCGGAGCGCGAGGAGCTTGAGGCCCCGGTCGGCGCCGAGGAAGCGGACGACGAAGTCGTCAGCGGGCCGCGCGAGCAGCCGTTCCGGGGTGTCGTACTGGGCGAGGACGCCGCCCTCGCGGAGGATCGCGATGCGGTCTCCGAGCAGGATCGCCTCGTCGATGTCGTGCGTCACGAACACGATCGTCTTCCCGACCTCGTGCTGGATCCGCAGGAGCTCCTGCTGCAGGCGGGCGCGGGTGATCGGGTCGAGCGCCCCGAACGGCTCGTCCATCAGCATCACGGGCGGGTCGGCCGCGAGCGCGCGCGCGAGCCCCACCCGCTGGCGCTCTCCTCCGGAGAGCTGCGCCGGGTAGCGGTCGCGGTAGTCGTCCGCGGGCAGCTCGACGAGGTCGAGGAGCTCGTCGACTCGCTCGGCGATGCGACCCTTCGGCCAGCCGAGGAGGCGCGGCACCGTCGCGACGTTCGCCGCGACGGACATGTGCGGGAAGAGGCCTACCTGCTGGATGACGTAGCCGATCCCGCGACGGAGCGCGGTGACGTCGAGCGACGCGACGCTCGTGCCGCCGATCGAGATGTCTCCCTCGGTGATGTCGATCAGCCGGTTGACCATCTTCATCGCGGTGGTCTTGCCGGCGCCCGACGGGCCGACCAGGCAGCAGATCGCGCCTGCCGGGACCGTGAGCGTCAGCTCCCGGACGGCAGGCTCGGCGCGGCCGGGATAGCGCTTGGTCGCACGATCGAACGCGATCTCGGCGGCGGCGCCGCTCACGCGCGACAGGGTACAAGCGAGCCCGTGGCAGTCGTGGCGTGGGAGTTACGCGACGAGCTGCACTGCGTCTGCCCCCGCTTCGTGGCAGTCGCGGCAGCGGGCCTCGTACGAGTCGAGCGCGCCGACGACGATCGTCTCGCCGGAGTACGGCGCCGGCCGGCCGTCGACGAGGCGCTGGGTCGTCGTGGCCGGCCCGCCGCAGCGATGGCAGACCGCCTGCAGCTTGTCGACAAACTCGGCCCGCGCGAGTAGTTCGGGCATCGGCCCGAACGGCTGACGGCGGAAGTCCTGGTCGAGGCCGGCGGCGATCACGCGGACGCCGCCGTCTGCAAGCACCAACGCGGCGTCGACGATCGTCGGCTCGAAGAACTGTGCCTCGTCGATGCCGACGACCTCGCAGCCGCGGGCGCGCGCGATCAGCTCGGCGCAGCCGTCCACGGGGACGGCCGACATGCGCACGCCCGCGTGGCTGACGACGTCCGCGACGTCGTATCGGTTGTCGATCCGGGGCTTGAAGAGGAGCACCCGCTGGCCCGCGATCTCCGCACGCCGCAGCCTCCGGATCATCTCCTCGCTCTTGCCGCTGAACATCGGCCCGCACACGACCTCGAGCCAGCCGCCGCGCTGGGGAGGAACCCTGATCACGAGGCGTGATCCTAGATGCCTCGTCGGCTGGCCAGCGCTGCGTTTGCGATCTCGGGCGCCGGGGATACAGAGGCATGAGCAACTGGTTCGGGTTCGAGCCGATGGCGTGCTGTCCGGAGTGCGGCGAGTGGATCCAGGCGGTCGCATACCGCGACGGTCTGCACGAATGCGATCTCGACGCGAGGATCGAGCATCAGGTCATGCGCGCACGGCACGAGCTGACGCGCATCGAGTCGGAGCTCGCCTCCTATCTCGCCACGCCGCGGGCGCGGAAGCTCCTCGCCTTCACTCGCTACCTCGAGCGTCGGCGCGGCGGGGCCCCGTCGACTGCGCGGCAGATCCACGCGCGCGCGTCGAGTCCGGTCGCGGACGTGTAGCTCCCGACCGCCTCGTCGGCAACCTGCATCCGTTGCGCGGCGCGGTTACATTCCGCGCTCATGGGCCAGATCGCCTCGGGTTCGCCGTCGCCCTCCTCGCCGACGGCAGATACGTGGCACTCGGGCGCCTGGTGCCGCGTCTCTGACATCGTGACGCCGAAGCTCCCATGACGCCCCACGAAGCATGACGCACCGCATCGCCGTGATCGCAGGCGACGGCGCCGGGCCGGAGGTCGTCGCGGAGGCGCGCAAGGCGGTCGACGCGCTCGGGCTGGCGCTCGAGTGGCACGACCTCCCGTGGGGTACCGCCCACTATCAGGAGACGGGCGCGATGATGCCGCCCGACGCGCTCGACGTCGTGCGCGGGTACGACGCCGTCGTGCTCGGGGCGGTCGGCGACCCGTCCGTCCCCGACCACGTGACGCTCTGGGGTCTGCTCCTGCCGCTCCGCCAGCGGCTCGACCTCTGGGCGAACGTCCGGCCGGCGCGCCTCCTCGACGGGGTGCCGTCGCCGCTCGCCTCCCGTCCGGAGGTCGACATGCTGTTCGTGCGCGAGAACACCGAGGGCGAGTACTCGGGCGTCGGCGGACGCGCCCACGCGGGCCTCCCTCTCGAGGTCGGGCTCGAGACGAGCGTCTTCACGCGGGCGGGCATCCGCCGGGTCGTCGAGTACGCGTTCACCCTCGCGGCAAAGCGCCGAGGCCTGGTCACGAGCGCGACCAAGTCGAACGCCTCCCGCTACGGCTACGTGCTCTGGGACGAGGTCGTCGACGAGGTCGCTGCGGTGCATCCGGATGTCCGCAGCGAGCGCGTGCTCGTCGACGCGCTCGCCGCGCGGATGGTGAGGAGCCCGATGTCGCTCGACGTCGTCGTCGCCTCGAACCTCTTCGGCGACGTCCTCACCGACATTGCGGCCGAGCTCCAGGGCGGGATGGGCATGGCTGCGAGCGCGAGCGTCGCGCCCGGGGCAGACACTCCGGGCATCTTCGAGCCGGTGCACGGCTCGGCGCCCGACATCGCCGGCAAGGGGATCGCGAACCCGTTCGGCGCCATCTGGAGCGCGGTGCTGATGCTCGAGCATCTCGGCGAGCAGGATGCGGCAGACCGTCTCATGCGGGCCGTCGAGGCGGTCTGCCGCGAGGGCATCCGCACACGGGACGTCGGCGGCTCTGCGACGACGAGCGAGGTGGGCGACGCCGTGGCGGCCCGTGTCTGAGGCCGGCAGCGAGTGGTGGCGGACCGCCGTCCTCTACCAGATCTACGTGAGGAGCTTCGCCGACACGGACGGCGACGGCCTCGGCGACCTGCCGGGGATCCGCTCGCGGCTTCCGTACGTCAGCGACCTCGGTGTCGACGGCATCTGGCTGACGCCGTTCTACCCGACCCCCGACGCGGATCATGGCTACGACGTGAGCGACTACGAGAACGTCGATCCGCGCTTCGGGACGCTCGCGGACTTCGACGCGCTCGTCGCCGACGCCCACGATCTCGGCCTTCGGGTGATCGTCGACATCGTTCCGAACCACACCTCGAGCGAGCACCCGTGGTTCAGGAACGCGCTCGCCGACCCGAACGGCCCGGACCGCGCGCGGTACGTCTTCCGGCCCGGGCGCGACGGCGGCCCGCCGAACAACTGGGAGTCCGCCTTCGGCGGCCCGGCGTGGACGGAGGACGAGCGGAGCGGAGAGTACTACCTCCACCTGTTCGCGCCCCAGCAGCCGGACCTGGACTGGCACAACGAGACGGTCCGCCAGGCCTTCCAGCAGATCCTGCGCTTCTGGCTCGATCGCGGCGTCGACGGCTTCAGGGTCGACGTCGCACAATCGCTCTACAAGGAGCGAGACCTGGCCGACGTGCACATCCCGGACCCGCGCCCGCGTTTCGGCGACTGGCACACCGGGCTCCAGCAGCCGGAGCTCCATGACCTGTACCGCGAGTGGCGGCAGATCGTCGAGGAGTACCCCGGCGACCGGATGCTCGTCGGGGAGATGTTCCTCGCCGACCAGACGAGGCTCGCCGAGTACGTCCGGCCGGGCGAGCTACAGCAGACGTTCAACTTCCGGTTCCTCTTCGAGGAATGGGAGGCGGCGTCGCTGCGCGCGTGCATCGACGAGATCCTCGCGGCGTTCGCTGCCGTCGGGGCGCCGGCGACATGGGTGCTCGAGAACCACGACGTCCCGCGCGTCGCGACGCGCTACGGCGGAGGCGCCGAGGGCGTCCGCCGCGCGCGCGCCGCGGCGCTGCTCATGCTCGCGCTCCCCGGCGCGGCGTACGTCTACGCGGGTCAGGAGCTCGGGCTCGAGGAGGTCGACCTCGCGGACGAGCTGCGACAGGATCCGATCTTCGCGCGGACGGGCGGTCGCCGCGCGGGTCGCGACGGCTGCCGCGTGCCCATTCCGTGGACGACCGGGCCGGGAGTCGGCTTCACGACGGGTACGCCATGGCTCCCGATGCCGCCGTGGTGGGAGCGCTCGAGCGTCGCCGCGCAGGACGGTGATTCCCAGTCGATGCTCGAGCTCTACCGCGCGACGCTGAGGCTCAGGCGCCAGCTGCGAGCCCTGGCGTCCGGACGCCTCGCCTGGCGGGACAGCCCGCCCGGCTCGCTCGTGTTCGAGAGGGCGGCGGATTCTTCGACGGTGGTCTGCGTCGTCAACGTCGACGCGCCCTCGGTGCCCCTGCCCGAGGGCGAGCTCGTCCTGGCGAGCGACGGGCTCGAGGGGTCCTTCCTGCCGCCCGGCACCGCCGCCTGGCTCGAGGGCTGACCGGGTTCGGCATGCGCGTGCTCGGGGAGAAGTCCGTATGAGCTTCGGTATCCAACCGCTGTCGTCCTGTCCCGACTGCGGCCAATCGCTCACAACTTCCGCGGACAAGACGGCTCGCACCAGTAGCACCAGGCGGACCGCCTGAAACCCGCGCCAGAGGCCTGATGCGGGTTGCAGGCACGCACGGATGGGGGCCTGCGCGCGGCGCATCGCCGTCGTCTCGGTCGGCATCCAGGCGTCCGGCCTGCACGTCGCCCGAGCCGGCGCCGCTGCTTGGCGCATGCCCTCCCCGCACGCACCTCCAACCCGCATCAAGCCTCTAGGCTGGAAAGAGCCTTGCTACACTGCCGCTCGGCTCGGCGGCGTAGCTCAGTTGGTTAGAGCAGCGGAATCATAATCCGCGTGTCGTAGGTTCGAGTCCTACCGCCGCTACCTGTTCCGCCCTTTCGTTCGTTCCGACCAGAAGAGAAGAGATGGCCACCGGAGTCAGAGTCGCGATCACGCTCGCGTGTACCGAGTGCAAGCGGCGCAACTACCAGTCGCAGAAGTCGAAGCGGAACACGCCGGACCGCGTCGAGCTCCGCAAGTACTGCCGCTGGTGCGGCTCGCACACGCTCCATCGCGAGACCCGGTAGGCGGGAGGGCGCATGGCAGGAGAGACGAGACGCCAGCGGCGCGACGCGCGCCGGGCGGCGGGCCAGGAACCGGCCCGGGCCGGGTCGCCCCGTCCCGTCCCGGCGGGCCCGGCGGCACCGGCGGCACCGGCTGCTCCCCCTCACGTCGAGCATCCGCGCCGTGGCGGCTTCATCCGCGAGTCGGTTGCCGAGCTCCAGAAGGTCGAGTGGCCGAACCGGTCCCAGGTGATCCAGGGGACGATCGTCGTCATCATCGCGTGCGCGATCGTCGGGGCGTACCTCTGGGGCGCCGACCAGGTGCTCCGGCCGTTCGTGCGCGACGTGCTCCTCGGGCAGTAGGGAGAAGACAACCTCAGATGTTCCACTGGTACGTGATCAACACCTACTCCGGGCACGAGAACAAGGTGAAGGCCAATCTCGAGCACCGGATCGTCTCGATGAACCAGCAGCAGCGGTTCCGCCGCGTCGTCGTTCCGACGGAGCAGGTGATCGAGACGAAGGACGGGCAGAAGGTGCAGACGGAGAAGCGCGTCCTGCCCGGCTACGTCCTGGTCAACATGGATCTCAACGACGAGGCGTGGACGGTCGTCAAGGGGACGCCCGGCGTGACCGCCTTCGTAGGCGCCGGTGCCAAGCCCTCGCCGCTCTCGACGTCGGAGGTCGACCGCATCCTCCACGCGGGAGGCGCTGCAGGCGCGCCGGCGACGAGGGCGCAGGTCGAGTTCTCGCTCGGCGAGTCGGTCAAGGTCACATCCGGCCCCCTCTCGGACTTCGACGGCGAGATCGTCGACGTCAACGCCGACGCGCAGAAGCTGAAGGTGCTCGTGGACATCTTCGAGCGCCAGGTGCCCGTCGAGCTCGCATTCGACCAGGTGAAGAAGCTCGACTAGAGGATTCGCGTTGCGAATCCCCTGGAAACCCAGGAGAAAAGGAGGAGGCGCAACGCGCCGCACGGACTCCGATGGCGAAGAAAGTCCTCACACTCATCAAGCTTCAGATCCCCGGGGGGCAGGCGAACCCTGCGCCGCCGGTCGGCCCCGCGCTGGGCCAGCACGGCGTCAACATCGTCGAGTTCACGAAGGCGTTCAACGCGCAGACCGCGCACGAGAACGGCCGGATCATTCCGGTCGAGATCACCGTCTTCGAGGACCGCTCGTTCACGTTCATCACGAAGACGCCGCCCGCGGCGGTGCTCATCAAGGAGGCGCTCAACCTCGAGTCCGGCTCGGCAGAGCCGAACCGCAACAAGGTCGGCCGGCTCAGCCAGGCGCAGCTCCGCTCGATCGCCGAGACGAAGATGCCCGACCTGAACGCGAACGACGTCGAGGCGGCGATGCTGGTCATCGCCGGAACTGCGCGATCGATGGGCGTGGAGGTGGAGCAGTGAGCGCGCGCGGCAAGAGATACAGCGAGGCGCGGGCGGCGATCGACCGCGAGAAGCTCTACGCGCCCGGCGAGGCCTTCGCGACGCTGAAAGCCGCTCCGGACGCCAAGTTCGACGAGACCGTCGAGGTGCATTTCCGGCTCGGGCTCAACGTCCGCCATGCCGACGAGCAGCTCCGCGGGACGATCATGCTGCCGCACGGGACGGGACGCTCGACGCGCGTCGCCGTCTTCGCCGAGGGCGACAAGGCCCGCGAGGCGGAGGAGGCCGGCGCGGACGTCGTCGGCTCGGCCGACCTCGCCGCGAAGATCGAGGGCGGGTTCCTCGACTTCGACGTCGCGATCGCGACGCCCGACCAGATGGGCAACGTCGGCAAGCTCGGACGCGTGCTCGGCCCGCGCGGGCTGATGCCGAATCCGAAGACCGGCACGGTGACGTTCGACGTCGCCAAGGCGGTCTCGGACGCCAAGGCCGGCAAGCTCGAGTACCGCACCGACCGCGGCGCCAACGTCCATCTTCCGATCGGGAAGAAGAGCTTCGGCGAGAAGCAGTTGCTCGAGAACTACGCCGTCGTCGTCGAGGAGATCGTCCGGGCGAAGCCGGCCGCTGCGAAGGGCCGCTACATCAAGGGCATCACGGTCACGACGACGATGGGCCCGGGGCTTCACGTCGACCCGACGCGGACCCGCGACATCGCCGAGGCGCAGAGCGCAGAGGCTGCTACCGTCTGACGCGCAAATCCGACTAGAAACCCACCGAAGACAGCCGGCGGCCCCCCGGGGCAGAGGACCGGCCGAGGTGCGGTCAGGAACGCCGTGGGCCACCCGCCCGCGAGTCCGGGCCCGCCTCACGAGGTGGGCCTAGTCGTTTCCGAAGGAAACGACACATGCAGAAATCCGAGAAGGAACAGGTCGTCGCCGAGCTCGTCGAGCGACTCCGCTCGACGGAGTCCCTGATCGTCGCCGACTATCGCGGGCTCACGAACTCGCAGCTCGCCGACCTGCGGGCCAGGCTCCGCTCGAGCGGGGCACAGCTCCAGGTCGTGAAGAACACGCTCACGCGCCGCGCCGCCGAGACCGCCGGCACCGAGTCGCTGCTGGCGCTCCTCGAAGGCCCCACGGCGATCGCCTTCGTCGAGACGGACGGCGATCCCGTCGCGGTGGCGAAGGCGCTCTCCGACACCGCGAAGGACACGAAGATCCTTTCGCTCCGCGGAGGGATGCTCTCGGGCCGCTCGATCTCGGGCGACCAGATCGAAGAGCTGGCGAAGCTGCCGGCACCCGAGGTGGTCAAGAGCCAGCTCGTCGGTGTGATCGTCGCGCCGCTCACCCAGCTCGCCGGGCTCCTCGCGGCGCCGATCCGCGACCTGGTCGGCCTGATCGATGCGCGAATCGAGCAGCTCGGCGGCGATTCCGCCGGCGCGGAGGCGCAAGACGAGCAGGCTTCCGGCAACGAAAAGGAACCCGCCGCCGACGCTACGGCGTCCGACGGCGAGCCCGTCGACGACGCGACGGGAACGGAGGACAACGACCCAGCACTTCCAGCGGATTCGGCGTCAGCCGAATCCGCCGACAGCGAAGAGGAGTAAGCGATGGCAACGGATACAGCGAAGGTGCTCGAGACGCTCGGCGGCATGACCGTCCTCGAGCTCGTCGAGCTCAAGAAGGCGATCGAGGAGGAGTGGGGCGTCACGGCGGCCGCTCCGGTCGCGGTTGCCGCGGCGCCGGGCGCCGCAGCCGGTGGCGACGGTGCCGCGGCGCCGGAGGAGAAGGACTCCTTCGACGTCGTGCTCACCTCCGCAGGCGACAAGAAGATCCAGGTGATCAAGGTCGTTCGCGCCGCGACCGGCCTCGGCCTCAAGGAGGCGAAGGACCTCGTCGACGGCGCTCCGAACACCGTCAAGGAGGCGCTCGGCAAGGACGAGGCAGACAAGCTCAAGGCGGAGCTCGAGGAGGCCGGCGCCGGCGTCGAGCTGAAGTAGATCAGGGACTGTCCCCGAGAGGGGACCGTCCGCGCGAGCCGGGGATCGGCCGGCGGTGGCTGTCTCTCGTGGGCGCCACGGGAGACAGGCCCCCATTGGGGGCCAGTCCCCTGCCCTGTCCCCTGCTACACTTCACCGCGGACAGCTCCGCCGCCCTGCAGGGGTTGCGGCGGAGCGTGCCTGTCCGCTATCTTTCCCTGTTCCGCCTCGAGCCTGGCTCCGACTCTGCCCGTCCGATCACCGACCGCCGTACCTAGCAAGGGAGGCTGTTCTTGAGCAGCACCGCCGTCGCGCCGCGCGCGCGCAAGACTTTTTCGCGCCTGAAGCACGTCCTCGACCTCCCCAACCTCATCGACATCCAGAAGGCCTCGTTCCAGTGGTTCCTGGACGAGGGCCTGCGCGAGACGATCGACGACATCTCGCCGATCACCGACTACACCGGCACGCTCGCCGTCGAGTTCGGCGAGTACGAGTTCGGTCCGCCGCAGCACACGATCTCGGAGTGCCGCGAGAAGGACTTGACGTATCAGGCGCCGCTCTCGATGACCGTCCGCTTCGTCAACACCGAGACGG
>Ga0173483_10000481_pt1 | contig 11302 bp, 9 predicted proteins | sample NitcycUS178409R2_FD_122621 | JGI IMG/M metagenome (GOLD analysis project Ga0173483, IMG submission 122621) | Soil microbial communities from Arlington Agricultural Research Station in Wisconsin, USA - Nitrogen cycling UWRJ-S178-409R-2 (version... | ecosystem: Environmental > Terrestrial > Soil >...
GACGACCATTGCAATGACGAGCCAACCGACGGTGGATGCGGGGTGCGGACCGTCGTGGACGGCGTCGGCGACCGTGAGGCCGGTGAGCGAGAGGACGAGTGCCGCCGCCACCGCACGACGTCGGCCCGTTTCGAGAGATACGAGCAGCGTGCCCGCCGCCGCGGAAGCTGCGAGCGACGCCGTCGAGACCACATCCGGGAGCCCGTTCGATCGGTCGAGGTCGACCATCGATCCGACATTCCCGGTCCCGAGAACCACCTCGAGGTGTGCCGCAGACTGAAGCAGCACGGTGCCCATGATCGCACCGAGCCACGCGACGAACACTCCGCGACGCATGCCGGCCGCGCCCTCCCCCATGCACGGAGGGTAGTGGCTACCCCGCCGCTCGTCTCTAGGGTGCCGGAATGCTCGGGGTCCTCGTCGTGGCCGTTGGAGCCGTCGCCGGCATCGCGACCTACGGCTGGATCGAGGCGGGCTGGCTTCGGCACCGCGTCCTCGAAGTACCGGTCGACGGGCTTCCGGAGCCCCTCGACGGTCTTCGCATCGGGCATCTCTCCGACTTCCATCTCGGCGCGCCGCTCTCCCGTGGAAACCGGGCGAGCGAGCGCGCAGTCAAATGGGTCGCGGAGCGTCGACCCGACCTCGTCTGCATCACGGGAGACCTCGTCTCGCACCCCCGCGGCGAGGCTCGCCTGCGCACACTGCTGGCTCGCCTCGAAGATCCGTTCGTCGTGCTCGGGAACCACGACGTCGCGGTCACGCGTGACCCGTTCTCGCGGGCGGCGGAGCTCCGCGACCTCGAGCGGGCGAGACTGCTCGGAGACGACGCCGAGTCCGTCAGGCTCCGCGGCGCGCTCGTGTCGGTCGTCGGCGTCGACCCGGAGACGTACAGGGCGAAGGCCGCTCGGCCGCACGAGCTCGCCGACCCCGCGGCCGCCCTGCGTTTGCTGCTCTGCCACTTCCCCCGCGTCGTCGAACGCCTTCCGCCCTCGTCCTTCGATCTCATCCTTGCCGGTCATCTGCACGCCGGACAGATCTGCCTCCCACTTCCCGGTCGCCGCATCACGCTCGCGCACCCGAGCGCCGCGCTCGTGTCGGGGTTGTACGAGACAGGTGCCGGGATCCTGCACGTCTCCCCGGGCAGTGGGACGACCTTCGTTCCGTTCCGCTTCTTCGCGCGGCCCGAGGTGACCGAGCTCGTGCTTCGGCGGCGAGTCTAGACTGGCCAGCATGGAAGGGCACGCGGTCATCTCCCACGACGTGCTGGCGTCCTATGCGGCCGATGCGGCGCTGGAGGTCGACGGCGTACACGCGCTGGTCGACGGCGCGCGGAGGCACAAAGGCGTCCGGGTCACCGAGGAAGAGGGGTCGACCACCCTCGAGGTGCACCTCACTCTCGCCTGGGGTGCGGTCGCTCCACGGGTCGGAGGGCATGTCCAGAGTCGCGTGGCGGAGTATCTCGCACGGACGGCCAGGCTGGGCTCCGTCGGTGTCGACGTCGTCGTTGCCGGCGTCGAAACCGCGTCCGGGTGATGCGAGGCGGCGTCTCGGGCCTGTCCCGGGCAACCGTCGGCTCGGCGCCGTCCGTCTGCCGTGGCTGCGTGTGGTGGCAGTCGAGGGGGAATCGCACGGCATCGAAGGAGCGCTGGATGGAGCGTGCGGAGGAGGACTGGGACGAATGGGGGACGATCTACCTCGACGAGGCCGGCCGCCTCCTCGGAACGCTCCAGTACGGGCCGTCTCATCTCTTTCCCCGTGCAGCCGACCTGCCCGCCGGACCGGCGTCCGAGGACGCCGTGCTCGTCACCTGCTCATACCTCGTCCGGAACGGGGCGGAATGGATCGAGAAGTCCCTGCTCCTCGCGGCGATCGGTGAGTCGCGCGACCGCGGAGAGAAGGCGCTCGAAGCTTTCGCCTACCGGTATCCCGAGGGCGAGTCCGTCGAGGAGCGTTTCCTCGTCCACAGGACCGTCTTTCCGCGTGACTTCCTCGACGAGTTCGGGTTCGTCACCTTGCGCGCCCACGGTCGTGTCGAGCTTTGTCGCCTGGAGCTCGGCGGCCTCGCGCCGGTGGAGGAGGGGAGGAGAGCGAAGGTGCTCCGGGTGGTTCAGGAGGCGTTCACTCCGACGCCGGCTCCCGTGCCACGGCCGTGATCGCGATGCTCCTCACGCGCCATGCTTGAGGGTCACGCGCGCCCGGGCGACAACCGACGAGTCGTCCGCACGCGAAGCAGTGATCTCGCAGGTGACGCCGGTGGGGGCAACCGTCGGTGCCGTGTATCGGCCCGTCTTCGTGATCGAGCCGCATCGCGGCTTGCCCGTGGAGTCGAGGACGAGCAGCCAGTCGTCCGTGCCGTCACTCCTGCTCCCCGGCGTCGTGAACTTCCTCTCGCCGGCGTTCGCGTCCGAGTAGCCGTTGCTGATCGCAATGTAGTTCCCCGTTGCGGGATCGAACCAGCGGGCGCGGGTGCGGCCGGCGAGGGCAGACATTGCCACGGAGAACGTCCGCGCTCCGTTCTTGGCCACCGGAACGTAGGCGAGGAGCCAATCGTGGTCCGATGTCCGGGCCGAGGTGATGTAGTTCAGCTCGCCCCACTGGCCGCCGCCCGACGGAATGAGATTCACGCCGGTGTGAGTGGCATCCGCACCCGACGGCTCGAGCTTCCACCATGGCATCGAGGCGAACAGATCGAAGGCGTACGTCGAGTACCGGGCACCCGGGCTCGAGAGCGACTCAGGGATCTTCTGCCATTGCCAGACGTCTTTCGAACCGAAGCCATCACCCGCGGTGCCACCAGCGAGAACGGACCAGAAACGGCCACGCCGGGTATCCCACGGCTCGGCGCTGAAGTGGCCCCAGTTGTTCTCGTACTCGTACGTCCCCTCTTGCATCCAGGCGGGCGTCGTCGGTGACGACCTCCACGCGCGGTCGGCAGTCTCGTAGACGGCGCCGCGCCCCTCGCGCCCGTAGCCGTAGAAGCTGTTCATGTCCAGGACCGGCGCGAAATCGGGGAGATCGCGCGGGAGCTGGTCCGGTGGCGACGGCTCCGCCATGAAGGGCTGAACGGCGCCGGTCGAGCGGATTCCGTCGGCGATCGCGCGGGCTCGGAGCGATCCCTCGGAGCCCGTTGGAGGCCCGTAGTCGCCGAGCGCGAACCAGATGATGTTGCCGTCGTTCTTGAATCGGTTCCCGAGCCAGACGCCCCAGTCGAACAGAGCTTGGCGGCTCGGCTGGGCGACGATGTCCTGGTACCAGCCCATGTCGCCGCCGCTCCACCCCAGGTAGCTGTACGCGAGCATCACCACCATGTGGTGCGCTTCCGCCTTGTCTACGATCGAGTCGATCCACCTCCAGTAGCGCTGCGATGCCGGAGATGCCCCGGCCGTCGCGAAATCGCCCGGCTTGGCGAAGGGAGGGTTCCCACGCTGGTCGTCGGGAGCATTTGGCGCCACCTCGGCGTAGCCGCCGGGGTGTACCATCGCCATCAGGTAGAAGGAGTCGAAGCCCTGGGCGGCTCGTCGTGTCAGGTACTGATCGACCTGCTCGGGAGTCGCGTCGCTGGACATCAGCCATGCGGCATCCGCCTGGATCCGCCACGGATGTCCGCGCTGGTCGACGAGATAGCGCCCGTTCGCGGACACCGCGAGCGGATACTTCGGCACGTATGTGGGAGCTCCCGACTCGGACAGGCCCCAGCTGACTCGGGCAGATCCACGCAGCGATACCTGCTTCGTGCTCCCGAGCCTGACGGTCAGGTCAGACGGTTTGATCGCGACGGAGGCGTGAGTGCGATCAGCCGAGCCTCCGCAGCCTGCGAGGAACGCTGCCATGACGGTCAGCGCGTAGGCGACCCTCGGCCGCTTGCAGACTCCCCTCCGCATCACCACCAGCACCTGGACCTCGCCCCGAGATGGTCGAACAGGGTTGTCCGACCGGTCAAAGCGTACTCAGCACACCGAGCGTGTCCACACAGTCTGGCCTTCCGCTCCGATTGAAAGTCGACTATGTCTGGACGAAGTCATGCGCAATGCGCCTCCAGAAGACGTCGGCGGTCCATCCGCGACGCCACGCCGGTCCCCGAGGTCACCGTTTTCGCTACAAGTCGGCGTGCAGTGAGTACATCCATCTACACCGTGGCGAACGACAGGTTCTTCGTGGGCCTGCTGGGTCTCGTCAGCTCAGCTCGGGCAAACGGCCACGCTGGCCCGATCGTCGTTGTGGACTCTGGACTCACGTCGCGGCAGATCGAGCTGCTCGGCGACGACATCACCCGAGTTCCAGCACCGCGAGAGGCTCCTTCGCACTACCTGAAGGCTGTGGGGCCGCTCACTCATCCAGACGACGTGATGTTGTTCATCGACTCGGACATTCTCTGTGTTCGCTCATTGGACGACATCGTCGATCGCGTCCGTACCGGCGCGGTCGTTGCGTTCGAGGACATCGGACGGGCGGGTTTCTCCCCCGCGCTCTGGAACGTGTGGGAGAATCGGCTCTCGCTCCAGGGACTGACACCCGGGACATACGTCAACGGCGGGTTCGTCGCCGCTCCACGCGAGCTGGGCACCTCGTTCTTCGAGGACTTCCGACGGGCGATCGAGCGCGTCGACCCCGACGAGACCTATATCGACGCGCCAGACATCGACGTCCGGCTTCCGTTCACATATGCCTGTCAGGACGTCATCAACGCGGTCCTCGCGAGTGCGTCGTTCCGGCCGCGTCTGGAAGTGTTGCCGTACTGGGCCGCTCCCCATGCGCCCTTCCGCGGCGTGCGTGTGGACGGCCAGCTCACCTGCATCGACAACCAGGGTCGCCGCCCGTACTTTCTCCACCACACACTCCAGAAGCCGTGGCTCGAGCCTCTTCCCGAGAATCCGTACACGAAGCTGCTCGTCAACTACATCAGGCACCCCGTCGCTCCAGTCGTCGACGATGGCATGCTTCCGCGGTTTCTCAGGTCTGGACCCGTCGGTGGCTCTGCTCGCATCGCGCGATCGACCCGTGGGCACGTGCGGGCCCGGGTGAGGGGAAAGCTGGGGCTGCGTCCGCGCGTGGTCAAGTTGGCAAGGAAGCTCGAAGCGCGCCGCGCGGCCTGACCACACGGTGCGCTCGACCCCGCGGATGGGTGGGTCGCGGTCCAAGGTCGGGCGCAGACAACGCCGCGGCATCGTCCACGAGCTGCGCGCCCCGGGTGCATGCGCGGCGCGTGCGTGGAAGCGTCCCGACGAGGGCATCTCGACCGATCGGGGACTCTGAGTGCGCGTGCTCGCAGTCTCGTACTTCTTCCCTCCGATAGGTGGGGCAGGTGTCCAGCGGAACCTTCGGCTCGTCTCGCACCTGAAGGACCTCGGCCTGGAGATCGAGGTGCTGACGGGACCGGGGAATACGACGAGCCTCTGGGCGCCACACGACGCCGGGTTGGCTGCGGAGACGCCGGACGAGATCCCGGTGCATCGGCTATCGAGCGCCGAGCCGGCGGTAGGCCCGCTTCGGGGTCGCATGGAACGGATCCTGCGAATCGACTCCGACTGGACACGGTGGTGGAGACGTGGCCTTCGTACGGAGGGGATGCGCATTGGAGAGGGGTGCGATCTCGTCTGGGCCCTGATGCAGCCGTACGCCTCCGCCCGGCCGGTCGCACAGATTGCGGCGGCGTTGAATCTCCCGTGGATCGCGGATCTCGCCGACCCGTGGGCACTGGATGAGATGCAGATCTATCCGTCTGCCTTCCATCGGCGGTTGGCGGAACGCGAGATGCGTAGAGTCTTGCGGTCTTCGGCCGGCATCGTGATGAGCACGCCCGAGGCAGCAAGCCGGCTGGTGCATCGCTTCCCGGAGCTCGATTCCCACCGGCTCACCATCGGGCCTGTGGGATGGGATCGTGAGGACTTCGAAGCCCACGAGCCTCGGGGATCGGACGGCGACGTCTTCCGGATTGTCCACACGGGCTACCTGCATACCGAGCTCGGTCGGAAACAGCGTCGATCGGCCCGTGTCCGCCGGTTGCTGGGAGGCTCGCAAGCGGGCGTCGACATCCTCACTCGTTCGCACGTCTACCTGTTGCAGGCAGTGGACACGCTGCTCGAGCGGCGACCGGAGCTGCGCGGACGCATCGAGATCCATCTGGCCGGCGTTCAGAGCGCAGCGGATCGCGACGTCTCGAGCAAGTACGCGGAGGTGAAGTTGCTCGGCTACCTCGAGCATCCGGACGCCGTGTCACTGATCCGGTCGGCAGACCTCCTCTTCCTGCCGATGCACGATCTGCCGCCGGGGCATCGCGCCACCATCGTGCCGGGAAAAACCTACGAGTATCTGGCGGCAGGGCGTCCGATACTCGCGGCCGTGCCCGATGGTGACGCACGAGACATACTCCTCGAGGCGGGAAGCGCGTTCGTGTGTCGTCCGGCGGACTCCGCGAGGATGTGCGAGATCCTCTCGAGCCGCGTGGATGCCTTCATGGCCGGCGAGCCGGCTCCGGTCCCCGATCACCGCGTGGTCGACCGCTACGAATACGACCGTCTGGCAAGTGAGCTTCGGACGTTCTTCGAAGCGGCCTCTGGTTGATGGGGTCCGTTCGGTCGTCAGCACCCTGCGAACGACGGCCGGCGGTCGGACGTCGGATCTCGCAAATTGCGTAGAAATGGACAGCGCGCTACCATCCTCGAGCCGGCGGACGTCAGGGAAACGCGAGATGACGCCACCAACCGGAACATCGCCAGCGCCTTCCCAGCCCGTCAGCTCGCTCGGGGCCGGTTCGTTCGTCCGTTGGTCGGAGTGCGGCTGTCGGACTACGGCCCGTTTCAAGACTCTCTATGCCGACGGTGCGGGGAATCACGTCCAATGACCATGAACCTCGTTTCCCGCGTTGCGCTTCCCACAGACCGTTTTCGGCGTCGGCGGATGCGCCAGTTCATGCGGGAGTTCCAGCCAACCTCGGGAACGCGCATTCTGGACGTCGGCGGTACCCCGCTGAACTGGGGCCTCGTCGACCTGCGGTCCGACGTCGTGCTGCTCAACCCCGTCGCTCCGCCCAATGTCGAGCTTCCCCCAAACCTCACCTGGGCAGAGGGCGACGGATGTCACCTTCCGTATCGTGACGCGGAGTTCGACGTCTGCTTCTCGAACTCCACGATCGAGCATCTCCACACACGGCACAACCAAGAGCTGTTCGCCTCGGAGGTCAGGCGCGTCGCCGGTTCGTACTACGTTCAGACGCCCGCCCGCTCGTTTCCGGTCGAGCCTCACTGGCTCGGCTTCTTCGTCCACTGGTTCCCACGAGGATGGCAGCGACGGCTCGTCCGCTACATCACTCTGTACGGGCTCGTCATCAAGCCGGACGAGCCCCAGATCGACGCTCTGCTCGACGAGTACCGACTGCTCTCCTACAGGGAGCTCCGCGAGCTGTTTCCCGACGCCGAGATCCGTCGCGAGAGGTTCATGTTGCTTACCAAGTCGTACGTGGCGGTCCGCCGCGGCGCGGCACGCGGGCGCGTCTTGATGGGTCAGTCCTGAGGCGCGCTCGCCGGGCTCGCTCGCGTTGCGCTCGGACTAGAGCCCCAGCCGCTCGAGCTCCTCGAGGGCGACGAGGAAGCCGACCGTCGCCGCGCCGGCGGGACGAGAGCCTCGTGCGATCTCCAGAACGATCTCGGGCCGAACGAGCGGCGAGCCGGCCGCGGCCTCGAGAGCATCGGGTCGCTGCATCCACGCCCGTTGAACGAGCGCGGCCAGGGCGCCGGCGCCGACTGGTGGCCGGGAGATCGGTCGAACTCGCTGTCGCGCCTTTGCGACTACCTTCCTGGTGAATCTCGGCGCCGTCGCACGTGCGGACGTCAGCCCCCCTTCGGCAAGAACGCGGGGAGGCGGGCCCCCGGCCAGCGGTAGCAACGCGAGGCCGGCGTCGAGCTCGTGCAGCACCGCCGCGAGCGCACGGGATCCCCGGCGGCGCGTCGGGCTCACCGATCTCACCCAGGACAGGTAGCGGTCGTCGAGGAACGGGGCGAGGACAGCTCTCGACCTCGATGCGACCGTGTACGCCGGCCCGAGCCACCGGCCCATGCGCATGTCGAGGTACAGCTCGTCGGTCGAGGCAAGGAACGGCCCCGGCCGCACGAGTCGGCGCAGCGCCGCTAGTGCCTCGTGTTCTGCGTGCGCAAGCGCCTCAGGGCGGAGAAGCTCCGCATCGACCCGGTCGTTTGCGAGGACCCGCCACCGCCCGAGCGCTCTGACGCTCGAGTCGACATTCGGGATCCATCGGGGGAGGGCCGCGTAATAGAAGCCGCGTCCAAACTCACCGTTCTGACCTGAGAGACGTGGTCGATCGTCGCCCACGCGGGATTCGGCCCACCGAAGCATCCCGAGCGCGACGGCATTGCCGGACCAGTCCGCCTCCCGACCCGCGGCGACGACCAGCGCCTCCGCCTCGTCGGCGGGGATGTCTGCGAGCTCCGTCATGTCGATGCAGTGATGGTCGAGGTCGTTGCGGCGTGCGATCTCGACTGCGATGGCCTCGTCGGCGCCTCCCGGGTGGCTCAGGGTGAACGCCGGAAGACCCGCGCGCCGCTCGGGTGGAATCGCGGCGAGTAGCACGCGGCTGTCGAGTCCTCCGCTCAGCTCGAGAACCGGACTGGAGGTCGTCTGGAGTGCGTCGTCGACGATCGAAACCACGACCTCGACGCCTGTCCGTCGGATGGCCGCCATCTCGTCGATCCAGCCGTCGGCGTCGAGCGCCGGCGGGGGCGCGACGCGCGAGACGTCCACGCGACCTTCGCTCAGTTCGCACAGCTCGCCTGCCTGGAGCAGACGGACGTCCGAGACGACGGTCGCGCTCTCGAGCGCGTGGCCGGCAAGCGCCGCCACGCCGAGGGCGTCGCGGTCGGGACCCGAACCACCGAGCCGGCCGAGCGCGACGGCGGAGGTCGAGATCGCGCCCCAGCCGCGTCCTTGACGCCAGTAGACGTGGTGGATGCCCGCGGTGTCGCTCGTCGCGCACCAACCATCGGGAGTCGTCCAGGCGACCGCGCCGGGCGGGACGATTCCGGTCGGCATCGGCCGGTCGGGCACGACGAACGGGCCGGTCGACGTCCGAAGGCCCTTCGAGAGCACGACGACCACGCCCGGGGCCGGTGCGGCGTGCTCCACGCGGGCATCGCCGATCTCTCGAAGGGCTCGGGCGGCCGAGTCGAGGTCGGGGCCAGCGTCGGGGTGGGCTACGTCGACGACGAGGAGGCCGGGCTCCCTCACGACCGTGGACCGCTCATCCCCTCAGTGCCACGACGCGACGGAGATGCGCGCTCACTGCATCCACAGACTCGCCCTGGACGAAGAGCCGACCCCACGTGTCCACGAGCAGCACGCGCAGAAGCCATTGGGGTGACGCGTCGTCGACAAGCGAGGCGCGAGCCGCCGAATCGAGCCCGAACGCATCGACGACGAATCCGTCCCGGAAAGCCTCGGAGGAGATGGCGATGCGATCCCACACCCGCACGGGGAAGCCCTGCTTCTCTCGCTGCGCGAGCGTCGACGGGAGCGTTCGGTCGGCGAACGCGCGCACGGCCCACTTGTCGATCTGGAAGGGGTGCCTCCGGTCGTGCACGCGCCAAGACCGGCGCAACTTGTGACGACCCGGGAGATTCGCCGCCACCCTCGCGAGCTCGTGGCCGAGGAACGGGAAGCGCGACTCCAGGCTCCACGCCATCCCCAGCCGGTCGTTGCGGTGCAGGAGCGACACGAGGTGGTTCTGCGCGAGCTCCAGGCTGAGCACGTGGAGCCGTCGCTCGTCCTCGGGGATGAACGCAAATGCCTCTTCGGCCGTGCGGCGTACAGATGACTCCTCGAAGCGAAACACGAGCTCTCGCAACGCGTCCGCATAGCTGCCGTTCCTCCGCGGCCAGAAGAGATCGGCCGCTCTTGGCGAGAGCCGGGACAGCAACCCGCGCGCTGCGTCCTTGACGACGTCGACGCGTCCGACCAGCGACGCGACCGCGAGTTGCGGGTAGCCGAGGAAGTACTCATCGCTTCCCTCGCCCGTGAGCAGGACCTTGACCCGGTCCTCGCGGACCCGGCGGCTGACGAGAAAGAACGGGACCGAGTTCAAGTGGTAGGTCAGGGGCACCTCGTTCGCCCACGTGACGGGCGCGAGTTGATCGAGGATGTCGGCATCCTCAACGCGCTCGACGTGAAGGCTCGCGTGAACGGAGCTCGCAAGCGCCTCCGCGGCGGATCGCTCGGAGTCGCCCACGACGTCGGCGTGATAGAGGCCGATATCCGATTCCCGTTCGGTCGCGAGCACGGTGATGAGGCTGGAGTCCACACCTCCGCTCACGAGACAGGCCACGGGTGCGTCGCTGATCAGTCTCAGCTCGGTTCCACGCGTCAGGGCAGCGCCGACTCGGTCGACGACAGCCTCGTCCGAGAGGCTCCTCAGCTCGCGCCACGTCTTTTCGTCGGCGAAGTCTGCGACCGTCGCAAACGACCGACTACGAGGCTCCACGGAGTCCCGGAACTCGAGCCATTCGCCGGGCCGGACCGCGTTGATCCCCGAGAACACGGTGGCCTGGCCCCAGGTGCCGGAGAGGCCCAGCAGCGTCGCCGTCAGCGTCGTGGTGTCGGGTGCGCTCGGCCGTGCGACGACGATCGCCTTCATCTCGCTGCCGAAGCGCAGGTCACCGTCCCGCGCGGACCAGTAGAGCGGCTTGACTCCGTGCCGATCGCGAACGAGATGGAGTGCTCGCTCCCGTCTGTCCCAGGCCGCGAACGCGAAGTCTCCCTCGAGCTCGGCGACCGTCTCCGCGATACCGCGCTCCGCGATCATCTCGAGCAGGACCTCGGTATCCCCGGTCGACCGGAGCCGACCCGCTCGCTCCAGCCTCGGACGCAGTTCGAGGAAGTTGAAGATCTCGCCGTTGAAGGCTATGACCCACCGCTCGTCGGCCGACACCATCGGCTGGGCTCCGTTGGGCGAGAGATCCTGGATCGACAGCCGCACGAAGCCGAGCCCGACGGCTCCCTCGCACCACGTGCCGTCGTCGTCCGGCCCGCGATGACGGATCGTGTCGATCATGACCGTCAACTCGTCGTGCGCGATCGGAGCTCCGCCGGGGCGCAAGATGCCTGCCAGCCCGCACACGTGTCAGCTCCTCCCCCGTCGCCGCGCTGCCATCGCCCAGAGGCTACTGGGCGCGCCCGGTCCGCGGCGGCCGGTGGCGCATGGGCTCCGTGAGGCAGCCTACGTCGGTGCTGTTCAACGAGCCGTCCTTCATCCAGGATGAGCGAATGGGTCGGCGCCAAGCGAACGATTCGTCGTCCA
>Ga0173483_10000482_pt1 | contig 11297 bp, 10 predicted proteins | sample NitcycUS178409R2_FD_122621 | JGI IMG/M metagenome (GOLD analysis project Ga0173483, IMG submission 122621) | Soil microbial communities from Arlington Agricultural Research Station in Wisconsin, USA - Nitrogen cycling UWRJ-S178-409R-2 (version... | ecosystem: Environmental > Terrestrial > Soil...
CTAGATTCTTAGACAACATTATTGATACGAATAAATATCCAGTTCAAGAAATTGAGGATAATACTAAGCTCACAAGAAGGATCGGTCTTGGAATAATGGGCATTGCTGATCTTTTATTCCTACTTGGAATACCATACAATTCAAAAGATGGCTACGAACATATGAACAAACTAGCAGAAGCTATTTCTTATTATAGCATGGAAGAGAGTGTAGCTATAGCAAAATCAAGAGGCTCATTTCCACTCTTTAGTGAAACCGATTATGTCGATGGCAAAATACCCATTGCAGGATACTACGACATACCTAGGGAATTACATTCATATGATTGGAACTCGTTAATCATGAAAATTCAAAAACATGGGATAAGGAATTCTTGGACAACAACGATTGCCCCCACAGGAACACTATCAATGATTGCTGATACTTCAAATGGTATAGAACCTATTTTTGCGGTCGTCTTTGAGAAACGTGTGACGGTTGGAAGATTCTTTTATACTAATCGAATCTTCCAAAATGTATTAAGACTGAACAGGTTATATGATGACGATATTCTCACCAGGATAGCTAATAACTATGGATCGGTCAGTGGTCTTGATGACATACCAGAGTCGATGCAGAATATCTTTGTAACTGCAATTGATATACATTGGACAGATCACCTTATGGCACAAGCAATATGGCAAAAGTGGATTTCTAATGCTATCGCAAAGACCATTAATATGCCTGGTGATGTGACTGTTGATGACGTAAAACGGGCGTATCTTTTATCCCATGAGCTAGGCCTGAAAGGTGTTACTGTGTATCGTGACGGGTCTAGACATGAACAAGTATTACATATCACAGGAGATAATAAACTTGAAAAGAGAGGAGTCACAAAACCAAGTACATTCGTAAGAGACTACGTCGCAACCAACATTACCGTCCCCTATGTCAAACAACAACTGGAAACGGTGTTTCAAGAATCGATGATTCAGGAAGCTACCGACACATATGGAAACTCGGAAATAGGCCATACAACGTCTCATGAACCAGAGCCGGCATCTCATCTATTCGAAATGCCTCCAGGAGAAGCCTGCCCTTGTTGCAATTCAAGACTAATAATCACAGAAGGCTGTAGTATGTGTATTGATTGTGGGTTTAGCAACTGCGCGTCAGGATAAAAAAGTAAAATACAAAGCACGATTGACAAATATGTTGGTTCTTAATCCAAAATTAAAGACATTCGCAGAAGTTATTCGGTAAGGAAAATTCAATAGAATTCTATCTTATATGAACCCAATATCTTGAAAAAGTTGGTTTTCTTTTCAATCAAGCCTAGTGCCTCGCGAATGGATCCATTGCTTGAATGGCCCTCAATATCCACATAAAAATTGTATTCCCAAGGCATTTCCTTAGTCGGACGGGATTCAATTCTTGTAAGGTTGATGTTCCTCTTTGCAAATTCAGCCAGAATACTAAATAATGCTCCAGGTAGATGATTTATAGAAAAGATAATAGATGTAGCATCATGGCCTGTAGGCTGCGTACTAATCTGTTTTTTTGATAATACAAAAAATCTTGTATAATTGCTTTTCTCATCTTCAATGCCATGATCGATGATTTTCATATCGTATAATTTGGCTGCCCTTTCACTAGCTATTGCTCCTGCATCCATAATTCTATTATCCTTGATTAGCCTCACAGCGCCAGCCGTGTCATAAGTTGGGATTGACTCCAACCTCCTTTGTTGAATATATCTTCTACATTGAGCTAATGCTTGAGGATGTGAATACACAGATTTGATAGCTAAATCTGAATTCTGATTAATAATAAGACAGTGGGATATGCGCTGGTGTATTTCGCCATATACTCCTAAATTTGATCTCAGAAGTAAGTCGTACGCTTCATTGACACTTCCTTCTATAGAATTTTCAATAGGAATTATTGCGAAATCCACCTCACCGGATTCGAGATCCCTAAATATATCATGAAAAGTTTTCATGGGTATTATCTCTTCATCCGGGAAATACCTCATTGTTACGATTTCGCTATATGCACCGCTCTCTCCTTGAAACGCAACTTTTTGTTTCATTATTCTATTTGGCGCTTATTTTGTAAATCAATCGAAACACTTCCTTACCATAATCATTGGTCAATTTTCTCTCTTCTTGTGCTCCACATTCTATGCATTTTATGCTATTATTTATTCGAACAGTATCTCCACCACAATTAAAACACAAAGTGTACAGGACTCCGTATTCTCGTTCATCGATTGTGATGTGAATGGTTGAATTGAGAAGACTAAAAACTCGTCCTCTTACAACGTCGCCAACTCTGAAGATGACTCTGCCCCTACGATCTCCCCGGGACCAACCACTACCCCCAGAAGCTATCCTTGTTGATGCAATTGCTGAGAAACCAGCAAGCGATTTCTTTTCGTTTAAGTAAAGTATCCTTATTGACATCATATTACCAAAGAGCATTTCAACATAGCCAACCACAATATCTCCAATCTTGGCTAATATGGGAGAATTTTTTTGCTTAATTTTTACTATGTGTCTTTTAAGATCATATGATGGTATTCCAACAGTCGCTGCCCTGATATCTCCATCTAGTACATAGGTATTTTTTCCACCTTCAAATTCCTCTATCATTGCAATGTGTTCGCCAGGTATGATTACAGCCATAGATTTATTACCCTTATCCATACGGAATCTAATTTATTCGAATATTATAATCGTTACACAATCAGCAGGCATAACTAGGATAATTTCTCCAGTCAAGGTTTACTGTGTTGAGGCCAATTCCTAGATTATTCTGGCCTCGACGTTCCGTTTTATCAGTTATCTCGCATTATGATACTCGGAACGTTTGATACTCTAAAATGATCATAGTTGATCCATGCCGAACTTGTGATAACATTGGTTGCATTTGAATTTTTCTCTACCTGCATTACCCGAGACTACCTCAAGCTGACTCTTCGTTCTGCAGTTTGGACACTTTCCATATATCGTTCTTCTAGTCAATAGTAAATATCTCGACATATAACCTATTAATAACTTACATGCATTTTAGATATGAAATTTGTGGACTGGTTTCCGTACTATCAGGATATTAGAAGAGAGTTTGGATACAGTACTGAGACGGATCAGCAAGCAGCTGAGGTATTATCTAACTTAATCAGAAGAAAGGCGCTTAATATCAAGATATTGCACAGGAAAATTGAGGGAAAACAAATCATCGTCATAGGAGCAGGTAAGAGTCTTGAAAATAGCATGGCTTTTTTAAAAAAAAATAGGAAATCCGTTAAGATTGTTGCTAATGGCGCAGTCCAAGCTTTAATAGAAAAAAAAATCAAACCTGATATTGTAGTTACTGATTTGGACGGCAATCTATCGTCCTTATATGAGGCAGAACGAATTGGTGCTATCATGGTGGTACATGCGCATAGTGATAATATTGATAGACTAAAGAAGATCATACCGAAATTTAAACACGTGATAGGTTCAACTCAAATGATGCCGGTAACAAATGTCTATAATTTTGGAGGATTTACCGACGGTGATCGGTGCGTGTTCTTGGCGGAAGAATTTGGAGCTAGTGAGATTATCTTAGTCGGAATGGATTTTGGCAGAGAAATAGGGAGGTATTCAAAGGATTTCATAAAAGATCCCAAATTAAAAGTCAAAAAGATGAAAGTCGCAAGGAAGCTGCTTGAGATGTTATCGAAGCGATCAAGTTCGAGATTATTTGATACATCAAAACGACCCATCAAGGGATATTCATCTTATATGATCGAAGGTCTCTAATGTACGGACGGCTGCCGATTATCAACAATATGCAAAGTTGGCTTTAAATGAATTGCTCTATATCAACTGCATGATCTCAGTCCTAATTTAGAAAAATATAATATGTGATTAAGATGTTTCCATAACTCTTAACCATGTACTATGTGAAAACCTATTATACCTTTTTATTTCACAAGTATCTATAACATGACTGCCTATTCAGACAATGATATCCGACAAGCAGCGGAAATTCGGGAATGGCTTGTAAAACAGCTAGCTGATAAACAGGAAGAAATTGAAAGATTGCGTACAACACTTTTGCTTATCGATAGCTTGTTAAAACAAGGAAGCTTCAAACCTGCTTCTAATCTTGACTCTTCGATTACATTATCCTCCTCGGCAGGCAATGTAGACCTAGTACCACCGAAAACTACCCTTTCAGTTAAGAGCGGAGGTGCAAACGATGGTATTAAAATTAGCAGCAATTCACCAGAACCCCGTGAGCACATGAACGAACAGAATACGGAATCAAAAATGATCAAGCCACTTATTCGCTTTAAAGACGGTCTGCTCTTAGCAAATGCAGAAATATATCCAGGCTCAGTGGAAATTGTTCCCACAAAGGGAATTATCCTAAACGTGAATACTCCCCCGTTTAAATCATTCTTTTTGAATAGAATCTTGGAGGGGATGAAGATGAAGGATGAAGAAGCGGTAAACCAAGGACGAATCAAAGACTCTGATTTACTGCACTACCAGGTCGAAGAAGATGATGATGGTATAATAAAAAGAATTAAAATCAGTAATTATCGAGAGAAAGAGCGGTTGAACGAAATTTTTAACACATCAAGCTGGGTTTTTACTAGGATGATAGAAAAAAGTGGTTGATAATAATATAGATAAAATCATAGTACTGGATTTTGGGTCGCAGTATAGTCATCTTATATGCAGACGCATTCGTGAGACGAACGTATATTGCGAGTTGTTCCCCTACAATACTTCTGTAAAAGCAATTCATGAAATTAATCCAAAGGGCATAGTTTTTTCAGGTGGTCCGGCAAGCATATATGCACCAAATTCTCCGATGCCTGATAAACGGATCTTTGAAATAGGAGTTCCGATTCTCGGGATATGTTACGGTCATCAATTAATAATAGACAGATTTGGGGGAAAAGTCAAGCGTTCAGATTATCGAGAGTACGGGAGTGCTGAATTGATTGTCGATGACGCTTGTGATCTTTTTGACAGAGTAGGAAATAAGATCAGATGTTGGATGAGTCACGCTGATGCTGCCGAAGTGCTCCCTGATGGTTTTAGAACAATTGCGCATACCCAGAATTCGCCATCTGCTGCAGTTGTAAATAAAGGGAAAAAAATCTATGGTATCCAATTTCATCCGGAGGTTGTTCATACTGAGAAGGGAATAGAAATACTCAGGAACTTTTCACATAGAATTAGTAACGCTAGAGCAGAATGGAGTATGGAAGGTTTTGTAGAGAAGACTATTCGTGATATCCGATTCAAGATTAGGAATGAACGGGTATTGTGTGCAGTAAGTGGTGGAATCGATTCTACTACTGTCGCAATACTACTACATAAAGCGATAGGCAGTAATCTTAGATGTGTATTTGTCAATCATGGTTTATTAAGGGAAGACGAGCAAAATCAAGTTCCCAAGCTGTTCAAAGACCATTTTGGAATAGATATAATCTGCGTAGATGCCGAAGAAGTATTTTTGAGAAAGCTTAAAGGCATATCCGACCCAGAACAGAAACGCAAGATTATCGGCAGCGAATTCGCGAACTCATTTTCCCAGGTTGCACTAAGAGACGGGCCATTCCAATGGCTAGCTCAAGGAACTTTATATCCTGACAGAATTGAAAGCGGAGTTTCTAAGGGGCCAGCCTCGGTAATAAAAACTCATCACAATGTCGGAGGCCTACCAAAAGACCTTAACTTCAAGATAATAGAACCACTAAGTAACCTATATAAAGACGAGGTAAGAAGAGTCGCGAAATTATTAGATGTTCCAGCAATTTTGCTAAACCGACATCCCTTTCCTGGACCAGGGCTAGCTGTCAGAATAATCGGGGAGGTTACCCCCGAGAAGGTGAAGATTGCAAAACATGCTAGTAAAATAGTAGAAGACGAGCTTATGTCTGCCGGATTATATGATAAGGTTTGGCAAGCATACGCTGCCGTGGGTGATGATATGGCAGTAGGAGTGCTGGGAGATGAGCGTATGTATGGCCATATCGTAATAATCAGGGTTGTTGACTCAACCGATGCAATGACTGCAAATTGGACCAGATTGCCATACGATTTAATCCGTGATATTAGTAATAGAATAACAAATGAAATAGACGGAGTTACTTGGGTTACATACGCCGTATCATCTAAACCTCCTTCAACCATAGAACCTCAATGAGAATTATTATCATATCGATAACAAACTTCACAATGTCAATAAATGGAATGAACTCTTAATAACATTGGCTAGCAGGTTAGAAATTTATCAGACATGGTTATCTAATATGACATGGCCTCTTTGCAGTGGAGTATTTATACAAAGCAAGTTAAGACTGATATTTCCCAATTATATATTCAAACTTTAAGATAATAATACTTGATGCTTATATCCAGCGTTTTCGAAATTGGAAATCCATCTTATGTGATATTTATCTTATATAATATGTGTAACAATCCTATAGCAATGAGCGACGAGAAACAAGCGGATTATCCTGAAAATAAGCTACTAACACTTTCAAACATAAAATATATTATAGAAGGCTTGGACACCTTGTTACTTACTGATCTCGATGGTGAGAAGCGAGTAGGAGTAATTAAACTCAGAGATGAATTAGTCTCATATATAAGTAGCATTTTTAATGACTATTCTTAATTTTTGGTTAGCTGTCAGTCGAAATTGTATTATCATGTTAGACCTACTGCCTGTCATTTCAGCCCAAATTCATCATCGTACTCATTTGACAGTAACACCAATATTAATCGTAACAATCAAGAATGGGATATTTCTCGATTGCAATCCTGCATAAAGTACAAAAAGGTATGGCTAGGTATAATATGACACTTTACACATTATAGATTCCAAATCAAACGGTCATTATTATTTATCGAAAGCTTAATTATAAGTACAGATTTCCTATCATAAGATATCGCGGTTGCCATATAGAGTCAATAACGGAAAGATAGAACGATCAAATTTTACATCTGCTGATGTGATGCAGAGGCTTAAAGACGATCGAATCAAGTTTTTGGACTTGCAGTTTACTGGACTTACTGGTAGATTCCACCATACTACCATGGCAGCCAATATGTTTCAAAAAGAAGATTTTGAATTTGGACTTCCGAAACTTGATGGCTCATCTATTCGCGGATTTACCGAGATTCATGAATCCGACTTGATCATTAAACCTGATGCATCAACATATGCCGTGATTCCATGGATCGAAAAAGATTATACCGCAAGATTAATCTGCGATATCTTAGGTGGCGGATCCAAGAGGCTCGCATTCAGTCGGGATCCGAGATCAATTGCTATGAAAGCAGAGAAGTACGTAAGAGATCAGGGCTATAATTCTTCATACTGGGGACCAGAAGTCGAATTTTTTGTCTTTGATAAACTAGAGGTGAACACTATGACTCCATATCATAGTCAGAGCTATAACATAACTTCTAGAGAAGCGCCATGGTCTACTGAAGGCGTAGGTTATGCATTAAGGCTAAAGGAAGGATATCTCCCTAGTGCTCCAGGAGATACTTTGATGGATTATCGTAATGAGTGTGTTGACATTTTAAGTAACAATTTCGGAATAATTTGCGATGCCCATCATCACGAAGTTGCAACAGCTGGACAATGCGAAATCGATATTAGATACGATACACTCACTAATGCAGCCGATGCAGTCCAGAGCTACAAGTACATAGTCAAGAATATAGCTAAGAAACATAATATGATAGCTACTATGATGCCAAAACCAATTGCGCTTGACAATGGGTCGGGGATGCATGTTAATGTAAGCCTGTGGAACAACGGAACAAATCTCTTTTTTGACTCTGATGATGAATATGCTGAATTGTCTGAAGTAGCGCGTTATTTCGGAGGGGGGATACTGGATCATGCTTATGCTCTTGCGGCTATAGTAGCTCCGACTACAAATTCCTATAGAAGACTTGTCCCCGGCTACGAAGCACCAGTGTATATATCATGGAGTACTGGTAATAGATCTGCGATAATCAGGATCCCTGCTCATTACAAGGGTGAGAAATTTTCAAAAATGAAACGAATTGAATTCAGAGCTCCAGACCCATCATGCAATCCATACTTGGCATTCTCTGCTATTGTTGCTGCAGGACTAGATGGTATTCGGAAAAAAACTCCAATAGGTTCCCCCGTTGACGAAGATATCTTTAAAATGACGGCAAAAAAGAGAAGGGAGTTCGGGATCAAACAACTTCCTGCAAGTCTAAGAGATGCCTATGAAGAATTAGAAAATGATAGATTATTTCTGAAACCTGTCTTCGGCGATGATGCAATAGATATGCTAATTGAGAATGAAATTAAAGATCATAATGAAGTGGCAATTAGACCACATCCGCACGAATTTTCAATGTATGCTGATGTTTAGATGTCCGGGCTCATCATGTCTAGCCCTATTATATAAGTAGTTTAAGTTTTGGTAAAAACACAACATTCCTATATTCATGTTCTATTATATAAAATGTTATACTTTTCCTCAATTTTTATCCCCTAATATCCTCTTCAAATCCGCTGAAAAACCTCAATACTTTTCCACAATGAGAACATTTACTATATTCATTAAAATCAAAGTCATTGTACGTCCTGAAGGAAAAGCTGTCCTGGTGTTTACAGAAGAGTCGTCTTACTATGTCAACTTTCATTCAATATTGTTTATGAGTACCTCATTTTTTACCGTATCGTTTGAATATGACTCAATTAACATGCCGTCGGTGAGATTTGAGCTCACGACAGCTCGGTCTTCAGCTTCACCCCTATAATCTAAGGTCGAGTGCTCTCCCGGGCTGAGCTACGACGGCAAGTGATTATCGTATCTAGATCGATCCTATATAATCTTGCCTAGCAGTTGTTACAAATATACTAAGAGAAGCAATACATAATGGATTGTTCGTCAAGCTGATGCATTGCCAGTGGCAAACCTATTTTGGAGATCGTGTCCGGTCCTGGTCTTTTTCAGGATATATTTAGCAACCGACATTTTTTTTACACTATATTATTTCATTCTAAATCAAATACTTCAACTCAAATTTAGGGATGACTTATTTCACTTCCACAAACACAGAATTAGAATGTCATTTTAATCTTGTCTAACCATCTGTTTTTTCAAGATCAGATGTCCTGATTGAAATATCTCTCTAAGATTGATTGGAGCAGTTAAGTAAAAACTGGACATTATTCACTTACGAATGACTAGACTTGGTTATGGATAGATAATTCTATTACGTATTGTTTGCCCAGATAAGTAATGGTGGCCTTTCTATATCATAACGCCCTTATTCGACATATATTGAGTCTGGCTAGCGCACAAATTTTGTCAATTATGAGTTGAGAATGCGGTATATTCGTAATTGAAGCGGTTTGGATACACCTTTATTTAGTTATAATATTGTCCAGTATTACCTTAGAATAGTCTAGGTAACTCTGATTATGTTCTTAAGTAACTAGTAATATTAAGAAATGATAGTCGTTACGAGTCTATTTCTGAATGAGATTTTACTGAATCGTGCTAGAAGTACTAAAAACTGCAATTTGTAGATGATGCTTATTTGAATTCTTGGTTGATCCTATTTAGCTTTAAGGGGGATTTCCTAGCAACCCCACACAAGACAATCATTGATATCTAAGCTAGAAACAGAATAGCAATTTAAGGATATTGTTCAGTAACCATAATATCAAGATATTTTCTGACTTTCTTATGTATTTTCGTTCCATATTGCATAGCTTTCTTCGGCTTGATGGTAGACTCTCTCGGAACATTCAGTAGCCGTGCTACCTTTCTTAATATTCGTTTCCTGAGATAGTCATCAGAGCCACGTATTTTTTCTTCAATAGGAATGTCTCGAGAAAACGCTATGATCTTATTAGACAGAAAAGGCTGATTGATCTTAACTCCAAAATCGTTTACCGTTTTGTCTATTTCATGGATTAGTCTAAACTCGTTTAAGATCTTTTCTTCCATTAATTGCATTAATCGAGTTCTGCCTTTGTCAAACGTTGCTCTATAAATGTCGTAGCCACAAAAAAGCTCGTCGCATCCGTTCGCAGACAATACGGTTCTGAAACCTCTTTCTTGAGCAAATTTAGCAATATAAAAAAAAGCAATACAGTTTTCTATATGCGAGATATTTTCGCAATCCACTTTTTGTATCACTTTTCCTAGATTTTCATAAAAGTCATTCTCTTCTAGCATATTGATCCTATGATCTAGGTTGAGTTTCGAAGCAATTTGCTGGGAGAAGCAAACATCATGTGACTGCGGAAAGCCGATTGTCAACAGTGTCACAGGTAGCCCATTTTTTTTACATACAGTGGCAAGTAATGAGCTATCTATTCCTCCTGAAAAGGCTACAGCGATGGGACCTCTGTCCCTCATTGAGGCATTTACCACATCAGATAGTACTTGGCTTAATTTGGTGGACAGCTGCATTTGAAATTTCATATTTATACGTATTCTTTGCTAATTTGTATTAATAACCAGATTGGGTGAATGAGACTTAGGCTAGGTATGCTAAGCGATGGAGGAGTAAAGGAAAGATATCACCTATTTTACTAAATTTCATTAAAATGTCGCAGATTAGGCCCCTTAGATCGGGTCTAATGATAGAGGTAAGGGAATATAAAGAAAAGTAATAAAATAATAGTAATACTCAAACTTGATGGACAAATATGGGTATCTGTATGGAATTAGTGTATACACCTAATGATCAGGGGAGAAAAGAGCTTCGAAAAATTTTGCAGTTATCGATTTGGTAGAGAGGCAGAATTTATAGTAGCCGTTTTTCTTAAAACAAAAGGCTGGAAATTGAACATATCCAAAGGCAGCAGAGGGCCAGCTGACATCGTTGCAATCCGTGATCCGATCAAATGGCTAATTCAGATAAAATCTAGTAACCTTATACCAAGGATAAAGGGTTATGAAATTAGACGGCTTACAGAAGTCGCGGAATTTGTTGGTGCATCAGCAGTCATTGCTACCCTACAACCATCCTTTACGGTTATGTTTAAGGAGATAGAAACAGGTAGCCCAGATATGGCAAACGGAGTCTATCAGATAGGAGATTATTCATTAAATTTCTATCTTCTTCCAGCCTTTAGTCGGTTGATCTTATAGATCCAGATTTGTGACATCGCACAAAGCACTTGAATAGAGCATTTAAAATCACAAGAGAACAATCATGCAGGAAGTGGTTATTCACATAAGGTAAGGTTTTGAGGTATTAATCCTCAGATTTTATGGCTAGTTATTCACC
>Ga0173483_10000483_pt1 | contig 11290 bp, 13 predicted proteins | sample NitcycUS178409R2_FD_122621 | JGI IMG/M metagenome (GOLD analysis project Ga0173483, IMG submission 122621) | Soil microbial communities from Arlington Agricultural Research Station in Wisconsin, USA - Nitrogen cycling UWRJ-S178-409R-2 (version... | ecosystem: Environmental > Terrestrial > Soil...
CTCCCAGTCATCGGGTGCCGCGACGCGGAAGCAGGTGACCTCCACGTGTGCAACCGAGGGGTCGTACCTCGCGCGTCTGTCGGCGGGCTCCTCTGTCAGCGAGTAGGCGTACTCGGTGACCTCCACGCCGGCCGTCACCTCGGCGACCAGACCTGTCTCTTCCCGCAGCTCCCGCGCGGCGGCCTCGGTTGCGCTCTCCCCGGACTCCACGCCGCCTGCGACCACATGCCAGTACCCGCCCTGTTCGGGTGATCGGTGCACGATGAGCACCTCCGCAGCGCTGTTCCGCGTGACGAAGATGGCCACTTCCGCACCGGTGCGCACAGGTACGAGCATAAGGACGCGGACCGGAATCACCGGGCCCTGGTGGCGCGTTCGAGAATTCGGCCGAGCAGTGGCATGCGCGGGGAGTGCCACACATGGTGTTCTTCGAATGGCCAGGCGTAGACCGGGTTGCCCTCGCGAACCAGCTCGACGATGCGCGGCTCGCCGAGCTCGTCCGCCGACCACTCGTAGAGGCGCTGCAACCGGGGGACGATCAACGCGTAGTCGAGCAGCCGGCCGAGACGCTGCTCGTCGGCGATGTAGCGCTCCACGTCGAGCGCGAGCGGATAGCGGTTCGGAAGCACGCGGCGCAGCGAGAGAAAGAGACCGGCCATCCCGAGCCGGGGGTCGCCGAGCACGCGGCCGAGCGGAGCGAACCTTCCCAGCGCGAGGTGCGGTGCCCCGACAAGCGCGTGCGCGTAGAGGACGCGGACGAGCGCGACGTTCATGAAGAAACGCTCAGGCTCGCTCTCTGCCTCGGCGAGCTCGCGGTGCTCCAGGTACGCATGGACGATGCTCGCGTTGTGAGCTCGGTACCAGTTCCGCCCCGTCGGTCTCGCGACGAACTCCAGCCACAGCCGCACGGCCTGCGACGACGGCTCTCCGTCCAGGCCGCCGACGAGCGCGACGGCTTCACATCCGTCCCGAAGCAGCCGCTCGTTGACCGTCCGCCACCAGACACTGCCTGGCGGCGAGGCATCGAGCGGATTGAGCATGCCGCGGTGCGCCTGCCAGCGCATGAACGACAGCGCCGCCCGCCGGAACGGCAAGTGCTGCGGGGCGCGCCCGGTCGGTCCGTGGTAGGTCCGCGCGATCAAGGCCAGACGCGCCGCAGGATCGTCGCGTGCGGGCGCGACCTGCGTCTCCGCCGAAGCGAGCGCGGCGCCCGGGTACTGGCTCATGTCTTGGGTCGGGAGCATAGGGCGGAGGGCAACGCGGTCTCGCTGGCTACAGTGGGCGCGGAACCGAACGAAGGAGCGGAACGTGGACGCAGCAGTCGAGAAGATGATCCTTGCCGGCGGGTGCTTCTGGGGTATGCAGGACCTCTTCCGGAAGCGGCCCGGAGTCGTTTCGACGAGGGTGGGGTACAGCGGCGGCGACGTCCCGAACGCGACCTACCGCAACCACGGGACGCACGCCGAGGCGATCGAGATCCTCTTCGATCCCGAGCAGACGACCTACCGGGAACTGCTCGAATTCTTCTTTCAGATCCACGACCCGACGACGCTCAACCGTCAGGGCAACGACATCGGGGCCAGCTACCGGTCGGCGATCTTCTATCTCGACGACGAGCAACGCCGTGTCGCCGAGGACGCGATCGCCGACGTCGACGCCTCCGGCCGCTGGCCGGGAAAGGTCGTGACCGAGGTCGCTCCGGCTGGGCCCTTCTGGGAGGCAGAGCCCGAGCACCAGGACTACCTCGAGCACTATCCGAACGGGTACACCTGCCACTTCGTCCGCCCGGACTGGGTGCTGCCCGAGCGGACGAAGGTGGAGGCGGGCTAGCGCGTCAGGCGCGCTGCGCCAGCCGGAAGTGGTTCCCTGAGGCGTCGCGGAAGCCGGCGTCGATGCCGTACGGCTGCTCCGTCGGCTCCTGCGTGAACTCCACTCCGCGGCCCTTGAGCTCGTCGTAGCTCTTCTGCGCGTCGTCGGTCGCGAAGAAGAGCCCGCCGCTCGCGCCCTTGGCGAGCAGCTTGTTGATCGACTCGCGGGTCTCGTCGTCGAAGACGGGCGGCCCGGGGATCGCCATCAGCGTGATCGAGACGTCCTGGCCGGGAATCCCGACGCTCAGCCAGCGGAAGTTGCCCATCTCCGGCACGGTCACGTCCTCGCGCAGCTCCATCCCGAGCTTGTCGGTGTAGAACGCCAGAGCCTCGTCCTGGTCGTGAACCCAGACCTGCACATGCGTCAGCTTCATCTCTCGCTCCTCGAGATCGGGTGAACGGTCGCCTTCGACGGTAGTGCTACGCGGCGTTGGTGTCTTCTCGAAAACTGCTGCTCGGCGGGCGCGCGTACGCCTGCACCACACAGGTCGGGATCTGCGCCCGCTCGATCGGCGGGTGAGCCGCCCGGTAGGCGGTCGGGGTCACGCCGTACACGCGCCGGAAGCTCGTCGTGAACGAGCCGACGCTGCTGAGCCCGACCATGAAGCAGATCTCGGCGACCGACCTGTCGGTGTTGCGCAGCAGCGCCGCCGCGCGCTCGAGTCTGCGCGTGAGCAGGTATTGGTGCGGGGTCTCGCCGAACGCCCGTCGGAACTCGCGGCTGAAGTGGGCGGGGGAGAGGTACGCGGCGCGCGCGAGCGCCGGCACGTCGAGCGGTTCGCGGAAGCGTGCGTCGACGACGTCCTTCGCGCGCAGCAGGTGTCGTTCGGGCGGGACGGGTGTCACGGCTTCCAGGTTAACCTCGCGGTCATTCTCGGCTCCGCAGTGGACACCTGGGCGACGGTCGCCGTGGCCATCGGCACGATCGGTGCTGTCGCCTACGCACTCTTTCGAGACCTGGTCGTAACCCCGCGGCGCCGGCCGAAGCTCGAGCTGCGCTTCGACCGCGGCGGGAACGACCAGGTCATCGTCGAGACGGACGAAGGATCCCAGGCGGCGTACGCCCGGCTTCGCGTTGCGAATCGCGGCGGAAGGGACACGGCGGACGACGTGGTCGTGATGGTCACCGAGCTCCGCCGGTTGGAGAACTCGGAAACGCGACCGATCGGATTGCCGCTCGCGTGGTCGGGGTCCAGGCCGCCGTTGACGGTCGCCTCCGTGCATCCGGGCTCCGAGCGTCACGTCGACCTTCTGCACCTCTCGGAAGCCGTGCCGGTCCAGCTGGATCTCAACCCGCAGCCGACGGGCGGCCGGGGAGTCCTCGAGGCCGGCGCGTACGAGATCTCGGTCGAGGTTCGGGCAAGGAACGCGGATGCGATCTGCTATTCCGTCCCGGTCAGCTGGGACGGCAAGTGGCCCGGGACGTCTTCCGTGTGGGACCACCTGCTCGTCGACCCGCCGCGGAAGGTTCGGTGAGCGTCGTGCGGGACGCCTTCGCCACCACGTGTAGGTGAGCCCTCGCCGCCGCCGCGGCTGGCGCAGGGACATCGGGATCCCGTAACCGCCAACACCACCTGCCTAGGCATTGCCTAGTAGGATGCCGGTCGTGCCGAAACAGTTCTACAACGCCGGCGAGGCGGCGAAGCTGCTCGGGATCAGCCTCGACACGCTCAGGCGGTGGGATCGCGCCGGACGGATCGAGACCGCGCGGGACAGCGGAAACCGGCGGATCGTGTCCGCCTTGGAGGTACAGCGGCTGCGCGGAGAGCATGAAGGCCAGCATCTCAGCGCGCGCAACCGGATCCAGGGGACGGTGACCGACGTGCGCGTCGAAGGGCTGATCGCGCAGGTCGAGCTCGCCGTGGACGAGCCGGCGCGCCTGGTCGCGATCGTGACCGCGGACGCCGTCGACGACTTGAAGCTCCAGCCGGGGATGGCGGCGGCCGCGGTCGTCAAGGCCACCTCCGTGATGGTGGAGCACTCGTGAGGATCGCGCTCGTCGCAGTGCTGGCGGCGGTAATGGTCGCGGCCGCGGGCGCGCAGCGCGACACCACGCGGGCGACCGTCTTCGCGGCGGCCTCGCTCACGAACGCGTTCCCGAAGATCGGGCCGAATGCGCGCTACTCGTTCGCGGGCTCGAACGCGCTCGCGGCCCAGATTCGCCAGGGCGCCCCGGCGGACGTCTTTGCTTCCGCGAACGTGAAGCTGCCCTTCGGCCTCTACGGCGACGGCCACTGCTCGAGGCCGGTGGTCTTCACGCGGAACGCGCTCGTGGTGATCGTTCCGCGGGCAAATCGGAAGCGCATCAAGACCATCAGCGACCTGAAGCGGAAGGGCGTGAAGGTCGTGATCGCCGCCAAGGGCGTCCCGGTTGGCGACTACACGCTCCAGGTGCTGCAGAAGCTCAAGCTCAACGTCGTGCTGAGCAACGTCGTCAGCCGCGAGACCGACGTGCGCGAGGTTCTGGCCAAGGTCGCGCTCGACGAGGCCGACGCCGGTTTCGTCTACTCCACCGACGCGCGCACGGTGCCGACGAAGGTACGCACGATCTCGATCCCCCCGCGCGGGCGGCCGAACATCGAGTACGGGATCTGCGTCGTGCTTGCGGGGGACAAGGAGGGCGGGCACACGTTCGTGAAGCGCGTCCTCAGTAGCACCGGGCAGAAGATCCTGCTCCGCTACGGATTCCTGCCGCGTAAGAAGCAGTGAGGCGCCGCGACCTCGTCGTCGGCGTCCTGGCGGCGGTGGCGGCGGTTGTCGCGCTCGCGTTCCTGGTGCTGCCGGTGGCGGCGATCTTCCTGCGCGTTCCGCCCGGGCAGCTCGTCCACCAACTCTCGAGCGGCGTTGTCACCGACGCGCTGATCGTGACCGCCAAGACGTCGCTGATCGCGCAGGCGCTCGTGCTCCTGTTCGGGACGCCGCTGGCGTACTTGCTCGCGAGCCGCCGTTTCCGCGGCCGCGCGCTCGCGATCACGCTCGTCGAGCTTCCGCTCGTGCTTCCGCCCGCAGTCGCCGGACTGGGACTGCTCGCCGCGTTCGGCCGTGTCGGCCTGCTGAGCACGAGTATCGCGTTCACGCAGACGGCCGTCGTGCTCGCGGTCGCCTTCGTGTCGAGCCCGCTCTACATCCTTCCGGCGATGGTGGCCTTCGAGGCCGTCGATCCGGATGTGGTCGCAGCTTCGCGCACGCTCGGCGCCGGCCCGGCGAAGACGTTCTTCCGTGTCGTGCTGCCGCTCGCGCGCGACGGGCTCGCCGGCGGCGAGGCCTTGGCGTTCGCCCGCGGGCTCGGCGAGTTCGGCGCGACGATCATGTTCGCCGGCAGTCTTCAGGGTGTGACGCAGACACTGTCGCTCGCGATCTACGAGGAGTTCTCGGTCGACTTCGACACCGCGCTGGCGATGGGCGCCCTGCTCGTCGTCGTCAGCGTCGTGCTCCTCGTGTTCCTAAAGCTGGTGCTTTCGTGGCAATTCTCTCGGCGGACTTCGGGCTCCCTCTTCGCTCGTTCGAGCTGAGGCTCGCCCTCCAGGTCGAGCGGACGGTTGCGCTCGTCGGGCCGTCCGGCGCGGGGAAGAGCTCGGTGCTACGCACGATCGCCGGGCTCGTGCGGGCAAAGGGGCGGATCGCCCTCGACGGCGAGGTCTGGCTCGGCCCAGGCGTCGACCGCAAGCCCGACGAGCGGCGCGTCGGCCTCGTCTTCCAGGAGTACGCGCTCTTTCCGCACCTGAGTGTCCGCGGGAACGTCGCGTACGGCGGGAAGGAGCGGGCCGACGAGCTGCTCGAACGTTTCCGCATCGCGCACCTGAGGGACGCGAAGCCACGTGAGCTGTCTGGTGGCGAGCGGCAGCGGGTCGCGCTGGCGCGGGCGCTCGCGCGCGACCCGGGTGTGCTCCTGCTGGACGAGCCGCTCGCCGCGCTCGACGCGCACACGAAGGCCGCCGTGCGCGGGGAGCTGCAGGAGCTGCTCATGGAGCTCGGCCTGCCGACGCTGATCGTGACCCACGACTACGAAGATGCGGCCGCGCTCGCCGAGATCGTCGGCGTGCTCGTCGACGGCGAGCTGCGCCAGCTCGGGACCCCGCGCGAGCTCGTGTCGCAGCCGGCCGACCCGTTCGTCGCGTCCTTCACCGGCGCCAACCTCCTCCACGGCGCGGTCGAGCTCCAGGACGACGGCGTCACCCGCGTGCGGCTGGCGAGCGGGGAGATCGTGTACTCGACGGATCGCGCCGACGGCGAGGTCGGTGTCGTCGTGCATCCGTGGGACGTCTCGATCGGGCGTGTCCATGCAGACGACTCGGCGATGAACCTCGTCCAGGGCGAGGTCGCGTCCATCGCCCCGGTGGGGAACCGCGTTCGGGTGCGCGTCGGGCCGCTGACCGCGGAAGTCACCGAGTCGTCCGCCGAACGACTCGAGCTCGCCATTGGCTCACGTGTGTACGCCTCGTTCAAGGCGACCGCGACGCGCCTCGTACCGCTGGGCGGTCAGTACGCATCAGTTCGCAGCAGCCCGCACCCTCCGAGTTAAGGGGCCGTTAAGTGGCCGCCGACTGCTGATCCCGCGCTTGCCGGCCTCCCGTACCCCGGGCACCCCGAGGGAAAGGAGCACCATGAAGCGCCTACCACTCGCAATCCTCGCCGTCGTCGCGGCACTCGTGGCGACAGCCGTGCTCGGTGCCGGGCTCGCCGCGGGCAGCTCGGCCGCAAAGGGCACGACCGTGAAGGCGGCGAAGTCCCGCTACGGCAAGATCATCGTCGACGGCCGCGGGCGGACGCTCTATCTGTTCATGAAGGACAAGCGGAACCACAGCGCGTGCAGCGGAACGTGCGCGACCTATTGGCCGCCGCTGCTGACGACGGCGAAGCCGGTCGCCGGCACGGGCGTCAAGAAGTCCCTGCTCGGCAGCATTCGCCGGTCGAACGGCAAGAAGCAGGTGACCTACAACGGACACGCGCTCTACCGCTACGTCCAGGACACGAGGCCGGGCCAGATCACGGGTCAGGACTCGCACTTCTTCGGCGCGGTCTGGTACGTCGTCTCGCCGTCCGGAAAGAAGATCGGCGACTGAGAGCAGCTCAGAGCTCGAGCGTCTGAGTCGCGGAGAAAGCTTCGAGGAAGCGGCGGTCGTGGGTGACCAGGACCGCCGCTCCCTCGTAGCTCTCCAGCGCCAGCTCGAGCTGCTCGATCGCCTCCAGGTCGAGGTTGTTCGTCGGCTCGTCGAGCACGAGCGCGTTCACGCCTCGTGCAGCGAGCAGGGCGATCGCTGCGCGGCTCCGCTCGCCGGGTGACAGCGAGCGTCCCGGGCGGAGGACGTCGTCCGCGCCCAGCGCGAAGGTCGCCAGCAGCGAGCGTGCCGCGCCGGCGTCCTGGCCGCTCAGCCCGCAGAAGCGCTCGAGCAGCCGCTCCTCTCCGGCGAACGGCCCCTGGCCCTGCGGCAGCTCGCCGAGCACGGTGCCCGGCCCGACGCGGCGCTCGCCGCCTGTCAGCGGGAGCTCGCCCAGAAGCGCCTTCAGCAGCGTCGTCTTGCCGGCGCCGTTGCGGCCAACCAGCGCGAGCCGGTCGCCATGCCGCAGCTCGAGGTCGACCGGGCCGACGCGGAAGCCGTTGCGCTCGACGGTCGCGGCCGAGAGCCGAGCGACCAGGTCGCCGCCGCGCTGTGCCGGGCCGAGCGAGAGCCGCAGCTGCCACGGCGTCCAGGGCTTCTCGACCTGGTCGAGCTGCCCGAGCTTCTTGGCGGCGGCCTTCTTGATGTCCTTCGTCTTCTTCTTCTTGCGGCCCTGGCCGTAGCCGCGTTCCTCCCACTGGCGCATCCGCCTCGCCTGTTCCTCGAGCCGCGAGTGCTCGGAGACGTATCCCGCGTAAGCGGCCTCGTGGCGCTTGCGACCCGCCGAGCGCTGCGCGATGAACTCGCTCCAGCCGCCTGCGTACACCCGCACGCGCCGCGTCTCGGCCTCGAACTCGACGATGCTCGTCATCCGCTCCAGGAAGGCACGGTCGTGCGAGACGGCCACGATGCCGCCGCGGTGGCGGTCGACGAAACGCTCCAGCAGCTCGAGCGCCGCGAAGTCGAGGTCGTTCGTGGGCTCGTCGAGGAGAAGGACGTCGGCGTCGGCGGCCAGGATCGCCTCCAGGTTCCTCCGCGCCGCCTCGCCGCCGGAGAGGCCGTCGACTGCACGCTCCTGCACCAGGTAGGCGACCTCCAGCCCCGGCGGCTCGCGCGACACGCGGCCGCCGTCGGGCTCCTCCAGCCCGGCGAGCACGCGCAGCAGCGTCGACTTGCCGATCCCGTTCGGGCCGACGACGCCGATCCGGCTGGCCGGCGTCACCGAAAGCGAGAGCCCGGCGAGAACGACGGTGTCGCCGTAGGACTTCCTGATGTTGTGTGCGGCGAGCGTGCCGCGAGATCGATGCATGCGGAGAACCCCCTGACGAAGGAACGAGAACGCGTGTGTTCGGTCAGCGGTTCCGCATAGAGCGGGCGCGAGGCCCGCAGGAAATCTAGTCGACAGCCGTCACTCGCGCGTGGTACAAGCTTCGGCAGGATGCTGCGCTCAGCGGCGCTCGGCGCCGCGATTGCGTTGGTCTCCGCCGTTGGGGCCTCGGCGGAAGTCGTTGCGCGTGGCGTCCAGGACGGGTTCCTTGCTCTGAACGGGAAGGCGATGCCGTCCGTCGCATTCGTGCGGGGCTCGACGCTCTACGTCTCGACCCGGTCGGCGACGGGCAAGTGGACGCCGGCCGCCGCAGCCTCGGTTTCGCCCGGCTCGACGGTGACCGCCTTCAAGGTCGGCTCGGCTGGGCCGGTCGTGCTCGTCGAGAGCGCGGACGTGCGGACGCTGCTACTTGTGCGGCGCCGGTCGGTCGGCTGGCAGACGATCCGCCTTGCCAAGGTCACCGCTCCTCGCTTCCGTCTCGGCTGGCCCGGGCTCGTGCTCACCCGCGCGGGCCTCCCGGTCGTCGCCTACACACGCTGGAACGGCGTCAACCTGAACAGCCAGCTGCTGGTCACGCGAGTCGACGGAAAAGGCCGGCTGACCACGCGCAGGATCACGGACGAGGGCTTCCCGAAGAGCCTCGTCCCGCCGCCGGCTGCACCCGTGCTGTTCGGCAACGTCGTCCACGTGGTGGAGTCGTACGGCTACCGCGGCGTGCTCGGCGCGCTCGAGTGGTTCCCGCGCGGGAAGACCTGGACCGGCTTCGGCCTCGACGCCGGGGTCGGCGACTTTCCGGTCGGTCCCGTGCTCGCGGGGCTGAGCCCGAGCGGCGTGCTGCACGCTGCGTGGACGGAGTCGCTGACCTCCTTCGACACCGCGCCCGTCACGCTCGCCGTGCGGCGGAAGATCGCGAGCTCGAAGTTCGTCCTCGACCGCGCGCTCGTCACCGGCCTTGCGCTTCCGTCGACGGGGGCGGAGGTGGCGGCGAACGCATGGGTCGGGCTCGACGCCTTCGGCCAAACCGGCGACCAGTACGTGTGGGCCGGAACGATCGCGCGCGGGAAGAGCGCGATCGAGGTCGACGGCTGGCTCGCGGGACTGGCGGTTGCGCCTCGGGGCGGGCGCGACCTGCTGCTCGGCGGGCCCGAGGGGCTGCGCTGGTTCCGGTCGCCGCAGAGGCCGAACACGCGCGTCACGCTCGACGCGAGCGACTTCGGAGACTCGATCGCGCTCGAAGGGACCGTCAGCGGCGTTTCCTCGGGGAGCGTGCAGATCTTCCGCGAGCGGCCGGGCGGGCCTCGCCGGGCGATCGGCCGTGCGGCGATCAGCGGCGGTTCGTTCTCCTTCACCGACCGCCCGACGACGCGGCCGCTCCTTTACCGCGCCGTTTACTCAGGCGCGGGAGGCGTGCCGTACGCGTCGTTGACGCCCGAGCCCGTCGGGCGCTAGCGCCCGCAGCTACAGATCGGAGCGCCCAGCTCGTGGCGTTCCAGGCGCATCCCGCAGCGGCCGCACGTGGCCGGTAGCAGCTGGGCCCGGACGAACAGCGCGCGCATCAGGGCCGCCCAGAAGGCGAAGTACAGCACCACGAAGGCCGGGGAGTTCACGAAGGGCTTATCGGCTGCGCCTGGCAAGCGGTTTAGCGTCGGTACTATGCGTTCCGTGAGCTGGCTGTCTGTTGCCTTGCTCCTCTGTGCGGTCGCCGTGGTGATCGGGGCCGAATGGCCCCGGCTCAGCGAACGGCTGGGCCTGGAGGCTCGCCGTAAGCGCAAGCGGGCCCGGCGGAAGTCGCAGCTGAAGCTTCTCCGTAACGAGACCGACGACTTCGCCGCGAGCGTCGAGCGCGACCTCGACCAGCTGCCGACGATCGAGGATTACGACCGCCGCAACTAGCGGATGCTGAACGTGGTGCCGAGGCGGCGGGTGTTCGGCAGCGTCGTTGCGCCGTTCTCGTTGTTCTTCGTCTCCTGCACGTCGGAGGCGGTGAAGACGAGCGTGTGTCGGCCGCGGCCTAGTGCGCCGACCGGCACCTCGGCACGGTTCGCGCCGGGGAAGTAGACGACCCGCCGAGGGCGGCCGTCGACGGTCGCGAGCAAGGCCGGCCAGTCGACGCCGGATCCCCGGTCGGTGACGCGCAGCACGACCTTCCCGCCGGGCCGCACGCTGCGTGTCAGGAGCCGCACTGACGGCGGCGTCACGTCGTTGACCCAGAAGCGGAAGCGGAACGGGCCCGCGGCTCGACGGCTGCGGGTGTCGAACACGAGGTCGTACAGGCCCGGCGCCGGGCGGAACACGCCCACCGCGGGCTCGAGGCCGAAGAAGCTCGGCTGGTAGGGGTTCAGCCGGATCGGCAGGGCGGTGTAGCCGGCGAGCCGGTCCTCGCTCCCGGCCTGAACCAGGCGCGGCGAGACGCTCCCGGAGAGGACGACCGCGCCGGCGTTCGCGACGTGACCGCGGATGCGGAAGCGGAAGACCTGCTCGGGCCCGGGCAGCCGTCGGGTCACCCCGAGCCCGCCGGGCGCGGACGGATAGCGGTACGACGAGACGCGCGCGGGCCGACCACGGGTGTTCCCACGGTAGACGCCTGGGCGCCGCAGCAGCGTGTGCCTCTCCGTTGCGAGGCGCGTGGAGGCCACCCGCAGCCAGTACGGGAACCGGCGCGTGGCGCTGCCTCGCGTCAGGACGACGAAGCCTGTGGCCTCGTTGGGGCGCGCGCGCTTCGAAACCACGACGCGCAGCGTCAGCCTCCCCGGCACCGTCACCGAGGCGGGTACCCGCAGCGAGACGCCTCGGGCGCGCACGAGCTGGCGCAGCGACACCTGCCACGCGCCCGCGCCGCCGCCCGCGTCGACGAGCGAGAGCCTCAGGGCTGCCGTGCGGCCGCGCGAAAGGAGCCCGAAGGAAAGGCTCGTAGGCCGGCCGAACAGGAGCGGCTGGTCCGCGGCGGGCATCCAGATCATCCCGCCGCCCTCGCGCGTCGGCGGCACCTCGCGGCC
>Ga0173483_10000486_pt1 | contig 11256 bp, 9 predicted proteins | sample NitcycUS178409R2_FD_122621 | JGI IMG/M metagenome (GOLD analysis project Ga0173483, IMG submission 122621) | Soil microbial communities from Arlington Agricultural Research Station in Wisconsin, USA - Nitrogen cycling UWRJ-S178-409R-2 (version... | ecosystem: Environmental > Terrestrial > Soil >...
GCCGTCTCCGTGCGCACGCGCAGCCGCGCCGCCCACGTGGCCAGGCCGTAGCCGAAGCGCGGGTAGATCGCAGCCTCGGACGCCCAGAGGATGGCCACCGGGTCGCCAAAGCGCTCGTGCAGCTCGTCGAGCTGACGGCGCATGAGCGCCGTGAGCAGGCCGCGGCGGCGGTGCGTCGGCTGGACGCCGACCCCGGTCACGGCCGCCGCGGGCACGGTGCCGCCGGGCACTGTCAGCTCGCGACGGAAGCTCGCGCTCCCGCCGACGATCCGCCCGCCGTCGACCCAGACGAGCGTGCGCTCGGGCGCGTGCAGCTTGGCGTAGAGCGCGGCGTCCTCGTCGGCCAGATCGTTGTGGAAGGCACCGACGATCGCACGGTCGAACGCGCCGATCTCCGAGGGGTCGAGCGCACGCAGCTCCATCAGGCGGGAGCCCAGAAGTGCCCGGTCAACACGGGCTCCGCGCGCACGCGGAACTCGGTGGCCAGCCGCCAGAGCTCTGCCGGCGCGCGCGGCCCGGGGAGGTCGCAGGCCGCGGCGACCTCGGCCGTGGCCAGGCGCCCGAAGCGCCGCACGGTCTCCTCGGCGCCGGGAAGCGGGCCCGGCGTGCCGCCGGCGGCGAGCGCGAGGGCGCGGAGCGCCGCCGGATCGGTCTCGTCGTAGGCCCAGCGCTCCTCGCCGTCCTCGCCGCGCACCGCGAAGCTCGGGAGCGGCACGCGCGGCTCGCCGTCGCGGGCCGCCGCGCGGGCGCGCTCGAGGTCGGCGCCGAAGGCCTCGACGATCGCGTGCGAGCGCAGGTCGATCTCGAAGCGCGCGACGTCGAGGCCGGCGACGTCGCGCGCCGCGGCGACGAGCGCGTCCGCGGTGTCCATCGCGCGGCCGCCGGCCATCAGGCCTTCGCGGACGACGCGGAGGTACGGCCCGTCGAGGGCCTGCTCGGCGGCGGCCTTCACGCCCTGACAGGACGGATACGAGGAGCGCGGCGGGGCGTCGAGCCACAGCCGCGGATCGACGGGCATCGCGCTCGCCGCCGCCGCGTCGAGGACGTGGCGCAGCGTCTCGAGCGGTCGGCCAAACTCACGCGCCATGCCGCCCATGACGTAGGTGATCTGCGCTTGTGCACCGAACTCCACCTGAAGCCGCCGGAGCGCCGGCTCGGCGGCCCACGACCACGGACACGCCGGGTCCGTGTAGTAGGTCACATGGAGGGGGCACACACATCCACAATATGAGCATGAGCTCGCCGGTCGGCACGCTGCTCTCGGGGCGCTACCGCCTCGACGCAGTCGTGGGCGCTGGCGGGATGTCGACCGTCTATCGCGCGTTCGACACGGTCCTCGAGCGGCAGGTCGCGATCAAGCTCATGCACCGCGACATCGCGGCGCACCCCGACCAGCTCGAGCGCTTCCGCCGCGAGGCGCGGGCGGTGGCCCAGCTCAACCACCCGCACATCGTCGGCGTCATCGACGCCGGCGAGGACGACGGGATGCCCTACATCGTCTTCGAGTTCGTCGCGGGCGAGACGCTCAAGGAGCGCATCCGCCGCTATGGGCGCCTGCCGATCTCCGAGGCCGTCGCCTACGCGATCGAGATCGCGCGCGCGCTCGGCGCGGCGCACGCGCACAGCATCGTGCACCGCGACGTCAAGCCCCAGAACGTCCTCATCGACGAGGAGGGGACCGCGAAGGTCACCGACTTCGGGATCGCGCGCTCGCTCGCCGAGGAGGGGCTCACCGCCGACGGCCGCGTGCTCGGGACGACCGACTACGTCTCGCCCGAGCAGGCCCTGGGCCGCCCGGTCGGCCCGCAGTCGGACATCTATTCGCTGGGCGTCGTGCTCTACGAGATGCTCGTCGGCGACGTGCCCTTCCACGGCGAGAACCAGGTCACCGTGGCGATGAAGCACGTTCGCGACGAGCTCCCCGACGTCCAGCGTCGCCGGCCCGAGGTGTCGAGCGCGCTGGCGGCGGTCGTCGACCGCGCGACGGCGAAGGACCTCGGCCGGCGCTACCGCACGGTCGACGCGCTCATCGCCGACCTCGAGGAGCTGTTGACGATCGAGACCGCCCGCGCCGGCCAGGCCACGGGCGAGGCGACGGCCGTCCTGCGCACGCTCCCGCCGCGCGTCCGCCGGCGCCTGCCGCTGCGCATGCGCCATCCCGGGCGGCTCGTGGCCGCGCTGGCGATCGTCGCGGCGGCCACCGCCGTGGTCCTCATCGTCGCCGTCGACCGCACCAACCGCGGCGCGCAGGGCACGCGCAACATCGCCCCGCCGAAGGACAGCGGGCTCAAGCCGATCGCGCTCAAGCAGAGCAACGCCAAGGACTACGACCCCGCGGGCGACAAGAGCGAGCACCCGCTCGAGGTCAAGTTCGTCGTCGACGGCGAGAAGACGACGACGTGGTCGACCGAGCACTACGACGGGGGCGTGCTCAACAACAAGCCGGGCGTCGGCATCTACGTCGTGGCCGACCCGTCCGTGGCCGCGCGAGCGATCCAGGTCCTCAGCGCGACGAAGGGCTGGTCGGGAGCGATCTACGTCGCCAAGTCGGGTCCGCCCAAGGGCATCGAGGGCTGGACGAAGCTCGGCGACGTCCGCTCGGCGAAGGCGAAGACCTCGGTCACGCTCGACACTGCCGGCAACCGCTACCGCTACTACCTCGTCTGGGTCACGAAGCTGCCACCCGGCGGGGACAAGGTCGAGCTGCAGGAGATCCGGCTCTTCCGCTGATCCGCGCGAGTGGTTCCGCACGCAAGAACGTGCGGGCGTGACCACTGGCTCAGTGGCGCAGGGCGCGGGCGCGGCCGAAGCGCTCGACGGCGATGGCCACGAGCCGGTCCATGAGCGCCGGATAGGGCAGGCCGTCGGCCTCCCACAGCTTGCCGAAGACGCTCGTGCGGGTCTGGCCGGGCATCGTGTTGAGCTCGTTGAGCAGGACGTCGTCGCCATCGACGAAGAAGTCCACGCGCGCGAGCCCGCTGCAGCCGGCGATCGCGAACGCCGCGACGGCGAGGGCGCGCACGCGGTCGCGCGCGACCACCGGGATCCGCGCCGGCACCACGAGCTCCATCCCGCCCTCGGTGTACTTGGCCTCGTAGTCGTACCAGCCGTCCTCGCCGGCGGCGAGGAGGATCTCGCCGGGCGGGCTCGCCTGCGGCGCGTCGGCAGGCCCCAGCACCGAGCACTCGACCTCGACGCCGGGCGCACTCGCCTCGACGATGACGCGCGCGTCGTGCGCGCGGGCGCTCGCCACGGCGCCGGCGAGCGCCTCGGGGCCGTCGACGCGCGAGATCCCAACCGACGAGCCGAGGCGGGCGGGCTTGACCCAGCACGGAAACCCGAGCTCGGCCGCGTCGTCGGGGTCGTCGGCGGTTCCGAGGCCGCGATAGGCGACCTGCGGGAGGCCGGCGCGTCCCATCACGTCCTTGAACAGGACCTTGTCCATGCACAGCGCGCTGGCCGGGACGTCGGAGCCGACGTAGGGCACGTCGAGCAGCTCGAGCAGGCCCTGGACGGTGCCGTCCTCGCCGAACGGCCCGTGCAGGACCGGGAACGCGGCGTCGGCGCCGAGCAGCCCCCGGCCAGGGCGGACCGCGAGCTCCTCGCCGCCGTGCGTCCACGTGCCGTCGCGCTCGAGCGCGACCCAGAGGACGTCGTGACCGGCCTCGCGCAGGCCGTCGGCGACGGAGGCGGCGGAGCTCAGCGAGACCTCGTGCTCGGACGAGCGCCCCCCGGCCAGGACCGCCACCCTCATGGCGTCGTCGTCGTCGGCCCCGGGGTCGCCCCGCCGGTCGTGCTGGCGCCCGGGGCCGTGCTCGCGTTGAACTTGCCGACCGTGATCGTCACGGTCGAGCCCTTCGGGGCCTTGCCGCCGCCCGGGCTCTGCTCGAGGATGACGTCGTCGCCCTCGGCCGAGTCGACTTGGCGCGTGCGCTGATTGACCTGGAAGCCCTCGCTCTGCAGCCGCTGCCGGCCGACGGCGGTGGTCTCGCCGGTGACGTCGGTCACCGTGACCCGGGGAGCGGCCTTGGCCACGGTGAGCGTGACCGTGGCGCCCTTCGCCACCTGCGAGCCGCCGGCCGGGCTCTGGCTGAGCACGATGCCGGCGCTGCGCGTCGACTCCTGCTCGGTGCGCACGACCTTGAAGCCCGCGTTCTCGAGCGTCGAGGTCGCGCTGTCGGCGTCGTTGCCGGTCACGTTGGGCACGGCGACCAGCGGCGCGCCGGTCGAGACGGTCAGGGTCACGGTCGAGCCCTTGTCGAGCCGCGTGCCCTCGGCCGGGGCGACCGAGATGACGTTGCCCTTGGTTACCGAGGACGAGCTCGCGTCGGTCGTCTTGACCCTGAAGCCCTCCGCCTCCAGCCGGTTCGTCGCCGCCGTCTCCGAGAGGCCCACGAGCCCGCTCGGGACCTTCACCTGCGCCGGGCCACGCGAGACCGTGAGCGTGACGACCGAGTTGTCCTCGGCCTCGGTCCCGGCCTTCGGGTCCTGCGCGAGGACCTCGTTGACCGGCTTCGACGAGGTGCGGCGGACGACCTGGGAGCGCAGCCCCGCCTGCAGCAGGCGCGCCTGCGCGGCCGCGCGCTCCGTCCCGACCACGCCCGGGACCGTGACCTTCGCGGGCGAGGGCGAGCCCCCGCCGCCGCCACGGAGCAGGGCGGCGGCGATGATCGCCGCGACGACGAGCACGAGCGCGGCGACCCACCACCAGCGCCGCCAGCCGGAGCGCTCCTTCGGCGGCGGCTCCTCGCCGTAGCTGGCGTACGCGTCGGGGACGGGCTCCGCGACCGCCGGCGGATCGGTGACCGGGATCGCGACGGCATCCTCGGGCAGCCGCGCGCGGACGGCCTCCAGCGCGGCGATGAAGACGTCGGCGTCGGCGAAGCGCCGGGCCGGGTCCTTCTCCAGCGCGCGCAGGACGACGCTCTCGAGGTCGCGGGTCACGCCGGCGTTGTAGGCGCTCGGCGGGATCGGGCGCTCGTTGACCTGCTTCAGGGCGATGCTCACAGCGCTCTCGCCCTCGAACGGCACCCGGCCCGTGAGCAGCTCGTAGAGGATGATCCCAATCGAGTAGAGGTCGGACTGCGCGCTGACCGCGTGGCCCTGGGCCTGCTCGGGCGAGAGGTACTGGGCGGTGCCCATGATCGACCCCGTCTGCGTCATGTCCGAGGCTCCGGCGCGGGCGATCCCGAAGTCCGTGACCTTGAGGCGGTCCTCGTCATCGACGATGACGTTCTGCGGCTTGAGGTCGCGGTGGATGATGCCGCGCCGGTGCGCGAAGCGGGCGGCGCGCAGGATCTGCAGTGTGAGGTCGATCGCGCGGCGCGGGTCGAGCGGCGCATCGCGCTCGATCAGCGCCTTGAGCGAGTGCCCCTCGAGGTACTCCATCGCGATGTAGTAGGTGCCGTTCCAGGCGCCGCGGTCGTAGACCGAGACGATGTTCTGGTGCTGCAGGCCGGCAGCGCTCGAGGCCTCGCGGCGGAAGCGCTCGACGAACTCGCGGTCCTCCGCGAAGCGCTGGTACAGGACCTTGAGCGCGACCTTGCGGCCGAGCTGGAGGTCCATCGCGCTGAAGACGTCGGCCATCCCGCCCGAGCCGACGCGGTCGAGGATCCGGTAGCGCCCGTCGACGAGGGTGTCGTGTGCGGACTCGGTCATCGCAGCAGCTCCTCCATGACGGCCTTGGCCACGGGAGCCGCCACCGTGCCGCCCGTGCCGGTGCCACACTCGATCGTCGCGGCGACCGCGACGCGCGGGTTCTGCACCGGCGCGAAGCCGATGAACCAGAGCTGGTTCGGCCCGCAGGCCCGGTCGACCTCGGCCGTGCCGGTCTTGCCGGCCACGTCGACGCCCTGCAGTGCGGCCGCCGTCCCGGAGCCCTCCCTGACCACCTGCGCCATCATCGCCCCCACCTCACGACTCGTCCTCTCGCTCATCACCGTCGACAGCCTTCGCGCGCCGATCGTCTTCACCGTTCGCCCGTCGCGGTCGATCACCTTGTCGGCGAGGTGCGGCCGCATCAGCTCGCCGCCGTTGGCGACCGCCGCCGCCACCATCGCCATCTGCAGCGGCGTGACCGTCAGCTTGTCCTGGCCGATGGCCAGGCGCCCGACGTCGACGCCCGGCGCGGTCGCCGGGACGACCCGCCCCTTGACGCGCTCGCCGCTGGTCGCGCGCTCGGAGGACGGGAGGTCGATCGCGGCCTGCGCGCCGAATCCGAAGCGCTTCATGTAACGCTGCATCGTCGCCTTGCCGAGGGTCTCGCCGACCGTGGCGAAGACGGTGTTGACGGAGTTCGTCAGCGCGGTCGTGAGCGTGATCGGCCCGAACTGCTCGCCGCCGAAGTTGCTCAGCGGCGTGCCCGAGATGATCTTCGGGCTGCGTCCGCTGATGATCGACGTCGGCGTGAAGCGCCCGGAGTCGATCCCGGCCACGGTCGTCACGACCTTGAACGTCGATCCCGGCGGGTAGCCGGCCTGGGTCGCGCGGTCCAGCAGCGGGGCGTTGGGGTCGCGGTTCAGCGCCCGGAAGCGCGCGATGTCGCGCAGCGCGTTGGGGTCGTAGCCGGGCTCGTTGGCGAGGACCTTGACGGCGCCGGTGCGCGGATCGAGCGCGACGACCGAGCCCTTGCGTCCGGCGAGCTGCGCGAGCGCCACGCGCTGGGCGGCTGGATCGAGCGTGGTCGTGACGTCGTCGCCGCGCCGGTCGGTCCCGACGAGGCGCTCGAAGACCGTGCCGAGGGCGTCACGCCGGCCCGTGAGCTCGTCGTCGTAGGAGCTCTCGAGCCCCGCTCGGCCGAGGCGCGTGTAGGAGTAGCCGACCGCGTGGGAGAAGAGCCCGCCCTGCGGATAGCGGCGCGTGTAGGTGCCGTCCGCCCTTCGCTGGGAGCGCGCGAGCACCGTGCCGCCGGCCGCCTCGATCCGCCCGCGGTCGATCCGCTGGGTCTCGAGCAGCTCGCGACGGTTCTTCGGGTTCTTGCGCAGGCTCTCGGCGCCGAAGACCGTCCAGTTCGAGGTGAAGGCGACGAGCAGGGCGAAGAGCACGACGGTCACGGCGAAGAGGCGGGCGATCGGCGCGTTCACGGCGCCGGCCTCCGGGCCTTGTCGGAGATGATGAGCAGGAGCGCGAGCAGGACGAAATTCGCGAGGATCGACGACCCTCCGTACGAGATGAACGGCAGCGTCACGCCGGTGAGCGGTATGACCTTCGTGACACCCCCGACGATCACGAAGACCTGCAGCGCGAAGACCGACGTCAGCCCGGTAGCCAGGAGCTTGGAGAACGAGTCGCGCGCGAGCGTGGCGATCTTGAAGCCGCGCTGGATCGCGAGCAGATAGGTGCAGATGACCGCGCACGCCCCGAGCAGCCCGAGCTCGTTCGTGATCACGGCGTAGATGAGGTCCGTCTGCGCCGCGGGCAGCAGCGGGACCTGGTGGCCGGCGGGGCCGGGGATCGCCAGCAGCGCCTGCCCGAAGCCGCGCCCGAAGAGCCCGCCGTCGGCCTGCGCGAAGAGCGACTGGGCGACCTGGTAGCTGCCGCCGGCCTGGTCGTAGAGCGAGCCGAACGGGTGCAGCCACGCGTCGACGCGGTGCGTGATGGTCGGACGCACCTGGTAGAGCAGCCAGGCGCCGGCGGCGAAGAGCACGAGGCCGATGGCCGGGAACGAGAGCCGGTTCGTCGCGACGTAGAGGAGCGCGAGGAAGCCGCCGAAGAACATCAGCGACGAGCCGAGGTCCTGGATGACGAAGAGCATCGCCATCGCCGCGCCCCAGACGGCGAGCAGCGGCCCGAAGTGCTTGAGCGGCGGAATCGTGATCCCGGCGAAGCGCCGCGCCCCCACGACCAGCAGCTGACGCGTGTCGCGCAGGTAGCTGGCCAAGAAGACGATGATCCCGATCTTCGCGAACTCGGCCGGCTGGAAGGTCAGCGGGCCGAGCTTGACGCCGAGGTAGGCGCCGTGGACTTGCTGGCCGATGAGCGGGAGGCGCGGGAGCAGCAGGATCGCGAGGCTGACGGCCGCGATCGTGTAGCGGTAGCGCTCGAGGACCGCGAGGTCCTGCAGCAGGAGCACGGTCGCGGCGAAGAGCCCGAGGCCGAGGACGAACCACTGCGCCTGCTCGCGCGCGAGGTCGTCGTCGATGCGGTAGATCATCACGAGCCCGAAGCAGGCGAGCACGGCGAAGAGCGGGAACAGGTACGGGTCGGCGTGCGGGAGCGCGATGCGCAGCACCACGTGCGCGGCGAGGCACAGCCCGAGGAAGATCGCGCCGTAGGTGAGCGAGACGTTCGAGAGCACGTCGCTGCGCTCGATGAAGAGCGCCGCGAAGCCGGCGGTCAGCAGGAGAGCCGCCGGCACGAGCGCGAGCAGCTCGCGGTTGCGCGCGCCGGTCATCGGGTCGCGAGCTCCCCGGTCTCGAGCTGGCGGACCCACGACAGCGCGTCGTCGCGGGAGCGCAGCTTGTGTCCGGTGACGACCTTCCGCTGGGCCGCCGAGAGCTCGGTGACCGGGACGCCCGACTCGTAGTTGACGCGATAGAGGTCGAGGCCGGCCGGGAGGTCGTAGGGCATCCCGCGGAAGACGGTGACGAAGCCGTCGTCGCTCGCGCCGACGAAGTAGACGCTCTGCGAGGCGTAGTAGCCGCCGAGGAGCACGACGCCGACGATGACGAGCCCGGCGACGATCCCGGCGGGCACCCGGAGCCGGCGCCGGCGCCGCCCGCGCTTCGCGGCCGGCGGCGTCCGCGGCACCCGGGGCACCGCGGCCGTCGGCGCGGGGTCCGAGGCGGGCCCGGCGGCGCCCTCCTCGGTCGGCGCGGCGGCCGCGAGCTCGGCCGTCGTGCCCGCGTCGGGCGGGTGGGCCCCGTCGGCGGCCACGTCGCCCAGCCGGAAGAGGACGACGGTGATGTTGTCGCGACCGCCGGCCGCGTTGGCCGCCTCGATCAGCGCGCGCCCGGCTCCGGCGAGCGCGGAGTGGTCGCGGACGATCTCGGCGACCTCGGCCTCCGGCACCATCGAGGTCAGCCCGTCCGAGCAGATGAGGTAGACGTCGCCGTCGCGGGCGGGCCACGTGCGCGAGTCGGCGTCGACGCCCGCCTCGGGCCCGAGCGCGCGAGTGATGATCGAGCGCTGCGGGTGCTCGTCGGCTTCCTCGGGCGTCAGCCGACCCTGGCGGACGAGCTCCTCGACGAGCGAGTGATCTTCGGTGAGGCGCTCGAACGCATCGCCGCGCAAGCGGTAGAGGCGACTGTCGCCGACGTGCGCGACCGACAGCTCGTCCTCGCCGACGTAGGCGACGGTCAGCGTCGTCCCCATCCCAGCGCGCTCGTCGTCGCTGCGCGAGAGCGCGTTGATGCGCTCGTTGGCCTCCTGGACGCGAACGCGCAGCCGCGCCTCGACGCTCTCGTCGCCCGTCGGGAGCCCTTGCTCGAGGACGTCGACGGCCAGGCGCGCGGCGACCTCGCCCGCCTGCGCGCCGCCCATGCCGTCGGCGACCGCGAACAGCGGCGGACGCGCGAAGTACGCGTCCTCGTTGCCGCGGCGCTGACGCCCGGTGTCCGAGCGCCCGAAGTACTCGACCACGCGCAGCATCAGGCCTCGGCGTAGGTGAACTCGCTGTCGCCGATGCGCACGCGGTCGCCCTCGTGGAGCGGCTGTGGCCCGGAGAGCAGCTCCTCGTTGAGGTACGTCCCGTTCGTCGAGCCGAGATCCTCGAGGACGACGATGCCGCCCTGGCGCACGAGCCGCGCGTGTCGCGAGGACGCGAAGGGGTCCTCGAGCCGGATCTCGGCCTGGTCGCCGCGACCGAGGATCGCGCCCTCGCCGACGTCGTACTCCATGCCCGGCGCGTGCCCCGGCGCGCGCTCGACGACGAGCCGCGGCTCGCCGCCGTCGAAGTGCATCGGCTCCGCCGCCGCGTACATCCCCGTGGCGTCCGGCGCCGGAGCGGAGCGTGGCGACGCGCGCGGCGGCTCCCGCCGCAGGTCGCGCAGCGCGCTGCGGGCGACCCAGAGCAGGAACAGGTAGAGGACGGCGAGGAAGCCGAACTGCAGGGCGACCGAGACCGGTTCGAGCATCAGGCGACCTCGAACGTCGCGGGCACGGTCCCGACGTCCACGTGGTCGCCCGCGGCCAGCGCGGCCGCGCGGCCGGCGTCGACGGCGCGGCCGTTGATCTTGACGCCGTTCGTCGAGCCGAGATCGGTGATCGCCCACCCGTCTCCCGCGGGCCGGATCTCCGCGTGGCGGCGCGAGACGTTCGAGTCGCCGAGGACGATGTCGCAGTCGCGGCTGCGCCCGATGACCGCGCCGCCCGGGCCGATCGCGTAGCGCTTGCCCTCCGCGACGAGCATCGGGCGCCCGTGCCGCTCGACGCGCGCCTGGTGAAGCTCCTCCTGCACGCGGCCGGCCGTCGAGTAGACCATCGTGTGGCCGTGGTCGGCCTGCTCGACGCGGTCATCGCGCTCTCCGGCGGGCGCGGGGCGCACGAGCCGTGCCTGGATCCCGAACTCGCCGAGGCTGAGCCGGTCGTCGGTGCGAAAGCCAATGCTCGGGCGCGAGACGAGGGCGAGGCGCTCGCGGCGAGCGTGCTCGAGGAGGTAGGCGGCGAGCTCGTCGGCGACCTCGTGCTCGACGCCCGTGAAGCGCTCGCGGTCCTCGGGTCCGAGCCAGACGACGTACTCATTCGGGACGTAGGTGCGCGAGACCGAGACCGTCTTGTGCTCATCCATCTCGCGGGCGAGCTTGCGGGCGATCTCCACGGGCCGGACGGGGGTCCGGAACACGCGGCCGAACGTCCCCTCGACGAGGCCGGCGATCTTGTCCTCGAGGTTGCGCAGCACGCTCATGGTGGGGCCGGGCGGCGCGCCGCGCGCGCCGTCCGGCACGGTGATGCTAGGGCGCCGAACGGCCGCGCGCCTCGCCCCGCAGCGCGCGCAGGACGACCGCGGCGCCCCCCGCGAGCACCGCGCCGGCCACGAGCCCGCGGACGCTCGGCGGCCCGTCCCGCCAGGTCAGCGCGGCCGCGACGGCCTGCGCGCTCGAGCCGGCGAGCGCCGCCCATGCCGTCGCGCCGACGACGTCGACCGCCAGGCGCCGCCCGCGCACGAAGGCAGGGAGCGCGAGCGCCGCCGCGCCCCAGACCGCGGCGACAGCGAGCGCACCGCTCGTCACCAGCGTCGCGAGCGCCGCCGCGCCGGCTCGTCCGGCGCCCGGCGGCGCTCCGAGCCCGAGCCGGGCGCCGCTCGCGACCTCGGCGAGC
>Ga0173483_10000493_pt1 | contig 11229 bp, 9 predicted proteins | sample NitcycUS178409R2_FD_122621 | JGI IMG/M metagenome (GOLD analysis project Ga0173483, IMG submission 122621) | Soil microbial communities from Arlington Agricultural Research Station in Wisconsin, USA - Nitrogen cycling UWRJ-S178-409R-2 (version... | ecosystem: Environmental > Terrestrial > Soil >...
CTCCCCCTCCACCTTCCATACAACCTCCAATATTACCCAGACCACGTCCATAACTTCATTTTTTGAATGTACTAAATCCAGATAGAAGTAAAGGTATCACGCACAGCCACTCAAACAATCTACTATGACAGTATAGCTATCTAAAATATTCTGATATTCCAAGTGACACTACTGATACAAAAATAATCTATGCTAGGATAATGGTGCCTGCATCTGTGTCCTATAAGTGTACAGCAAAAAACATATAGGTCATGTGATCGTTGCTATATGCAGTCTAGATGTCATCTTGGTAGAACGGGAAGAAGAGGAGATATCATTTTCTGGTAAATCACAAAATTACTGCGTATGTTTTGTTAGTATGGTAGAGACTAAGGAGATCACATTTGAAATTAAGGATGCAGGGAAAATTAGAAGGTATTATTCGATATTTATTAACACAATGGCCGCAATAGCCAGAAATTTTGGCGCAAAGATAATAAAGAATACAAACACGAGCCTTTTGTATTATTTTCCAAAAACATCAAATTCTGCCAACAAGTCTGCTTTAAGAGATGTTGTAGAGTGTGGCATTACAATGATAGCAGCCAGCGATGTTATAAATGAAAAGTTAAGAGAAGAAGAATTGCCTCCTCTTTATTACAGGATTAGTGCTGACTATGGGAGGGTAGAGATAGCAAAATCTATAACATCATACACTGATGATTTATTTGGTTCTACGATGAACCTATGTGCAAAAATAAACTCCATGGCGGCTCCAAATGGAATGGTAATAGGTGGTGATCTTTATCACATCATAAAAAAGTCATCGTCTTCCTTTTTTGATGATCATCACATTGATGGTAGTAGTTTTGACTTTAAAACCGCAGGACAATATTCTATCACTGGTTTTAAGCATCAATATCCAGTATATTCACTATTTTTAAGAAACAAGAATGATAAGCATGACAGCAAAGTTTTGGATATAAACAAACAGATTTCTAAATTAAAACCTGCTCCAATACAAATACATCAGGATTCGGTTATTGTCCCAACAAACGAGATTTTGAAGGCAAATACTGCCGGCTACAACCAGTTTTATCAATATCGCAAGGAAGATCAACAAGAACAAGAAAAACACTCTCAGAAAAATATAATGCTGGTAGATGATGAGCCAGACCTCCTCTTAACTTATAAAACATTCTTGTCTTCTGAGAATTACAACATACATGCATTTACTAACTCTCAAGAAGCGTTATATCACTTCGCACAAGTAGATCCTTCCTACTATGTTTTAGTAATATTAGATATTAGAATGCCGGGTCTCAATGGGCTTCAGCTATATTATAGGCTCAAAGCAATAAATCCAAATGTTAAAATTCTTTTCTTATCTGCTCTTGATGCCGCAAATGAGATGATAAGTATATTGCCAGATGTAAAATTGGATGATGTTATCAGAAAGCCAGTGGAGCAAGATCAATTTTTAAACAAGTTAAAAGCAGTACTTTAATGATATCTATTTAGATATTCGATCTTCTTTCTTTAAGTAGGACTAAGACCTGTATTCTTGCAGGTTTTAACTGCCTTCAGTTGGTCAATTGCTTGGATGTTGTGTTTGCTGTATATGTTATCTGTGAATTTTTGAGGAATTCAGCATATGGAATGTTACTGAATTGTTTGCAACAGCTATTGAACGACATTCTATTGACGTTCCACTCAATGGCTTTAGGTGTCATTACAACCTGTCCTTTGCCAAATGGATCTGTCAATGGTTACCATGTGCCACATTAGCTATCATAGTTTTATTGTAACGATGTAATACTGCAACATCCATTGTTTTGCCCTCTCCATATCGAGGTACCTGTCCAAACCATTCCATTAATTCTTGGAGCAAGTGCATTACCATGACATTAGGTGTTTTAGTAATGGATCACTTGCTGATACTCAAATTACGACTCGAAAGAGGAAAATATAGAAGATAAGCATACTCAGGAAGGAAGATAAGTAAGTGGCATAAAAAAATATAAAGATACAAAAAGAAAATACTAATGATGATGTATCTTAAACTATTTTATGTTCCTCTATATACAGAACCAACACTAAACGTTATATCACAGAAATCTTATAGGATTTGCTAGATGTCATCTGACAATAATGATTATGTGCCTACATTAGCATCCAAACATGAATTCAGTAATAATCACGAAAAATTGGATGACATAGAATTTCTTCAAATAAGATATACTGATGTTCCTGGAAGATTTTTGGCTTGTTATCTTTTAAAAGGCGATAATAATATAGAAGATCTATTTGGAGATGGCATTGGACTAGATGGGTCATCTGTAAGGGGATTTGCAGATATTAATGAATCTGATCTTATACTACTTCCAGATAGATCAACAATCAGAATAATATCTACAACAACAATACCAAGCCACAATATTGCAACTGCAATTGCAAATGTGTATAAAGGTTTTGGCCAAGGCAGACTAACTAAAGATCCTAGACACGTTTCACAATGCTTGGAAGGATATTTAAGAGAGAATGGGTTGTCCTGCCAAATTGGAGCTGAAGTTGAATGTTTTATCTTTGATGATATAATCTTTCAAGACAATAATGATCAAGATGGTAAAAGAAGAAGGCATTCTTATCTACCCAAAATCATATCAGTAGAACAATATGGAATAGGCAAGTATCCTATCCGTAGAAAAGGAGGTTATGATGCACCTCCATTCCAGGATTCTTTAACAGAATTCAGATTTGAAGTTGCTGAAATATTAAAAAAGTGTTATTCTATAAAGGTAACAAACCTAATTCATGAAGTAGCAAGTAACGGTCAAATAGAAATTAACTTTATGCATAGCAGTTTGACAAAAGCCGCAGACAATGTTCAGATGTATAAAGACGTTGTTAGAAATGTAGCAAAGAAGCGTAACAAAGTGGCTAATTTTATGCCAAAACCAATTTTTGATGATGAAAATGATGATGATGGTAGTTCAGGTGATAATGGTTCAGGTATGCATACCAGCGTTAGTTTATGGGATAGTACAACTAATAACAATAAACCAACGCATAATATATTCTATGATGAAAATGATGCTTATGCAGAGCTCAGCCAGACTGCAAGATACTTCATTGGCGGGATACTAGAACATGCACATTCTTTGGCTGCATTTGTAACTCCGACGGTAAATTCTTATTATAGAATGGTTCCAGGATTTGAAGCTCCTGTATATATTGCTTGGGCGAGAGGAAACAGGTCGGCTGTCGTACGAGTACCAGTTGACACGAAGAATAGCTTCAAATCAAAACGCATTGAATTTAGGGCTCCTGATCCATCTGCTAATCCATATCTAGCATTTTCAGCAATAGTAGTAGCAGGACTTGATGGCATCAAAAGAAAAACAGACCCAGGTAGCTCAGTAGATGAAAATATCTATAAAATGTCTGATTCTAAGAGAAATAGTTTAGGTATAAAATCACTTCCTGGTAGCCTAGAAGAATCACTTGAAGTACTGGGAAGTGATTCAAATTATCTTAAAACATGTTTTCATAGTGAATTGGTAGAAACTTACAGACTGCTTAAGAAGGAAGAGATAATACAAGTAGGAAAAGACAAATCGAAACCAAGGCAGTTTATGTTCTATTATGACGTGTAAGAATGAGAGACAGAAATAGCTCAAATTAAGGTTTGTTTAAATTAATGGTGTCTCGTTTGCCAAAACGAAACGATACAACGTTACACGCCTATTTTTATCTTGGCAGACATCAACTGTAGATTCTGGAAATCAATACAGGTTTTAGTGTTTTCCCAAATGATTTCACATGGAGAGCATCATCAAGCAAAGTTACATGCTGCAAAAGTGACTTGGGTCATTATCAAAGTAATACCAGGTAGAGTATGTTTGCATAGCCGTTTTCATAGATTGTATAAATAATATTCCATCTGTTAGCGGTAGCAAAAACATGATCATTAAGAGCTTTATGCCCCTCCAAAGAAAGATATTCTTTATTATGTAAATACCGCCTGTGCTTTTTCTTTTTCAAATGCCTAATACATCGTTCCGTTTTGGCTTTTGACCATCCATATTTTGATTTCTTAGCATTGAGTCCAAGCTATCAAGGTGAGCCGATTCGTCATCGGGGCGATCAGGGGTTCAAATCTCCTCATCTGGCGTCGTTATTATATTATTGAATTTAGGATATTGTTCTACTTGACTCTCTATGTTGTCTGCTCCTTACCTTTTGACTGTGTTCAGACTTAATTCTTCTATCTAATCTGGATACTAGTTCTTTACAGGCACTCAAATGGTCATAACCTACAGCCTTTGCATCGATTACATCTTTGTTAGTAATCATTCTGGCTCTAATGGAGTATTTGCGGGTTTTATGTTTGTCGACATATACAATTACAAGCTGAACATTCTCTAACTTTCCTTGAATTTTCTTCAAGAATCTAGATAACTGCTCTTCAATTTCTTGACGTTCTCCCTCATTATCAAAGTGGGCGATATGAATTGTTGGCTCGGATCGCCTCGGTAGTGTTAATTCTAATGCATCTTTGGGCGTAAGTATACCAATTGGCCTTCCGTCCCCAGCAACAATAATTTCTCCACTCACCTTAAAATTTTCTATTATGCTATTTAGTTTTGTTCCTCTTTCAACAGATATTGTTCTTCTCATGACATCCTTGACTTTAACATCTCTGATAGCAGTCATGGTACCTACTCCTGGAGATTTGCTAGCTCTTTCTCTAGGAGTAGCAATTACTTTGGCAATATCTATTGCGCTAATAGTACCTATAAGAACACCATTTGAATTAATTACTGGAAGTCGTGAAATATTGTATCTTCGCATCTTTGACAAAGCAATGCTTAATGTAGTATCTTCCTCAATTACAACAGCTCCAGACATAACCTCGTCTACTATAGCATGACCTAAATCTGCTGTTGATAGTACATCTTTTTCATTAATGATGCCATTTAATTTTCCACTTTCCACTACTGGTAAAGCATGATTTCCACTAGTCACAAGTAGATGAGCACATTTTTCAACACTATCAGTAGGACTTAGAATTGGCGTCTTAGCAAGAAAGCTTTTTAATTTTGAACTTGGCATAGCATTTATGCCAAGAAATTCCTTAGCATATACCATGCCTAGATACTTTCGGTTATCATCAACTATTGGTATCTGATTAATGTCGTTTTCATGCATCATTTTTAACGCTTTTGCAACTGTCTCTTCAGAATTCAATGTGATGACTTTATCTACCATAATCTCAGAAGCATTCATAATTGACATATAGCAAAAATCATAGTTACATTAAATACCTTCCTATCTTTATTGAGGACTCTACTTATACATATCTTATTAGAAAAATTTCTAAACTTGGCTCAATCTATTTTGAGCTGCAAATATATGGAAACGTCTTAGCAAATTCTCGATATGTTTCTCTTATATTCATGGACTTGTGAAAAGCAACAAGAATAGTTTGATTATGTGCACAGGAAGAATATATTCACTCAGTGCATATAGGCGAATTCGGTTCTTTCCCTTTTCTTTATTTCTAATTATTATAATTCTATAAAAAGCTACCAGTTATTAAGAAACAATTGTTTAAAGAGATTTATGCATAGATATAAAATCCACAAATCTAATCTTGTGTACAAAAGTAAGTGGCTGCAGATATACGAGGATTTAATTAGCTGTTACAATGATAATAATAATAAAAATAATTGCATTTGTAGTAATAGTGGTAGTCATTCAATAAAAATATTCAATAGAATTAAAGTAGACGATACAGTTATAATAATCCCGATATTCGAGAATGGTTTATTACTTTTGGTTGAAGGTTATAGACATGGAGTAAATGCTAGTCTTTTAGAGTTCCCAGGGGGTTTTATAGATAAAAACGAAGAACCATCAGAAGCAGCAAGACGAGAATTGTTTGAAGAAACCAAGTATACCTGCGATAGTATTGAATTAGTAAGTTGGTTTTATACATGGCCTGGTAGAACTGCACAGAAAAATTATGTTTTTGTGGCTAAGGGATTAAAGAACAATAATGATTTATTACCACAAAATAACAACAATAATGTGCAATCTTATGAAAAAGACATTAAAGTTTACATATTGTCAAGAGAGCAAATAATAGAAGAATTAAAAAATGGAACAAGGATAAAGAGCTCGCCAATAATATCTGCATTGTTTTTCGCCAAAGAAGCGCAAAGAATTTAGTGTTGTTTGAACGACAAATCTAAAAGGACTTAGAAGGGAACATCTATTTACTAACTCCCAAATACGTAACAAGATGATGTGGAATTTGAAGAATCACTTCTCATTGTACTTCGACTATAGTTAGTAGCATAGTGAGCATGTGATAATAAAGCAATAGATATCATCGTTAGCTAATTAAAAAATAGATTAAATGGCTACAAACTAAAAAGCAATTTACTATTGTTCGTCAATAGAACTATAACATGTATATTTGAAGATTTCTATATGTCATTTACTATTCATACTAAAGCATTGTTGCCTCAGAATGCTATTGCAGATGCTCTTAACATTTCCTGCTCATGATTTAAAGAAATCTGGCTGCAGATATAAATAGTAAAGTTGGTAGAAGACAACTCACAGCAAGATTACAGTGAGGAGGTCGTTGCCTCTTCGATTTGTCTGATTTGAGAAAGTTCTGTTCTGAAAATAATAGTAGTTCAATCATTCTTTTAATAAGTTTTGTGAAATGACTCTTAACATTGTATTTGTTGTTGATTTAAGCTTATAAGAATCGTCAAGCTCTGACCATTTATGAAAATTGGAGTTTTAGGATCCGGTGAAGTAGGTCGCAGGTTAGGTGACGGGTTCATTGAACTTGGTCATTTGGTCAAAATTGGAACACGTGATCCAAAGAAAGGAGAAGTTGTACAATGGGTTAGCAATCATGGGGGAGAGGAAGGTAAAGCTTCCGCAGGAACTTTTGCAGAAGCTGCTTCTTTTGGAGAGATAATTGTTATTGCAACTTCCTGGGATGGTACTTCTAATGCCATAACGATGGCTGATCCTAGAAGTTTTGCAGGAAAAATTGTAATTGACGTTACCAACCCATTAGATTTTTCACAAGGTATGCCTCCTAAGCTAGCTATTGGTCACACAGATTCTGCAGGTGAAACTGTTCAGAGGTCGATACCTGAAGGCAAAGTTGTAAAAGCATTCAATATAGTTGGCAATCCTCACTTTCTGCATCCAGACTTTCCAGCAGGACCACCTACTATGTTTATATGTGGAAATGATGAGCAAGCTAAAAAAGTAGTAACAGATAGCATCCTTACAAGATTTGGATGGGAAAATACAATTGATATTGGTGGGATTGACGGATCTAGGCTTCTTGAGCCGCTGGCGTTGCTATGGATTACCTTTTACTTTAGAACTGGTACTGGAAGTCATGCATTTAAATTGCTTAGAAAATAAAATAATTTGGGTTCCAGCGAGAGTTTTTCACATGCAGAGGGTAGTGACATGCTATGAGGCTAAATAACAAATGTAAGAAGAAAAGTTTATTTCCATTATCTGTTATTACAATTCCCTGACTTGACTTTCTTAAATGATGCTAATATATCTTAGAGTCCCTTGCAACATCGCGAGTGCTTTTGCTTTGAGAATGGTATAAGTGAATTAAAAGATAGGACAACTAAAGTAAACAAAAACCAGAATGATCTTAGAATTGTTGTATTAGCATTACAAGAAGCTTATAAATTTGCTAATACCAAAGCATAATGTCTATGTCTATGACCTACAGGACAATTATGAGTAACATATTTGTGGTATCAGCAATAACATTGGGTTTTATCACATTTTGTCTAATATCGTCTTCAGCTACGCAAATAGCACATGCAATTACAATTCCTGCAGGAGCGTCCATGAAACCTGAAAATGGATTTGAGCCAAAAACAATTAATGTAAAAACTGGAGAGACTGTAACATGGAAGAATAACGATAACTCTCTGCATACGGTAATATCTGGCAAGGGATTAAATGACCCAAACAATGGGAAAGCCTTTGATTCCGGATTGACTTCGCTCACTCCGGGAAAATCATGGTCTCACCAGTTTACGAAGGCAGGTAACCTTCCATACTTTTGTGAATTACATCCTGCAATGACTGGAATGATCATTGTATCATAGTTAGAACATGAAAACTAAATCTGATAACTATTGCAGATCAATTGCTATTTAGCGTAAATGATGGATCTTTATAAAGTTCTAATGTTGTCACGCAAATCAAGGCTAAAGATTATATCACCAAATTCTGTTCATAAAATTTTTTTCTCGTCAAGGTAGTAAACATATACATTAGCTAACTCTGCATTTCTACCATAGTCATTGCTGTTGATTTTTACTGAACTCAATAAAATGCTTTTTTCTATTTCTTTGCCATCTATGCCTATGCCATCTAAACCCATGATCGATGTGGGATCCAACTGGTCTGGTATTATACCATCACCAGGATAAGGTTCTAATGTAACTCTTTCTTCTCCTAATAGACCAGCATCTCTTATTCCATTGGACATTTGTCTTCCGCCATCATTTAGAATGAGTTCTATCTTGTATTTCTTTCTGAGCTCAAGCATTGCATGATATATGTCAAATTCAGACCCAGTTACTAAGTAATCTACTTTGTCTGATTCAGGTATAGTTTTACTGCCATATTCGTATCCAGCTATGTTTGTCAAAAAAATGACATTCATATCATTTTTTGGATCAAGTACTGCTATTTTCTTGTTTTTGAACTCCTCTAACATGTTAAGTCTTTTGAAGGTAGCGTCGGATCTGCAGACTACTATATAGTATTTAGTTTTATTAGAACCTGATACTCTGTTTTTTAATTTGATAAGGTCTTCATAGAGTTTCTCGTCTTCATTTTTGAAGTGGTCCCCAAAAAATTTCCAATTCCAAATTTTGTCTTTATTTGCCATCAAGTTGACTGCGCTAACCATTATCGCCTGTTGACCGAGTATTATCCTGTGAACAGAAGCGAATACATTATCACCTTTTTTTCTTTTGCCCCCTGTTAGAAGTTTAATTCCACCAGAGGGTTGATTGGGTATTTTGAAAATATAAGCACCCTTCATGTCCTTTCTGGTATTGGCTGCAATAAAACTGGTAGCCTGATAGGGAACTTTCATTTTATTAATATAATTCTTTGATGCGCCAATTACAATTTCCGGCAAAATATTATGCAAAGAATCTAATCCAAAGTCATGTTTAGGCGAAATCACCTGAATTCCTCTGCGTAAAAAATGAGATAGCTGCTCTTGAGAAATCTTGTTTGTTTGAACTAGCACTTCTAACTTGTTCCTTATAACCTCTTCAAAGGCTTTTGTCATAAGCAGAGTCTTAATTGAAGACACTATAATAAAGCAAACTATGATGTTTGGAGTATGTTTGCGGTCGTACAGAAATAATTGTTTAACACCATCTATAGTCGCGCTTTCGCCTGCAACATGATAGGATGGTAATAATAATGATAATAACATGAAAGAATTCTAGAGGTTATAGTCAGTATATGTTATATCAACTCTATTCAGAAATAGATTATTCATTCCTTGATTTTTGAAGCTGGATGAAGTATTAGAGCTGCAGCTGCTTCATGTCCTATCGTCATCAAAGAAACCAAAATAGAAGTATTCATAAGGCTTTGATTATTGTTATATGGATAATTCCTCTACCAAGAACTCTGCGGATCTCTTCAAAGCTTTTACAAGGTTGCTGTACTTCGTAAAACCATGCCCTTCATCTTCGAAAACCATATATTCAACATCTATACTCCTACTTCTCATCCTTTCAACTATTTGATTGGACTCATTTTGCACTACCCTTGGATCATTAGCACCCTGTATTACAAGGAGTTTAGTTGTTGGTTTAATATTATCCATGTAATTAATAGGGGATCTTTCTTTAAGGAAGCTTTCTTCCTTTTCAGGGTCTCCTACCAATTCTCCCATAAATCGTTTCCAATGTTCTGGAACTGCTTTAGCAAATGTTACGAGATTACTAGGCCCTACTATATCTACTGCTGCCTTCCAATTATACTGTGGCAATCTAGTTATGCAGCTTAGAGTTGCAAATCCTCCAAAGCTGGCACCAAATACTCCTATTCTATTGGTATCAATCCATTTCTGTGAAATTAGCCATTTTACCGCGCCTTCTAAATCCTTAAGTTCGTTTCCTCCCCAATCATGGTATATCTTTTTCTCAAAGCTCTTACCATACCCGGTGCTCCCACGGAAATTAGGAGCTATAACGACTAACCCGTTATTTGCAAGAAACTGATAAAGCCCAGAATAATCATACAATGGTTTTTCCTGGGCCGTGGGACCACCATGAACAGATAGTATTGCTCCAAATTTTAAAGGTATATTATCAATAATATTTTTTGGTTTATACAAAAATGCTGAGACCTCCAGTCCGTCGAAACTTTTGTACCTTATCAAATCTGGCTTTATCAATATGTTCTCTGAAATATTGCCTAAAAACGAATAACTGATCTTTTGAATATTATTTTTATTTTTATTTTCATCATTATCAATATCTATCACAAATATATCTGATGGTGAAGTTGGGGATGTCATCATGATGCCCATTCTCTTTCCATCTGTGGATAGTTTTAGATCTTCTATGACACCACTAAGTGACAAATCAGTAATTTCTTGAACTTTTCCATTCCTTAAGTTTTTGGTTAATACTCTACTATATCCATCTATATTTTCAGTCCATGCAAGTGTTGTACCATCCAAACTAAGATCTACTAGTTCTATGTCATGTTTTGGTGTCAATACCCATTCAAGTATTGACTTATTGCTCCAGACTTTAGTTATTATTTCTTCTTCCAAAGATTTATACGAAATCCTGAATACATTCGGCCTTGGGTAGTTGCTAATATCATTTGGCCTCATAAGTGATATCAAGTTTGCTTCATGATATGCTGTATACTGGTGTCCTTGAAACAGTTCGTAGGTTATGTGTTTGTTTATGGTCAAAGGTCACTATAGATGAAGTTGGTATTGCTGTTGTGCCATTACTTTTTTGTTGGTGATCTTGTCATAGCAGGTTGTTGAAGGTTATTACTCCCAGCAAATCACCTGCTGCTAAAATTATGCCACAGCCTTATCTCATCTTCTAATACCAACCAACTATACAAAGGTAAGTTAGTTAGTTTTGGAACTATTCATTTGCCTTGACGAACTCCAACTCCAAA
>Ga0173483_10000494_pt1 | contig 11210 bp, 12 predicted proteins | sample NitcycUS178409R2_FD_122621 | JGI IMG/M metagenome (GOLD analysis project Ga0173483, IMG submission 122621) | Soil microbial communities from Arlington Agricultural Research Station in Wisconsin, USA - Nitrogen cycling UWRJ-S178-409R-2 (version... | ecosystem: Environmental > Terrestrial > Soil...
AAATTCACCAGATGACTTTTCTATTTCCTTTAACTTGTAAAGTAAAAAAACATAATTATCAGGACCACTAGTACATCATATTACATGTATTCTGTTTCTTTGAATTAGAAAGTAGGAACTATGGACCTAACTCCTACTAGAATCTGTCTTTGAGCACTAAAATAAGACTTTTGGCATGTGAAGTACGCTAGTTGGTACGAGTGCAATATAAGCACATTAGATGGTACTCAAATTGATATCTATAGATGGTAGGAATTAGTGGATGTAAACAAACAAATTGAATGTAATTGTAACACTATAAACCAAAGATCAATCCATTTGAATCGATACCTTAAATCATGGCATTATACGAATTTGTCTGCTATCTACAACATGTGTCTTTGTTATTACAATTGCAATTATATGGTTCTTGTAAACAAATCGGACAGATTATCGTACTACACCCAATACACGTATTATCTGCTTTATTGCAACCCCAATGCTTACAATCACTCATAGAACGCATATCTAGTACGATGAATACTATATTTATGACATTTGGTTGGATAGTCCTACAACAGGATTGTGTAACGGCGGTCTAAGTCGAGGGTGCGCATGCCTAGACGATCAATTCAACTATTAAGTGGATTAAAACTATTGGAAACACCAGTGGATAATTATAGGAAATTGCAATGCGCGAATACTAATCATTATCTAATTAATATTAGAAAAATAAAGATAAATGAGATATTTTTTAAGAAAGTTTGTTAACAGACTATATTAGTGATAGAATCAATCAAAATAGGTTACATTCTTTATTTTCAATATTTAAAAATGAAATCCAATATAACATAAATACAATTACAAAGATATTCTAAGCGTGATAAAATATTATATAGATATAAATAATATGTAGATTACTCACAATAAGGAATTATTCTGTTTGACACTAGATGATCCTTTACATGTAAAAAACATTCTTTGTAACAAAACAACAATAACAACAACATCATCAAAACATTATCGTGAATCTGCATTAATGACGGCAGTCCATATCTTGATTAGTCTGACTAAAGGTAAAAGTCGTGAAGAGATCGCTAGAGATTTTGATGATAATTTGGAATTGGTACGTGTTTGGATAGATTATATGATTGCAATAAATTGGGTGTATAAAAACACAGCCAACGGCACTTGGGTGGCTTCAGATAATGGAAAAATGTGGATAGAAAAATATTATACGATGTGAAGTTAGCTGTTACCTAAGTAGTAAATATAGTAGTCTGTACAAATACATGGAATCATGTTGGCCTTATTGTTTTATAAATCATCATTATAACCTATTTTTAACACTTAATGCCAAGCGGAGGTATATTTGTAATTAATTATGATTCTAAAATTAACTGATATTACGCATAATTGCTCTTTATCATAGCCATTATTCATAGTATGTGATAAATGCTACTGGTGTGCAACGTACTTTGATAAGACAAAGATACCAATTGACAATATCTGTCCATACTGCAAGACTTATGATATTGAATTAATAAGCCTCCAATTATGTTAAATGATTCACTTACTATTGATTATAATGAAAAGCATGAAGTAGATTCAGAATTTGATTCTAGGTTGGTAATACCAGTAAAGATTGACACTCTAATGTATATAGAGATTGAGCAGAGAAGATTTTACAACATGTGTCAATTATAGGAGCGCCCTCCGGTGTCACATTATATTGGCAAGATTACTCAATAGTGTGATAAAGCAATCCGTCCAGAAAAACGGGTGTTAATTAATGGCCAAGACTATGTATAAATTATAGTATAAATGACATTAGTAGTAACAATAATAGTTACTGCTAATTTATACTAAAACATTTCACGAGCTGTTGTATTATAGCAAAACCTGGTGAAAGTCAGTAATTGTGTCTGTACCTGCACCGCAACTAAACTGTTCACTTCCTGCACCTTCGGCAAGTATGTCCTATCCATCGCCTCCAGATAACTTTTTGGTCGTTGTCGGAATCTTCTTGAATCACGTTATTTCCTGCGTTGCCCTGCAGCTGATCATTTCGTGAGCTTCTGTTATACTGTTATTTCCATTACCACCGTTTACATTATCGTTTCTGTTGCATCAATTATCCTATCATTTCCGCCCCGACCCTTAATAATATCTGAATATGATGCTTCTAGCCGAGCATCATTTCTACTTGTACCTGTAATCACTTTATTACTACCTCTGCTACTAACACACATACTATTAAGTGAGGGATATGGTGATTGAGTTGTCATTTGCCATGTAAATGGGGCCGAAGGTCCTTAAAGTACTAAATTATCTATTGCTCTAAACCGCGCAGTAAGCTGTACTACAGCTAAATTACCGTAAGTTATAGGACTAGAACAGTTGAATATGGAAGTTATCTTGATTACATTGTAATTTAATAAGTGCACCAATTTATAACCTCACGCAGATAGAAAACTAGGTTTATGTTGTTGGTCACTGCCGTAATCATGCCCACCATACCAAAAAGGAAATAGGAAAGTTAGGATAATAATGAATCTGGTGGCCAAATTATGTCCATAACTGCTCCCATTGAAGCACTAATAGTAATAACGCTGCCCTACTTTATAGCAGTCGCCGCAACGATCATTTATACGAATAAAGAAACCAGAAAAAGCAAAAGCAATTACGATGTCAATAACAGCAAAGGCATAATCAGCTATAACAATAATGACTAAATATTGCTGCGTAGATTTGGAAAGGTTGTCAATTGTGACCTACAGACCGATATAACACCAGTATAAAAATAGACGCGGTCGGTTGACTTTAGATCAAGCTTGCTTCTACGAACGTCATGAATACGAGATTTGCTAAATAATATTCAAAGATGAGCTTAATAAAATAATAGTATATGATGTTTGGTGTGATTCGCTTGGCCAGATATCGAAAAAAAAGAATGATTAGTAGGGAGTTCCATTTAGACGGACTGATATATACCAACTGGTACTATTCTAGAATGAATATAGTGTTTAAGATATCAGAGAGCTATAAAAGAGCAGGGAAGAGTACAATTGATATTACGTCCATATTGGAATATATATAGTCTGCCAAGACAAACTTATTTTGTTAATTCAAACGAATCAATCATTTTTTGTACGGTTGGAAGGTAATGCAAATAATTTGATGTATTGGCATGATAACTAATGATGTACGCTCTGTCATCTTTTATCATTAGAACTTCCATTGCTTTATCCATGGTGGCATCTTCCTGTCCTTCTCTATATGTATATACAATTTTCTGAGCAAAACTATTTCCTGCCAGAGTAATTTCATGTGATTCTGGTTTAATAAATTTAAAATCTGATAATTTAGTAGATAGAGTGGTTAGACGTGAAAGAACAAAACCATGTAGCGAAATTGAATCGGAAGTTGGTTTATCAAAAAGTCTGAAAAAATCTTTAATATTATTGTGGTGCATGTTATGAAGTGATATTATAAAACTTGGGTATTTAGCAAAATGATCTTTCATCGGTGGGATGAATTTAACAACTTGTCTCTCTGAAGAATCTTGATCTTCATCTTCTTCCATCTTTTCCCAATTAAATGGATATTGTATAATAATTCCAAAAGCAGAATTCTTGTATGTCGCGAAATTTTCAGAATTATTTTCACCTGTCCTATCTCCTGGGGATGTATCTGTATTGTCTGCTCTTTTCTTTGTCTGTGCAAGAGCCTGTTGTTGTAGAATACTGTACTGAATAATATGACTTAAAATAGACAATACCAGTAAAGAAAGTAGAACTAAACTAATTTTTGGGGATAAAAAGTTAGAATGCAAGGCGACTTTTTCTTTACTACGTGTAGAAATAATAATGTATCTTCTAGAGATCGTTAATATAATATATTGCTGAACAAAGTTAACTCGACTATATAGCGATATATAGCTAAAATAATTGATAGGAATGGATGACTTTCTTGTTTACATTGCAGATTGTTGAATGGCAAATCCAGAAATAAGTTAAGGTGATGAAATATTTATTACTGTTGTGGAGTTTTATAGATAATTAAAAATTTATAAACTTGCATAATTTAAATGTGTAAATCATGAATAAAGATAATATAACAAAAAAGAGATTTATAAATCGTCTATAACAAGTTGAACATATTTGTAAATGTACACCTATTTAATGACGAAATGGAAACAGTATAAAGTAAATTTACTATATAATTTTAGTAATGACCAATATATCTGAAATATTATGTATAGGCAATGAATTGCTTTCAGGGACAGTTGTAAACACCAATGCTCAATGGATTTCAAAAAGAATTACAAATATTGGAGGATTGATAAAAAGAGTGACCGTCGTTAGAGACGATATTAATGAAATAGCTTCCATAGTGAAGGAAATATTAGCGAGAAAACCCAATTGGTTAATCATTTCTGGAGGGCTCGGCCCCACGTACGATGATAAAACACTAGAAGGTGTTGCCATGGCCCTTGGTACTGATCTCGTATTAGATGATGATGCAATAGAAATGCTAAAGCGAAGTTATACACGATATTCATCTAGTATCAAATTAAATGAGGTCAGACTAAAAATGGCAAGAATTCCCAGGGGATCAATTCCAATCCAAAATCCTGTTGGTAGTGCCCCATCAATATTAATAGATACTAGTAAATTTGATAATAATATTAATTCCACAGATCAAGGTATACATACAAAGATCATCTGTCTTCCTGGAGTACCGAATGAATTAGAAGCAATTTTTCGAGATAACATTCTTCCACAAATGATAACGATGATCGGGGATTTTCATATTATTGAAACAAATCATGAAATTGCGGGTATTAGTGAGGCTATGATTGCACCCATTCTACTGAAATTGGTGCAATCATTTTCTGATGATTCAATTTATCTGAAAACTCATCCGCGTGGGTTTACTAAAGATAACATACCAAAGTTGAGAATTCAAATTGTCGCTAAAGGAAAGGATAAATCAGTTGTACAATTAACACATAATTACATTTATGACACCTTAATTAAGGAAATACGTATATTGAATGGAGAGGTGTTACTAAAATAATTGTTCGCTCTGTGAACTCTTTTTGGCTAAAAGCCATTATTGAGAATCGATGTACGAATGTCAAGGAAGGATTGTATTCTACTAGCCCCAATTGGCTCAAGCTATAGTTCAATCTAAATAGTGATTGTTGTAGGTAATACCATCTATAGTTTTGATTCACAAATTGCAAATAGTGTAAATTTACATACTCGATTAATTGTACTGATATCAAGTGGATGACTGAACGGAATAGTAATATCTAATATCAAATATGTCTTCATATTTTTCTTTTATATAATAAAAATTCCTCACATTGATTTATTCCTATATGTTTCATAACCGAATGAACAAAAGGAACTTTTGGACTAAATATTTGTAATCTTTCGTGTTCTTTAATCTTTAGATAGTCCAAATTTATGGCATATATAACCAAATGCTTCAATACAGACAGCTGATTAGCATTGGTATCCAAATAAAGTATTTGAAATTGTTCCCCATCATATTTGTTAACAACCACTACGCCAATAATAGTAGAATCTACATTTTCTGCTACAAGCACAATTTTGTTCGCGATGAGATGATGCAAGGTTGTAAAATCTAAAGGATACCACCTCCACATATCGACATAGCTTTCACCGGACAACTTGAAGATTTCAGATGATTTGAGATATTTGAATATACTATTACTATCTTCTAAATGTGCAGTTCTAATTTTAGTACCATTAGTACTTAGGGAATTATGAGTTTTATGTCCAATAAAATAATTCCATTTCGATACCTTAACAAAACCATTACTTTGCATCAGTAATTGTGACCGGACATTATTTGCTGACACTATTGCAGCCGACTCTTCAGTGCCCTGCTCTATACCATACTCTAACATTTTTTTGATTAATTCTGTTGCTACATGTCTGCGTCTATAATCTGATCTTATTCTGATACCTTCTAACCATATCATCTTTCTATTTGGACATAGGTGGACATGAGAGACTGCCACTATTGTAGAGGATTTTCTTCCAGTGTTAAGTTGTTTAGTATATTCCTCAGATTCGTACTCCGCTATTATTAATTGCCCATTTGGATCAGAATACCAACTATCCCATACGTGGTGTATATAATCACCCCAATCAAATGTATTAACACAAAATTTTAAAACTTCATCTTTATCATTTTGTTGAGCTCGCCGTATTTTTAACACTATATCATAATCCTTTTATTGTGTATATAATATAATACGACCATATGCATAATAATTATAATAATAATAATAATAAATATAAAATTAATTACAAAATATGTTGATGAAATAACTGCAACCACCATGCAACTTAAGTTGGAAGTAAGGCATACGAACAGGCATTAGAATTCTATACTACTATGTGACAGTAACTCAATAGTAACTCATAACCAATTCACATATCTTAGGCCCAACACAGTGCCTAAATTCGTGTTACATTTATATTATTTGTTTTATTGTTCCAGTATATCCACAAATATAGTACACATAATAATTACAACAAGTACTTTAACTAGTTAAATTATCTCAATTAAAATTTTATTTCTAACGTGTAACAATACCAATTCGTACATAACCCACCTTTAATTCTAATAAATTAAATACTTATCAAGACATAAAACTTGTTAGCATTCCAAGTCTCACTGGTAGGTCTAACATAATAACTTTATTTGCTAGATAATATTTAAATTCTCCATATGGATGAAACAGACATTAAAATACTACATCAAATATTATCTGATGGAAGATCGTCATATAGAAAAATCGCAGAGCAGATTGGTGTGTCGCCACCAACCGTTCTTAATAGAATACAAAAATTAGAAACCAATCATGTCATAAAATCATATTCAGCGATATTAGATCACGAAAAATTGGGCTATGATCTAACCGCAATAATTGAGGTTACTGCGGTAAAGGGTAAAATAACTGAAGTGGAAAAACATATATCAAAATTTCCAAATGTTTGCGCAGTTTATGATATTACTGGATTAACAGATATGTTAATAGTAGCTAAGTTTAGAAACCGTAGGGAGCTGAGCGATTTTGTAAAGAGGGATCTGGCGTTACCATTTGTTGAAAGAACTAATAGTCATATGGTATTAGTAACTGTGAAAGAGGATTTTCGATTTTTTTAGTCCATATAGAAGTCTTGGAAATAGAGATCACATTTTTAGTGATAAAATTGATTTCCCAATCTTGTGAATAAGCTAGCATCAACTTGAAAAGATAAGTACTTATTTATCTACACTGGGTTAACAGATATAAGGCTTTTTCTTTGATGGCTATCTAAACGTTTAATTTTAAAAAGATGAGCTTTATTATGCTATTGTAGTATAACTATGTTTGAAAACATTGGTCTAACATTGTATATGGCTGCGGGATTCATTATCACATACTTCTCATTGGAAATGGCCTGGCACATTACGGCTTGTAGAATTCATGACAAAACAATAAAGCCGTGTATGTTTAAGCAAGTCAGAACAGTACTCGTAAAGAGATCTAACCTCCAATAATGTATACGAATGATATACTAGAGTTTATCAATATTAAGTAAATAGTAATTAGATATTAACTAAAATAGAAATCAAATCTCAATAAGAGCATTTGAAGTAAAGCGGAGATATGTTGGGATGTGGTACTTTCATCACTTCAGACTAGATAGTAGCTCTTTAAACGGCAGCGTATTTCGTATATCAGATTTTTTGGCCCAGCCACGCCTTGCTTGACCTATACCAAATTTTAAAAAAGCAAAATGAATTGGATGATGTGCATCTGAATCAATTACAAGATTGATCCCTTTTTGTACTGCCATTCTCACATATTCATCTTTTAGATCAAGACGATCATAATGCGCATCAATCTCAAGTAATGTATTCGTATCCTTTGCTTTATCTAATAATTTTTCAATATTAACAGGATATCCTTCTCTTTTGTTAATGCGTCTACCAGTGGGATGAAATATAATATCAATACTAGGATTCTCCAGTGCTTGTAGCAGCCTATCTGTTTGCACTTCGATTGGAAGTAAAAAATTAGAATGAATTGCTGCCCCTACAATATCCAATTTATCCAATACATTATTTGGGATATCAAGGGATCCATCTTTCATTATATTTACTTCGGCTGCAGACAAAATTTTGAAATTCTTACCCACTGTCACTGTTGTTGTGATTTCTTTTCCATCATGAATATGTCGTGGCTCCAGTTTACGTCGAAGTGGAGGTCGTTTTGTGTCATATTGTCCCTGTTTTATTCTATCGTTTAGCTCTGCAATTTTGTTTGCCTGATCTAGTAATTGTGTTTCATCAAGCCCGTTTGTTAATTTCAAACTTTTCGTATGATCTGTTATTGCTATATATTCGAGTCCAAAGTTCTCCTTGGCTACTAATGCCATATCTTCTATTGACATTGTACCATCTGTACTGTTACTATGAACTTGTAGATCACCTCTCAGATCATTATATTGAATTAAATGCGGAAGTCCTTTTCCACCATTTTTTGCCAGCTCAATTTCTCCAGTATTTTCTCTAATTTCTGGAGGAATCCATTCTAAATCTAACGCGTGATAGACACCCTCTTCGGTTGAGCCTGCGACCTTATTCTGATTTTTGTCAAAAATTCCCCATTCGTTTAAATGAAGGCCTTTTGCGAGTGCTACCTTACGCATGGCTACATCATGTTCTTTGCTGCCAGTAAAATATTGTAAAGCTGATCCAAAGCTTTCTTCAGGAATAACTAGAAGATCAGCATCAATTCCATTATTTAGCCGTACAAAACTTTTACTTGCCCCCTTGCCAAGGATTTCGCCTATTTCTGGCAGTGAAATGAAATAATCCATTATCTTTTTAGCTTCGTTCGAAGCTACTACAAAGTCAATATCGCCTATTGTTTCTTTCATTCTTCTAAAAGAGCCTGCGACAACCACGCATTTTACTCCTTTAAAGTTTAGTAATTGTGTCTCGATGTGTTTTACTAGAGGATAAACTTCACCTAAAAGATATCGATCTCTTCCTTTCCTGAATTGTTGAATTTTCTTTAGAATAATTTCTTCCTTTCGTTCAGAAAACCCTCGAATATTACGGAGCTTTCCTTTTGATGCAGCTTTTTCTAAATCTGATAAATCCTTAACACCTAAGTTGTCATAAATGATTTTAATTGTCTTAGGACCTATGCCTTCCAAACCATAAAATTCATCAACATTTATGGAGGTTTTGGATTTTAATTCTTCCAAGTATTGTATCTTACCTGTTTTCAGATATTCTTCAATTTTTGAGGCAATTGCTTTTCCTATGGATGGAATTTGCATTAAGCCCTTCAATCCATGGTTTTTGTATATCTCTTCAATATTTGATGATAAATTCGCAATTACATCTGATGCGGCTTTATAAGATCTTACTTTAAAGATTACGTTAGGACTTTCTTCCTCTTCCATTTCTAGCATAAAGCCAATTTCGCGCAAAACCTTTGTAATGTCAGCATTCTTGATCTTTATACTCCCTTCACCACAATGTCCGTATTTCAATCAATCAAGCCCGATACTTTTCTGTTTTGAATTATTTTACTACTGAACTTGCCTTAATTTTGAATTTGGAAGAATTGATACTCATTTTGCAGTTGATGCTTTTAATAGACAAGTCCTGTTAAGGGCCACAGCCCCATCTCATTGGACTACAACAATCTTATTGTTAATGTGTGAGTGCTTGAAATACTAAAAGCCAATTTCTAAGAGGGATATATTACAGAAATTTGTTTAGGCAATAGTTTTGTCTACTCACTGTTGCTCACTATTTTAATATAACTTTATTACATTGAAAAGCTCTTGGTGTGTATTCTTCTATAAATCTAGTAACGCATCGTTACATATAACATATTGAGAGTACTCACCAAGCACGCTTAATATACAAGAATATTCAATAATATAATCAAATCTTGTGTAACAAACAATAACCTAATTGTATTTACCCACTTATTATTATCGTTACTCTTGTGACACCAAGATTAACTGGAAGAGTGAAATCCTCATTTTAGAGTAGACTCTATTTAAGGTGAAAGCGGGATTAGACACTATCTTGGGAGGAATCTACTAACAACTATTGGTGGTCTTACGATCTAGTAACTAACATATGATTTGAAATCTTCAATTGATTTGGTTGTTAAGTCTGATTTTTCAACTCGTTTGGTCAATGTCTTAACGGATCGTCAACGACCGTCCAATAGTATTATCGACCCTATTGAACAATTGTTCTTCCAAATACTATCAAGAATTTAGTTATTACTATTCTGGGAGAGTCATTAGGAGATCCAGCATAGCTTAGCAGCAATATTAGTAATATAAGATATTTCACTACAGCTATGAACACATCCTTAGTGCACACAATTAACGTTTCGAGCTAAACAATATTAGTCCATTGACATATCCATCAAATTTATATTCTCGTAAGAGAGAATTGAGAATTCGAATAAATACTAGTGGAATATGACTATATCAGGAGAATGGAACGAATCTCGTTATATTCAACTAGATCAAAACAAATGATCCCTGTCTTAGTTATCGTTACTGCACTCCTGATCTCTTCTATTAGTGTACTAACGCCACACGCACTTGCTCAGACATCGCCGCATGCAGTATCGACTAATATGACTTCTGGAAACACAACTAATACTGATAGTAACAACACAAATGCAACAATGATAGCTACTGCAGAGCTAGACAACAAAATGACATTTTATGTATTTTCAGAAGAAATGGAAGGTGTCAATGAAACAAAACTTGGTATTCCCGGAGATGTATATTCTCCTTCTGTTTTGGCGGTAAAGGAGGGTGATACTGTAACTATGCACTTTTATAATCTTGATCCAAGCGATAGGCACACCTTCACGATGGCAGCGCCATACAACATAAATAGGGATGTTGGACCATTAGAAAATGCGACTGTCACATTTGAGGCAAGCGATCCTGGGGTGTATAGGTTCTATTGTACCTACCATCAACCTACAATGTCAGGACAAGTAATTGTTCTTCCGCCTCCTGTAGAGAAATCTACTCCAGCAAACCGTGTCTTATTAAAATAATTAATCCCAAGAGATAGTGATACCTCTCATTGCTTCTAACTAATTTCAAACACTGTAGATTTCAATTAGTAGTACAATTCTT
>Ga0173483_10000496_pt1 | contig 11203 bp, 9 predicted proteins | sample NitcycUS178409R2_FD_122621 | JGI IMG/M metagenome (GOLD analysis project Ga0173483, IMG submission 122621) | Soil microbial communities from Arlington Agricultural Research Station in Wisconsin, USA - Nitrogen cycling UWRJ-S178-409R-2 (version... | ecosystem: Environmental > Terrestrial > Soil >...
TGAGGCGTTCGGGCTCGGCCCGCAAGCTCGCGGTATTGCTGCAGTCAACGCGATGCACTGATATGCCGGATCCCCGAGTCACGAAGCCCAAGATTTCGTCCCCGGGCACTGGCGTACAGCACTTCGCCAGCTTCACCAGCAGGTCACTCGCGCCGATTACCCGGATCCCGCTGTCGATGGCGCCACTACTCCGGCGCCGTCGACCGGTGAGGATGCGGTCTTCGCTGATCTCCTCAGCGACCGTTTCATCGCCGCCCTCAACGGCGATCAGCCGGTTCACCACGGCTTGCGCACCAACCGTGCCCTCGCCCACTGCGGCGTACAGGGCCGAAACGTCCGCCAGCTTGAAATAGCCGGCGACAGCGGTCAGGTGCTCAAGGGTAAGCAGCCGCTGCAGCGGCAGCCCGCCCTTGCGCAGCTGGCGCGCCAGTAGCTCCTTGCCGTTTTCGATCGACTCCTCGCGACGCTCACGCGTGAAGTAGTGCCGGATCTTGTTGCGCGCCCGCGGGCTACGAACGAAGGTCAGCCAGTCTCGACTCGGCCCGGCGTTCTCGGCCTTTGAGGTGAAAACCTCCACCACGTCGCCGTTCACTAAGACCGACTCCAGCGGAACCAGGCGGCCGTTCACACGGGCGCCAATGGTCTTGTTACCGACCTCGGTGTGAATGGCATACGCGAAGTCGATCGGCGTGGAGCCCTGCGGAAGTGAGATGACATCGCCTCGCGGGGTGAAGGCGTAAACCTCGTTGGTGTTGATCTCGAAGCGCAGCGAGTCCAAAAACTCGCCGGGATCGGCAGTCTCGCGCTGCCAGTCCAGTAGCTGCCTGACCCAGATCAGCTCGCCAGCATCGTCGGCGCCTTTGACCGGCAGCAGCGCTCCGCCTTTGCCTTCCTTGTACTTCCAGTGCGCAGCGACGCCGTACTCGGCACGGCGGTGCATGTCATCAGTCCGGATCTGCAGCTCGACCGGCTTTCCCTCTGGGCCGAGCACTGTGGTGTGCAAGGACTGGTACATGTTGAACTTCGGCATCGCGATGTAGTCCTTGAACCTGCCAGGCAACGGGTTCCAGCGGACGTGGAGCACGCCGAGTGCTCCATAGCAGTCACGGCTTGACTCGACCAGGATGCGCAGCCCGACCAAGTCGTAGATCTCTTGGAAGTCCCGGCCGCGGACCACCATCTTCTGATAGATCGAGTAGTAGTGCTTCGGTCGGCCTGTGACTGTTGCTCTGATCTTGGCGGCGCGGAGGTCGGACTGCACCTGATCGATGACTCGCGAGAGATATTGGTCGCGGCTAGGGGCAGCCTCGGCTACGAGGCGCACGATCTCGTCGTAGACCTTGGGATACAGGGTGCCGAAGGATAGGTCTTCCAGCTCCCACTTGATGGTGTTCATGCCGAGGCGATGCGCGAGTGGGGCGAAGATCTCCAGCGTCTCCGCGGCAATCCGGGATTGCTTGTCTGGCCTTAGGTAATGCAGGGTTCGCATGTTGTGCAGCCGGTCGGCGAGCTTGATCACCAGAACCCGGATGTCACGGCTCATCGCAACGACCATCTTGCGGATCGTCTCGGATTTCGCTGATTCCCCGTACTTGACCTTGTCCAGCTTGGTGCAGCCGTCGACCAGCAGTGCGATCTCCTCGCCGAACTCCTGCGTCAGTTGCGTGAGGGTGTAATCGGTGTCTTCCACCGTGTCGTGGAGCAAGGCGGCGCAGAGCGTGGCCTCTGTCATGCCCAGCTCGGCGAGGATCGTCGTCACCGCCAGCGGATGCGTGATGAACTCGTCCCCGCTCTTGCGCATCTGGCCGGTGTGCAAGCTCTCGGCCTTGCGGTACGCGCGCTCGACGAGGGCTAGGTCGGCCTTCGGGTGATTGGCCCGGATGATCCGGAACAGCGGATCGAGGGCAGGTGTTTGGGGCCGGCCGGAACCGAAGCGTGCGATGCGCTGACGCATCTTGACCCGCTGCTGTTCGGCGCCGGCGCTGATTCTGCCGGGGAGACTGGGGCTCGGCTCGCTAGCGCTTTCGGTCTCGGGCTCGGGGAGAATGAGTGCCCGGCGCGGCTCATGGGCGACGTGGCCTCGCGGCCCTGGCGGCTTGGCGCCGTCAATTGACGACCGAATGGCCGCCCCGTGATCGCTCACAGCGCGTTCCTCCTCAGCAGGATGCCATTCTAGACAACATGTTGCTTGCCTCCGGAGAAGTCTGCGCCGGATTGGACCAAGACCGCTGTTTTTCTTGCTGCGAGCGTCGGCATTTGCGCGAGTGGCGAGATCAAATTGTGTTTTGAGGTCGGCTACGTCGCGATCAGCTTGCTTGCGCCGCTCGGTTTCGTCGACTTGCGCTAATGGTCTCTTGCTCAACTTCCTCGGCGGCGTGACGCACGACAACGACCTGGTCGCCCGCCTCCAATGTGGCAACCGTGGGGTCGTAGAAACGGCGCAGTGTCTTGTTGCGGACCACTGCAATCACCCGTTCTCCCTCGACCTCACCGGGAGAGCGGCCGATCTCCTCCTTGGAGGCCGGCCGTTCCGCCACCTCTAGACCCTCGTTGCTCGACAGCAAGTCCTCGATCACTGCGCCAAGGTTCGGGCTGACCGCGGACAGCCCGAGGACGCGTCCGACTGCTTCAGAGGACGTCACAACCGCGTTTGCACCTGACTGACGTAGTAGGGAGGCGTTGTCGTCCTCACGCACCGCCACCACGACATGCGCGCTGGGATTCAACTGGCGCACAGTAAGCATGACGAGGATGGCCGAGTCATCTCGATCGACGGTGATGAGCACTTCACGGGCCTTCATAATCTCGGCTCGGCGCAAGATCTCCCGCCGGGTGGCGTCGCCTTCGATGGCGGCGTATCCGCGTACGTTGGCATCGATAATGGCGGATGGTCGGCTGTCGATGACGACCACCTGGCTGGGATTGGCTCCATTGTTCTGAAGCGTCTCGACGGCACTTTTTCCCTTGGTGCCGAAGCCCACGACAACGACGTGATTGCGCATCCGTTTCCTCCAGCGTGCGTCCTTGAGCATGCGACGGCCATGATGGGCCAACACCTCGAGAGTCGTCCAGACCAAGAGCACGAGGAAGGCCACTCGCAAGGGCGTGACGATGATGGCACTCAAGACCCGAGCGTGCGGGGCCACCGGCGTAATATCACCATAGCCCGTCGTAGTAATGGTCGCTGTCGCGTAGTAGATCGCATCGATGAGATCGACTTGACCGTCATAGCTGTCGCGGTAGGAATGTCTATCTATCCACACCAGCAAGACCACCAGCAATAACAGCAACAGCGCCAGCAGTCCGCGTCGCAACAGCTCCACTGCTGGTGATGAGCTATGGGCCGGCAGGCTGACCAGCGCCTCATTGTTCCAGGACCGACTCGACCCGTCTCGGCTCGCCGGCTCGGTGAGGCTCATGTGCCTACTTCTTCCGCTGACTGCGCGGTTTGTTCTGCGGCTGCGGACGCTTTGCCGCCCCGTCGCGATGTGCCCCCTCGCGATGGGATCGTGCGTCGGGCTTGACGGTTACCTCGACCGGCGTGACCCGTTTCGCGCCGTTGCCGGTAGCAGAACTCGCCTGCTCAAGTTCTGCGTTGCTGGGCTCGAGCTCCTCAGCAACGCCCGGGCGCGTGACCTCTGGGGCCGAAGTCGGGGAAGATGCGGTTGTTACGGCCACCCGCTCCTTCTGGGCCTCCTTGGCGCGGCGAGCTCGGATCCGCGCCGCCAACTTTTTCATGTCGGGCTCCCGCTCCTTCATCTGAGCCAAAAGCGGTGTCGCGATAAAGATCGAGGAGTACGCGCCCGACACCATGCCGACGAAAAGCGCTAGTGCGAGGTCCTTGAGCGGGCCCTCGCCCAAGATCACTGCTCCCGCGAAGAGCAGCGCAACCACCGGCAGAACGCCGATGATCGTGGTGTTGATGGACCGGACCAGGACCTGATTGACGGCGAGGTTGGCGGCCTCGGAGTACGTCCGCGTGGTACTCGAGCGAATGTCTCGGACGTTCTCGCGGACCTTGTCGAAGACGACGACAGTGTCGTACAGGGAGTAACCGAGGATCGTCAGCACGCCAATCAACGTCGCCGGTGTCACGGTGAAACCCACGAGGGCGTAAATGCCGACAGTCAAGATCAAGTCGTGAGCGAGCGCGATAAGCGCGGCGGCCGACATCTTGGCGTCTCGGAAGTAGATCCCGATGACGAGCGCAACGAGCGCGAGGAACACCCCAAGTGCTATCAGTGCTCGCTCGGTGATCTGGCCGCCCCAGGAGGCTCCAATCAGGTTGTATGCCACCTGGTCAGGGGGGATGCCGACCTCGCTGGCGATCGCGGTCCGTACCTTCGGCACTTCTTCGGTCGGGTCTAGGGTGCGGGTCTGCACCCTGACCTGGTTGTTGCCGATGGTGTTCACTGTTGCGTCGTCGAGGTTGGGTACGCCGGAGTTGCGGAGCGCGTCCTTCATCGAGTCGACTGTCTGCGCAGTGACCATGGTGGCCGCCTTGAAGTCGGCGCCACCTTTGAATTCGATACCGAAGTCCAATCCTCGTACTGCCAACGAGAGAAGCGAGACGGCAATGAGGATGGCCGAGACGAGGTACCAGCGACGACGGTGCCCAATGAAGTCATAGGAGACTTCGCCGGTATAGAGACGATGACCGATTGCGCTCAGCTTCGACATCAGGCCCCTTCCTCGCTCACCGCTGCTGGACGTCCAACAGTTGGCCGGCGCGAGCGTGTGCCTGGCAGTGCCTGTACGCCGAGGTGCCCTGGATCCAGGCCGGAGAGTTTGTGGCCGCCACCGAAAAACTTGGTTCGGGCTAGCAGAGTCATCAGCGGTTTGGTGAAGAGGAAGACCACCAGCACATCGATCAGCGTGGTCAGCCCCAGTGTGAAGGCGAAGCCTTTCACCGCTCCTATCGCGAGCACGAACAACACCAGTGCCGAGAGCATAGAGACGGTGTCTGCGATCAAGATCGTCTGCCGGGCTCGCCGCCAGCCGGTTTCCACAGCGGTACGTAGGCTGCGACCTTCACGGACCTCGTCACGGATGCGCTCAAAGAAGATGACAAAGCTGTCTGCGGTAATCCCGATGGCGACGATGGCGCCAGCGATGCCGGGAAGATTCAAAGCAAAACCGACCGAGCTGCCGAGCAGCACCATGCAGGCGTAGGTGATGACACCGCCGATACCGAGCGACGCGACTACAACGATGCCGAGGCCTCGGTAATACAAGAAGCAGTAACCAACAACAAGCGCGAGACCGATGATGCCGGCGATAATGCCGGCCCGCAGCTGCTCGCCGCCCAAGGTTGCCGACACGTTGTTGACTTCGGAGACGTCGAAGGCCAGCGGCAGCGCACCGTACTTCAGCACGTTGGCCAGCTCCGTGGCGCTCTTCTGAGTGAAGTTGCCGGAGATCTCAGCCCGGCCGCCAGGTATCGGCTCGTTAACCGACGGGGCCGAGATTGAGACTCCGTCTAAGACGATGGCGAACCGGTTCTGTGGGTCGCTCTTCTGGGAAAGTTCTCGGGTGGCTGTTTCGAACGCCGCCGCACCTTGGGAGTTGAACTCCAGGTTCACCACCCAGTTGACATTGTTTTGCGGGATGCCGGCGACGGCACTGGCCAGCTGGTCGCCCTCAATGAGAGTCGGTCCAAGCAGATACTTCTCGGTCTTCTCCTGATTGCAAGCGAACAGGCCTTGGTCGGGCACCTCGGTCACCTTGGTTTCACAGGTGAATTCGGCGAACGCCGATTGGCAGCCTTCGGATGGCTGCCAGTCCAGCGCCTGGTCAGGCGGAGTCCCCTTGCCATCCGCTGGGACGCAGGCCTTGTCCAGCGGGACCGGTGGAGCTGTCGGCAGGGCTGGCATTGGCTTGTTGTTGGGCTTGTTGTTGGGCTTGCTGTTGCCACTGTTGGTTGCACTCGGCTCCGGAGGCTTGGCTTCCTCGGAGGTGCCCGCAGTAGGTTCACTGCTCGGCGCGGCCGTCGCTTCTTGGCTCGACTGCCCGGACGCGCTCGGCTCTGCTGACGCGCTTGGCTGCGCCGGCGGCTGTATCTGCTCGGCCGTGTAAACCGCCCGGAAACGCAGCACGGCAGTTTGCCCGACGAGGCGTACCAGCTCGTCTTGCTGCACGTTCGGCACTGTCACGGTGATCTGGTTGTCGCCAGATGTCGTGACTTCAGATTCGCCCACGCCGAGACTGTCCACCCGGCTTTGGATGATGGACTTGGCAAGCTGCAGGCTGTTGGGGTCCACGGTCCCGGAGCCCGTGGTGTTCTTGGCGGTCAGGGTAATGGTGGTGCCGCCCCGGAGGTCGAGACCGAGCTTCGGGGTCCAGGTGCCGCTGACCGCAAGCAGGGTGATCAGTCCTGCGACCAGCACGGCCAAAGCGATCAGGATGCGGCCGGGATGACCAGTCGTCGTTGCCACTCGCGTGTGTGTCCTAGTGATTCCTTGCTATCGACAAAGCTCAGTCGGCGGTCTGTGGCTTGGAGTTGGTCGTTGTTGGGGTCTCCGGCTCGGCCGCAGGCTCGGTGCCAGCTGCCGCTCCCGGTCCCTCTACGGGACGCTCAGCCTGGAGTTCATATGGTTCGGCTGTAGCTGCGTCTTCGGTGACCGTCTCTTCCTCGTCCAGCTCGTCTTGCTCCTCCAGATTGTCTTCATCTTCAGCTGTGACAATCCTGCTAATCGCCTGTTTGAGCACTGTGAGCTCAGCGCCCGGCGAAATCTCCAGCACGACCTGCTTTGATCCCACCGAAATTACGGTGCCGAATACCCCGCTTGCCAACATCACTCTGTTCCCCGGGCTGAGCGTGTTCATCGTCTGCTGGATTGCTTGCTGGCGCTTCCGCTGCGGCCGCAAGATCAAGAAGTAGAAGGCCAGTGCTATTAGGACGATAAAGATCAGGGTTGAGTATTGCTGCATCGCTCCGGCATCCGATTGTGGGGTGCTGCGCAGCTTGCGCAGTACCAATGAATTGTTGTGTGAACGTTGTGCTGCGGTTAAAGGCACCGACCGCCGTACTCTACCTAGTCTGCGCCGAAAACCAGCATTACTCAGGTGAAGAGATCAGGAGTGGCCTCTTGACCGGGTGGAGAACTAGGAGCGGCCAAGCCCAGGTGGTGCCAGGCCGCCGGAGTTGCCACTCGGCCACGCTGGGTGCGCATAAGAAAGCCCTGCCGGACCAGGAACGGCTCGGCGACCTCTTCAACGGTTTCGCGCTCTTCGCCAACCGCAATAGCAAGCGTAGACAGTCCGACCGGTCCGCCACCGAACCTGCGGCACATCGCATCGAGTACGGAGCGGTCCAGCCGGTCCAGGCCAAGTTCGTCCACCTCGTAAAGCTCTAAGGCGTCCATAGCGACCTCACGTGTCACTCGGCCATCTGCTCGGACCTGGGTAAAGTCGCGTACCCGGCGGAGCAGTCGGTTTGCGATGCGCGGCGTGCCGCGAGAGCGGCGTGCGATCTCCACAGCGCCTATGGGCTCGAGCGGGACACCGAGCAGCTCTGCGGAACGGTGCAGGATGTGTTCCAGGGCGGCGGCGTCGTAGAAATCTAGCTGAGCGGTGAAACCAAAACGATCGCGCAGCGGACCGGGTAGTAGACCAGCCCGGGTAGTCGCCCCAACGAGCGTGAAGCGTGGAATGTCGAGAGGGATAGCAGTCGCTCCTGGCCCTTTGCCGACAACGACATCGACCCGAAAATCCTCCATCGCGAGGTACAGCATTTCCTCGGCGGGGCGGGACATCCGGTGTATCTCGTCGAGGAAGAAAACCTCGCCCTCCACCAGGCCGGACAAGATCGCGGCAAGGTCACCGGCATGCTGAATAGCGGGTCCACTCGAGATACGCAGCGGGGCATTCATCTCGCTGGCGATGATCATCGCCAGGGTGGTCTTGCCGAGGCCGGGTGGGCCGGAGAGCAGGACATGGTCTGGTACTCCGCCGCGGTGCCGGGCCGCCTGGAGAACTAGGCCGAGCTGGTCGCTAACCCGCGGCTGCCCCTCGAACTCAGTAAGGGTCGTAGGTCGCAGCACAGATTCGGCGGCACGCTCGGCAGGGTCGGCGTACGGACGTACGAGCGCGGCGAGGTCGTCATCGCTCACATGACTCACTGGTGTTACCTCTACCGTCGGGCCAAGCTCTGCAACGCGGCTCGCATCAGGACCGCGATGTTGATCTGGGAATCCTCACGCGCAAGCTGCTCGACCTCATTGCAGGCAGCGTCGGCATCTTTGGCCGACCAGCCCAGCCCCTGAAGTCCCTGCATTACCTGTCCGCGCCAGGCTGCGGGTGGGCCGGCCGCCGGCGCAGACTCCTCGACTGGCGTAATCGTGTTGATCTTGTCCTTTAGTTCGATGACGACGCGTTGTGCCCCCTTGCGACCGATGCCGGGCACCTTGCACAGCTGGACCAGGTTTTCGGTGGCAATTGCCTTGCGCAACTCATCTGGGGAGAGCACTGCGAGCGCTGTCTGCGCCAACTTGGGTCCCACGCCAGTCGCCGTCATGAGAAGCTCGAAGAACTCCCGCTCATCGGCGGATGCGAAGCCGTACAACGTAAGCGAGTCCTCCCGCACCACCAGCGACGTTGCCAGGGTTGCTTGCTGACCCAGCCGGAGTCCGGCCACAGTGTTGGGCGTGCAGACCACTTGAATGCCGAAGCCGCCGACTTCGATGACTGCCGATGTTGGACCGACCTGAGCGACCACACCCGTTAGCTGAGCAATCACTTCCGCTCCCGGGAGGGCGGAGTGGCCGACTTACCGAAGGCGCCTCGCTGACGGCCGCGATGATTCGCCGCGGCTTCCACCGCCGCATTGAGCCGTGCTGTGGTACTGCCACGCCACACGTGACAAATGGCAAGTGCCAGGGCATCGGCCGCATCGGCCGGTTGAGGCACGTCCTCAAGCTTGAGAATCCTACTCACCATGGCACCGACCTGTTCCTTGGAGGCGCGACCGGAGCCCGTGATGGATGCCTTGACCTCGCTAGGTGTATGCAGGCTTACCGGAATTCCATGCTTGGCAGCCACCAGCATCGCCACTCCGGCGGCCTGCGCGGTGCCCATCACGGTCTGCACATTGTGTTGGGCAAACACTCGTTCGATGGCGACAGCTGTTGGCCGATAACGTGCAATCCAGCTGTCGATCGTCTCTTCAATGGCCACCAGACGACGTGCGACATCCAGGTCGGATGACGTACGGACGACATCGACGGCAACCAGCAACGGCTGGCGGCCTGGAACCCCGTCGACCACGCCCAGACCGCATCTGGTCAGGCCCGGGTCGATCCCCAGCACCCGCATGCGTTCCCCCAGTTGCCGCGTGACCGGATCGCCCACGCGATCCCCCTTGCCCTGGAATAAACGAACAGATGTTCGGCAGCTTATGTGGTGCCCCCTGACGTCAGCGACCGCGACACGCTGTCCGTTCGCAACTAGTGTTGCAGCCGCCGTCGCTGCCGAGCGCGCGGTCTGGCGGATCTGCTCCTAACGCTGCAATGCCAGCCATTCGTTCGCAAGAACGCTGAACACGCTCGAGTCCCGCCAGCCGTCGCGGATCTGCATGGTCTGGCGCAACTGTCCCTCGAATGCCATGCCGACCTTTTGGAGCACGGCAGCAGAAGCGAGGTTCCGTGGATCGCAGGTGGCCATGACGCGGTGAAGATCCATGGATTCGAAGGCGATTCGGAGCAGTGCTCGGCCGATCGCTGTGCCGATACCGCGGCCCCAGTGATCAACGTGCACGACGTAACCGATCTCCCCCTGGCGCCATTCACGACTCGAGATCCTGAGCTCACCCAGCCCGACCACCCTTTGCTGCTCCTCGGCGGTCCAGACATATCGACTCTGTGGCTGATGGATCCATCCGCTAACCGCCTGAGCGACGAAGGCCTTGGTTTGGGCGACCGTGTTCGGTCCCCATGCCTGGTATCGGCAGGCCTCAGGGTCGACGCCCACTCGTGCACGGCAGGCCAGTCGTCGACGTCGATGGGGCGCAACGCGATCTCGGGCTCGGTGCGATTCGACTCGTCATGCGGCACTAGCTGATGCTAGCCAGCACCTCGTCTGATGCGTCGAAGTTGGCGTACACGTTCTGCACATCGTCGGAGTCCTCGAGCGCGTCAATGATCTTCATCAGCTTCTCAGCCGTCGGGCCATCGACCTCTTGGGTGTACTGCGGTACGAAGGAGACTTCGGCCGACTCGTAGTCCAGCCCTGCTTGCTGGACCGCGGTACGTACTGCCACGGTGTTGCCTGGGTCAGCGATGATCTCGAAGGTCTCGCCAAGATCATTGATCTCTTCAGGGTCGGCATCCAAGGTGGCCTCGAGAAGATCATCTTCGGTGATGCTGTGACCGTCTTGCTGCTTGGCGACAATGACCACTCCCTTGCGAGTGAACATCCGCGCGGTCGAGCCGGCGTCGGCCATGCTTCCGCCGTTTCTCGTCACTGCGACCCTTACGTCGGATGCGGAGCGGTTGCGATTGTCAGTGAGGCACTCAATAAGCAACGCCACGCCGGCTGGGCCGTACGCCTCGTACATCAACGTCTCGTAGTCCGCTCCGCCGCCCTCGGCTCCGGAGCCGCGCTTGATCGCACGGTCGATGTTGTCGTTGGGGACCGAGCTCTTCTTTGCTTTCTGTATTGCGTCGTACAGGGTCGGATTTCCGGCCGCGTCGCCACCGCCAACTCGAGCCGCGACCTCAATGTTCTTGATCAGCTTGGCGAACAGCTTGCCGCGGCGGGCATCGACGACAGCCTTCTTGTGCTTGGTCGTAGCCCACTTGGAGTGACCGGACATATGCGAAATCCTAACTGTCTGCTGACTCTGGGTCGTTTCTGATCACAACGGTCCACAAGGTCGAGTCTGGCTGTGTATTCGGGTCGTTTGCGATCACAGCGCCCAAACGGCACTGAACGCCGCCGAGTGAGGCAGCGACTTTTTTCAAAACTTATCCACAGATTGCCACTGCAAATCCAAGCCCATAACGAGGCATCTGGGCGCTTGTGATCACAAACGACCCAACTCAGTTACAGCAAATCTCAACGGCGCCAGATATGCAGCTCGGGCAGTTTGCCACCCTTGACCGGTGGATCGGTTTGCTCCCAGATGCGCCGCCAGCTAGCGGAGGGCGGTTCCGGCGTAACCGCCAAGCCGCGCTGGGTCTTCCACCAGGTCGCGGCATCCTCAACA
>Ga0173483_10000498_pt1 | contig 11202 bp, 12 predicted proteins | sample NitcycUS178409R2_FD_122621 | JGI IMG/M metagenome (GOLD analysis project Ga0173483, IMG submission 122621) | Soil microbial communities from Arlington Agricultural Research Station in Wisconsin, USA - Nitrogen cycling UWRJ-S178-409R-2 (version... | ecosystem: Environmental > Terrestrial > Soil...
ATATGGGTGAAAAATCTATCCAGGTAATATTATATGCTTTCTTAGTGAGTTGAGTGAAAAATAAAACTAATAAAATTTTTTCTTCTCTTTTAGATTTGCAAGATCACAAATGACGAAACACAATAGAATAGCTTTTATATGCAATTTCTGCCTTCACAATTGTATCAGCGAAGCAGTTCTGGAGAGACATCAAAAACTTTGCAACAAAGTTGTGACGAAAGTACCGGAGGCAAAAGATGGTGGTAATATAGTTAAATTTAAATATTTCAAAAGACAGTTAGATGTTCCCATTGTAGTGTATGCGGACTTTGAGTGCGTCTTAGAAAAATTGCATTACGATGAATTAGGAAATGAAAGAACTCTTGAGCAGAGTGTGTTAGATAAAAAGCATTATGATAATTCAGATAATGTAAGGACCATTCAGGTGCATAAGCCAGTAGCATATAGCTATTTTGTTAAATGCAATTTCGATGATAGTCTTAACATTATGAGGAAGCATGTTAAAAGTGAGAATGGGGAAGATATTGGTGAGCATTTTGTTCAAAGTCTTTTCGATGACTGTATGCCTTTAATGAAAGATCATGTGTTGGTTGTAAAACCTATGAATCCACTTACGGATGAAGAAGAAGATGACCTTTGCAATACGACAAATTGTCATATATGTAAAAAACCATTGTTGCAAGATAGGGTAGCTGACCATTGTCACTTGACAGGAAAATTCCGTGGGCCCGCTCACTCAAAATGCAATTTAGAGTTTCAACTTAGTCATTTCGTTCCAATTTTTTTCCACAACTTTTCGGCTTATGATTGCCATCTCTTTGTCAAAAGTCTGGCCACAATACAAGGGAAAACTGAAGTAATTGCTTCAACTTCAGAAAAATATACTTGTTTATCTAAGCGAATATTTATTGACGAAAAACGTTCTGTGCAATTTCGATTTTTAGACTCTTATAAATTTTTATCAGAGAGTTTGGAAAAGCTTGCAAAATATTTGCCCAAAGAAAATTTTCATTTACTTAGCTCTGTGTTTAAGTCTCCAGAGGAACAAAACCTACTTACTAGGAAGGGGGTTTTTCCATATGACTACTTGGATTGTATGGAACGTTTATCAGACACAGAGCTACCTCCTATTGAACATTTTTTCAATAAATTAACAAATGAAAAGTGCGCTGAGCAAGACTATATACATGCAAAAAAAGTTTGGAGTTTCTTCAATTGCCAAAATCTTAAAGATTACATGATGATTTATCTCATGACTGATGTGTTGCTTTTAGCAGATATTATGGAAAATTTTAGATCGGTTACTAAACGAATTTATGGGCTAGACCCCTGTCAATACATAACACTGCCAGCCTTTTCATGGGATGCAATGCTCAAACACACTAAAGCAGAGCTTGAGCTTTTGACAGATATTGAAATGATTTACTTTATCAAAAATGCAATACGTGGTGGTCTTGTGCAATGCAGCAAAAGACATTCTGTCGCAAACAATAAATATTTACGAACTTCTAACCAAACTAAGAAAAAATCCACAATCGTGTATTTAGACGCAAATAACTTATATGGATGGGCCATGAGCGAATATTTACCCTATGCAGGTTTTGATTGGGTCCAAAATGTTGAAAACTTTGACATTTTTTCAATATCCGAAACATCGGATATAGGATATATCCTCGAAGTGGATCTTGAATATCCAATGGAAATCCATGACGAACACAATGACTTGCCTTTTTGCACTGAAACTAAAAAAATGCATAAAAATAAAACGAAAAAGTTGTATGCAAATCTGGACGGAAAAACAAAATATGTCATTCATTACAGAAATTTGCAACAATGTCTTAGACATGGCTTAAAATTGAAAAAAATCCATAGAATCTTGGAATTTAATCAATCACCGTGGCTAAAAAAATATATAGACTTAAACACAGAGTTAAGAAAACAGGCGAAAAATGATTTTGAAAAAAATTTGTTTAAACTTTTAAATAATTGCATTTATGGGAAAACCATAGAAAACGTAGAAAAACGAAAGAACATAAAACTTGTCGATAGGTGGGAAGATGAGGGTAATTTCCACTGTGCAAGAGCACTGGTGGCAAAGCCAAACCTTCAAGATGTTATTTATTTCACTGATTCGTTAGCAGCACTAGTTTTGAAAACAGAACAGATTTGTTATAATAAGCCAATTTATGTTGGCTTTACCGTTTTAGAGTTGTCAAAGCTTAAAATGTACGATTTTCACTATGCCTATATGCTTCCAAAATTTGGTAAAAGGCTTGCATTAAATTACATGGATACAGATTCTTTTATATATACTATCGAAACAAATGATTTCTATAACGAAATTTTACCTGACATTGCTGAAAAGTTCGATACGTCCGATTATCCCATAGACAATCAGTTCAATATTCCTTTAAAGAATAAAAAAGTCTTGGGAATGATGAAGGACGAATTAAAAGGGAAAATTATAGAGGAATTCATTGGTTTAAGATCTAAAATGTATTCAATAAAAATACAAGACGATAAAGATATAAAAAAATCAAAAGGTGTGAGAACGTGTATTGTGAAAGAGTTAAGTATGGACGATTACAGATTATGTCTACTCAAAGATGTAACATTCAGAAGGGATATGTGTGTGTTTAGATCAGATATGCACGAAATTTATACTCAAACATGGAACAAAGTTGTCTTAAGCAATAACGATGATAAGAGATTTATTAAAGATAATAAGATAGATACTTACGCTTGGGGTCATTACCAAATAACTTTAGATTTATTAGAATATCTTGAAAATTGTAATGAGTGAATTTATTTTCAATAAAAAAATATAATTTGATAAAAAATGGAGTGGTTAAAAGGAAAGCGATGTAGCAAGTGTTTATTTAGTCACTGACATCTCTTTGTTTTTGCCCCCTTCAAATGTTTCTTAATTTTTCCAAAGCATTTCTCACAGCAAGTGCGTTTTTGAGAGCGCAAACGGCAGAGTCTCCAACAAATGATTTATGATTTTCGCAGCAAACATTTATGGGGTAAAGTTCACAGAGCGTTTTTAAACTCTGACTTAAGTCTTCGTCGCTTAGTTTCGTTATCTTTATGATGTTGTCATCGATAATTTCGGAAAGCCACTTATCTTTTTGAGGTCCCTTAACTAAGACTGTATATCCTTTCAAATGAAACTTCAAAAACTTTTGTATTTGACTCAGATCATAGTGGCCAGAGTTCCATTCGATGCCATGGTGATGACGATTTGCCCAGTTCATCATCTTTTGCTCTTTTTCGCTCAACAGAAGATTTTCGTAGGGTGATTTTATCAAAAAGCTTTTAAAATTGTTTAAATCGAAGCATATTCCGATTTCTTTGACAATAAATTTATTATTTAGTCCTTTGAATCCCTGGACATCAACAATAACATATTTTTTTTCTGAAGACATTTTGTTTAGTGTTTTTCAATTTGTCCAGTGAGCGGTGAATACGTCAGTACACGGTCATGGATGAGTACACAATGAGCTGAAGTTTTGGGCTTAATGTTTGCTAAAGTTTTAAACTCTATTCGAATATCTATTGGTCCTGTTTTTACTTGTTCATTCTGATGTGATAAATCGATTACAAATATTGGATACTTTTTAAATTCTGTACAATTCAAAAGTGGTTGTGGCTCTCGCAAATAAAAGCTTTTTTGAAATTTTGCATACATATCATAGAGAAGAGAAATGTGATTGCGTGCTAAATTTAAGTTCAAGTCGTCGTACGGGTACGTTTCTGAGTTCAAGTGTACCTTTAAATCAGTTATGGAAGAGTCGGTAAACTGTCCATTATGCTCGAAAGCGATGAGAGCAAAGCGTGGGCGCTCATTTTGGGGTGCCATCTTTACAATCCATGAATGATTTGTGCTTTCAGGGAGTCCAGGGTTAAAGTGACAATCCCAACTTCGGAAAACTATGGGCAAAGGTGTTCCACTCTTAACAATTTTATATGTTTGTAGTTTGACTGCATCAGCTATTTGAATGTGAGGAACTTTCCAAGAGATTTTTAAAATTTTCAATTCAATTATTTCACCGTTTGGTTTGTAAAAAAGATTTTCATCTGCTTTAGTTCGAATTAATATGAGTTCATGTTTGGAATTTATCAAAATTTTTTCAAAGTCTTCTGCGAAACCCAACAAAGCTTTTAATGGAACGCAAAAACTAAAATGACTGTTTGCATGCGCAATATTCTCATCTAAAGACCAGCCAGCATTTCGCATCATTGAACTTTCGGTTGGACTGAGCGAAACCAAATTCTTTATTGTAGTGGCGTGCCCCAAGAAACGTGTGCGATCTACTTCATTGCCATTCAGTTCGTAACGGATTTCGTTAAACAAATGAGCAGCGCAGTTATTTTTAAAAGTCATATCTGTGGGCACTACTCTTTTATTGTCATTAATTTTAGTGACAGCACCATCTATGCAAAGTAAACTCTCGCTTAACAGGACATATAAATCTTGGTTTTGAATGGATATTCGTATTTCATCATTATTTCCGTATGACTGAAGGTATGGTAAGTATGTGTGATATTCCTTTTTAGTTATCGATTCATCGTACAAAGGTCGCTCCGTTACATTCAATATACCGCTCATTTTATTTCTTTTTGCTTGGATACAGTGAAGCCTAATGATTTTAAAAAGTTTTTATTTTCTAAAGTCAATTCTTTTAAAAATTTTCTTTTCCTCTTCTTTTTTATCGTCAATTCTTTTTCTAACCCATGCGGGTTGACTGATAAAGATAAACTGTTAAAAGAACTTTGATAGACTTGACTTTTATTTGGAAAATAAAACATCTCTTAGGCTGGTTTCAGATGAAGGCGTAAAGTTATGTTTTCTCCGCGGAAATTAAGCAGTTTATTGTCTTGGTTAACAATTCTTATTGTAACTGTACTAATCTCTTTGCCGGTTACAGGTAGATAGATAACATTTTGGGGTATCTCATCTATCTTATAGCCAGGTTCGACGTTGATTGAAAATTCATGCAATGTATGAGCCAAGGAACTGTTGAGATATGAACCGCAAACAATATTGCAATCGATTCGAACAATATTATTTTGTGTAATCGTCAAGCTTTTGTCCGATATATGAGTTTCACCTGGTGGCAACTCTTTGCTTGAAAAACCCAATAATGGACCAATGCTTTTAGGTCTATTAAAGTAAATTATGTCTTTTGCACAAGTAATTTCTGTTTGCAGGGTGTTGTTATTTGCATATAGCTCTAGCTCAGAGTCATTGCCCTTTTTTGCCTTGTATTCATTTTTTACAAAATTTGCAATATCATCAAACTCATATGACCCCACAGGTAACTTTATTTCATATTCTCCAATGTGAAAGATATTATTTTCTTCGTCGACGTTGGGTATTGAGTAATAGGTGTGAAAATCTATAAGCCCACAGACATAGTCTGTTTGTAATTCAATGGGGGGAAAATAGTATGCAGTTAGTACAGACGAATCTCCGCTCAGAGTTAATGTTCTTGACATCTTGGATTGTTTTAGATAACTAAAGAAAAATAAAAATTTTTTTATTTATATTTCAATTTTTATTAATTTTTTTTTTACAAAACATTAGACTTATTTATCCAAGAGTTGTGTTCGTTTGAAAATCCAAGCCATTTTACAAAGACTTGATCACCTCTTGTCTTTAAAATTTTTTCCACTAAAAACATATCGGGAAAGCGTGTTTTTTGCAATTCTTCTTTATAGAAGGCACCTTTAATCGGATTGCCTTGATAGTCTTTTAAAAGATAAGTACACGGATTTGTGTTTTGAATTTTGTAAATTTTGAAAATTTCTGTAGTCCAATTAGGGGTGTATCCCTTTTCAAAGACATGCTTATATTTACTTATTCGAACAAAATCATTCAATTGAAATTTCGGCTTATCATAAATTTTTAATCTGCTATAGGAATTTTTCATTATTATTTTTTCATTAAGGTGGTTCACTTTACTTGGCGCCATTTTAATAGTTCTATGAACCTTGTTGTTATATTCTCTTGTCAAATTTTGGTACTCATCAATCCACTTATAGGACCCTCGATTACTGAACTCTTTCCACATCATGTTTTTCAAAGTTCGATTGAAGCGTTCAACTATTGACGCTTTTTTAACGCTAAAGGTCGAGTAATGATTTATTTTGTTTTTTTGCACAAGGCCTTGGAAATCCTTATTGAAAAACTCTTTACCATCATCAGTTTGAAGATTTTTTGGTACTCTGCCGGAATCAAAAATTTTTTTCATTGCATTGGTCACATCAGGTGCACTTTTTGTTTTTAATGCTGCTGTCCAAGCATATTTAGAAAAGGTGTCTATGACTGTTAGTAAAAATCTAAATCCCTTATTATATGTAGAATATGTACCCATTTCGACCAGATCAGCTTGCCAAAGGTCATCAATTCCTTTGATTATAACTACTCGCCGCTTAAAATTTCTTCGTGCCTGTTTATGCAATTCATTAACTATTTGTGCTTTGCTCATGTTCTTCCGCCTTTATGTAAAACTGTTCCCCAGGCGAAGTTTTCCAAACCGTCTACACGTGACTCAATGAATTTTGCTAGTGCTTGAATATCAGAAAACTTATTTTCATAACGTTGTTCATCAATTTCAATTCTGTCATAAATTTTTGCAGTGGCTTCCTCAAATTTTTCTTCAATCTCTTTCTTAAAGTTTTCTTTACTCTCTTTATCAACTTTTTCAATGAGAGAACGCAATTCATTTAAAGCATTTACGATAAAACTTTTTGTCGCAGCGTCTGTGCTTTCTCTGGGATCTTTTAAGTTTTTAATACGTCTAAAGTGTGCATTAAAATTGTCATCGCTGTCCAAAACTAGTTCAGTGGTAAAATTTTTTGAGCTTTTCTTATTTTTATGCCGTCCGAATTTATCAACGCTCATTTTTTAAATAGAAAAAAAGATTAGTGAATTAAATGCGCTTCCTTCAATTCTTCGATTATAGAAATAACTTCGTTACTATGGTTATTATGGCCAGCTGATTGTGATGCTAGCAGCAAGCGTAAGCGATTGACTAACTCATTTGGATCATCCCAGTATATATAGTTTGCTGGGTTGGCATTAACTGTCATCAAGCTGGCACCACCTTTTTCTTGCTCAAGGTCACCGAATAATTTTTTTATGATGTTTGTATATTTGTATGCCTTTGTTCCTTTCATTCGGTCATTTGAGTCATAGTTAACTTTGTGTGCGTTTGTAAGCATCAAAATTTCTTTGTAAGTTTGACGCTCAGCAGTGTCATAGTTTTGAGGTTTTTTATGAAAAAGTAGGCTATAAAGACCAGGTGTTAAGGGCCACGCTTTATCATTAATTTGAAATTGATTATTTTTGATCGAAAAATACGAATTTCCAAACATCCAATCACCATGACTATCTTTATTAAGACCATAAAGAGTATCCAGTTGATCTTTATTCATTAGATATTGAAAGTCTGATAAAACTTCTTCATTACTATGTGGTAAAAGAGTCTCTGCATCCTGAAAGTCTGAAAATATTTCAGAGTCAGAACTGCTTTCACTATCCTTAAAAAGTTTTCTTTTTGCGCCTTTTTTGTCGGGTGTACTACTTTTTTTTTTTATAAATTCCCTTTGTTTAATTTGGTTTGCTTCCTGTTTCATTTGGTTTGCTTTAGTTTCTGAAATAAGCTCTTTTATGGGCTTACTAATCGGTAAAAATGTTTTTTCTAAATTTTCTTCTATGCTACTTTTTCCAGCCTTAATGGCTTTGAACTTTTCTCTCAAAATTTTTCTTGTATTAACAAGGCTTTTGAGCATTTCCTCGTTCATTTTGTCTGTATGTTTCGAGCTAATGCGTCACACTTATGTCAGCAAAAGGTCATTTACTAATGACTATTTTTTATAAAAACTTGGATTTTTATAGGTAAGTTTGTCGACCTTGAACGGTGTGTTTGGTAAAGAGCTTTTACTGCACCTGAGGTTTTGTGGTTCGATTCCCATGTAAGACTGGCAAATTGCAAGTTAACTGTTTACTCTTAACATTTCATTTCAGATTAGCACAGGAAAAAACTTTTTTTCCTAAAATGTAGTAATTATAATGAAACTTAAGGGGTAAGATAGTGATATAAAATAGTAGTTTGCATTGTGACGTTCAATGAAAATGATTGGAAGCGGAAAAATTTCAAATTTCTTGGAAACCTTTGGAAAAATATTAAAGGAGGATGAATTTCAATTTCTTTTTATCGCAAAACTGCGTGCAAGACAAATAGAACAGGAGGTCATTGTTGAATCGATCTTTGGATCACATTTTCAAAGTTGTCCATCAAGCGAAAACAGTTATAATCAAGGATGTAATTCGTGTATCCTGTTTTACATCAAAATTTATTCTAGACCAAGCCGATTGTATTATAAATCGATACAAAAACCTTAAAAAATAAATAAAAAATCAATTTTTATCTTTGAAATTTAGTTTCTTTTATTTGCAATAGAAAATAAAAATTTTAAGCATAAGTGACCACAATTATAAGTATTAAATTTTTGATATTGGTTGTAGTTATATTTTAAATTGTCTGTGCCGAGATAGTTGACAATTTCCTTTGGTGGGGGTAAGTTTCCAAAACTGTCAAAATATTCCTTATGGCCTTTATTTTTATAATATGCCACCCAATGAGTACCTTTTCCCTTATTTGTGTCAAGGTTAACAATGCCACACTCAATATTTTTAGGGTGTTTTGGAAGTGTGTCACGCATAAAAACACCTCTAAAATAAGGTAGAGTTGATGCATACTTTTTTATGTCGACATTAGTAAGCGCTCTTTTGGGAAGCAAGCTCATCAGTTTTTTGGATAAGGCTTAAGATAAAATCCATATCCCTTTCTATATGGTTTAAGATATAGCCCATTTCCAACTGCAACAGGTTCTGTGGGCTTTTTATCTTTGGTAGTGATGACATTTTTTATCAATTTTGCCACCGATAAGCCCCCTGATATAATTCCACCAAGTTTTGCAATAGCGGCCAAGATTGGGATTAATGGTAAGAATCCTCCAACTTTCGGAATTGGAATAACTCGAGGGATTATTTTAGGATTTTTTGATTTCAAAGTTGATGAAAGTGAATTCTCGGCAATTTTCAATGCGTCTTCTATGCTTGAAGGTTTTTCCATTTTCAAAATTTTTGTTGCTTCTTTAACGGCACTTGTGAATATTTTCGTACAGCATTTTTTCTTTGGACTTTTTTTCGATTTTATATTTTTTCTAGCTTTGCGAAAGCCAGACCCAGCTTTAGCTTTCATTGCGTTCGTGACCAACCAAGCGTTGGCTTTTTCTCCAAAGCTACTGTCTTTAGCCTTTACACGTTCCCAAGCTCGCTCTGCCAAAATCTTATCTGCAGCTTTACGGTTTTCTGTATCGTTGTGTGTTTCGTATGCAATATCGTGCTCACGGCATGCAGCGTCGAGTGCATTAATGCCTTTCTGACCTTTAGCCAGCCTCTTTTCTAATTTTGTGCCTGGTCCACAAAACTGATAACCAGGTAAGTGCAATTCTATCGGTAATTTATTGATAAGGTTGTTGAGGAAACCGCATCCAACAGCGTGCCTTTCGTGTCTGTTATTTTTTTTAAAGACTATTGTCATTTAAAACGTTATCACTGAATGATGGGTAAAACAATACTGACAAAATCATTTAAAACACATGCAACTTTATAAGTTTGTTAGTCGAGAAAATGCATTTCATTAAACAAGACAAAAATATTTTTGTCAAAAATTTGGACGCAAAGCTTTTAACTAAAGATAGCTTAAATCAAGTGCGTCATAGCACGTTATTACCAAATACTATACGCGCCATAATTGTCGGTCCGTCAAATTGTGGAAAAACTAACGTAATGATAAGTCTCATTGAAAGTCCTAACGGTTTAAAATTTAAAAATGTCTATTTGTACTCAAAGTCTTTATATCAACCTAAATACCAATACTTGAAAGAGCTTATTAGCCCAATAAAAGGTATAGGTTTTTATGCTTTCTCCGAAAACGCGGAGGTCTTGGCACCAGCAAAAGCAAAAGAAAACTCGGTTATGATTTTTGATGACGTAGCTTGTGAAAAACAAAATAATATGCGGGCTTATTTCTGTATGGGAAGACATAAGAATATAGACAGTTTTTACCTGTGTCAAACTTATACAAGAATACCAAAACATTTGATACGTGACAATGCAAATTTTTTAATTGTCTTTAAACAAGATGAAATGAACCTACGTCACATTTATAACGACCACGTAGGAACGGATATGTCATTCAATAATTTTTTAAAAATGTGTGCCGAATGCTGGCAAAACAAATATGACTTTTTGGTAATAAGCAAAGATGACTCACTCAATAAAGGGCGCTATAGAAAAGGCTTTAGTGTATTTATTCAAACTAAGCAAAACTAACGGTCAGTTAGCGATAAGAAAAACAATAAACGATCACTGAATAAATCAGACCAGCTATCTGCTCACCAGCTATCTGATCACCAGCTATCTGATCACCAGCTATCTGATCATCAGCTATCTGATCATCAGCTGTCTGATCATTTCAGTTCAGATATCAGACCAGAGCACATCAACTCAAAATGGATATTTCAGAGCGTTTGAAAATTTTGAATGATTTTTTAAATACATACGAAAATGTCTTGCGGAACAAACAAGAAGAAATATTTTTTGAAATGAAAAATATGTTAACTGAGTACCAAAATTTTCCTAGAGTCGCTTCTGTACATGGAAATCATTTTTCTAATTGCGTGTGGTCAAAGGATACCACACCTTGCGGACCTGACACTTGTAATTGTTTTTATTTTGAGAGAAAATGGGCCGCATGTCTTCAAAAAATAAAATTTTATCCAAATTTGAAAAGAAAAAATTGTAATGAATGTAATGAAATGTGTAATAAAATAAAAAAATGAAAATTTATTTTATTTGTTTCTTTTTTGACAAGATTTTTATTTTGTTTTTGCATCATTTTAAATGTTAGGAAAAAAATATCATTAACTTTTTTTCGACAATGCCATTGACCACTATTTTAAAAATTTCATCATTTTTTTTAGTCCAAAAATAAAACAAGCGATAAGGATTATGCTCAGCAAGTGTATTGCTCTCGTCAAGTGCTACACACTGAACCAAAAACCAAACACACAACGATAAGAATAAAACAATTAAAACCAAAACCAAACACTCTTATCGCTAAT
>Ga0173483_10000500_pt1 | contig 11199 bp, 9 predicted proteins | sample NitcycUS178409R2_FD_122621 | JGI IMG/M metagenome (GOLD analysis project Ga0173483, IMG submission 122621) | Soil microbial communities from Arlington Agricultural Research Station in Wisconsin, USA - Nitrogen cycling UWRJ-S178-409R-2 (version... | ecosystem: Environmental > Terrestrial > Soil >...
GCGGAGCGCTCCATGCCGACGAATTCGGCTGTACGCGAGATATTGCCGCCGAAGCGGCTGATCTGCGCAACCAGATATTCGCGTTCGAACACTTCCCTGGCGTCGCGCAGCGGAAGCCCCATCAAATGCTCGCCGCCGTTTCCGTTCGGCATGTTCGGGACCATCGAGCCGACATCCGGCGGCAACATGCTCGCGTCCATCACGGCGTCCGCGTCTCCGCCTGCCAGGATCATCAGCCGCTCGATGTTGTTGCGCAACTGGCGGACATTGCCCGGCCAGTTATGCGATTGCAGAACGGCCATCGCGTCATCGCCAATCCGGCGCTTGGGCAATCCGGTCGCATGTGAAATCTGATCCATGAAATATTCGACGAGATCGGGAATATCTTCGCGCCGCTCAGCCAAAGGCGGGACGCGGATCGGCACCACTGCCAGGCGGTGATAAAGGTCTTCGCGGAATTTTCCTTCGGCGATCAGGGCCTCAAGGTTTCGCGCTGTTGACGAGACGATCCTGACGTCGACGGCAATCTTGGTGCTGCCGCCAACGCGCTGAAACGTCTGGTCGACGAGCACACGCAAGATCTTGTTTTGGGTTTCGCGCGGCAGTTCGGCGATATCGTCGACAAAAAGCGTGCCGCCGTGGGCCTCTTCCAGGGCGCCGGCTTTCCGCCCTCCCGCCCCGTTTGACTGATCGACACCGAACAATTCGATTTCCATGCGCTCCGGCGTAATCGCGGCGGCATTGATCACCACGAATGGACCGCTTGCGCGTCCTGACTGCTGATGAAGGGTCCGCGCCGCGAGTTCCTTGCCTGCACCGGATGGGCCGACAACAAGTACGCGACTATTCGTCGGTGCGACGCGCTCGATTGCCTGCCGCAACTGACCGATAGCGGGCGAGCGGCCGACAAGCGTGGACGGTACCGGCGCCAGTTGCTTGAGTTGCTTGACCTCGCGCTTGAGCCGTGAGTTTTCCAACGCCCGGTCGGCGACCAGGACCAGCCGGTCCGCCTTGAAGGGCTTTTCAATAAAGTCGTACGCGCCCGATTTGATCGCGGCGACCGCGGTTTCGATGTTGCCGTGGCCGGAAATCATGACGACTGGAAGGTCGGCATGCTCCTGCTTGACGGCATCGAGCAATTGCAGCCCGTCCAGCTTGCTGCCCTGCAGCCAGATATCGAGGAAAAGCAGGTTTGGCCGCCGTGCAACGATGGCGGCCAGCGCGTCATCGCTGTTACGCGCTGTCCGTGTGACATAGCCTTCGTCCTGCAGGATACCCGCCACCAGATCGCGGATATCGGCCTCGTCGTCGACAACTAGAATTTCAGAGGCCATGTTACTTCCCACTTACGGACGCTGGTTGTTCTGGCTGAGGCTGCTCGGCCTTGCCGGCGGCCGCAAATCGTATGCGCACCCATGCGCCGCGCTGGCCGGGTATCTTTTCGCTGGCGTCACGTAATTCGATGCTGCCGCCATGCTCCTCGATGATGCGTCCGACAATGGCAAGCCCAAGCCCGGTGCCCTTTTCCCGCGTCGTCACGTAAGGCTCTAGCAGCCGACTGCGGTTCGATTTGGGAAGACCGATACCGTTATCGATCACGTCGATCACCACATCGTCGCCTTCCCGCGCCGCGAAAACCCGGATCGTCCCTTTGCCGAGTTCCTCGTGCGGAACGGCAGCGATCGCCTCGGTCGCATTCTTGATGATGTTGGTCAGCGCCTGCGAAATCAGCCGCCGGTCAAACCGGGCCAGCATAGGGTCCTCGCCGATTTTGGCGTCGATTTCGATTTCGGAATTTCCTACCCGCATCAAGAATACAGTCTGCCGGACCGCATCGGCGACGTCTTCGGCGGCCATAACGGGTTTCGGCATCCGCGCAAAATGCGAGAACTCGTCGACCATTCGCCGGATATCCTCGACCTGACGAACAATCGTGTCCGTGCATTGTTCGAAGACACCACGATCTTCCTCGATCATTTTGCCGTACTTCCGGCGCAGCCGTTCGGCCGAAAGCTGAATCGGGGTCAGCGGATTCTTGATCTCGTGCGCGATGCGACGGGCGACATCAGCCCAGGCGGAAGTTCGCTGCGCGGCGACCAGTTCCGTAATATCGTCCAGCGTCACCACATAGCCGCGATCGGAGTCTCCGGCCTGTTCGCTCGTCACGCGGACGGAAAGATTGCGCTCACGGCCGTTGCGACTGATCGTGATCTGATCCTGCGTGCGCGATCCGGACCGGGCTGCGGCCATAAAATCGGCGAGTTCGGGGAGCGCCTCGGCGAGTGGCCTGCCGAGGGCCTCGCTTTCGGTACAGCCTATCAATTTTTCCGCCGACCGGTTGAGGATACTGACCGCGCCCTGCCCGTCGACGCCAATGACGCCGGCGCTTGCGCCTGCCAGAACGGCTTCAGTGAATCGTCGGCGGCTGTCGATCAGATCGTGCGCCTGCATAATGTCATCGCGCTGCGTCCGCAGCTCTTGCGTCATCCGGTTAAACGTTTCGCCGAGCTGCGCCAGGTCCCCTTCCGCCTGGCGCACGGGAACGCGCACATAAAGGTTTCCGGTCGAAACGGCATTCGCGGCCCCGATAAGTCTTCGGATCGGGGCAACCAGCCGGTTGGCAAAATTAAGTCCGATCCAGACTGCCGAGAGAAGCACCGTCAGCGCGATCACGGTGTACATCAGCGCGAATGCCACTTGCACGCCGGCGCGGCGCGTTTCGAGTGCTGCATATTCTGTCGCGCTCGCACGGGTTGCCTGAAGTTGCGGGACGACACGTGGATCGAGCAGTCGCGTCAGATACAGATAATAGTCCTCGTACTGGTCCAATTTGACGACGGCCGCGACGTAGTTTGCGTCCGGCAGCAGAACGACTTGCGGTTCTTTACTGCCGATAAGCGGCAGGGCATCGCGTGGCGGCAGCGCGAAGGTCTGATTGATGTTGAGATCGGCACGCGCAATGACATTCAACTCCTTGTCGAGCACGATGGCTGCAGCAAGGCCCCGGGCCTGTGCCTGAAAAGTCAGAAACTGCCGAAGTTTGTCGGGATCCTGGTCGAAGACACTCTTGTTGCGTGCGATGTCGTAGCCCATCACCATGATGTCCGACCGCACGATCTGGGCGTGGTCGCGCAGGTAGGCTTCGGCGACGATCAGCGAGTTCTCGATTGCCGAACGCGTGCGCGTGGAAAACAGCCGATCAAGGCCGCGGTCGAGCGTCACGCTGGCGACGATCGCCACGAGGATCGCCGGTGCGGCTGCGATCAACGAAAAGATTCCGACGATCCGGACGTGCAATCGTGCTGCCGCGCGTCCGGTCCGGCGTGCCTGCACGACCTGCCAGACGTCGCGGACGATGACCGCCAGCAGCAGCAGCACCGTGGCCGCGTTTGCGGCAAGCAACGAGACCACCACGTCGTGTGTCGGCGAAAGCGGTGTAAAATCGGCAAGGACAATAAACGTCACGAGCGCCGACAGGAGCGCCAACCCGACGGCCAACGGACCAAGGATGCGAATGTCGCCGCGCTTTGCGGGTGCGCCGGCGAGCGCGGTATCGGCGGTTGCAGCCTGTTCGACGCTCATACGTCCCTGTCGCGAAAGTGGCTGCGGAGGCAGCACGATGACGTCCGTCCCGAAAAAGGGCTTAGATTAGCCCCTTTTATGAGCTGATGCTTTTATACAACAATGTTGCCAAATTGCGACAAAAGCTAGACCGCGGTCATCACGCTTTTGCGCGCGGGGCCGGAAACGACGGCTAGTTTAGAAGGCGTGCCAGCGCCGCGCGATTTGTGAGGTTGATCGTCCTTGCTGATGCGCGCTCGATCAGGCAGGCGCGCTCCAGCTCCGTGATGGTCCGGCTGACTGTCTCAATCGACAGACCGAGATGGTCGGCAACATCCTGGTGAGACATCGGGAGATCAACATCTGCTGTTTCGCCCGTTCTGGCGGACAAATCGAGCAGAAAACCTGCAACCCGGCATTTTGCACTCTGGTTGATCCGTAGCGAGTGAGCCTGGATGCACCGCAGCTCGCTTGTTACCGACGTCAAAAGGAAATTTGCAACCTTGTTTTCTCGGGCAGCCGTCGAAAGCAAGACATTGCGTTTGAAAAACAAGAGCAACGTGTCAGTGGCGGCCTCGGTCGACAGCGAGTGTGTCAGTTCGTCGGTCCACCCAAAGAGCTCCCCAGGCGTATGAAAAGCCACAATGGCGCGCGTGCCGTTCTGGAAAGTCTTGCAGCGCCGAACGACCCCATCGACGACCATGAAGACATAGTCGGCAGGATCGCCCTCGCAGACAATGGTGCTATTGCGCCGATAGCGGATCGGACCACGCCGCACCGAAAGAACGGCGCGTTTCGCTAGTTTCTGACGGTCCTCGAGGATAAACGCACTCGGAAAGCTTGCTCTTGATCCGGGCAGCACCTTGTAAGAGACATGCTGCCGCCCGGTCGACTTAGACGCCTTTACAACTTCAATTTCACCCATCGAATCCCCCGAGATCGAAGCCAACCGCGTTTTTTTTGCGAGGCGTGAAAAGTTTAGGCGCGTCTGGATACGTCAGGTAGTGGACCTTGGCCCAACCTAACGGTGTACTTTGACACAGCGATTTTGGGCGCAAGCAGCCGGAACCGGTCGACAAATATTGATGCAAATCAATGAATTAAAAATGTCGTACGCGACCAATAGACGCGAAAAACGTGGCAAGAGGAATGCCTGCAGCACAAAAGCGGGTGATCCGACCCACGGCCCGTTTCATGAGGCTTTTTGCTTTGGTTCCTTGCCAACCTCGCGCAGGTGCTTTTTACCTGCGCCGCTTTCAACGCCGAAAAGTCGCGCGATCTCTTTCAGGCGTTCGTTGTCTTCAGCGCTGAGCTCGCCACGCGCGCGCAGGACCTGATGGATCAGCTCTAGCGCTTTTTCCCGGCTTTCAATATCTGGTGGAAGCATTGACGGAATAGCTTCAAGCGCAGCCTTCTGGTCGATCAGCAGGATATTGAATTGCTCGCGCACCAGTTCCTTGAATTCGGCAACACGCATATCGCCGTGCGCTTCGCGGATGCGGCGCGCCAGCTCAAAGCCTCGCTCGTCGACTGAGGCGCGATTCACCCCGACATAGATCAGGCTGCGAACGACCGCCGCCCGTACACCGCCGGCCGCAACGAGCGCCTTAAGCTCGGCAATGCGCTTTTGCAGAAGTTCGCGATGCAACGGATTTTTGGCGGCCTTTCTCAAACGCTGCGTCCCGGACGGATCGACGCCGACCGCCGCCTGAAGGGTCGGCGAGCCGTAGATCGCCAGGAACATGCGCTCGGCCCATGTCTCGCTTGCCTCGCGCCAGGAATCGAGGGCGGCCTCGATCCGCTTTGACGTGTTTTCCTGCGCGGCAAGAAATGGATTGCTGTCGTCGATGTTCTTCCGGCTGGCACGAACTTGCTCCGCGAGCCGGGCCACAGGCGCCATGAACGGACTTTGGTCTGAGAACAATTCGTATTGCAGGCGCAAAGGATGAAATTGCCGGATCCAGTCGGCAACAGGCGCCGGCACCATCGCGCGAACAATCGGCTGCATGAAGGTGCGATAGAGCGACAGATTTATCTCCGAGACCCGCGCAGCAGTCGCAAAGCGCCGATCATCGGCAATATCGTTGCCGCCAAGGGCGCGGATGTCGTCCAGCGTTCTGGCCTCACAGCGCATGACCCAGCTTCCGCTGGCCAGATCCGGATTGGCTGTATCCTCGCCTCTGGCTTCGAACACGGCCTCGTAGAGGCCGGGAGGCAGCGTGTCGATCAAATCAATATTGCTGGAGAACTCGCCGTGCTCTTTCTTTGCAACGCCGCCCGAAACGAAGATGCCAAGATGGCCAACCGATTCATGGATCGTGTAGACGATCGTCTGGCCATAAGAACGGATATCGTCGACGCTGTCATATAGATCGAGGATCCAGCCGAGCGCCTGCTGCGGCGGCGTGATGTTATCGCCTTTCGAGCAGAACACCACGATTGGCGAACGGATATTCCGGAGGTCGATTGTTTCTCCGTCCGGTGTTTGAATTCGTCCGGCCGCGAGATTGTTGCCGACAAACAATTCGTCGACGATGAACTGGATTTCTTCCGCATTCAAATTGACATGGCCGCCCCACCACTTCTCGAATCCCAGATAGCGAGGAGCTTCCGTATCGATTTTTGAATAGAGATTGTATTGCTTGGACCACAGCGTATTGGCGGGATTTTGATTTTCGAAGTTCTGCACGAGCCAGGCGCCATCGAACTTGCCGTTGCCGAGGTCGCTCGCGAGCGCAGTCATCCAACTGCCACCGAACAACCCGCCTGAATAACGCATCGGGTTCTTGCCGTGCACGCCGGCCCAATATGAGAGGGGCGAGCCGGCAACGATGATGGGACCGAACAACTCCGGACGCAGTGCCGCCAGTATCATGACCGCCCAGCCGGCCTGGCAGTTACCGATCACGCAGGGCTTGCCGCTCGCATCCGGGTGCGCGGCTATCACCCTTTCAATGAAGATCGCTTCGGCGCGGGCGATGTCGCCGATTGTCTGCCGTGGGACGGGTTCGGGGAGAAATCCAACGAAATAACAAGGATGACCGGCCTTGAATGCAACCCCGATCTCGCTGTCGGCCTTGAATCCGCCAATTCCCGGACCGTGCCCGGCGCGCGGGTCAACCACGACAAAAGGCCGCAGTTTCGGATTGATGGTTATGCCGTCAGGCGGGATGACCCGCACAAGACCGTAATTTACCGGCCGCTCAAGCTTACGCCCGTCGACAACCAATTCGACTTTGTAGTCGAGCACGTGCGGCGCGTTTTCGGCCATGTGCTCGCGATACTGATTTCCGCGCTGACGCAGCACATCCCAAAACAGCACGCTGCGCTGGGCGGAATCGATCGCGTATTCTGTTGCAGCGGCAAATAACCCAAAAGGCGTCATCGCCGTCTCGGGTAAGGAAGAGCGTTTCTGATCCGACATTTTCGCGGTGTCCTTGCGGCCCTTGCACTGGGAGATGTTGCTCAGTAGCACTGTAACATGTCGGGTCTTTGATGCAGGTCAATGAAGTTTCGACAAGTTGATCAGCATAGTGCATTCAGGAACCCGTTTTTTGGGAGGTAACAGGCTATGGCTACCAAAGAGACAACGAATACTTCGAAAGCAGGTGTTCCTCCGCAATTCGTCGATTGGGGACAGCACCAGACAGAAGCCGCGCTCAATTTTCAAAAAACGATTTTGGAGTCATGCGAGCAGGCCAGTCGCGTCTGGATTGATCGTGTGCAGTCCGAAATTTCGCTTTGGTCAGACTTGGCGACCAAGTTGAGCAGCACTAAGAGCGTTCCAGAAGCACTCGATGCGTATACCAAGTGTGTTTCGCAGCGGATGCAGATGGCCGCCGACGACGGACGGAGGCTCGCTGAAGAAGCTCAACAACTTACACAGAAGTTCGCGCAGTCACTGGGCAATGGCCGGCCGGGTATGACCACGTGAGCGTCGCGTAACAGCTATCAATTGCGTCGGATCGGGTTGGACGACGAAACCTCGCGTCGCCGGCCGTGCCATATTATCAGCACAGGCCGTGTATTCAGCAGGACGTGCTCCCACCAAGGACAACTGCATGACGTCAAGAACGTTGGAATGGAGAACTGACCAGACATTGTCTGTCGGAAAAGGAGCAACCGTTCAGCAATTTTTCGCGCTGCTCGGCGATGACCGGCTGGAAATCGACGTCGCGCCTTGGGGTGAAGGCCACCTCAAGATCAATGGCCGGGAAATTGCGCATATTGATGATGCCAAGGACCGACGTCAGGCCTTCCGGGCGATCAAGAAAATCGCAGATCACTATGTGGACACGCACATGACCAAAGAAGCCAAGAACGCCTCACCGGTTTTGCCAACGGCAAAAGCCAAGTTGCTTGAGGGCAAAAAGGGGCTGGTTGTCGGCATCGCAAACGAAAATTCGATTGCCTGGGGCTGTGCCAAGGCGTTCCGTGCCCTCGGGGCTGAAGTCGCCATCACCTATGTGAACGACAAAGCCAAGAAGTACGTCGAGCCTCTCGCCCGCGCCCTCGAGGCGCCGATCTTCATGCCGCTTGACGTCAATAATCCGGGGCAGATGGAAGCTGTCTTCGAGCGGATCACCAAGGAATGGGGCAAGCTCGATTTTGTCGTCCACTCGATCGCATTTTCACCGAAGGAGGCGCTGCAGGGACGCGTCGTGGATGTGTCGCGCGAAGGATTTGCCACAACAATGGATGTGTCCTGCTGGACCTTTATTCGCATGGCGCATTTGGCGGAGCCGCTGATGCGCAAGGGCGGCACGCTCTTCACCATGTCGTATTACGGCAGCCAAATGGTGGTTAAGAACTACAACATCATGGGCGTTGCAAAAGCCGCGCTCGAATGCGCGGTCCGCTATATCGCTGCGGAGCTTGGTCCAAAGGGAATCCGCGTGCACGCAATCTCGCCCGGACCGCTGGCAACGCGAGCCGCGTCAGGCATCCCCGAATTCGACGCACTACTCGACAAGGCAAAGGCAAAAGCGCCGGCACGCAGCCTGGTGAGCATCGATGACGTCGGCGCCGCCACGGCTTTCCTTGCGCACGACGCGGCCCGCCTCATCACGGGCGAAACTTTGTACATCGACGGCGGCTACCACATCATCGACTAGGAGCAGCGACCGCCTCGTCGCGGCGCTACTTGGGACTCCAATTCAACGAGATGCCGATGTCGCCCGGCTTTCCGCCGGACCAATCGGCAATCTGGAATTTTATTTTGTATCCCTTTGGCCGCAGATATTGCTTCCAGAATTCAAACAGCTCCTTGGGCAACCCGGTGAGCGTATCCTCCCAGCCGGGCTCCTGCTGATTGATCGCGCGGCCCCGGTCGGTGAAAAGGCTGTTCGGAAACCGCCCGACCTCGATTTCAGTCAGACCATTGCTGACCGCCCTGTTTATGATCGCGGCGGCGCGCTTCAACCGCTCCTCATCGGAGACGCCCGAAGGGCCCTTCAACTTGTCGAGCAGCGCCGTTTTCTCCGCTTCGACGGCCGCCTGCTTGCGCATGTATTCGGAGGCCTTTGCGGCCTCGGCTTCGGCCATTTTCTTGGTACAATCCTCGGCTGAGGGCAGGAGTTCGTCAACTTTCACATTCATGGCAGCGCTCCAGGGACATTGCGTCTCTTGTATAAAATAGCCCAACGGCGTGTTTTGACCTAGGTCAACGAGCTCCCACCGATCATCGGCCTCTATAGGCTGTCATTTACAGGCAGGACCCGACCGATGACCAAAGGTAAGAAGAACCACTCCAAAACCGGGCACGACGGTGAGCGGATGAAACGCAAGGCTTACGAAGCTGAACTCCGCAAGCTTCAGGTCAAGCTATGTCATCTGCAGGAGTGGGTTAAGAAGAAGGGCCTGCGAGTCATAATTGCCTTCGAAGGCCGTGACGCAGCCGGCAAAGGCGGCACCATTCGGGCGATCACCGAACGAGTCAGCCCACGGGTATTCCGGATCATTGCCCTGCCCGCGCCTTCGGAGCGGCAAAAGAGCCAGCTGTTTCTCCAGCGCTACATCGAGCATTTTCCGGCGGCCGGCGAAGTCGTGATCTTCGACCGCAGCTGGTACAACCGTGCCGGTGTTGAACATGTGATGGGATTTGTCAGCAAGGAGGGATATGAGCGCTTTCTGAAACTGGCGCCGAAGATCGAAAAATATATCGTCGATGCCGGGATCATCCTCATAAAATTCTGGCTCGAGGTCGGCAAAGAGGAGCAGGAGCGGCGCTTCCATGCCCGCATCAATGACCCGATGCGCCAGTGGAAACTGAGCCCGATGGACACCGAGTCATACAAGCACTGGTACACCTACTCCAAGGCGCGCGACATGATGCTCGACGCAACGGATAGCCAGGATGCGCCCTGGTACGTTGTCCGCTCAGACGACAAGCGGCGCGCGCGACTGAATTGCATTTCGCATATTCTGTCGGCAATCCCGCACAAGAAGGTCCACGCCGAAAAGGTCAAGCTGCCCAAACGAATCGAAAAGAACAGCTACGACGACAAGCGCCCAATGGAAGGGAGGCGCTTCGTGCGGGAGATCTACTGAGCGCTCAGCTACAGATGACAGCCGCCGCGCCCACCTCGTGTGGGTCGCAGCCGCACAACCCACTGTCGATCCGGTCAGATCTTATAGCCGTACTTTTTCATGCAGCCGGCGCCACGCGTATGGCGCTCGTTCGCCTGAGTGGACGTTCCAAAAACTCCCATTTTGTCCATCTCTTTCTTGCAGGCTTCCCAGGCCTGTTCGTAAGTGAGCTTTTTCGTCTTGGCGACAGCGGTGTCGGCAAGTCCGGAGCTCATTACAAACGCCGCAGCCACAACCAGTGAAATGTAACCGAGCTTCATGGTTCACTCCTCTATAGCAATCCGTTTGGGTATGATTAGTTCTTGGGTCAGTTCTGCATTGATTTAGGTCAACAGAACCCATTTTAACACTGTGATCGGCGTGCGCTGCCATGTTTAACGCGGCTAGCTATTCGGCGACAGACCACCTGCGTGACGGGCGCACGCTTGAAGTCCGCGCCCTCAAACCGAGCGATGAAACTGAAATGATGGCGGCGGTTGGGAGGATCGGCGCGCAGTCCCTTTACCGCCGATTCATGGGCGCCAAACGCGGCTTTTCAGACAAAGAGCGTGCGTTCTTCCTGAATGTCGATTTCGTCAATCATGTTGCGCTGGTTGCAGTGGTGAAAGAGGGAGACCGCGCCACGATCGTGGCCGGCGGCCGCTATATCGTCGAAAAACCCGGGATGGCCGAAGTCGCCTTTGCCGTTGTCGATGACTACCAAGGACAGGGTATCGGTGCGGTCTTACTGCGCCACCTCGCCGCGCTTGCCCGCGAAGCCGGGCTAAAGGAATTCACTGCCGAGGTTCTCCCCGACAACACCCCCATGCTGAAGGTTTTTGAGAGGTCCGGGTTGAAATTCAGCTCGAAACGTTCCGCTGACGGCATTCACGCCGTGCTGCAATTGTGAGGCGGAACTATTCTGCGGCTCTCTCCGCCCGCCCCGACATCAAGGCCGACGTGTGCCGCGCAATCATCAACTCTTCGTTGGTAGGTATGACGTAGACCGTGACGCGGCTGTCCTTGCGCGATATCACCTGCGCCGAAGCCTTGTTGGCGCCCGGATCAAGC
>Ga0173483_10000504_pt1 | contig 11158 bp, 9 predicted proteins | sample NitcycUS178409R2_FD_122621 | JGI IMG/M metagenome (GOLD analysis project Ga0173483, IMG submission 122621) | Soil microbial communities from Arlington Agricultural Research Station in Wisconsin, USA - Nitrogen cycling UWRJ-S178-409R-2 (version... | ecosystem: Environmental > Terrestrial > Soil >...
CCACACCTTGTCCCCTGCCCCGCCGAGCTCCAGCCGGTCGAGGTCGTCGCGGTAGCAGCGCTCCTCCCAGCCGTAGCCCCAGTTGCAGAGGAACGGCAGCGAGACGTCGTCGGCCGGTGCGAGCACCACGGTTTCCAGAGTCGCCCGGGACGGCGCAGCGAAGGCCGCAGCGGCGAGAAGTACCAGCAGAAAGCGCATGCCTCCACCGTGCCCACGAAACCGTCGCGCGTGTGTGGCGGCTTCGTGCCGAAAGTGCGACTTCTGCGACTACGAGTCGCGGTCGCGAAAGCCCGACGGCTGCGTCATCGACTCGAGCTCCGCGTCCTCCACCTTGACGTCATAGCCGCGCGACAGCGCGTTCTGCGATCTCGCCGACCGCCTTCTCCGCGCGGGCCGACGTCGTGCGCCAGCGAACGAGGTACCTCCCACTCGCGGCCGTCCGGGCCCGTGAGCCGGCGAGCGGCCACGCTGCCTTATCCGGCGGCGACGCGGGCGATCGTCTTGGCCGCCAGCCGGTCGAGCGCCTGCACCGAGAGCTCGAGGTGTTCCTCCTTCGTGTCCTCGAGCTTCGTGTGCGAGAGCCCGCGCAGACTCTGGACGAAGAGCATCACCGTCGGCACACCCGCGCGCGAGACCTCGGCCGCGTCGTGCAGCGGCCCGCTCGGCAGCCGGTGCGACTCGCCCGCCACCTCGCGGATCGCCTCGTCGGCCAGCGAGATCAGCCCCTCGTCGAACAGGATGGGCTCGATGCTCCAGATCCGTTCCCACTCGACCTCGACGTCCTCCTCCTGGGCAAACCGGCGCGACGCCGCCTCGGCGTTGCTCAGCATCTCCGCAAGCTTGGCGGCGTCGAGGTGCCGCTGATCCAGCAGGCACTCCGCCGTCTCGACCACCGACGTCACGATGCCCGGCCTCGTCACGACGCCGCCCATCGTGCACACCGCCCCGTCCCCGACGCGCGAGGCGATCTCCCGGATCTCCAGCTCGAGCCTGGCCGCGCCGGCCAACGCGTCCCGCCGCTTGTCCATCGGCGTCGACCCCGCGTGTGCGGCCTGGCCGCGGAACGTGACCTGGTGCCGTTCGACACCAAACGTGCCGAGCACGACGCCGAGCGGGAGCCCGAGAGCCTCCAGCACCGGCCCCTGCTCGATGTGCAGCTCGAGGTACGCCGCCGCACCCTCCAGCTGCGAGCGCGCCTCCAGCGCACCGTCCAACTCCACGTCGTAGGCACCCACCGCGTCCGGAAGTGAGACGCCCTCCGCGTCGCGGCGCTCCCGCAGCTCGTCCTGGTCGGCCATCGAGCCCGCGGCGGCCGAGGATCCGAACAGCGAGCGCCCGAAGCGGGCACCCTCCTCGTCGGCCCAGTTGACGAGCCGCACCGTCGTCGCCGGCGAGCCGTCCTCCGCCAGCCGCCGAAGCACCTCGACCCCGGCCACCACGTTCAGGGCCCCGTCCAGCCAGCCGCCGTTCGGGACCGAGTCGATGTGACCCCCGATCAACACCGCGCGATCGGACGCGCCCCGCAGCGTCCACCACTGGTTCCCCGCCTGGTCGATCTCCTCCTCGAGCGGCAGCCCGCCCAGCTTCTCCCGCAGCCATCCGCGGGCGCGCTCCCACGTCTCCGTCCAGGCCACGCGCTGCGCGCCGTTCTCGTCCCCGGTCAGCTCGCGCAGCTCCTTGAGCTCGGCGACGGTTCTCGCGGGATCGAGCGGCACGGCGCGATGCTAACCACCTGCCGCGGAGTGTGGTAAGCATCCGCGGATGGCTTCGATTGCCGTCGACCGCACGACGACACCGAGGATCGGGGCGATACACGGGCTGAGGCGCGTCGGCCTCGTCGTGGCCGGAATCGCGGTCTTCTGGGCCCTCTGGGAGGGCTATCGCTGGTTCGGCGAGACCGTCGGGATCACGTGGCCGTTCACGGTCGACGCGACCAACATGCCGCACATCCACGACATGCTGCACGCGCTTACCGAGCCTCTTCAGCCGGGCGGGCCGCCGCTGATCCAGTTGGAGTGGCATTGGGCGCTGTTCACGGCGAAGGAGGCGTTCCTCGGCTTCGTGATCGGGGGGCTCGTCGGCTTCGGCCTCGCCGTGCTGCTTGCGCACTCGGTGTTGCTGCGGCGCGGCCTGCTGCCGTACATCGTCGTGTCGCAGACCGTGCCGATCCTCGCGGTCGCGCCGATGGTGGTCGTCGGCCTGGGGACGAAGGGCGTGACCCCGTGGGTCTCGGTCTCCGTGATCGCCGCCTACCTGACCTTCTTCCCCGTCGCGATGAACACACTGCGCGGGCTGCTCTCGCCCAAGCCGCGCGACCTCGAGCTGATGCGCTCCTACGCCGCCGACCGCCGCAGCATGCTCTGGAAGCTGCGCATGCCCGCCTCGCTGCCCTTCGTCTTCTCGGCGTTGAAGATCTCCGCGACCGCCAGTGTGATCGGCGCGATCATCGGCGAGACGCCGGCATCGATCCAGGACGGCCTCGGCGGCGCCATCGTCAACTTCAACCAGTACTACTCGACGGGGCCCGAGCGGCTCTGGGCGACGAACATCATCTGCGCCGCGCTCGGCTTTGCGTTCTTCGGCGCGGTCGTCCTGGTCGAGCATTTCGTCCTACGGCGAGCCCCGGAGCACGTGGTGTGAACGACCGGCCGGCCGTCTCGATCCAGGGCGTCTCGAAGCACTTCAAGGCCGGCGTCACCGCGCTGAGCGGGATCGACCTCGACGTGCGGCCGCAGGAGTTGATCTCGCTGATCGGCCCCTCCGGTTGCGGCAAGTCGACGCTGCTGCGGATCATCGGCGACCTGATCGACCCCTCCGAGGGCGTCGTCGAGGTCAACGGCAAACCGGCCTCGCAGGCGCGGCGCGACCACGACTACGGGATCGTCTTCCAGGAGGCGGTGCTCTACGACTGGCGCACTGTCTCCAAGAACATCGCGCTGCCGCTCGAGCTGCTCCGCTGGAGCCGCGAGAAGCGGACGCAGCGCGTGAACGAGATGCTCAGGCTCGTCGAGCTCGAGGGGTTCGAGGATCGCCGCCCCTGGGAGCTGTCGGGCGGCATGCAGCAGCGGGTCGCCATCGCCCGCGCGCTCTCGTTCGACCCGTCACTGCTGCTGATGGACGAGCCGTTCGGCGCGCTCGACGAGATGACCCGCGAGCGCCTGAACATGGAACTGCTGCGGATCTGGGAGGCGAGCGGCTCGACGATCGTCTTCGTCACGCACTCCATCGCCGAGGCCGTGTTCCTCTCGACCCGCGTCGTCGTGATGTCGCCGCGGCCGGGACAGATCGCGGACCTCGTCGACGTCGACCTGCCCTATCCACGCACCGCCGAGACGCGTGAGGAGCCGCGCTTCTTCGAGCTCGTGACCGGCGTGCGCGAGCGCCTCGCCGGCCGCGGCGCGCAGGTCGAGCCGGAGCTGCTGGAGGACGCAACGTGACGGTGGCGATACGCCGACGCGCCATCGACTGGGGCCCACCGCTGCTCGTGTTCGCGCTCGGGATCCTCTCCTGGCAGCTGCTCGTCGTGGCGTTCAACGTGCAGGAGTTCCTGCTGCCGAAGCCGACCGAGATCGCGCGCACGCTGTGGGACGAGCGCAGCTCGCTCTGGCACGCGGGCATCTACACGTTCAAGGAGGCTCTCGGCGGCTTCGCGATCGGCTCGAGCCTCGCAATCGCCGTCTCGCTCGTGTTCGCGGCCTTCCGCCCGTTCGGGACCGCGTTCATGCCCTTCGCGGTCGCGGCGAACGCCGTGCCGATCATCGCCTTCGCGCCGATCATGAACAACTGGTTCGGCCTGCTGAACCCGTTCTCGAAGATGGCGATCGCGGCCGTCCTCTGCTTCTTCCCGGTGCTGATCAACATGCTCCGCGGACTGACCTCGGTCGACCCACGCGCGATCGAGCTGATGCGCTCCTACGCCGCAGGTCAGACCTCGACCTTCCGTCGCGTGCGCATCCCGGCCTCGCTGCCGCACCTCTTCGCAGGCCTCAAGATCGCGAGCGTGCTCTCGATGATCGGCGCGATCGTCGGCGAGTACTTCGGCGGGCCGATCACCGCGCTCGGTGTGACGATTCTCAACGCCTCCGCCTACACCAACTTCTCGCTCGCGTGGGCCGGGATCGTGGTGGCCAGCGCGTTCGGCATCCTCTTCTACAGCGCGGTCGCGTTCGCCGAGCGGCTGACCACCTCGTGGGACCCCTCGCGCCGGGCCTTCCACGGGGAGTGAATGCGGGTCAGAATGGCGCGGACCGGATGGGGTCGTCGAACACGAAGGGAGAACGGATGAGTCGCAGGTTCCTGCTCGCGGCACTGGTGGTGCTCGTGAGCGTGCTCGTCGCCGGCTGCGGAGGCGGTGGCAGCAAGTCGTCCGAGAGTGAGGGCGACAACGGGGGCGCCAAGAAGAAGGTGACCCTGCAGCTGAAATGGGTTACGCAGGCGCAGTTCGCCGGCTACTACGCGGCGAAGGCCAAGGGGTACTACGACGAGGAGGGCCTCGACGTCAACATCAAGGTCGGCGGCCCGAGCATCACGCCCGAGCAGGTCGTGCTCGGTAAGCAGGCTGAATTCGGCCTCGACTGGCTGCCGAGCCTGCTGGCGGCACGTGACCAGGGCCAGGATCTGGTCAACATCGCGCAGGTCTTCGGCAAGAGCGGCATGACCGAGTTGACCTGGAAGGACTCTGGGATCACGACGATCCCGCAAATGCGCGGCAAGAAGGTGGGCGTCTGGTGCTGCGGGAACGAGAACGAGCTCTACGCCGCCCTGAACAAGAACGGCATGAACCCGAAGTCGGACGTCACCATCGTCAACCAGCCGTTCAACATGGACCTCTTCCTCAAGAACCAGGTCGACGCGGCGGCGGCGATGACCTACAACGAGCTCGCCCAGGTCCTTGAGACGAAGAACCCGAAGACCGGCCAGCTCTACAAGCCCAGCGACCTCAACATCATCTCGATGGAGAGCGTCGGCACCGGGATGCTGGAGGACGGCGTCTTCGTCCGCGGCGACTGGATCTCGAACAAGGACAACCAGGAAACGGCCAAGAAGTTCCTCGCCGCGAGCTTCAAGGGCTGGGTCTACTGCCGCGACCACGTGAACGAGTGCACGCAGATCGTGCTGAACAACGGCCCGACGCTCGGCAAGGGCCACCAGACGTGGCAGATGAACGAGATCAACGCCCTCACCTGGCCGGCGCCGAACGGCATCGGCGTGATGGACAAGGCCGCTTTCGACCGCACCGCGAAGATCGCGCAGGACTTCAAGGTGATCAAGAAGGCGCCGAGCCCGGACGCCTACCGGACCGACCTCGCGCAGGACGCGGTCGACGAGATCTCGGCCGAGGGCGTCGATGTGAACGGCAACGACTACAAGAAGGTGACCGTGAAGGTCACGCCCAAGGGCTCCTGAGGGCTGCGGGCAACCAGATCACGAGGCCTCCCTTTCCGGGAGGCCTCGTTTTCTTCTACGCTCGCGGCCAGTGAGACCAGGGAGGGCCCGATGTCAGTACTGATCAAGGGCGGCCGGATCATCACCGCCGCCGACGACTACGTCGCGGACATCTACGTCGAGGACGAGACGGTCACGCTGATCGGCGAGTCGCTCGACATGAGCGCCGACAAGGTGATCGACGCGAGCGGCAAGTACGTGCTGCCGGGGCTCGTCGACCCGCACACGCACCTGGACATGCCGTTCGGTGGCACCGTCACGATCGACGACGTCGAGTCGGGCCAGACCGCGGCGGCGTTCGGCGGGACGACCTGTCACGTCGACTTCATCATCCAGCCGAAGGGGTCGAGCTTCGCCGACGCGATCGCCGATTGGCGCTCGAAGGCCAACGGCAAGCAGGTGATCGACATGGGCTACCACATGGCGGTCACCGACCTCGAGGAGGGCGGTACGCTCGAGGAGCTCGCCTCCTTGCCGGACGAGGGGATCACCTCCTACAAGCTCTTCATGGCCTACAAGGGCGCGCTGATGGTCGACGACGAGACGCTCTTCCGCACGATGGAGGTCGCCTCGGAGACCGGCGCGCTGGTGATGGTGCACGCCGAAAACGGCGACGTGATCGACGTGCTCGTCAAGCAGGCGCTCGAGGCCGGGAACACCGACCCGATCTACCACGCGCTCACGCGGCCGCCCGAGGCGGAGGGCGAGGCGACGAACCGGGCGATCCAGCTCGCCCATCTCGCCGGCGCGCCGCTCTATGTCGTCCACGTCACGTGCCGCGAGGCGGTCGCGCCGATCGCACTCGCGCGCGACAACGGCTGGGACGTCTGGGGCGAGACGTGCACGCAGTACTTCTTCAACTCGCTCGACGACATCGCGAAGCCGGACTTCGAAGGCGCGAAGTACGTCTACTCGCCCCCGGTGCGTGACAAGTCGAACTGGGAGGTGCTCTGGAACGCCGTTCGCAGCGACGCGCTCTCGGCGATCTCGACCGACCACTGCGCCTTCCTCTGGGACGGCCAGAAGACGCTCGGCAAGGACGACTTCTCGAAGATCCCGAACGGCGGCCCCGGGCTCGAGAACCGGCTGCACATGATCCACCAGTTCGGCGCTCGCGCCGGGCGGATCTCCTTGAACCGGATGGTCGAGCTGCTGGCGACGAACCCGGCGAAGCTGTTCGGCCTGTACCCGAGGAAGGGCACGGTCGCGGTCGGCTCCGACGCCGACCTCGTCGTGTTCGACCCAGAGAAGAAGCTGACGATCACGGCCGCCAACCAGCATTCGAAGACCGACTACAACCTCTACGAGGGAACCGAGGTGACCGGCTCGCCGGAGGTCGTGCTGCTGCGCGGGAACGTGCTCGTGGAGGGCGACGAGCTGGTGGCCTCGCCGGGGATCGGGCAGTACGTGGCGCGGGCGCGCTTCGGCAAGGAACTGCGCCAGACGAGCGCCGTCGCGTGAGGCGGCTGCTGCTCGTCGCGCTCGTGCTCGGCGCCGCGGTACTGGCGCCCACCGCCGCGGCCAAGGTCACGTACTGCAGCCCGACCGGCGACTACTGCACGTCGGCCGCCAAAGTAAAGGGCGTCCGCTACCTCCGCATCACGAGCTTCGCTTTCAACGGACGCGTGAAGATCTGCGTGCGGGATCCGAAGGGTGGGCGCGTCTGTCGGAGCTTCCGCATGACCAAGGCCGGGCCCGCGTACGGCCTGAGCATCCGCTGGCGACGCCAGTTTCCCGACCGCGGCGCCGGCACCTACCGCGTGTCGTTCTTCCTCGGCGCGCAGCGGCTCGGCCCCGTCCTCGCCTTCGTGAGGTAGCCGGAGGGCGGCGCCAGGCCGCCCTCCGTCAAGCGAATCAGTGCGTGACAGCCGCCTCCGCCCGCTCGTGCGGGGCGAGGATCGGCCGCAGGATGTAGTAGAGGCCGCCAGAGACGACGAACCCGGTCAGCCAGGAGAGGTCCGTGTTGTTGGTCGCTTTCGCGATCGGGCCCTGCATGAAGTCGACGAGCCCGTACTGCCAGGCCCAGCCGGCGACGAGCCCGGCGATGGCGGCGATCACGGCGGCCCAGTTGATGTCGCCATAGATCGACTGCTTCGGGTCGGTGTACAGCTCCTTCACGTCGATCTGGCCGCGCCTCAGGATGAGGTAGTCGACCAGCATCACGCCGCCCCACGCCGAGATCCACACGACCACCGACGCGAGCCAGTTGTCGAAGTCGTGGGCGAAGTTGTCGCGCTGGATGAAGGCGATCAGCGTCGCCGTCCCGACGATCGACACGATGATCGTGATGATCCAGCGCCTCACCCTGATGTCGAGCGACAGGGCCGCAAGCGACGCCGAGTAGAGGTTGAGGATGTTCGTCGCGATCGGCCCGTGCATCACCACGAACAGCACGAGGATCGAGATGCCGGTGCCGAAGGACGCGCTGACGAGCGCTGCCGGGTCCGCGCTCTGGGTCACGCTCGCCACGGAGGCGCCGACGAACGCAAGCCACACCGTCGGGACGAAGATCCCGAGCGAGGTCGACCAGAAAACCTTCCGGTCCGGCGTCCCCGGCTTCATGAACCGCGTGTAGTCGGAGGACCAGGTCAGCCACGTGATCCCCCAGCCGACACCGATCGCGGTCATCAGCTGCGTGATCGCGGTCCACTTGTCGCCGCCGTGGACGGTCGAGTGGCTCCAGACCACGTCCGCCTTCGTCCACGCGAGGATCGAGATCAGGATCATGAACGCCGCGGCGACCGGCACGGTCCACTTCTCGAACGTCTGGATCAGGTAGAAGCCGATGACCGCGATCAGGACCTGCACGGCCATGATCCCGATCCCGACCGCGTATTTCGCACCTGTGCCCGGGTTGTCGTACCCGATCTCCTTGAAGATCCCGAGCACGAGGTCGAGCACAACCCAGGTGTTCACGCCGAGCCAGCCCATCGTCATCAGCAGCTGGGCTGTCGCCGGCAGGTAGGCGCCGCGGCGACCGAACGCGGCGCGCGAGAGCACCATCTGGTTGACGCCGGTTCGGCTTCCCATGATGCAGAAGAGGCCGAACAGCGCACAGCCGATGATGTTCCCGATGACCACCACCAGCAGGGTCTCGATGAGGCTGAGCCCGAGGATGATCCCGAGCGCGCCCAGGATCCAGTTGATCGGCGCGATGTTCGCGCCCGCCCAGATCCAGAACTGACGGAGCGGCGTCGAGTCGCGATCCCGGTCCGGGATCGGGTCGATGCCGTGCGCATCGAACTGAATCTCAGGGTCGTTCCTAGCAGCCTGCTCCATGCTTCCTCCTAGGTGAGAACAGACCGAACTGCCGCTCGTGATTCTGCGACGTCGGCAGGACGGACAACAAGGCCTGTGAGCGTCGTAAAGTCCGCACGTTGGGCACGAATCTCATCCTCGAGAACGGCCTGGTCGACACCGGCGGCGGTGAGTTCCGGCGCGGCGACGTGTTCGTCGAGGGCGGCCGGATCGCGCAATCGGCACCGGCGGACGCCGAGCGCGTCGACTGCTCGCGGCGCCTGGTCGTGCCGGGGATGGTCAACGCGCACAACCACTCGAACGAGAACTGGTTCCGCGGCATGTGGGACAACCTGCCGCTCGAGCCGTGGATGCTCTTCTCGTACCCGGCCCTGGCGGCACCGGCGCAATCGCCTGACGAGATCTACCTGCGTACCCTGCTCGGAGCGATCGAGCAGCTGGGCTCTGGCGCGACCTGCGTCGTGGACTTCCTCTACGAGCTCGACGGGTTCACAACCGAATCGCTCGAAGCGGTGGTGCGCGCCTACCGCGACGTGGGGCTACGCGCGCTCATCGCGCTCGGCATCGGCGACCGCGCCTACCACGAGACCGTGATCCTCGAGGAAGGGCTCGGTTCGGGCGAGCTCCTGGAACGGCTCGAGCGGGAGGCGCCGCCGTCGTGGGACGAGTGGGAGCGGTTCTGCCGCGAGGTAGTGGCGCGGTTCCACCGGCCCGACGAGGGGATCTCGATCGCCTTGGGGCCGTCTGGGCCGCAGCGCTGCACGGACGAGATGCTCGCCGGGTGCGCCGCGCTCGCGGACGAGCTCGACCTCGCGATCCACATCCACGTCCTGGAGACCCGCATGCAGGCGGTCTCGGCGCAGCGCATGTACGGCAAGACCCTGGTCGAGCACATGGACGCGGTCGGGTTCCTCTCGCCGCGGGTCTGCTTCGCGCACGGGATCTGGCTGACGCACGGCGACATCGAGCTCGTGCGAGACCGGGGCGTGACGATCGCGCACAACCCGGCGTCGAACCTGAAGCTCGGCAGCGGCCTGGCGGCGGTGCCGCGGTTGCTCGCGGAGGGGGTCAACGTCGCCCTCGGAACCGACGGGATGTCGTCGAACGACGGGCTCGACATGTTCGCGTCCCTGAAGCTCGCGTCGCTCGTGCACAAGCACTGGGGAATCGACTACGAGGAGTGGCTCGGCGCCCGCGAGGCCTGGCAGCTGGCGACGATGGGCGGGGCGCCCGCCGCAGGCGACGCGGTGGGGCTGGGCGCGATCGAGGTCGGCCGGCGGGCGGATCTCGTCCTGCTCGACCTCGACTCGCACGTCTTCACGCCGATGAACGACCCGCTGCGCCAGCTCGCGTTCGGGTCCTCGACGCAGGCGCTCGAGTCGGTGCTCGTCGGCGGCGAGTGGTCGGTCCGCGCCGGGCACTGCGTCCGGGTGGACGAGGCCGAGGTGCTCTCGCGCGCGCGTGAAACCGGGCGCGAAGTCGTCGACCGCTTCGACGAGGCATTCGAGCTGGGGCAGCAGCTGCTCGCGTCCCTGCGCGGCGGCTGGCTGGAAGCGCTGGCGACCGACGTCGGCGTCGAGCGCAAGCTGGCGCTCTAGCCGCTCGGACGCTTCCAACAGTGACAGTCACTGTGACTGTCACCGGAGGTTGGCGCGACAGCGCATCGAACCGCCTCCGGCTCTCGCTCTCCGTCATCACACCCTTCGTGTCCGGCTGCGCCGGAATCGTTCGACCTACGCCGTCCGGCCGGGATCGACCGGCTCGCGGGGCTCCTCGGCCGGCACGAGCACGATCGTGTTCTCGACCGAGAACCACTCCCCCTCGATTCCTTCAGGGCGCTCCGGGTCGTCGGCCCCCCGCGGTACGAACTCTCGAAGGAGCGACGGCTTGACGGCAAACACCGCGTCCGAGCCGAGGTACTCGCTCTCGCGGTCGAAGATGTGCGTGGCCAGCGTCCGGTAGCCGGGCGCGCGGACGATCATGTGGACGTGTGCCGGCCGCCACGGATGACGGCCGGTCGCGGCGAGCATCCTCCCGACGGGGCCGTCGTCCGGGATCGGGTACGGAACGGGTCGCACGGCGAGGAACGCGTAGCTGCCGTCCCGGCGCGAGGTGAACCTGCCGCGGAGGTGGTCCGCGGGCACCTCCGGGTTCTGGACGGCGTAGAGCCGGTCGTCGCCGTTCTGCCATACGTCGAGCTCGGCTCCTTCGATCGGCCCGCCGCTCAGGTCGAGCACACGGCCGTGGATCCACGCGGGCGTCCCCACGGCTTCCTCGGCGATCGACGCCCCGTAGGGCCGCTGCGACGCTCCGGGGACGTAGAAGGGGCCGAGGACCGTCGACTCCGTCGCCCCGGGTGGGAATGGATTCGCGAGCGCGTCGACGACCATCGAGAGGCCGAGCGTGTCCGACCAGAGGATGAACTCCTGCCGCCGGTCGTCTGTGATGTCGCCGG
>Ga0173483_10000505_pt1 | contig 11158 bp, 7 predicted proteins | sample NitcycUS178409R2_FD_122621 | JGI IMG/M metagenome (GOLD analysis project Ga0173483, IMG submission 122621) | Soil microbial communities from Arlington Agricultural Research Station in Wisconsin, USA - Nitrogen cycling UWRJ-S178-409R-2 (version... | ecosystem: Environmental > Terrestrial > Soil >...
CACCCACGACCTGCCGACCATCGCCGGCGCCTGGAGCGGGGCCGACCTCGCCGACCAGGCGGCCGCCGGGCTGCGCCCGGATCGCGCCGGCCTCATGCGCCTGCGCCGGCGTCTCATCGCCGCGGCGGGCCTGCAGCCGGACGCCGCGTTGGACGATCTCGTCTTCGCGCTGCACCGCGCCCTGGGAAGCTCGCCGTCGGCGCTCGTCGCTGCTTCACTGGAGGATGCGCTCGGGCTCGCATCGCGGCCCAACCTGCCCGGGACCGGGCGCCGGCGCCCTGCCAACTGGTCGATTCCGCTCCCGCTGCCGCTCGAGGACCTCACGAAGGATCCGCGGGTCCGACGCATCGCCCGGGCCGTGGCGCGCCGTCCCGCTCGCGACGGTCGACTCGCCGGCTGACACGCGCAGCAGGCCTCAGTCGCTCTCCGCGCCCTCGTCCCCCCGTGACTGTGCCTCGACGCGCGGGCTCGTGCCCAGGCCGGTGCCGAACCACCCACCGCGGCGCCGGCCGAATCCGCGCTCGGATGGCCTGGCCGCCTGGGAGATCCATGTGAGGCCCTCCTCGACGAGGCCGGCGGCGGGGTTGATGACGACGGGCTGCACGATCGTGTCGTTGATCTCCGCGATCGTCTGGATCACGACGTCGCCCAGGGCGCAGCCGATCCCGATGGCGAAGCCGATGAGGATGGCGCCGACCAGCGGGGCGACGTCGCCCGCCTGCGCCGCGATGAGGCCCTCGACGAGGAGGCGGCCCGGCAGCAACGGGAGGGTTGCCGCCCCGATCCAGATCGTCGCCGAGGTACGAAAGGCCCGTGCGCGCCATCGACCGGCGGCCCCGATCAGGACGGCCGCCGCGGCCGTGGCCACGACCGCGTCGATCCCCGCGAGGAGGGCGAGGCGGTCGACGATGAGGCCAGCCGCGCCGACGATGGCGATCGAGAGCATGAAGCGGACGGGCACCCCGCTCTGGATGCCGAACGCGGCGCATGCGATCGCCGCCGCGATGGCCTGGACGAGGATCGAGAAGCCCTCGAGCGGAGGGAGGCCGAGCTCGACCGTCGGCCCGAACAGGTCCGCGGCCTGAAGGCCGATGTTGGCTCCGATCGCAGCCGCCGCTCCGAGAAGGAGCGCCTCGGCGAGCCGAGCGGAACCGGAGACGATCGAACCGTCGATGAGGTCGCGCATGCCAGCGGTCAGCGCGGCGCCGGGGAGGAAGATGACGATGGCTCCCGTGACCGCCACCGGCGCCAACGCCGGCACGCCGAGCAGGACGAGCGCCAGGACGACGATCACGGCGATCGCAGGCCCCGCGACGTTGCGGAAGAACGTCGGGAGGCCGCGTCGGGTGAGCCAGTCGAGCACGGGTCGAGCCGCGAACGTCGCGATCGAAGCGGCGGCCGCCTCGGCCACCCCTCCGCCGAAGAGCACCGTCGCGCCGCCGGCCGATATTGCCGCCGCGAGCCAGGTGATCCAGCCTGGGTAGGGGTCACCGGTCCCCTCGATGCGCTCGATCTCGGCCAACGCCTCCTCGACCGTCATCCGGCTGTGCGAGAGGCGGCGCTCGAGGTCGGATGCGGCAGCCAGCCGCGCGTAGTCCGTCATCGTGCTGCGAGCGACGCGGATGAGGGTGATCGGCTCCGCCTCAGGCCCCGGATCGTAGGAGACGGAGATCGTTCCGAACTGGACGATGGCCAGGACGCTCGAGAGCCCCGACGCTCGGGCGATCCGCTGCATCGCCCGCTCGACCTCGTCGGTCGCCGCCCCGCTGGCGAGGAGCAGCGCCCCGACACGGATGACGACCGCCAGCGTTCGTCGCGCCGCCGGCCGATCCGCCGCGGCGGTCATGTCGGTCGAAGGATGAGCCCGGCCAGCGGCGGGAGGCTGAGGACCGCGGAGGCGGGCTGGCCGTGCCAGCCCTCGTCGCTCGCCTCGAGGCCACCCAGGTTGCCCAGGTTCGACCCGCCGTAGTGCTCCGAGTCGGAGTTGATCGCCTCCGCCCAATGCCCCGCGCGGGGGAGCCCCAGGCGGTATTGGTGACGCGGGACGGGCGTCAGGTTCAGGACGACGACGGCGACGTCGTCGCCGGCGCGCCGGATCCAGGCGTACACCGACGACTCGACGTCCGAAGCGTCGATCCAGGCGAACCCATCGGTCTCCTCGTCGCCGGCCCAGAGGGCCGGCGTCTCGAGGTAGACGCGGTTGAGGTCCTCGACGAAGTGGGCGACGCCGCCGTGCATCGGTGCCTCGAGCAGCTCCCACGGCAGCGAGCGGTCGTGGTCCCATTCGGTGGACGGCGCCAGCTCAGAGCCCATGAAGAGGAGCTTCTTGCCCGGCTGGCCCCACATGTCGACGAAGAGGGCGCGGAGGTTCGCGAAGCGCTGCCAGTCGTCGCCGGCCATCTTGCGCAGCAGCGAGCCCTTGCCGTGGACCACCTCATCGTGCGAGAGGGGCAGGACGAAGTGCTCGCTCTCGCGATAGAGGCTGCGGAACGTGAGGCGGTCGTGGTGGAAGCGCCGATGGACCGGCTCGTGGCGGAGGTACTCGAGCGTGTCGTGCATCCAGCCCATGTCCCACTTGAATCCGAACCCGACGCCTCCGAGGTATGTCGGTCGCGTGATTCCGGGGAACGAGGTCGACTCCTCGGCGATGGTGACGACGCCGGGGAAGCGCCGGTAGACCCGCTCATTCATGTCGCGCAGGAACGCGATCGCCTCGAGGTTCTCTCGCCCACCGTGGATGTTCGGGGTCCACTCGCCCTCGCGGCGCGAGTAGTCGAGGTAGAGCATCGAGGCCACGCCATCGACCCGCAGGCCGTCCACGTGGTAGCGGTCGCACCAGAACAGCGCATTCGCCACGAGGAAGTTGCGGACCTCTGGCCGCCCGTAATCGAAGATCAGCGTCCCCCAGTCGGGATGCTCGCCGCGCTTCGGGTCGGCGTGCTCGTAGAGCGCCGTGCCGTCGAAGCGGCGGAGCGCGAAGTCATCGTCGATGAAGTGCGCCGGGACCCAGTCGACGATCACCCCGATGCCGGCGTTGTGGAGCGTCTCGACCAACGCGGCGAAGTCGTCGGGGTTGCCGAATCGCGCGGTCGGTGCGTAGTACCCCGTGACCTGGTAGCCCCATGAGCCGTCGAACGGGTGCTCGGCGACCGGCATCAGCTCGACGTGGGTGAAGCCAAGCCTGCGGCAGTGGACGACGAGCTTCTCAGCCGCCTGCCGATAGCCGAGCCACGACCCGTCGGCGTTGCGCATCCAGGAGCCGAGGTGGACCTCGTAGGCCGTCATTGGCGACCGGTAGGGATCGCGGCGAGACCGCTCCTCCATCCAGGCCGCATCGGTCCACGGATAGGCCGATGGGTCCCACACGCGAGACGCCGTCTCCGGGCGGACCTGCATGCTGAACCCCACCGGGTCGGCTTTGAGCCGCAGCGTGCCGTCGCTGCCGAGGACCTCGTACTTGTAGAGGTCGCCCGCGCCGATTCCGGGGATGAAGAGCTCCCACACGCCCGACGCTCCCATGCTGCGCATCGGCAGGAGGCGGCCATCCCAGCGGTCGAAGTCGCCGACGATGCGGACGCTGCGCGCGTTGGGCGCCCAGACGCTGAACGACACGCCAGCCGCCCCCTCGTGGGTCCGCGGATGAGCGCCGAGGACGTCATAGAGGCGCTCGTGAGTCCCCTCGGCGATAAGGTGGAGGTCGACCTCGCCGATCGTCGGTCCGAAGCGGTATGGGTCGTCGCGCTCCCATGTCTCCCCGTCGGCGAACGTGAACCGCTGCCGATAGGTGAATTCGTGCGGTGAGAGCTCCGGGACGAGCCCCGCCCACAGTCCCTCGCCGATCGGCTCCATGGGTGCCGTCCCGCCGTTCTGCGCGACGAGGACGGCCGCGACGGCGTCGGGATGGAAGGCGCGGATCACGGTGCCGCCGGTGGCCGCATGAGCGCCCAGGATGGCGTGAGGATCGTGATGTTCGCCTCGCGCGAGACGGGCGACGTCCGCCTTCGCAAGTGCCTCGTCGACCGTCGTCATCCGCACCACCTTACGCGACCGTCAAACCGGCAACGCCCGTCAGCCCGTATGGTGCGCGGTGTGGTGGCGACGGGTGATGATCGCGCGGCACGCGACGGGTCGGTGGGGGCCGGCGGCGTGGTCGCGTACCTCGGGCACGCCACCACGGTGATCGAGCTCGGCGGCACCCAGGTCCTGACCGATCCCGTGCTGACCGCCGGCGTCACGTTCATCCGTCGCGTCAGTGCGCCTCCCGTCCATCCGCTCGAGGAGACTCGGCTCGTCCTCATCTCGCACGGCCACCACGACCACCTGCACCAGGCGTCGCTGGGACGGGTCGATCGCGAAGTGCCCGTCGTCGTGCCGGTTGGCCTCGGATCGCTCGTCACCGGCTGGGGCCACCGCTCAGTAATGGAGCTGCCGATCGGATCGTCGATGGAGGTCGGCGCCGTGCGCGTCACCGCCGTCTTCGCCGACCACTCCGGAGCGCGTCCGCCCATCGGCCCCCAGTCGACGGCCATCGGCTTCGTCATCGAGGGCGGCGGCCAGACCGCGTACTTCGCCGGCGACACCGACATCTATCCGCAGATGGCCGAGCTCGGCGCCCTGGGGCTCGACGTCGCGCTCCTTCCGATCTGGGGCTGGGGACCGCGGCTCGGCCCGGGCCATCTCGATCCCGACGGCGCCGCCGAGGCGCTCGCGCTGCTCCGCCCGCGCATGGCTATCCCGATCCATTGGGGCACGCTGTGGCCGTTCGGAATGCGCTGGCGCCGCGAACGCCTCGTCGATCCGCCAGCCCGATTCGTCGACGCGGCAGCGCGGGTGGCACCGCAGACGCGGGTGGTCGTCCTCGCGCCCGGCGAGGCCATCGAGCTGGAAGAGGCCGCCTGATGTTCGGACGCCTCGGCCGGCTGTACCGCGCCCAGTGGCACGCCCTGCGCGGGCTGCGGCCGAGCCTCATCGGACTCCTGTGGAGGATCGTCGCCTCGGTCATCGCCTCGCTCCTGGCCCTGGTCATCGCGACGTGGCTCGCACCGGGCGTCAGCGAGGCCGGACAGCCGCGGGTGATCTTCGCCGTCATCATCCTCGGCGCGCTCGACGTCGTCGTGCGGCCGATGCTCCTCGCGCTTGCGCTGCCGCTTGGCCTGTTCGTCGTCGGCCTCCTCGGCCTCATCTTCCGCATCCTCGCGTTTGCCATCGTGCTTCCCGCCGCCGGATACGAGGTGGACGGGTTCGTATCGGTGCTCATCGCGTCGCTCATCTACGGCGCCGTCCTCACCGCCGTTGGCGGTCTGCTCGGTATGACCGACGAGGACTCCTTCGCGGCGCGGACCGTGGCCCAGGTCATCCGGGACGAGGAGCGCGCGCCGAAAACTGACGTTCCGGGCACGTTGTTCATCCAGATCGACGGGCTCGCCGCTCCGTTGCTCGGGTCGCTCGTCCGGGCCGGGAACCTCCCGACGCTGTCTCGCTGGATCCGCGACGGCACGCACCGCATGACGGAGTGGACCGCCCTCCTGCCGTCCCAGACGTCCGCCAGCCAGGCGGGGTTGCTCCTCGGTCGCAACGACGGGATCCCAGCCTTTCGGTGGTACGAGAAGGACCCCGGGCGCCTCCTCGTCTCGAACCATCCCAAGGACGCGGTCGAGATCGAGCGGCGCCTCTCGCAGGGCGACGGCCTGCTCGCCGGCGGCGGGGCAAGCATCGACAACCTCTTCAGCGGCGACGCGACGATCAACCGCCTCACGATGAGCAAGCTCGAGGGCAAGCGGGACGCCGGGGCGACGCGCAGCCTCTACTACTTCCTCCTCAACCCGTACGGCCTGGCGCGCATGCTCGCGCGCACGTTGGCGGAGGCGGTGAAAGAGGTCTACCAGGCCTCGCAGCAGCGGCAGCGCGGGATCGTGCCTCGGATGCACCGCGGCGGCAGCTACCCGTTCCTGCGCGCCGCGACGAACGTGGTGATGCGCGACCTGAACCTCGCCCTCGTCACCGAGCAGATGCTGCGGGGCACGCCGTCGATCTACGTGGACTTCGTGGACTACGACGAGATCGCGCATCACTCCGGCCCGGAGCGCATCGAGGCCATCCATGCCCTCGAGGGCGTGGACCGCGCCCTCGCGCGCTTCGAGCGCCTCGTGGTCGACTGCCCACGGCCCTACCGCATCGTCGTCCTCTCCGATCACGGCCAGAGCCAGGGCGCCACGTTCCGCCAGCGTTACGGGGAGACGATCGAGCAGTGGCTCCGTGGGCGTATGGCGGCCGAGGCGGTCACGGAGGCAACGCAGCCGACCGAGCAGTGGGGCCACCTCTCGGCGGTCCTGACCGAGGTGTCGGGCACAGAGGGTCCGATGTCGGACATCACCCGCCGCGCCCTCAAGGACCAGACGCACGACGGCATCGTCGAGCTCGGACCGATGCAGGCGGAGCACGAGGAGGCGGCACCCGACGCGGCCCCCACGGACCTCGTCGTCTGTGCCTCGGGCAACCTTGCCCTCGTGTACTTCCCGCAGGTCGGAAACGACCGCCTGACGCTCGAGGAGCTTGAGGCGGCCCACCCCGGGCTCGTCACCGATCTCGCAGGGCACGCCGGCGTCGGCCTCGTCCTTGTCCAGAGCCAGGCTGCGGGCGGCGCCGTTGTCATTGGGGCGGACGGCAGCCACCGCCTCGCCGACGGGCACGTCGAGGGCATCGATCCGCTCCTGCCGTTCGGCGAGGGGGCGGCGATGCAGATGAGCCACCTGGACGGGGTGGCCCACGTCGGCGACCTTGCGCTCATCAGCCGGATCGACGTCGGGACGGACGAGGTCGCCGCCTTCGAGGAGCTCATCGGCTCCCATGGCGGGCTCGGGGGCTGGCAGACGCGAGCGACGCTCGTCTACCCGTCCGAGTGGCCTGATCCGGAGGCACCGCTCCTCGGCGCGCCGGCCGTGCATCGGCAGTTGAAGGCCTGGATGGCCCACGGCGAGGGCGCGGCCGCTCAGAACAGGTAGCTGGCCCTCGCGAGGATCCGGTTCTTCGTGCGACGCAGTCCGCCGATCGCCGGCTGGCCCGCCTTCGACACGAGCACGTCAGGATCGATCATGACGCTCCGGAACTGGTCGGCGACCGATGCGTCGTCGAAGAGGAGTCCGAGCTCTGGATTTCGGTACATCGCCCATGCGTCGAGATTCAGGGTGCCGACGAGCGCCCGGTCGTCCGAGAGGATGACCTTGGCGTGGACGAGCGCCGGGTATTCCCACACCTGGACCCCGGCGTCGAGCAGGGCGTCGTAGTGATGCTTGAACGCGGCGGCAGCGATTCCCCCATGTGCCTCGTCCGAGACGAGCAGGCGCACGGCCACGCCGCGTCGGCCGGCGTCGATGATGGCCTCGATCATCTGAGGATCGCCGATGTATGGGTTCGTCATCTCGAGCCTCGACGTCGACTCCCGCACGAGCCGGAATGCCGCCTCGGTGTACGGACGCCAGCCGCGCGGCCAGTTCATGAGCACCGTGACGCGGTGCTTTCCATGCCCGGCGATCGGCGGAAACTCGGCGTCCAGGGCGCCATCGCCGACCGGGAGCGTTCCGCCGTGGTATCGGAAGCTGTCGACGAAGATGGCCTGCAGCTGGCGCGTCACCGGACCGGTGAATCGGATGTAGACGTCGTGGAAGCGGCCGTCCGCGAAGTGGTCCTCGATTCCGGCCCCGCCGACGTAGGCGATCGCGCCGTCGACCATGACGAGCTTGCGGTGCTCCACGCGTCCGAACTGGTTCGCCGCGAGGGACCAGTGACGCTGGCCAACCGGACCGCTCCGGTCAGGCGGGATGGCGTCGTGCAGCATGACCTCGACGCCGGCGGCCGCCAGGCTCGTGAGCATCTGCTTCGTGCCGAACCATGCGTGGCTGCCCAGCGCGTCGAGGATGATGCGGACCTTCACTCCCTCGCGGGCCTTCTGCTCCAGCACCGGGGTGAACTGGTCGCCGATGACCCCCGGATTGAAGCCGTACTGCATGATGTGGATCGACGACTGAGCGCCGGTGATGTCAGCGAGCATCCGCGGGTAGAACGTCTTTCCCTCGGGCATGACCTCGACGTCGTCGGCGGTCGTGGGCGCCCAGGAGCGCGCGAGGTCGGCGTGGACGACGCGGTCAGCCCCCGCGGCGAGCACCGCGTGCGCCTGTGCATCCTCGGCGCCGATCTGCGCCCGCGCCTCCTCCGTACCGTTCGCCTGCCCGAAGCGCAGGACGAAGTACCAGACGAAGCCGACCAGCCCGGCGATCCCGGCAACGAGCCAGCCCATCGCTCAGAGGCCCCCGTCGTCGCGTCGATGCTTCACGCCATCTCCTACGGATCGCCACGCATCGCTGGATTCTCCCGCGGCGGCCCGGCGCCGTCGCGCGGCCGTGGTAGGGTAGCGCCCGTCCGGCGAGGTCGCCCAGCCGTTGCCGGCGCGCAACCGCATCGTTCCGGCGCCGCCCTCGATCGTGCCGCGGGCCCCGGCGCACGCGACCCAGCATCCCGGAGGCAGCTTGGGACTCCTCGACGGCCTGCTCGGCCTCCTCAGCCACGACGTCGGAATCGATCTCGGAACGGCCAACACGCTCGTCACGGTCCGCAACCGCGGCATCGTCATCAGCGAGCCGAGCGTCGTCGCCATGGACACGCGCTCGAAGCGCGTCCTCGCCATCGGCGCCGAGGCCAAGCGCATGGTCGGACGCACGCCGGCCAACATCGTCGCCATCCGGCCGCTGCGCGACGGGGTCATCAGCGACTTCGACGTGACCGAGCAGATGATCCGCTACTTCATCAGCAAGGTCCACGATCGATACGCCCGTATCCCGAGGCCGCGCGTCCTGGTCGGCATCCCGTCCGGCGTCACCGAAGTCGAGAAGCGCGCCGTCCGCGACGCGACGATCAATGCTGGCGCGCGCTGGGCGCGGCTCATCGAAGAGCCGATGGCCGCCGCCATCGGTGCCGGGCTCCCGGTCAGCGAGCCGTCGGGCAGCCTCATCGTCGACATCGGCGGAGGAACCACCGAAGTCGCGGTCATCAGCCTCGGCGGGATCGTCGTGAGTCGCTCGGTCCGCATCGGTGGCGATGAGATGGACACCGACATCGTCGGATTCGCTCGCCGCGAATACAACCTGCTCATGGGCGAGCGGACGGCCGAGGAGATCAAGATCGCCGTCGGCTCGGCGTACCCGACCGAGGGCGGGGACGAGCGGACAGTGACGTTCCGCGGCCGGGATCTGCTCACCGGGCTTCCGCGCAGCGTCGAGGTGGGCAGTGACCAGATCCGCGAGGCGCTGGAACCGTCGATCGCGCAGATCATCGACGCGATCAAGGAGACGATCGAGGAGACGCCCCCGGAGCTCGTGGCCGACATCATGGACCAGGGGATCGTCCTCGCCGGCGGCGGCGCGCTCCTGATCGGGCTCGACCGCCGGGTGGCGGAGGCGACGCAGATGCCGGTCCACATCGCCGACGATCCGCTCACCTGCGTCGTTCGTGGCACAGGTCGGGTGCTCGAGGAGCTCGACCAGCTCGAGCGGGTCCTGGTCAGCGAGCAGTTCACGCGCGCGCCGCGCTGACCGCCGGACGATGTACGGGCCGTCCAGCCCGCACCGGCGGAGCCGCGCCGGGCTCTGGTTCGCCGGGTTCACCATCGCGAGTCTGCTCATGCTGCTCGCCAGCTCGACCGAGCCGGCCGTCACCGTCCAGCGGGTCACGACGCGCGCACTCGACCCGGTGCGGCAGGCGATCGCCGGGATCGGCTCGGGCGTTGCCGGCCTGTTCGGGACGATCGGCGAGATCGACCGGCTGCGCGGCGAGAACGCGGACCTGCGTGTCGCCCTAGCGGGCGCCGAGCAGCGCATCGCCGAGCTCAGCGAGGCCGCCCGCGAGAACGACGAGTTGCGTCAGCTCCTGGGCATCACCCAGGCGCTCGATATGGATCTCCTGCCCGTCCGCATCATCAGTCGTGACCCATCGAACTTCGCGTGGGAGGTCGGCGTCGACGCCGGGTCCGCCGACGGCGCTCGGGAAGGGATGGCGGTCGTGGCGAATGCCGAGGGCGCAGGTGCCCTCGCTGGCACCGTCGTCGGGGTGACTGGCGATACCGCGCGGATCCGCTACATCGTCGACACTCGCTCGGTCGTCATCGGTCTCGACCAGGCGAGCCGGGCCCTGGGGGAGATCCATGGGCAGGCCGGCGGGCAGCTCGTGATGACCGGCGTCCCGGTGACCGACACCGTGGCGGTCGGCGACACGATCGTCAGTGCCGGCTTGGCCCTTGGCGAGACGGCGAGCCGCTACCCGGGGGGCCTGCTCATCGGGACCGTGCAGGCGGTCGAGGACGACCCCAACGGCCTCACCCAGACCGCCTTCGTGCGCCCCGCCTTCGACGTCGAGGCCGCCGAGCGCCTTCTCGTCGTGCTCGACTTCAGCCAGGGCTGAACACGGGTGACGGGCCCGCGCATGGCCCCATCGGCGCGGCGACCGAGCGGACCATCGCGCCATTGGCCGCCCCACGAGCCGGTCGTAGGGTCGACGCAGATCCCACGCATGCCCTGTCGCGGAGACCGTATTGCCCGTTCTGAGCCGCTTCGTCCTGATCGCCTTCAGCCTGCTCGTCGTCGCGAGCACGGCGTTCACTCCCGCCCCGGCCCGCGCTGCGGGCCCGAAGGTCGTCGTCATCGTCGGCCCCGTTGGCACGCAGACCGCCAACTATCGTGAGCGCGGCGACGACATCGCCGACGCAGCGACCGCCGCCGGCGCGTCCGTCGTCAAGGTCTACTCCCCGAACGCGACGTGGGCCGCCGTCCGCGCCGCCGTGAGCGGCGCCAACCTCATCGTCTACGTCGGCCACGGGAACGGCTACCCGAATCCATACAGCGCGACCGAGAACATCGACCGCGTCAACGGCTGGGGCCTGAACATGGTCGCCGGCAAGGACGGCGACGATCCCACCGGCGACGGCGACACGATCAACACGGCGATGGTGTACTGCGGCGAGAAGGCCCTCCTCGGAACGCTTGGTCCGAGCGACGGGGCGACCCAGCGCCAGTACTGCGCCGGCGGGCCGATCACCCCGGCCGCGAACTTCGTGATGGTCTACTCCAACGCCTGCTACACCCCCGGTGCCGGCGAGGCGCGTCCCGCGCCC
>Ga0173483_10000507_pt1 | contig 11140 bp, 10 predicted proteins | sample NitcycUS178409R2_FD_122621 | JGI IMG/M metagenome (GOLD analysis project Ga0173483, IMG submission 122621) | Soil microbial communities from Arlington Agricultural Research Station in Wisconsin, USA - Nitrogen cycling UWRJ-S178-409R-2 (version... | ecosystem: Environmental > Terrestrial > Soil...
GATAATAAAGTAGCAATTATAACATTTGGTGATGCATGGAAGAGCCAATTTACAACAGCCAAGCCAATTTTAGATAAATATGGATTTAAGGCTAGTTTCTTTATCCCATGCAATTATCCAGATAAGAAAAAGACTGCAATGACTTGGCAAGATATAGCAGGATTGCAAAATGACAGGATGGATATACACTCCAAGGGTATGAATGATATACTTGTTACTGATTTATCTGCTAGTGCATTAGAATTTGAGGTAGGTCAGTCAAAGCAGTGTCTTTTAAATCATGGTATTGATGCCATTGCTTTTGCTACCCCACATGGCGAAGGATCTAAGAATGCCACTGTTGTAAACACAATTGCCAAATATTACGACCTAGCCATAAATGGTTTTTCAAATCTGATGTTTCTGCATTGCGATGGATGGAAGCAGAATTCTACTCAAACAGACTGTAGGACATTTGATGATGCTGGTAACGTCACATATGCAAACAAATATGTAATCAGAGAATGGAGCCATAATGTACGCGACAGAACTTACTCACATAATGACACTAAAATATTTCAAATATTTGTACAGGAAGTTAATAATCAAACTAAATACAATCATAATGGCGTAATAAACGCCATACCTATACTGGCATACCATAAAATAGATAATCTTAGAACGCCGCAGAGTACTAATATTGCGCTTTTTGATAGAGAGATGAAGTACCTGCATGATAATGGTTTTAGAGTAATAACTTTGTCTGACCTTGGATATAATGAAAATAATAATTCTTTCTATGTTAAAACAATAGGAAAAAATCAACAGCCGAAATAAACCCAAATCTACAACAGCACAACACCAGTCGCTATATTTAATAATCAAACCAATAAATCGCGAAGTATTGACAAATCTCTCTAGCGGAAATTATACCAGGGTGATATTTATCGAAAGACATCTGCGCTATTTCCGCTGCAATCTTGATGATTAGGCTTAAGTCCATCGTCAAACTATAGCAGTCGCATACTGGTATTGACATTATTAGAAATGATGGAATTTTTTCTATCTCGCACCCACAGGTCTACAACTCTGTCGTTAACTCAATTAGATCGCAGTGCAACAGTTATAGTCGCTCTCAATTTGTAACATTAAGCATATTATGGGTTTCTGCCTGGTTATGGTTATATATATAGGAAGGACAGGAATCAAGAGCAAATCACATCTCTTTATAACATACAAAATATGCATATCGTGACCGCACAATATTTCATCCTTTCAGAAATTATCACCAAAGTTGTGTGTGTATTCATCGACCTGCTCTTGCGGGCTCGTCTTTTTGTCAGGCGCATGCTCCCATTTATGACTTCTGTGGTCCGCCTTCTTCTCGTGCTCTTCTCTCACATGGTGTAATCTGTCCTTCTCATGAATGAATTCTTTGCCACAATCATGACATTTTACAATAGGGTGATGATGGATGTGTCTGGCATGATCTATCAAATCCTCATAACTTTTGAACTTCTGCCCACATTGATCGCAGATATTTTTATTGTGATGAAACATATCCATTATTATGTTTCGAGGATAATCTTTTCTGTATCCTTTTATTGGATAGTAAGAATAGCCTGCAAGCAGCATAGCTCTATGAATAATTATACTTGCATCATAAGTATTTTTAATCATCTTATAGCACAAAATTTGGTTTTGAGCCGATTCGTTCATTATTCCTGTTGTGACAATTTGTTTTCATATGATGTACAATGTCTACATTTAATCGTTAAGCTAAACCATATTCTGATTCTTCTATCATGAATGCTAATCTGAAAGAATCATTTGTATATTCTATTGTATATGTAATACATAGCTCGATTGAAACTAATAAATAGAAAGAGTAATAATAAAAAAAAGTTTCAAGGGAAGATTGTTTTAATAACAGGTTCCTCATCTGGTATTGGAAGACAGGCTGCTATTGACTTTGCAGATAACGGAGCTCAAACTATCATACTGGCTTCGCGGTCAAAATCGAAATTAGAAGAACTTGAAAGAATAATAGGATCAGAGTTCTCCTCTGAGGTATTGGTATACCCAATTGATATATCAAAAGAAGCAGACGTTCTAAGAATGGGAAGAGAAATACTTGATAAATTCGAGTATATCGATATTCTAGTAAATAATGCTGGTTTTGGAATATACAATAAAGTACAAGATCAGGAGATCGAAGAAATAAAATCAATTACATTTACAAATTACTTGGGGATGGTGTACTGTATCAAGGTATTTTTAGATTCTATGATCGAAAGGAGATCGGGTCATATAATAAACGTTGCATCAGTTGCAGCAAGTTTTGGAGTTGCTGGTTTAGCATCATATTGTGCCTCAAAATATGCCATGATGGGGTTCTCTGAATCTCTATATCATGAACTGAATGGATCTGGTGTAGGAATAACAGTTGTAAGTCCCATTGGAGTAAAGACAAACTTTTTTAATAATGAATCATTTGATCATCGTACTCCAAATTATACGGGCTTTATGCTTGAACCGAAAAAAGTGTCAAAAGCCATTCTTGCTGCGGCCAACTCTCATCGCCTCGAGATAATGGTTCCATTTTATGTTAGGGCTGGAGTATGGTTTAAACACACGCTACCCTATGTGATCAACCCACTAGTTGGTTATCTTTTTAGAAAGCAATTAAACAAATCAAAAGGTCAGAACGAGTAACAAATTATGGATCTTGATTCAAAATACTGATACCATCGCAGCTTGCTTGTGCAAGCAATAGCTCTATCATAACAAAAATGATAATAGATCAATGGCAAGAAGAACTAGCAGAGGAGCAAGAAGCAGAAATATTCTAAAGTTAAGTATGTAGATCTATAACGACAAAAGCAAGTGCATTGATAATTAAGATCTACATTGCTGTGCGTTGTAAATTTAGTCTATTTGTCCCTTACAATCAAAATTGATTTTATAACTTTAATCTTCTACTGGTGCTATTTCCAGATTAATATTTTTACTTCTTGGTCATATATTACTCTAGATCCCCTCATAAGTATGCAGACTATAATCAAATACTGCAAATCACAAGTCACGATATTCTCTAAAATATTACATGCGCAAATCATAATCCTGCCCTTTTCATCTTTGAGCCGCATTTGGGACATGCATTTTTTCTATGCTTTGTTCCACAACTCATACAGTAATAGTTTAAGGAGGTTTCGCCTAAGATGGATGAGGAGGAGGATGATGTCGGTGTCATTGCACCAAATATTCCCTTCCCATTCCATTTGTTTTCATCATTCTTTTTCTTAGGTAGAAATTAAGCAAAATAAAAATTCCAATTATAGCAGCTAATGACATTGGGAATGGCAATAACATCGAGATAGTAAGGCTGATGGCTATAGATATACCCATCCAGGTTAGTTGCTGTATGAGAAACTGTTTGTTATTATTTGAACTCACCTTTGCTCGACTATTATATTATAAGAGATAGGAAATATTAAGAACTTGTTTAACGTTGTGAGTTAACAATGTTAGTCAATCTTCCTCTAAACATACTATAATATAGAAACTAAGTATCACTAACAGCTTCAACTCTTCTCTTACAAAAGTACCTGAAGGGCGAGAAAAATTGATCGATTATATTTTAGAAGCTACAAGCCATTTTCCAATACTCGTACCTGCAGAAATTAGGAAGACAAAAATTCCTCCAACCCACCAATCCTTATAAGGAACTCATCAGCACATCATTCTATGAATATAAATAGATCGGCACTTATCATTGCCTTTGTTGTAACAGCATTAATAATTGCAACCTTGGCAACAATCAGGCCTCAATCAACTACGGCTGCCACGTCTGCAGCTGTTACAACAGGAGAAGGAAAATCATCAGCACAGCAACAAGCATTCACAGCAGCAATGACTGGTAGCGAGGAAGTGCCTCCAAAGAATACCAAAGCAACTGGTACTGCTACGTTTGTATCAAGTACTGACGGAAGTTCAATAGCTTATAAAATTCGTGTTGCAAGCATAAAGGGAGTTACAGCGGCCCATATTCATAGTGGCTCCATCGGTAAGAATGGACCTATAGTTGTCGCTTTATTCAAGTCAGCATCTCCAACTAGCACAATTAATGGACTATTATCACAAGGCACAATTACTTCTGCTAATCTTGAAGGACCACTCAAGGGAAAAACGATACCTGATCTAATACGGCTCATAAACGATGGTACAGCATATGCCAATGTCCATACACAGCAAAATCCTAAAGGTGAGATTAGAGGACAAATATCCACTTCAGCTTCAGCTTCTGCATCAACAAGTGGAGGTAATTCAGCTTCAGCTTCAGCTTCTGCTGGATACTAAAATTAACTGCACAATAACGGTAGAGCTACGTCAGGACTCAGAAGAACCTTCTTTTATATTTCAAATTCGACCTCTGGCTATTACTCTGCTTGATTATATTGTTGTGCTTGCATCACAATATGGGGGGTTACCTCCATAGTTATATTGCTGCTTTAATTACCATTTATATTCCCAAGTCCGTCATAAGGATGTCTCCACCTCTTCCATAACTTCATTTTCTCATCATCAAATGGATAATACTGAGAACGTTTCCTCTTGATGGTCATTATCGTTATCTAGATCTCGATTTATCTTGTTCAATAAGATTTCTCATGCCGCAGTAATAGAAGTATTTTTTTATATACAACAATAACAAAATGATCTTCAATGATTCCTAAAATACAGTCAAATCCAGAAATCATTGACATACTCATGAACATTAGGATCTTTTTTGGCCCTGTGCTTGATGTCGTCTTAATTAGTTAAACACTCAGAGTTTATTAGCAAGGACAATAAGAAAATAATCTAGAATTATCAATTTGTCCAAGATACGAATGGTGAACCCCAGATCTTATTTTACTAGGATGAATGAAAATAGAAATGATAATTGGTTAACTGACGATCAGTTATTAAGAGGAACAGAACAGTTCTTCAAGCTAAATGGCTACTCAAATATAGAGTACCATAAAATATTCGATCAAGGAACCCGATCTTTTATATCGCCAATTGTAGCATCTAGGACAATAAATTGCGAAGATGAAGAAATCCATCAAACAATTTTAAGCATTTTCAAATCCAAGATCAAACAATATGAACTGAGTTTTCTCGGATTTATTGAATCAATCGTATTTGATATTAAGGATAATTACGATCTTACAAGTGCGATGCTTGTAACTGATTCTTTATCTTATTTTAACATTATAAAAAAGGAAGAGGTTAGTGTCGCAGTTGAAAATATGATGAGAGAGGGATTGTTCATCTTATTTCTTAACCATCGATATGCTCATGCATTATTCGACAAATATGAAAATATGACCAAACCCATTCCTATTTCGGACTGAAATTTATAGCTCTTGAAAATGTAAGATGGAGAATTAGCCTACAACAGTTGATTATGCAGAACCAAATGATTACTCTCTGGATGGTGTTCCTCGATAAAGTGCTGTGCTTACCATGCTATTACATTGATAAATCAAAAGAATAGCTAACTTAATTTAATAACTCTGAGTACTACACCGTAGTATAATTATGATTATAAAATAAAATTCATATCAGTGATAGAATCATAACAGCCAAAGTTTTTCTGGTTATTTATGTATCTACTCATCTGCTTTGCTATTGTTTAAACGTTCATCTCGCTTGTATATGCTGGCATGAATACATCTTGTTCATTTCTTCACCACATCTACTACATAACTCTGGCAACTAAAATTATCTTTTATCGTACCGACATTAATAGTCGGACTTCCTTTTACATACAAACTGATGAGTGTAGGAAAGGAATAGAGGAAGGGTTATCTAAACAAAAAAGCAATCAAGAAGCATCTGGAAGCAACACTAGTACAAGTTTTACTCGTAATACTTCATCCAATCATTATCTAAGATCTTCTAATATGTGATTTTATTTTCTCCTGCAGTTCTGGAGTCATTATCTCTTCCAACTTATAATGATGATCTTGTACCGCATGTTGTTCTGCATTTTTCATAATTTCTTGTTCTGTCTCACCTTTGCATACGTAGTCACAATCCATTCCTACATCTCTACATGATACTGTTAACATGTTCTTTCACTGGGTGTGAAAATCATACTTATAAGTTTAGCAGCCTATTTCTGGCTGCTGTTGGCTTTGCAGGAAATACTGCTGCTCGGCATCAGAGCATCAGCAGATTGTCAGCCATATTTCAATACCCTTGTACTCTGGTGATAATAATTCAGCCCTGAATTTCTTAAAGGAAGTGCTTTAAAAATCTCCATACGGGGCGGAATCCTTGTTGTATATGGTGGTTTTCCACAACAGCACATTCAAATTTCAAATAGGAGGATTAAATATTTAATGAAGTATGAATCCAAAATGAGAAACCAGATCTATTTAAAAAATGGATAATGATTTGAAGATACACTCATTCAATTGGATTATTTGAGAAGAAATCGATTCACAGAAAAGGTCACATGTTGTTAATTGTCTGATACGTACTTTTGTAAATACATAGGAAAATTAAATCCTAAGTTCCAATAAAAGATTTATTGATGGAATGCTGTATATATTGGTAATATACACTATGTCAATTCCTACCGATATCAAATTCAATGAAAGCCCCAATCATTTTATGGTACTTGATGCAGTATCAAGAGGTATCAATAGCCTGGATAAGATAACCAAAGTTACTAAATTGCAAAAGGACGAAGTTGAATTAGTTATAAATGATTTGCTGATGCAGAGATTGATAGTTAAAATTGAAAAGAAGGGATTCATCTTTGGAAAGAAAAGGATAGAAACAGGTATTACTCAGATAGGCATCAAACTTCTCAATGCAAAGAAACAAGAATTAGAACAACAGAAACAACAAATGCAGCAGTCTTACAACAATGGCGATGGCACTCGGCTGCAAAGCTATATGGAATCCAATAGAATGTGGATACCAATGATGTTATTCTCTGGTATTATGGATATGATGTTTTTTACATCTATGATGTCTTTTATGGGAATAGGCATGAATCCAATGGAAAGTGCGTTAATAGGAGGCGACGCTGGTTATCAAGATATTGGCACTAATGCTGATGGGACCTACCCTGTAACCGACCAGAGTGGAGCATCTGGAGAAGGAGATAGCAACATTAGTGGATCAGATTACGATAATGTTGGTTATGACGGATTCGATGATGGTGGTGGTTTTGATAGTTTCTAAAAATCCGATGGATAATATTGCCTGTGATAACATTCTGAACATACTCAGGCGTTAAGTAAAATAACGATGAACCCCCGAGGAGTGAAAATAAACGAAAACATATGTGGAGCATACAAAATCTTAGGACGATCAACAAAATATATCTTGTGAGATGATTCGATCTGCACTTGCAACCCTCCCTGTAGGAACATTGAGAACTTGTAATGCATATCAGCAATGAAACTGTCATCTATATTAATTATTGCAGCGCCGTCAGACTTAATCGATTATTAATCCATCCTTACTTCTTCTGCCAACCTTTTGACTTTATATTCTGACCACTTTTCTAGGTCTAGGTCTATTGCAGATTTTATTTTTTCTTCATCAAGAATTTTTCTTTCTTTATATATGTCGTATGTCATTGTTGAGGATGATGATGATAGAAAACTGGTTTCAGCTAAGGAATTATTTAGAATCCATCTAATTGTCTTCAAGTGGTCATAGTAATCATTAAAACGAATCATATTTTGATATAGTCACGCTATTACATAGGCGATCAAATTTAAATGTCTTCAACCTCTTTGTCCTGAGTGCTCCTGATTCTTGGGTTTGACCGCCTTGTGGGCATCCGTTGCCGTCGAACACCGATGTAAATTTTCTTGCTGACTTCAATTTGGTTCATGATATGGATGTTTAGATTTGTGCAATGCATAATAATTTGATTCTAATTTGCAATACATAACTATAGCTTCTTCAAGAATAACAATGGCTTGAGAGATAATTGTAAGTATGGTTGTTTTGTTCTATCTATGTCTACGGCGGTCAGCCTCCTTCTCTTTTTCCTCTTGTACATGATGTAATCTATCCTCTTCGCGTAAGAATTCCATTCCACAATTGCGGCATCTTATGATAGACTGGTGATGTACTTTCCGTGCATGTTGTATGAGATCTTGATGTTTATCGAATCTCTCATGACATAACTTGCATTGGTTTTTTGAGCGATGTAAGAATCCCATCATATATGTATACAGATATAATATTGTATATGTTGGATATAAGCTAAGTGTTATAATTTTTAGAATAATTACAAATAAAATATGTTTTTTAATAAGATTCAGTACTCGTGGTGATTCATATCTTCGTTAACCAGTAGAAAAAGGTTGTCTGTTTTCTCCTCTCTTCTATTATAGCATCTAAAGTTGCTGTTTACCTCAAGTCTTTGCTATGTATCTCTTCAATATCAAATCACGAAGTGAATTGAAATTCTATTGTCTTGGCTAACTTATACGGTATGCTAATGTTTCAGGGCCCTTGAGATTCGGATTACTGCCAAGCTGCACTTGTTGCTTTTTTTATGACTATGATGGAGTCTACTCTGGGGGTGGTCCTGTCTCGCCTCCTTCAAGCATTCTGTCGTACAAGTTTTGCGTGTAGTATGTCTCGTAAAAAGACATGTGGTTTTGCTCTAAATTCATCAGATATTCATGTACTCTCTGGGCTGCTTCCCTTCCGGAACTCATTGCCTTCACAACAAGAGTCTCTCCTGTTGTCACATCTCCTGCAGCGAAGACTCCTCTCATTGATGTTTTGTACTGATCATTAATTTCTATTGAATTTTTCTTGCCTGTCTTTATGCCTGCCTTCTTCTGAAGATATGAATTTGGTTCTCTTCCAATAGCTAGCAAAACACTTGAGCATTCCATGTTAAACTGTTTGTTTGGAATAGGTTCCGGACTCTTTCTTCCCGTGTGATCGGGTACCCCAAGCTGCATTGAGTTCATAACAGCTCTTACAACCTGCCCATCGGTGCCTTCATAAGATTGGGGCTCTGCTAGAAATCTGAACTTTATCCCTTCTTCCTTTGCTTCCTCCAACATTATAGGGTCGGCTGGCAGGTCATTTTCAGTTCTCCTATATACTATGGTGACGTTTCCTTTGGTCAACCTCAATGCAGTTCTGGCACAGTCAAGTGCTGTGTCTCCTCCACCAATCACAATGACTTCTTTTCCTAGATAGTGTTTGTTTGGATTATTCTTCATATAGTTCTCCACGCCGTTAACGAATACGGTTTCCAGGAATTGATATCCATCGTAGATCCCCTTGAGATCAATTCCTGGAGTATCGAGTTTAACAGCATCTTTTGAGCCTGTGGCAATAAGGACCGCATCATTTCTATACGTCAGTTGAGATAGTGTAATGTCTTTGCCAACCTTGAGACCAGTGCTTATCTCAATACCCATTCCTTTAATTCTCTCAACTTCATAATGCAATACATCCTTTGGAAGATGGTAATCTGGAATGCCGTACCAAGCAGTTCCACCCGGTGTAGATAATTCCTCGTATATAGTCACATGATGGCCATATCGTCTGAGAAGCTCCGCTGCTGCTAGACCCCCAGGCCCAGCACCAATCACGGCTACTTTTTTCCCCGTATCAGGTGAAATTAAAGGATTTGATTGCTCCTGTTGTTGTTGTTGTTGTTGTTGTTGCTGCCTACGTTCCCAGTCTGCAACATATCTTTGAATGAGTCCGATTCCAATAGGCTGACCACTCCAACGCAGGACACAAGCATCTTCACACAGGCCCTGCAGCTGAGGGCAACATCTGGCAGTTACACCAAGAAGTGGATTTGTTTCCCTTATGCGTTCATGCGCTTTCTTGAAATCGCCCCTTGCAACAGCCTCATTCATGCCCCTAACATCCAGAAGAACAGGACAAGCATCTATGCATACAGGAGTTCCACATAGAAGGCAGCGATCGGCCTCTCTCATGACTTCATCTTCAGTATATGGCTGCTGCACTTCAGAGAAATTGTTCTTTCTTTCTTCGGGATTTTTCTTGCGGAAAGGAAACTGACCAACACGGTTTGGTTCCACCTCCATTAGATTCAATGATCGGCTATTGCATACTTATTATATTCGTTTATCATGATCTGTCACATAACAAAAAACAATATAACTTGTAAAGGCAATGTGAAACACATAGCATCTATCCAAATACAAAAAGACCAGACAAATCATGCTGTGGAATATAAGAGATAAGAACTAGCAGCAAGCAATAGTCCAATGTCTTCTAACTCTCTGTCAACCTTGACATGATGACCGTGTATTCCAAGGCCTGATGCCTCACCTACTTGTACTCCTCTATATCTCCTGAGTCTGTGTCTTATATGATGATCTAGTTCTGCCAGATCAGAGTATGGAAAGTTATCTAACCTACTAATATACCTTGGACCGCTAAGATAGTCATTCCAGTGTTTTCCTTCAGGATGATTTGTAAGCATATAGAATTTTCCCCCATGTTTAAAGAGATGTTCTCTAATAGTTAACACTTCTCTATCGGCCTCCTCTTTTTCTTTGTTTTGCTCCAATACAGAAATTGAGAAAGGACGAAACTCACCATGTAGATTCTTGGTAAGAGTCCATTCAGCACCATCCTTAGCGATAAGTTTGAAGTTCCTCTGATCTTCTCCTTTCTTAATCTCAGCTACCTCTTCTCCCTCTGAAATTATCTTGGCCTGGCCCGGTTTTGGGCCATTAATTATATATTCCAAATCCAAACGTCTATTGATGAGATCCTTTATAAAACTAGTAAATACTAAGCAATGCAACATCTTTAAATTGCTTTTTAATATCAATATTGTTATTGAAATGAGAGTTTTATGATTCCATCAAGATCTATTCTAAGCTCTAACAAGCTAAAAATCCTAGCAGGAATAGTGACGTTTATTGTTATAATTTTAATCATGTCTGAATCTGTGGTTATTGTAGAAGCAGGACATAGAGGGGTGGTTCTCTACGTTGGTGCAGTTGAGAATAGAGTATTAGGGGAAGGAATACACTTTATTGTTCCGTTTGCTGAACAGGTAATACAGCTAGAAGTACGTACATTAAAGTTTCAAGCTGATGCTTCAGCTGCTTCAAACGACCTCCAAGAA
>Ga0173483_10000508_pt1 | contig 11134 bp, 6 predicted proteins | sample NitcycUS178409R2_FD_122621 | JGI IMG/M metagenome (GOLD analysis project Ga0173483, IMG submission 122621) | Soil microbial communities from Arlington Agricultural Research Station in Wisconsin, USA - Nitrogen cycling UWRJ-S178-409R-2 (version... | ecosystem: Environmental > Terrestrial > Soil >...
ATGTCGTACTCGTCCTTGTTGCGGATCAGGCTTGCCATCGCATTTGGCGAGGAGCAATCCATCCTGATCTTGCCGTCGGTATCGAGAGTCATGAATGACCAGCGCGGGTCCACCTTGGGGTTGACGACAGTGAGGTCGATGCCCAGATTCTCTGCGATGTAGCCCCAGTACTGCACACTCGCGCCCCCCATTGGGTCAGCCCCGATGTGCACCTTGGCATCCCGGATAGCTCTGAGATTCAGGGCATTGACGAGGTCCTCGCAATAGGCGCCCAGGTAGTCGAAGCGTTGCACCTCAGAGACCACATCCGCGTACGGCCTTCTGCGGATTTCGGAGCCATCAGCGAGCAGGGCGTTGGCACGTGCTGCGATGGCACTCGTCGCGTCGGTGTCCGCTGGGCCGCCATGTGGCGGGTTGTATTTGAAGCCCCCATCGCGAGGAGGATTATGCGACGGCGTAACGACGACGCCGTCTGCGGTGTTGTTCGCGTCAGCGGTCCTGTTGTGCACGACTATCGCGCGTGAGACCGCCGGGGTAGGGGTGTAGTCCTGGTCGTCCTCGGCGCACACGGTGACGCCGTTGGCCAACAGCACCTCGATGGCTGTCGTCCAGGCTGGCGTGGAGAGTGCGTGAGTGTCTTTGCCTATGTAGAGCGGCCCCGTGATGCCTTGGGATGCGCGGTACTCAACGATCGCCTGGGTCGTTGCGGCGATGTGTGCATCGTTGAACGCCGTATCCAGACTCGATCCGCGATGTCCGGAGGTCCCGAACACGACCTGCTGGTCAGGATTGCTGGGGTCCGGCACCAGGTCGTAATAGGCGCTGATGACTGCGTCGACGTCGATGAGGTCTTCAGGGAGTGCCGGCTGGCCGGCGCGAGGGTGAGCCATGGCCCACATTCTGCCGTCGTTTGGGCGGACCGGTGAGATCTGCGTCCGTACGTTCTCAGAATCCGTCACCATCGCATTGATTGCTCCGGAGCGATCCGGGGTCTTAGCGCTCGGTCGGCAGCGTAAAGATCGCTGGCCTTTGAAAGGATGGGTGCATGAGTTCCTCCAGCTTCCATCGCCCAGGCGCTGTTGATCTTTCCCAGGTAGCTCAACGGGCTAAGCAGTCGGCCGCCGCCGAGGCAAATGGACCGCGCACCGCGGGAGGGTCGTACGTTGTCGAGGTCAGCGAGCAGACCTTCGAGGCAGAGACGATTCGCAAGTCGCTCAAGCACCCGGTAGTCGTCGAGCTCTATTCGCCGCGTGTTGCCACGGGCGAGCAGCTCTCCGACGCCTTGATCGAGATTGCGAATGCATCTGAGGGCAAGTTCTTGCTGGCCCGCCTGAACGTGGACGCCGCGCCCGGGATTGTTCAAGCGCTTGGGCTGCAAGCGGTTCCTACGGTGATCGCGCTGATCAACGGGCAGCTGGCTCCGTTGTTCCAGGGAGTGCTGGCCAAAGATCAGGTGCAGGCCGCGATTGATCAATTGCTGAAAGCGGCGGTGGCTAACGGGATAGTGGGACGCGCGCAGCCGGTCGGCTCTGATTCATCCGCAGATGCAGAGCCCGAGCCAGCTGCAGATCCGCGTTATGAAGCCGCCGACGACGCCTTGCAGCGCGGGGATTTCGCGGCGGCGAGAGAGGAATTTGAAAAACTGCTACAGGCTAACCCCAACGATGCCGGTGCCCAGGCTGGCAAGGCGCAGGCGGGCCTCTTCGCGCGTGCGGCGGCGCTTGATCCTGAGTCAACCGTTGCCGCAGCGAATGGCAGTGATGACGTGAACACCCAGCTGGCCGCTGCTGACGTCGAGATGATCACAGGACAGGCGGATGCGGCATTTGCGCGGTTGATCGAGCTGATCAAGCGGTTGTCTGGTGATCAACGGAACCAGGTTCGGGTACGGCTGTTAGAACTATTCGACACGCTTGGCAACGCTGATGAACGGGTCCTCAAGGCCCGCCGCGACCTTATGACGGCACTCTTCTAAGAAAATCGCCCTCGTCGATTTCTCGGCGTAGCCGCGGAGCGGCCGCATATGCTGGCCCTTCTCCGCACTGCGGGCGTCGGTCGCCCGAGCAGTGCCCAAGCAATGGCTCGAGGCCCGGGGGGAGGATCATGAAGCGGCTCTTGGTCGCTGTGTTCACGACATTGCTACTAGCGCTCGCCGGGTGTTCAGGTGACTCAGCCGCGTCTGCTCCAACATCGCCACCGAGCAGCGCCCCAGCGGTTGCGGCGGCTCCTGCCACGGCCAGCCCGAGTGCATCCTCAAGCCCTGCGGTACCGGTGAGCCAGTGTCTCGGCGAGAGCTATCGACTCATCCGGTTCGTCGGTGTGGGGGAGAGAGGAACCTACGGCACCGGCGAGGGCGGAGACGTCACCGTCACCTTCAGCAATGGCTCGTATCTGATCAGCGGTGCAGGTAAGGAGCCCATCAAGTTAACACTGGCTGGACGGAGTGCTCGTCTGCTGGTGAACGGCACTATCAGGGGTGATTACCAACTGCAAGGCGACAGAGCGAGCTTTACGGTCGGGCAGAGTACCGGCAATGCCACAATCAGTGTCGGCAAGGTCAAGGACTCTGTGCCGATGTCGGAGGTAGGCAATGTGCTCGCTGCGAATGGTGATGCCGGCTTGAGCTGTGCGAATAACGCACTGATCGTGACTCTCGATGACCTACGCCTAGAGTTTGGCAAGATCTGATCGACGCCACCGTGATTGTCCAGATCAGGGCGTCCGGCCATCCTCGGTATAGGCCATCTCATCTGCACCGAGCCTGACAGCGAGGCTGAGTCGACGAAACGCCAGGGGAGTCAACAACTCGCTTGCCATTGGCAAGTCCACCAACGCGACGGTCTTGATCTCGGTTGGCTGCAGCGACCATGAAGCAAGATCATCTTCTGTCACCATGCCGCCGTCGAAGATCATCTCGATGGCATCGTCCCAACCGAGATACGGCGGCATCCAGTCGACAACCAACAGCCGCCCAATCTGAAGATCGATGCCGAGTTCCTCACGTACCTCGCGTGCCGCCGCGAGGCGCGGTGGCTCGAGGGGCTCGACAATGCCACCAGGAAGCTCCCAGTCTTCTTTGAACTGCGTCTCACACAGCAGCACCCGATCTTGTGCGTCTCGCATCAGGACATGAGCGATCAAGCGCTTCTTCGGTAACGCGGAATTCATGACGCTCGAAAAGCCATGACTCCCGCCCACCTGATCGGATGCGAGTCTGGCAAACAGACAGATGTCGGCGTAGGAGCCATCTGGCAGCTCCAAGACCTGGCGTCGTACACCTTCGAGTCGGAAGCCTGCCCGCAGCACAGCTCGCCTAGCACTCAGATCATTGGCCGGCAGTGAGAGCTCGACCCGGCGTAGACCGCGACCAGCAAGTAGGTCTTCCCCGGCGGCACGGAGCGCCCCTTCGAGCAACTCGGCGCTGACCGATCCAGTCCAACCGAGGGTGGCGATACCGGCGGTCAAGAGGTTGACGTTGAGAGCGAGGTCAGTCACGGTTTGGGGGTTGAGCGTGTCGAAGCGCGCCCTTCGACACGCGCCGGTCTGAGCCTGTCGAAGGGTTCAGGACACATGCGGTGCCGACCGGATTCGGCGCGACTGTGATCATAAATGACCAACGTAGTAGACAATCCCCACGATGAGATCATGACTGACCCTGATACCCGCGGATGGCGTAACAGCCTCCGTCGGCACAACGCGCTGGTGTTCTATTTGCTGACCTTGGCGCTGACGGTGATAGTCGCGGCAGCGGGTCAGCGGCGGCCTTTCAGCAGTCAGCCACTTCTGGGTAAGTCCGGCGAGCTCGGCGAAGACGGCGATTCTGGCGAGTCAGCGCTGCTTGGCGAGTCCGGCGAATCAGGGCTGTCTGGTGATTCCGGACTCTCTGGCTACGCAGTGGTATCGGACTCCGCCTCTGTCGGCTTGGCGCGTCGCGGCTGTGTCGGTCCAGTCACTGCCGTGTCGGTCGTAGCCGTGTGTGGCGAAGCAACCCTCGCTGCGGCCCGAACAGCGCGGGTGGCTTTCTCAGACTCGATCGGCTGCTCCTCATCCAGCTCCGGCTCAAGCCGCAGCCACACAGCACCCAGCGGCGGGATGGTGACTGAGGCGGATGCCTTATAGCCGTGCGAGGGCACTGGATGTGCAATGACCTGTCCGAGGTTGCCGATCAAGCCGGTGCCGTCGTATACCTCGGCGTCGGTGTTCAAGATCTCTTTCCAGACCCCCTCGGTGGGCAACCCGATCTGGTGGTCTGGGCGCGGCTCGGAGGAGAAGTTCGTGATACAGGCGATCATTTGGCCGTCACCGTCAAAGCGCAGCCATGAAAAGACATTCCCGCCACGATCGTCGGCATCGATCCAGGAGAAGCCGGATGGATCAGTGTCCCGCTTCCACAGTGCCGGGTGTTCTTTGTAGATCGTGTTCATGTCCTTGATCAGGCGCTGGATGCCGCGATGCCCCCATTCGGCGCTCTGCCACCAGTCGATGCTGCGACTTTCGGAGAACTCTCGACGCTGACCGAACTCGGTCCCCATGAACAACAGCTTCTTGCCAGGGTGGGCCCACATAAAGGCGTAAAAGGCCCGCAAAGTTCCGAACTTCCGCCACTCATCTTGCGGTGCCCGTTCAAACATCGAGCCCTTACCGTGGACCACCTCGTCGTGGCTGATCGGCAGGATGAAGTTCTCCGAGTACGCATATGCGAGGGCAAACGTCATTTCATGGTGGTGGAACTGCCGGTAGACCGGCTCGCGGCCCAGATAGCGCAGCGAGTCGTTCATCCAGCCCATGTTCCACTTGAACCCGAAGCCCAGGCCGCCATGATCGGTGCCCTGTGTGACGCCCGGCCAGGAGGTGGACTCCTCGGCGACCATGATCGACCCGGGCTCGCGTCGATAAGCGTGGGAATTGGTCTGCTGCAGCAGTTCGACTGCTTCGAGGTTCTCGTTGCCGCCGTACTTGTTCGGCACCCACTGGCCAGCTTCCCGGGAGTAGTCCAGATAGAGCATCGAGGCGACGCCGTCTACCCGGAGCCCGTCGATATGGAACTCCTCCAGCCAGTAGTAGGCGTTGGAGATCAGGAAGCTTTTCACCTCATTGCGGCCGAAGTTGAAGATGTAGGAACCCCAGTCCGGGTGCCAGCCCAGCCGCGGATCCTCGTGCTCGTACAGTGCAGTTCCGTCGAAGCGCTGCAACGCCCACGGGTCGGTTGCAAAGTGCCCGGGCACCCAGTCCACCATCACCCCGATCCCGGCTTGATGAAGCTTGTCGACCAGGTAACGGAACTCGTCAGGGGAGCCGAACTTCGACATTGGTGCGAAGTAACCGGTGACGTGATAGCCCCAGGAGCCTTCGAATGGATGCTGGGCAACCGGCATGAACTCCACATGGGTGTAGCCCTGCCAGCCGACGTACTCGACCAATTCGTTGGCCAGCTCGAGGTATGTGAGGCCCTGGCGCCAGGAGCCAATGTGCACTTCATAGACGCTCATGGGTTCGGCATGCATCTTCTTTTGGCCGCGGTACCACATCCACTGGTCGTCGCCCCAGACGTACTGGCTCTCGTAGACGATCGAGGCGGTGTGCGGAGCGGCCTCCGCGAAGCGCGCCATGGGATCGGCCTTGAGCCGCCAGACCCCGTCGGCTCCGAGCACCTCGAACTTGTAGAGGCTGCCCGTGCTGACCCCTTCGACGAACAGCGCCCAGACACCAGCCCCTGGGATCAGCTGCATGTAGTGGCCTTCACCGTTCCAGTAGTTGAAGTCGCCGACGAGTCGCACGGCCTGTGCGTTCGGGGCCCAGACCGAGAATCGAGTGCCAAAGATTTGACCACGCTCGGAGTCCTGGACGGTCATTTCGAGGGCACCCAAGCGGTGCCAGCACTCGGTGTCATGCCCCTCATGGAAACCGGTGAGGTCCCAGCCGGTTAGACCGCCGCTCGGATCGTACGACATGAGTGCTACTCCTGTTCTCTGGTCGGGCTCGTAAGCTCGGCGCCTTCTTTGGTCGGCCTCGCAAGCTCGGCGCCTTCTTTGGTCGGCCTCGCAAGCTCGGTCGGGTCCTGATTTTCCGTCGCCAGCTCAGCTACTGCGCGGAGCGGGATGCCGATCCAATCCGGGCGGTTCCGCATCTCGTAGACGACCTCATAGATCGCCTTATCCGCCTCGTACGCGTGCAGCACGCTCTGCTCGGTTTCATCCAACTCCCCGTCGACGTAGCCGCGCAGAAAGGCTGCCCGGCACTGTGCCGCCCAGGCCGGGCTGTGCGGACCCGGTACGCTGGCCGCCGCATAGTCGAAGGAACGCAGCATGCCGGCGACATCCCGCCAGACTGAGTCTGGCACACGGCGCTCAGCGATCGTTTTGGCCGGCTCACCCTCGAAGTCGATGATCTTCCAGCCGGAGGGCGTATGCAGCGTTTGCCCGAGGTGAAAGTCCCCGTGCACACGCTGAGTATCGAGCGTTTCAGCGCCAAGCTCATCGAAGCAGCGGAGCAGCCCAGGAACATGCGGTGCCAGCGCCGGGGCGATCCGGGCCGCCTCGTGCAGCCGGTCCATCATGATCAGCGCCGTCCGAGCGCCGAGCACCTTCGCTGTCGGGAAGGAAGAGCGGAGAGCATCGTGAATCTCGGCAAGAGCCCTGCCCAGTGCCTCGACCTCGGCTGCGAAACTGGAGTCGGTCTTGATCTTGGTCGGCACATTCTCGGCTCGCAGCGACTCCAACGCCAGGTCCCAGCCGTCGACAGCGCCCGCCAACTGCTCGATCACCATTGCGAGATCAGCGTCGAGCTGCCGCCCCGCGGAAACCCAGCTGCCCTCGATCCAACCAAACAGACCTGCGACATCGGAGATGCCAGCGGCATTGAGCGCCGCGTGGACTTCAATATCGAGGTTGTGGCCCAGTTCGAGGCGACGGAACAGCTTCAGGATCGCTGTCTCACCAAGCATTACCGAGGTGTTGCTCTGTTGCCCAGTGAACGGCCGCGGCTCGAGGTCGGCGCGGAGGCCCGGTGCGGCGGTGGCGCGAAATCGAGCTTCGCTGTCCGGACTGCGGAGCCTGCGGCCGCCGAGTAACGCATTAAGAATCACTCGGCATGCCTCGGGATCCTGCGTGGCGTCGTAGGCAATGACTGGTCCAAGATCAGGATCGGTGAAGCGCCCGATCTCGGCATGATGCAGCTGAGCACGCGGGGCGGGCCGGTAGGAGATCGCGAGATGGTAGTACTCGGTAGGAGACGGATCACTTTCCCAGATCATCTCGGGCGGTTCGCTGATCACGGATTCCTGTGCCGACTCGACATCTTTCTCCGGCTCAGTGGGCGTACCAGAAGGTGGCTCAGGGTCCTCCTCAGGCGGGTAGGCAACCTCGGCGATCTCGAACCGTACGCCTGGGGGAGCGGCAGGCCTGAAGAAGTCCGAAACTTCGCGGAGCCACGGCAACGGCGTAAGCGATCGGAATTGAACTCGGCGACCCTTTCCGGCGAACCACCGCGCATGAGAGATGTACCTCAGGACCTGGTCGGCGACCTGAGGATCGGCTGTCCCCCTCACGGCGTCCTAACCCTGCGCAGTAGCCGGGCCTGAGGCGGTGCTTCGGGAGCCGTACCGGATCAGCGTGAGAATGTGAGCTGGATCATCATGAGTGAGCCGAACAAAGGCATGCTGGCCCCAGCGCCAGGTTTGTCCGGTGAGCTCGTCGTGGACGAGATAGACGTCACGCGCGGTGAGGCCCAGCGCGTCCATGTCGAGGTAGACCTCGGTCTCCACAATGTTGTGCGGATCAAGGCTGCACACCACGATGACCACGTCATCGCCGCTCCGCTTGGAATAGACCAGTGCGCTGGGGTGCGGTGCGTGATGGAAGTGCAGATTGCGTAGCTGTTGCAGGGCGGGATGCTCTGCGCGAATGTGGTTCAACGTGCCGAGCAGCATGTTGAGGTTCTCACCGCTCTCTTGGGCGGCCTTCCAGTCCCGCGGCCGGTACTGGAACTTTTCGGAGTCCAAGTACTCCTCACGGCCCTGAGCGAGGGGTGCGTTCTCGAACAACTCGAAGCCGGAATAGATGCCCCACAGCGGCGATAGCGTGGAGCCCAGCACTGCGCGGATGGTGAATGCCGGCTTACCACCCCATTGCAAGAAGTGCGGCAGGATGTCGGGCGTGTTCGGCCAGAAATTGGGCCGGAAGAAGCTGTCAGTTTCGGTTGTCAGCTCCTTCATATACTCCTCCATCTCCCACTTCTCATTGCGCCACGTGAAGTAGGTGTAGGACTGCTGGAATCCGGCCTTGCCGAGCGCGTGCATCATCGCCGGCTTGGTGAACGCCTCCGCTAGGAACAGCACATCGGGATCGGTTCTGCGAACCTCGGTGATCAGCCATGCCCAGAAGTTCACAGGCTTGGTGTGCGGATTGTCGACACGGAAAATTCGTACGCCGTGGCTCATCCAGAGCTTCACGATCCGCAGGCTCTCCTGATAGATGCCGTCGCGATCGTTGTCGAAGTTGATGGGATAGATGTCTTGGTACTTCTTCGGAGGATTCTCCGCGTACGCAATGGTGCCGTCGGCGCGCTTGGAAAACCACTCCGGATGCTCGGTTACCCAGGGGTGATCAGGCGAGGCCTGGAGCGCGAAGTCCATCGCCACCTCGAGGCCCAAGGAGTTGGCTTTTTCGACGAACCGGTCGAAGGCAGCGAAGTCGCCAAGATCGGGATGAATGGCGTCATGGCCGCCCTCCTCAGCACCGATGGCCCACGGCGACCCGGGGTCGCTCGGTCCAGGCGCAAGCGTGTTGTTCGGCCCTTTGCGGAAGGTTCGGCCGATGGGGTGGATCGGTGGCAGGTAGACCACGTCGAAGCCCATCGCAGCGGCCGCCTCCAGCCGTTCATGCGAGGTGTCGAATGTGCCAGATATCCACTTCTGGTTCTCCTCGTCCCACTTCGCACCTTGAGAACGCGGAAAGAACTCATACCAGGATGAGAACAAAGCTTTACGGCGATCGACGAAGATCGGATAGTCCGGCGTGGGCGAGACCAGCTCACGGGGACCGTAGCGCTTCATCGCCTCTCGTACGTCTTCTGCTAGTACGACTTCGAGGCGGTCCTCCACTTGCTGTCCTGAGTCGAGGTTCTTGGCCGCCCCCTGCAGCAGCGCCGCGACCGGGTAGTCGTCGGCGGCCTCGGCCTCAGCGGCAGCTCTGTCAAACAAGGCAATGCCTTCAATGCAGACCAGGGAAACGTCGATGCCGGCCGGGATCTTGATCTCCGCGTTGTGCACCCAGGTCTCCCACGGATCACTCCATCCCTCCACGCGGAACTTCCACAGGCCTTCTGTCTCAAGCACCACCGAGGCCGTCCACCAGTCGAATCCCAGCGGCGTGGTGAAGTGCATCGGCTCCAGCCGCTCGCTGCCATTGGGGTCAGTAAGTACTACTGACGCGTTTACGGCGTCATGGCCCTCGCGGAACACCGTCGCGCGGATCGGAATCGATTCCCCGACCACGGCCTTAGCCGGGTAGGCACCACCCTCGATCACCGGTGACACGTTGTGTACCGGAATGCGATCGAATGTCGCTCCCAGCGTCGGCTTGGCGATGGTAACGGCCGGTGTGCCGCCGGGTGAGGTATCGGGCGGTGTGGCGGAGCCCTGATGCGAAGATTCTGCGGAAGCTGCCTGTGCCGCGTCGTCGCGCTCAGGCATCGGAAGTCCTGAATTTGTTGCCGTCACGATCCTCAACTTATCGGCCATACTCCGCGAGCGGCAGGGGGTTGGATGCATAGACGTTGGCTGCATTGGTTGCATTCAGTTGGGTACCTAGGCACCCGGGACTTCATCCAACTCGATGAAGACAGAAACCCCATATCGTCCAAAGTTCGTCGGTAGGTTATGCGAGTGCGTGCTATTCGCCGTTTCATCGTTCGTCCGGTGCTGCCAGAACCGCTCAAGCCACTGGGCGACCTGGCCCGCAACCTCCGCTGGTGCTGGCACACTGAGACGCAGGATTTGTTCCGATCCGTGGATCCCCAGCTATGGGAAAGCACCGGTGGCGATCCGGTCCAGCTGCTGGCTGATGTGTCTGTCGAGCGCCTTTATGCGCTGTCTATCGACAAGCGTTTTCTGAAGAATCTCCGCCTGATCCAGGCTGATCTGGCCGACTATCTCACAGGCGACCTGTGGTATCAGGGCTATGCCGCGGAGAACCCGAGCGCGCCGGTGGCTATCGGCTACTTCTCGCCCGAATTCGGCATAACTGAGGTGCTTCCGCAGTACTCAGGCGGACTAGGCATTCTCGCCGGTGATCACCTGAAGACCGCAAGTGATCTTGGTGTGCCGATCATCGGAGTTGGACTGCTCTACCGCCAGGGTTACTTTCGGCAATCACTGAACGCCGCGGGCTGGCAGCAGGAGCGTTATCCACTTCTGGACCCGAACTCATTGCCGTTGACCTTGCTGCACGATGAGGAGGGTCCGGTCCGAGTCGAGGTGCCACTCGACGGTCGTACTCTCTACGCCCAGGTCTGGCTGGCGCAGGTGGGCCGGGTGCCTTTGTTGATGCTGGATTCCGATGTCGAGCAGAACGACGGCTATGAGCGAGAAGTCACCGATCGGCTGTACGGCGGTGGTAGCGACCATCGGCTCGAGCAGGAGGTGCTCCTCGGTATGGGCGGCGTACGCGCCATCCGCGCCTACTGCCGAATTTCAGGTACGGCAGCGCCCACGGTGTACCACACCAACGAAGGCCATGCCGGTTTCCTTGGTCTGGAGCGGATCCGGGAGTACCTGCAAACTGGCGTCGACTTCGACAGCGCACTCGAACTCACCCGGGCGGGGACGGTCTTTACGACCCATACTCCGGTTCCGGCCGGCATCGATCGGTTTCCACGCGAGCTCATCGTTCACCAGTTCTCAGGCTTCGACGACTTGCCGGTAGATCGCGTTCTGGCCTTGGGCGCCGAAGACTACGAAGGCGGTGATCCCAACAAGTTCAACATGGCCGTGATGGGCTTCCGTCTTGCCCAACGAGCCAACGGGGTCTCGTCGTTGCACGGTGTGGTGTCTCGAGAGATGTTCCGGGGATTGTGGCGATCGTTCGACACCAGCGAGGTGCCGATCACTCAAATCACCAACGGCGTGCACCATCTC
>Ga0173483_10000510_pt1 | contig 11106 bp, 10 predicted proteins | sample NitcycUS178409R2_FD_122621 | JGI IMG/M metagenome (GOLD analysis project Ga0173483, IMG submission 122621) | Soil microbial communities from Arlington Agricultural Research Station in Wisconsin, USA - Nitrogen cycling UWRJ-S178-409R-2 (version... | ecosystem: Environmental > Terrestrial > Soil...
ACATAATGGAACTCAATTTTGCTTTGATTGTTTCATCAAGAACTGGCGTGAGGCTAACTGTTATTTACCTCTTCTCATATATATAAAAGATGAGGGCTATTATTATAAATGACCTTAGCTTCAAATCCTAAACGTTCTCCTTCTAAGGAATATCGGTGTAGTATATGTGGCAGAGTATTTGATAGCATAGAAACATTGAATTCTCATAAGAGAATGGATCACAGCAAGGAAGGTTATCAGCCACCTGCAGGGGTAGGTTAAATGTCATCATTAGCAGCTTCTGAAGCTCGAAGAGGATAATCAAAATGAGAAAAATCTACTCCATCTTTCAATGATTCAAGAAGATCAGAAGACTTTTGAAGTCTTGCTATGTCTATGGCCATTATATGATGAATTTTTAGGATGCAGCTTCTTATTTATTTATGCTTTATGCTCTAATGAGAGTAGTTGCTTAATAATAATTCTGAAGAAACTCGGATTGTTCTGGAAAAAATTAGTGACATACACCATCGTATTTGAAGAAGGATTTGATGATAGGCTAAATCTTTGGAGGAAGAACCGATGTCTTGGTAAATACCTGCTAAAGAATTTGAAATTTCCTGATTGAAAAGATAGACCCTAATTTTGGCCATATATATCAATATCATTCTCTGGCATCATAACAGCTATTAAAGAAGTCAAACAGGCTAACCTAATAATTAAATAACAAACAACCTTATCTGGGTTGTAGTATTTCCCTTAGTACGACGCGATGTAATTCTGTTTTGCTCTTAATACTTCTAATGTCAGACCACTTTTCGACTGGAATGCCGAGATGAGCGAGGGCACATGATGGTATTGCTACTACATCCGATGAATTTGTAAGCATTTGTATTGTCTCTTCTATTGTTGGATTATGCCCTATTATTAACACGCTACTATATCTGTCGGAAACTGTCTCTAGTATATCAAAATAGTCTTTTGGTTTAGCTTCATAAAGAGAATGATCAAGAACAATATCTGCTTCATATTTACATCCTTTAGCTACAATCTCTGCTGTTGTCTTAGCTCTAAGTGCAGTTGAACTTATGATAAAACATGGAACCATATCTTTGTCTTTAATCATCTCACCCATACGTAACGCATCATCCTTTCCAAGACTGTCCAACGACCTGTCATGATCTGATGAGTTAGGATCTTTAGGTACAGCTTTAGCATGGCGCAAAATAAGAAGAGTTTTCATTGCTATAGGCCATTGTTATTATATACCAAGGTTTTAATGTTCCACCTCTTGCATTTGAGCCTCAGACAATATATCTATAACCGCTAGAAAGTTATTTATACATAATTGCAGACCACTTGACCGAATTAGATTACTCTGAATGCTTTTGTAGAATATCGGATAAGATGCCGAGCAATTGCTGACCAATCTCCTTCTCTTACTTCTGCCTATTTTGATCCAGATGTAATTACAGATATTCCTTAATGAGTTTCAACCATTACCTCTTTATGAGGAACAGGCCACCTTGCTAACCTTTTCCGTAGAATAAAAGATTGGTTTTTGCCCCTTTGTTTCTATAAATTGGTGTGTGTCTGGGTATGTCTATCTACTTCTAATCTAATCCTTCATATACGTCACATTCTTGGACATGTCGTTGTCTTCCTCAGCTTCATTTAACTTAACTACTATTGAGTTGCTTGCTCTGTTAAATATTCTCTGCCTTTTGTCATTGGTGAATATCCATCCTAACAAAACATCTAAGGGAAGCAAGAATGCTTTACCAAAGCTTTCTATTGCAGCTGTTTTTACGTCAATACTCCTTCCTGCTAAATCTGTTGTCTTTAAGCGCATTAGTCTCTTACCTATTGGTTGGCCAGTAGTATATTCAAAGTAAGTCCAGTATCCCATGAATACAAAACTAGAGATAATATAAGGAGACCATGGGCCAACTAGATTACTAGAGGGTGTGTTCATGTTAGTGATTCTATCAAACCATTGTGGAGATGCAATCCAAAATGGTATAGATATTGCAGCAAATATTATGCCAAGCGCTATTGAGATAATGATAAAATCTATCAGCCAAGCAATAAATCTATCAATCCAGTTAGCTAATACTATTTTTTCAGTTTTTGATGTTGCTGTAGATGCTTGGGGAAAGGTTGTTTGTGTTTTTGATAAGACTTTCCTCCTATCTAATGCCAGTACTATGACTGCTCCTATTAGAGCGATAATTCCAGCAATGGTTAGTGCAACGCCTGCTATTATTGCACCAAGAAAATTAATATTGACGACGTTGTTTGCTCCTATAAATGGAATGTTACCAACTAACACGCCAATACTTACGGGACTATTTCCTAAATTGTAAACCGTAATTGTATATTTTCCTGGTATGTCTGGTTTAAACGTAGTAAAAAATTGCTTTGTGAATTCATTGCTTGTCATTATTATGCCCTTTGGATTTCGTACAGTTTCTCTTAAGGTATTATTTGGTATTTGTCCTTCTCCTTCATTAACAGCAGTAGTGGTAATACTGGGGTAATTTTTTATTTCGTCACTAGGTTCTACATGTATTGTCAATGATAAAGGCCTAGAGGTATCCATTACCTGAATGGATGTACTTACTGAAGTAGATTTTCTAATTGAGACACCGCTTAGAATAATATTTTCGCGTATGAAGGTGCCTGCAAAATACCCAGCCCACAAGGCTGAAATGATTATACCTGAAATCAATAAAGCAACACCTAAAATCAAAATAATGTAGCCTCTTTCTAACATAGACTCAAAGATATCAATTACAATATATAAAATAGACTAAGGTTACCACATATGGAAATGTCTTTGAATATGCTTATTGCATGTATAGTTTCAAAACATTAATTGAGATTTTTCAATCATCTCATCTGATTTATCATACGAAAATAATCTTATATATATAATAAGGTATAGTGTTACAAGTGAAGAATAGGGCCAAGCAAATATTCGAGTAGGCTTCGGACTGCAATAATTGAAGGTTCAATTGCAATACAGACGCTATTACGATGAATTTGATGTTGTCATCTTGAATTCTAACTAAACTAGGCTCTGTCGAAACCTTCTATTCTTGATAAGACAAAAGCTATGTACTTTGGCCACATCATATATGTGGTGAAAGAATCAAGGTATGTCAAACTAGCACATAGTTTAGTATAGTAGGAAGAGCAATCACATTTTCACAGTCACGCAACATCTTGTTCTGCTTACTATCAGACAGTATGAGGGTAAGGGTTACCGTGTGTTTACAGAATGGTTGGTAGAAGATTATTATCTCAGGATGTTTCTCAGGCTATCTAGAATACCTCATTTCACAACATTACAGAAGTTTACAGTCCATTTTCAATATATAATATCAAAATAGTCATGGTAGCCCCTATAAGAGTAAGTATGTGTTCGTTATCACATACGGTGATTTAGAATATCGGATATTGAATATACATATTATTTTTGTTATCATTATTTCAGCAAATTATGAAACGACCAGTTGGGAGTTTTCTTATATTGAATGTATTAGTATTAAGAGCCGGCGAAAAGATAAATATATCATAGCTTTCAGAGTCATGCATATTACTAGCGGGTCCAATATTAAGACGAGCAGAACCAGAGCAAGTGTGTATCTGGATAGCATGCAGTAAACCTACACTGATTAAGGCTGAGATCTTTTTGCTGGCTGACTTGATGCAATCAAATGATATAGAACAACTTAAGAAAAGAAATATCGATAGCAATAGTGAAATTAAGCAGGCAATACCAATAGGACTAGGATCCACACACACAATACGACTTGGAGAAAGACTACACATTGGGATGGTAAGGGTTCGACCTAAAACACAAAAATTAGATAACGATCACCATTCTAACAGTACAGAAAAATTCACTTTCCCAACAGATACTCTCTTGGCCTATGATATTGAGATATCATATTACGATGATTATAATGATTCTGTTATTGTTGATAATAATAACATCAAAAAAACTCAAAGATTAAATGATCTCGGTCTGTTAAGTGGTGATAATAGCATTATATATAATAATAATCTGCATCACCTCGGTGGTAATATACCATTACCTACATTCTTCCTTCCAGGAAGAGCGAGTAAGTCACACTTGAATATTATACATGGCTCTTGTCGTAAACTGCATGGGAAAGGTGAAGATTCTCTTTCCATAGCTGACAAATTAATAGCCGAATCCGTGAGAGACTTGAATAAAAGGCCAAGTGTACTATTCCTTACTGGCGATCAAATATATGCTGATGATGTAGCAGCGCCACTCATTCAGCATTTGACTAATTTTGGCATCCATTTATCTGGTTGGGAAGAAAATATACATGGTATTGACCAAAAATTAACAAGTATAGGTGTAGGAGAACGTCAAAAGCTAGTACAAAAATACGCTAAATTCACTTCAGAGAACGCGGGCAACCATCTGCTTAGTTTTGGCGAGTTTGCAGCAATGTATTTAATATCTTGGAATATAGAAAATTGGCCCAAGTCATATCCCCACCTCAGCACAATTCCACACAAGATACAAAAGATATATAGCAAAGAAATTGAAGAGTTGGAAAAATCAAAAAGATCATTGCCTGCTGTACGTCGAGTTCTTGCAAACATTCCTACATACATGATATTTGATGATCATGAATTAACAGATGATTGGAATATTACAAAAGAACTACACGAAGCAATTTGTTCTAGTAGCTGTGGAAAACAAATCATGGCTAATGGTTTTGCAGCATATTGGGCCTTTCAAGCCTGGGGTAATGATCCTATTATATACGATGAGAAATTTATAGCTAAAATCACAGATTATTTGGCAAACCAAAGAAATGAAAGTATAGATGAAAGAAAAGAATTTGAAGATTTCTTATTGAACTTTCACCAATGGTCGTTTTGTGCCCCAACGAATCCGCCTACGATTTTCTTGGACTGCAGGACACAGCGTGGATATGATACTACATGTGGACCACCAAAATTGCTCAATGAAGAAGGCTTATTGGCATTGTATAATCTATTAAAAAATGCCAAATATGACACAAATAAAAAAAATCCTCTGATTCTTGTCTCTCCAACACCAGTATTTGGTTTTGAACTTGCAGAACAATTACAGGAATATTTAGCAAGAAGATCGTCTGTTTATAAGTGGGACTTAGAGACATGGGCTGCAAATGAAAACGGCTTCATACGTTTTCTAAGCTTTCTTATACAAGATATTGGAGTGCAGAATTGTATCTTTATATCTGGAGATGTCCATTACGGATTTACAGTAAGTGTATCTTTCAGTCTTTTTGATAAAAAATATGGAAAAGAGGATCTTCGTATGTCTATAATTCAACTTACAAGTAGCGCGCTAAAAACCACCAGCTTTTCAAAAGAGTTGATTGTAAATGAGATCCTTGGAAGACTGAGCCAACTACTTTCATCAGAAATGTCTATACGTATTGGCTGGAATATTGGCAATAGTACAGCAGCAGAAACAGTAAGGACAACAACAACAAAAAAATTATCATCATTTACATCTAAACAACTAAATGAACTGAAAGGAGGAATAATATACAGAGTTATAAATAGAATTTTAAAACAACATGACATTGATGCTATTGTAAAAGATACATCACCTGATTGGATAGAAAATAGAGCTGTCTTAAAACCATCCGGCTTTCATATACCCTCTTTAGTTGTAACAGATAACAACATAGGCCTTGCAAAAATTGCTTTTAATGATGATGGTAAAGTAAAGCACCTATCTCACGAATTATTAGTTCGCAAAGATAACAAGATAAAAATTCATAAAGTCAATGTCTTGCTTAACATGTAGCTATCATTCTAATCTTATGAATATAAAAATTCGTGTTCAAAAGTCAAAGTATCCTTGTAATCTGATGTAAGATATAGTGTTGTGCTGCTATGCTATAGAAAATATACATATGATGCTGAGTTGCCTGTGTTAAGCTTTCTAGTAATAATGACATACATAAAGCTAGAACCGATTCTACCAAACTTATTTTATTTTGAAACAACAAAACTCAAACCTAATAAAAGCTAGATGTAAGAGACTACCTTATGAAAGTTGGAATCATATCTGATACACATGATGACCTTGATCGTTTACGTAAGGCTATTGATATATTTAAACAAGAACAAGTCGCCTATATAATTCATGGAGGCGATTACATATTTCCCGGAATAATAGAAGAGTTTAGAGAATTACTACTGCAGGACGACTCTAAGCTGGATAAACCCAGGAACATTAAATTAATTGGTGTATTGGGGAACAATGACGGCGAGAAACTGAAACTTAGAGAGAAATTTCAAGAGATAGGAGGACAATTAGAAGAGCATTTTCTGAAGATATCAATTGATAATCGTGTATTTGGAATTTATCATGGAACAAATGAGAATATAAGAGATGCCATTATTCTAAGCGGACAATACGATGTCTTCGTTCATGGACATACTCACATAAGGTATAAAGAAAGACATGGAAGAACTTTAGTACTAAATCCAGGTACAGCTCACAAAAACTTTCCTGATAGCCTCGGAGATATACAGAAAATTCCCAGTATTATGATTTATGATACAGCTAATGATGACTGTAAAATGATCGATATTGAGAGAGATAGGGTCCTGAATTGAAGAAGAATAAGGAGGTCATTAATTTAGTCTAGCATCAAGAACTTTAAACGAGAATAACGATAAGAAGTACCAACATTAAGGTCTAGAAAACAGATTAAGGTTGATGATATCCAAATAAAAGGCACAATTAGCTGATGTTGAGAAACTGCATCAACAAAATTTTGATGCTATACGATGAAATTATGTGATTGCAAGATCCATGTAATTGGATCGTTATATAAAAAATTTAACTGATGCATTATCAACTGTTACTATTTATAATAACATTCACTATTACTTTGATCAAAACTAATCTTAAGTAGTAATATGGTCTCATAAATACAAAAAGAGATTGTCTATCACATATTGGGATCATCCATCCAAGGAAACTGTAGTTAAAATGTATTATGACTCAAGAAAAGTATACATTCGTTTTATATCTTCATCCTTACCATTGATCTTGTCGCAATTAGAAATACCGTGGCTGCAAGAAAACTTATGATGATGACTTCAATATTAGTGAATGCATTTACCTGAGAAAATATTCCAGCTCTGCTGATATCTACTATATATGTCAATGGATTAATATAAAAAGCTACATATAAGGGCCCTGGTAGTCCTTGCGCAGGATAAAAAGAGGAGCTAACGAAAGCAAAAAATAGGAAAAGACCGTTACTAATTACATTGTACCCTTCACTACTTTTGATCTTCGTTGCTAAAGTTATTGTAAAAGAACCAAAGAATATTGAGCCTACTACTAGTGCGTATACAGTATAAGGTATGCTCCACCAAGTAATATTCACATTTCCGAACATAGTTGGAAAACCAATTATAATAATAACTGCAGCGCTGGCAAGTCCAATTAGAATAATTGTTATAAGATTGCCAATAATATACTGAACCTTACTAAATGGCATGACTAGTAACTGTTGAAACATGCCATTTCTCTTATCATTCCAAATAATGCTACCAGCTACAGTACTACCATTCATCACATTAAACCCAATCATACCAGCAGTTAAAAATGAAGTATATGTAACTGATAAAGCGCCGATCTTAATATCTTGGTTTCCCATCATTGCAGTATAGGCATATCCTGCTACAAATATGTAAACTACAGGAAAAGCCACCTGCCAAATCAAGAACACCTTGTCAATAGCAGCAACAAGGTTTCTGTATACCAATAATAGTATTCTGTCTATTATCAACATTAGTCATTCATTCGCCATCTTTTTGTCTTGGGTTTCATTAATTATTGACAAGAAAACTTCTTCTAGCGATGGCGGATTGATTGCAATACTTTCTATGTTTAGACCATGAATATAAACAAGCTGTAATATCTCGGCGATGATTTGCTCTGCATTATTAACTGTAATCGTAACCATATGAGTTCCATTAACATCAATATACGACCTACTATTATTTTTATTATCCTTTACATTACCATCTCTTTTGCTGATTGTAGTGTTAAGCAAATCAATAAAGGATTTATCTAGCATATCTTTAAACGTAAGTTCAATAGTTTTAGCTCCCCTTCCATATTTTTGCTTTAGCCCTGCCGGCGTATCAAATGCTATTATTTTGCCTTTGTCTATAATAGCAATTTCGTCACATAGATAGCCTGCCTCTTCTATAATATGGGTAGTAAAGAAAACGGTCAACCCAGATTTAACATGAACTTTGATATAATCTAAAAGTAATCGTCTAGCCGAAGGATCCAAACCAACTGTTGGCTCGTCAAGAAATAGGAGGTCCATATCATGCATGAACTCCCGTGCAACTTGAACTCTCCTTCTCTGACCTATAGAAAGTTCATCATTCTTGGCACTTCTGATAGATTCTAGTTCAAATGTTTCGAGGACTTCATTTACTTTTTCTTTTCTAATTTTCCTATCACGCAGTCCCCACAGCATACCGTATAGATCGAGTGCTCTTTCTATTGTCAAATTTGCTTCAAAACTAGGATTCTGAGATACAACTCCTATTCTTTTTTTAATCTCTGATTGATTTTTGACAAGATCTTTTCCGAATATACGTACACTTCCAGAGGATGGATTAAGAAGGGTTGTAAGAATTTTTAGTGTTGTAGTCTTTCCGGCACCATTTGGGCCAAGAAATCCAAAGACTGTTCCATATCTTACATTAAATGTGATACTATTCACAGCATAAGCATTATTCTTGCCATATTGTTTTTTAAGGTTAGAAACTGAAATACAATATTCATTTTCGTGCATGGACACTGGGTTTGATTTCGACATCATTTGTTGTCTTAAATTTGTTTGTAATCATGTGTTGTCTTTGCCAGAACTATTGTCAAACACTGTCCGTGGTATACAATGTTAGTGGCAGTAAAAGGAGAATAATAATTGTTCCCCAGTCGGAACTAATCTTTTCCATACCATATAATTGCCATTGCTAATACTTGTTACACTCAATGCTAAGAGCCTATGCTTATAGAATTAGCTTCCTATTATATGATGAAAGTAGTAGTGAAATACTCGCAATGAATTGTTGAACTTCGAGCCGATAATTGTGACTATGGTTCGTATTATATGCCATCATCAATGTCATGCCGATCAGTCTTATGAAGGCACAGCAGTAGTAGTGGGAATGACTGTAACTTTTACAATAGCACTATCAGACATACCAGTAGTATCCATGACTATTAACTTGAAGAACATGGTTGTACTCGAGAACACGTTTGGAGCAATAAAGGTAGCTTTGGATGTTTCAGTGCCGTTTAATACAACTGTTGGACCAGCTATCTGTGTCCAACTAAAACTAATTGGTTTGCTATCTGGAGAATGACTTGAACTACCATCCAATGTAACAAGTGAATCCTCATTAGCTACTAACTCTGGAATGGGATGACGATCCTTGCCTATATTGCTCGAATTGAATGCCTGAAAAATACTATTGGCAGCGTTTTGTGGTATCGAAGAAGTAGATGGCGTTGAAACACCGGTCGTCGATAGTTGTGATGACGAAGGTGTAGAAGGTGGAGGATTGCCAGCTATAATCCTAATAGAGCTTACAGGATTTGAGTTTTCTGTTCCTATGGTGGTAGTTGTCGGTGTTGATGTTGGTATAGTTGCCATGTTGGTAGGGTTATTATAAGTAGTATTACTGTTAAAGGGACTAGGGGCGTTTTGTTGGGTTTGTTGTAATGGTGATGATGGTATTCGTTGTGTTACAGCTTTAGTCGTATCAACATTCATCAGCAGTTGATCTGCTCTATCATTGATAAACGCCTTATTATCATTTTTATCAGCATACGCTACCAAAACCAATGAACTTTGTATGACAATTGGAAGTGACAATAAAAATACTAAAAATATAATCATTTCAGAAATACTATCAATTCTTCTTTTGATATACTGGTTATGATTATGAGTTGTCGTTCTCTCTAATAAAGTCACCATTGCAATTATTGATGCTACTCCATCTGAAAGTAATGAGAACCAAGATGTCGCTTTCATTAAGAAACTATGTGATCGCTAACTATTTACAGGCAATTGTCACTTCTACTAAATCTTACTACCATACATGTCAAATACTATTTTTATAGAGTTATATGCTGTAGTTATTTGTTATACTATCGTTTTATTTTAAGAATACACAGCTGCCAAATAGGTAATTATTATGCTGTTGATATGAATGATGATTCCCTGATTTCCTAAGTTACTATTGCCAATATATTAATAATGTCACAGAAAGAGAAAAGAACATTTTAGACTATACAAGCAAGTATACGACAGTTAATATTTTTTGTGTTTTTATTTATTTGTTCATGGTAAATCAGGTGTAATCTTCTTTTTCCTTGATATACAAACATCTTTGAATTTCTTGAATACTAGGTAATAACCATTTTTGTCATCAAATGAGAAACTTGTAATATAATCAATCTCTCTTTTAAGGAAGCTACGCTTTTCTTGATCTTCTTTTTTATATATATCTAATTCTAGTGGCCTTCGTTCTTTGGCTACATGAGTGGAAAGATCACATTCCTTGACCTCTCTGTATAATGCCTTGGCTTCTTCTCCATAAGCCTGTATTCCATATTCTGTATCGTCATTACAAACTAGTTCTAGATGATAATATTCTTCTCCATTTCCCATATACAGAATATTATTGGGGAAATTGCTAATAGAACAGAAGGTAGATGATTTATCCATATTACTAACCTTACCGTCATTATTACCATTTCTTGTTGGCCTAGACAATAAGATTTGTTGTAATGCTCCTATACTCCTGTAATACATCAATACGCACCTTTTCCACTTTTAGCTTGAACCTTTTGAGAATGCTTTCCCGATCTGTTCTCATCGTAACAAGCGTTGTTAGACAATTGATTCATATAACGAGTTATTGCTTTTTCGGCAAATTAACTCTGCTAAATACTGTATAACATAAATTAGAATAGTTTAGAATTATCAGTATATTTTGTGATAAATCATAATCAGATTTTGAAGAACAAAA
>Ga0173483_10000511_pt1 | contig 11096 bp, 8 predicted proteins | sample NitcycUS178409R2_FD_122621 | JGI IMG/M metagenome (GOLD analysis project Ga0173483, IMG submission 122621) | Soil microbial communities from Arlington Agricultural Research Station in Wisconsin, USA - Nitrogen cycling UWRJ-S178-409R-2 (version... | ecosystem: Environmental > Terrestrial > Soil >...
GGGGTCGCTCTCGATGTTCTTGCGGTACTCATCCAGTGTGGTGGCGCCGATCACGTGCAGCTCGCCTCGTGCCAGCGCGGGCTTGAGCATGTTCGAGGCGTCCATCGAGCCCTCTGCGGCCCCCGCGCCGACCACCGTGTGCATCTCGTCGATGAACAGAATCAGCTCGTCGGAGGCGCCGCGGATCTCGTCGATCACCGTTTTCAGGCGCTCCTCGAACTCGCCGCGGTACTTCGTCCCGGCGATCATCCCCGCGAGATCGAGCGCGATGACGCGGCGACCGCTCAGGGTCTCGGGGACCTCGTCACCCACGATTCGCTGGGCGATGCCCTCGACGATGGCCGTCTTGCCGACACCCGGCTCGCCGAGGAGGGCCGGGTTGTTCTTCGTCCGGCGCGAGAGGATCTCGATCGTCTGCTCGATCTCGTCGGCCCGGCCGATCACGGGGTCGAGCTTGCCCTCCCGTGCCTCCTCGGTCAGATCTCGCCCGAACTCCTCGAGCCGCGGCGTGTTCGACTGCTCCCGCGGTGCCCCGGCCTCCACGCCTCGGATGACGGCGCCACGGAGCTTCGTGTGCGAAATGCCGAACCGCTGCAACAGCTGGCCTGCAGGCGACTCCTCGTCGCGGGCGAGCGCAAGCAGCACGTGCTCAGGCCCGACGTAGGAGGAGCCAAGCTCGCGCGACTCCTCGTAGGCGGCGAGCAGGGCAGCCTTGGCATCCGGGGCGAGCGAGGGCGCGACGTCCGTGCGCTCGGCTTTCTCCGCCTCCTCCTCGAGCTGCGCTGCAATCGCGTCGGGGTCGGCCCCGGCCTGCTCGAGGACGTGGCGGACGACATTGTCCTGGAGGCCGCCGAAAAGGAGGTGGTCGCTCTCGAGGTCGAGGCTCCCCCATTCCAACGCCGTCTGCGCGGCCCGCTGAAGCAGCTCCCGGGTCGCGTCGCTGAAGAACTGCGTGACGTCGACGCTCTCGGCACGTCGCGCCGGCGTCTGGGTCGGCGCCGCGCCGCCGGGAGCGCGGTCGAAGAAGTCCGAGAAGAACTCGTCGAAGAGGCTTCGGCTACCCCCGAGCCTCCCTGACATCCGCTCCTCGGCGAGGTCAATCTCACAGAGATACTCGACCTCCTGCGTACCGTCGGGTCGCAGCCGAACCCTCGACGCGACCGCGGGTCGCCCATGGCGCTGGCACAGATGCTGCTCGGCCATGTCAAAGCCTCCCTCTCGTGGGGTGACTTGGGCCTACCCATCCTCGCGTGCGCGAACCATCGGGATCTGATGTAACGACCCGCGGCGTTGACGTCGCCTTGCGGCGCCGATCCGGCTGGACCGCGACGGCTGGCGCCTCTACAGTCAGGAGCACTTCAGGTTCAGCAGAGAAACCTGTCGGCTCCAGGCGAAGTGCCTCCGCGTCGCGCAGGCCGAGGCGCCCGCAAAAGCGTAGTCCTTCTTGAATCAGTCGGATGGGCGACGTTGCTTGTCGCGTGGGGCCTAGACCGGAGCCTCGGCGCGGGCGACGAAGCGCAGCTCCGGGACCTCGTCCAGCTCGCCGACGTCGCGTGCCAGCTCGAGGAACGTCAGCAGGCCCGCTCGCTCCCGCGGGCCGAAGCGGTAGCGCAGCTTCTCGAAGTAGCGCGCCAGGAAGCCGGCGGGGTAGCCGTAGCGCTCGCTCGACTCGTACGCCAGCTGCTCGGGCTCGGCGCGCGCCGTGCGCACCGACTCGACGAGCGCGTGCTCGAGTTCGCCGAGACCCGCCGCTACCGGCTCCGGGCACGCCCAGACGGCGAAGACCATCGGCAGACCGGTCCGCTCGAGCCAGAGACGGCCGAGGTCGTGGTGCGGGGTCGGGTCCTCGAAGGCGCTCTTCAGCGCGGCGTCGCCGATCAGCAGCTTCCCGTCGGCCTCCACGCCGAGCGGGACGTGCTCGGCCTCGGGGAGCAGCACCTTCGTCAGGACGACGGAGGTCGCGCTCTCGGGGGTGACGGCGACGCTCCGAACCTGCTCTAGCGGCTTCCGGGCGACCAGCTGGATCGAGTCGACCGCGCCCTCTGACGAGACGCAGAGGCGCGGCAGCAACCGCAGCCGTTCTGCGTTTCGTGCGTACTCGATCGAGGAGATCGGCGCCAGGTCGAGCTCGCCGGCGAGCAACCGCGTGTTCAGCTGGGTCGGCACCCCCTGCACCTCGTCCACCTCGGCGTCGAGCCGGTAGAAGACGGGCGCCATGTTCACGTAGGAGATACGGCCGAGCCTGATCACTACGACTCCCGGTCCACGACGGCATCCGTGAGGGCCTCGAGCTCCTCGCGGCGGAGGTGGCCGTCGAGGCAGGCACGCGCTTGCCGCGCGTAATCGAGCGCGACCTTCCGGGAGGATTCCAGCGCGTCCGTCTCGGCCACGCGAAGGAGCGCGCCGTCCAGCGAGCCGCCGGCGAGCGCGGCGCGAACGGCGGTGTCCTTGCGCGCGGCCAGGATCAGCGGCAGCGTCGGCGTCCCCTCGCGGAGGTCGGTGCCCGCGATCTTCCCGGTCTCGATCGTCTCGCCCGAGCAGTCGAGGATGTCGTCGGCGATCTGGAACGCAACCCCGAGCGCGAGGCCGAACTCGCCGAGCCGCCGGTCGCCGCGGCTGCCGAGGAGGCACGCCGCCTCGAACAGCTTCCCGGTCTTGAGCGCGCAGCGCGTGAGGTAGTCGTCGACACTCGTGTCCGGGTCGTGCGTCTGGGCGCGCTGGAGGGCTTCTCCCCGCGCGAGCGAAAGCGTCGCGCCGGCGAGAGACCGAACCGCCTCGTGATCGCCCGTCGCGGCCAGCTCGGCGAAGGCGCGCGCGAAGAGGTAGTCGCCGGTGGCGCGCGCCGCCTCGGGGCCGTGACTCGCCCACGCCGACTCCTGGCCGCGGCGATAGCGGGCGCGGTCGATCACATCGTCGTGGACGAGGGTTGCCATGTGCACGAGCTCGACCGCAACACCGGCCGCCAGCGGCGACTCCGAGGGCGCAGACGCGAGGAACACCAGCAGCGGCCGCAGCCGCTTGCCGCCCGCCGAGAGCGCATCCCCGCCGACCTCCGCGACGAGGCCCGGGTACGCGGCGACCGACTCCGTCAGCCGCTCCTCGAGGTCCTCGAGGTACGCGTCGAGCCCCGGCGTGTCGCGGATCGTCGCCAGGCTCACGCGGATGCCACCCCGATGTGCAGCGCGACGATCCCGCCGGCGAAGGTCTTCCAGCGCACGTCCCCGAACCGGGCCGCGCGCAGCAGCTCCACCAGCTCTTCCGGGCCCGGGAAGCGACGAACGCTCGCGGGGAGATACGTGTACGCGGAGCCGCCGGGCAACGCCTTGCCCAGCAGCGGCACGAGCCCGTCGAACCAGAGGCGGTAGAACGGCGCCAGCACCCCTCGCGGGCGTGTGATCTCGAGGATCGCCACGCGGCCGCCGGGCCGCAGCACCCGCCGCAGCTCCCCCAGCCCGCGCTCGAGGTCGTCGAGGTTGCGGACGCCGAAGCCGACGGTCGCGGCGTCGAACGAGCCGTCCTCGAACGGCAGCGACAGCGCGTCGCCCTGCACCCAATCGATCTCGGACGACTTCCGCCGAGCACGCTCGAGCATCCGCTCCGAGAAGTCGAGCCCGGTTACGCGGCCGCCCGCGTGCAGGGCCTCGACCGCGAGGTCACCGGTGCCGCAGCAGGCGTCGAGCACGCGGTCGCCCGGCCGCACGACCGCGGCCACGGTCGCGCGCCGCCAGCGCTGGTCGAGCCCAGCCGTCATCGTCCGGTTCATGGCGTCGTAGACCGGCGAGATGCGGTCGAACATCGACCGCACCGCGTCGGGCGCGAGCCTGCCGGTCTCGACGCTCACGTCAGTCCTGCCCCCAGCGGCGCACGAGCTGCTGGTCGAGCCCTAGCTGGTCCAGGCAGCGCGCGACCACGAAGTCGACCAGGTCGTCCACGGAGGACGCACCGGAGTAGAACCCCGGCGCGAGGAAGAGCACCGTCGCCCCGGCCTGGCGCACGCGCAGCATGTTCTCGAGGTGGATCGTCGAGAGCGGCGTCTCGCGCGGGCAGAGCACGAGCTTGCGCTCCTCCTTCAGCGCGACGCTCGCGGCGCGCTGGATCAGGTTCGACATCGCGCCCGAGGCGATCGTCCCCAGCGTCCCCATCGAGCACGGGCAGATCACGTAGGCGTCCACCTTCGCCGAGCCGCTCGCGTACGGCGCGTGCCAGTCGCGCTCGTCGTAGAGCGTGACCGCGTCCCGCACCGGCTCCGTCAGCCGCGCCAGCGTCTCGTCAGTAGAGAGCCGCGCGTCGCCGTACAGCTCGGTCGCGAGCACCTCGATCCCGGCGCGCGAGGCACAGACACCGATCTCGCACCCGGAAGCTGACAGCGCCTCGAGCAGCCGGGCGGCGTACCGCGCTCCCGAGGCTCCCGTTATCCCAAGGAAAACGCGCACAACGCCGTTATTTCCCGCCCTTGGAGGCTTCGAGGAAGACGGCGAGCTTGTGCAGGTTGTCCTCGCCGAGGGCGGCGAACGGCGGCATCGGCGACCCCGGGTTGACGCAGCTCGGGCACTTGAGGTGGTCGATCTGGAACTGGATCCCCTTGCCCTGCGCGCCGATGTTGCTGAGGTCCGGCGCGCCCAGGTTGGACGAGCCGGTGCCGAGGTAGGTGTGGCAGTTGGTGCAGCCCGACTCGGCGAAGAGGTTCGCCCCGGCGAGCGCCTCCTTGTTCCCGGCGAAGCCCTGCTTCTGCGCCCAGCTCGGGATCGCCGCCTTCACCTCGGAGGCGATCGCCTCCTGCGCCGTCGCGCCCTTGTAGGTGAGCACGCCCATCGACACGATCACGAGCACGGCTGCGACGACCGCCACCGGCCGCCGGCTCAGGCGCCGCTCCATTCGCACGTCGACGAACGGCAGGACGAGCAGCAGGATCAGCAAGATCGTCGGGATCCCGACCGTGGCGAGGATCACCGACTCCGGCCACTTGAAGATCCGCAGGAGGTAGAAGAGGAAGTAGAAATACCAGTCCGGCCGCGGCACGAACGTCTGCGTCCCGGGATCCGCGGGCTCGCCGAGCAGCGGGCCGAGGATGTGCGAGTCCGAGTACTTCCAGATGATCGCGAGGACGACGATCACCGTCACCACGACGAGGCTCATCACGGTGTCGTGGAACATCGCGAACGGGTAGAACGGCTTCCCGCGCTTCTTGACGTTCTCCTTGTAGCGCTGGAACCCCGCGCGGCGCTCGTCGAGGCTGCTCACTCCGACGGCCTCCTCCGCACTCCCGTGGGACGCGGCGCCGGGGTGACCATCCCCGAGCGCGTGGGAGGCGACTTCGGGTCGAGGTCGAGGTCCGCGGCCGTGCGCGACCAGGGTGGCGACGTGACCCCGAGGCGGACGACGAGGTACAGGTGCAACCCGATCAGGCCGATCAGCGCGCCGGGCACGAGCAGCATGTGGAGCGAGTAGAAGCGGGCGAGGGTGTCCGGGCCGATCTCGGCGCCCCCTCGTAAGATCGTCGCCAGGTACGGCCCGACGAACGGCGCAGTCCCGTTGATGTTGATCGCGACCACGGTGGCCCAGTAGGCCGTCTCGTCGAACGGCAGCAGGTACCCGGTCAGGCCCTCGAAGAGGGCGGTCGCGAGAATCAGCACGCCGACGATCCAGTTCAGCTCGCGCGGGTACTTGTAGGCGCCGAACAGGAACACGCGCCCCATGTGCATGAACAGGAGGATGATGAAGACGCTCGCGCCCCACCGGTGCATGCCGCGGAGGAGCCAGCCGCCCCAGACGTCGTTGGTGATGTGCGCGATGGAGGCGTGCGCCGAGTTGACGTCCGGCTTGTAGTAAAAGGCCAGGACCACGCCGGTGACGAGCTGGACGAGGAAGGCCGTCAGCGTCGCCGAGCCGAGCGTCTGCCACCAGTCGGTGTCGCCCGGGACCTTGCGAAAGAGGAAGTAGCGGACGCCGCCGACGATCCCGGACCGCTCCTCGAGCCAGTCCAGCGGATAGAGCGCCGTCTGCTTCGCCGAGCGCTTCTGCGTCGTCGCCATCAGTGCGGCGGCTGCGCCGGGTAGAGCCAGGCCTCGGGGCCGTCGACGTGCTGGCCCGGCCCGGCGAGCTCGTACTTCACGATCTTCGCCGACTTGCCGGATCCCTCCACCTCCGCGACGGAGTACATGTTGCCCAGCACCAGGCGCCCGTCGACGATCGAGAACTCGAAGCGGTTGAGCGCGCGCACCGGCGGGCCGGCGATCCGGTTGCCCTCCTGGTCGTACGAGCCGCCGTGACAGGGGCAGATGAAGCCGGCCGCGGGCAGGGCGGGGATCAGGTCGATCTCGCCCTCGTCGCTCTTGACCGTCTTCTTCCGGTCGTCGAAGACCGGGCCTCCGGACTGCACCGGGCAGCCGAGATGGACGCAGCGGTTCGAGATGCACGTGAAGCTCGGCGTGCCGTTCAGGTCGCCGTTGTTCCGGATGAAGGCCGACATCCGGGAGATGTGGCCCTCCTCGGCGTTCCGCTCGAAGGTCGCGACGTAGTACTGACCCTCCTCGAAGTTGCTCAGGGGGCCGAGGTCGACCTTCTTGGCCTTCTGCTTCACGAACCCGGGCACTAGCGCCGCGGCGGCAACGGGCAAGGTGACGATCGCGCCGATCAGCGCGCCGAGGCCGAGCGTCGCGCCCTCGAGGAACTTGTTCCGCGGGAAGCGCTCGGCGGAGTCGGGCTCCGGTGGGGCGCCGTCCGTGGCCGCGACCTCCTCGTCGCTGGGTGCGACGGCGGCGTCCCGCCCCGTCGCGACGTCGCGCGCCCAGAGGAAGCCGAAGACGAGTGCGAGGCCGGCGCCGACCGCGGCGACGTACCAGCTGACGATCAGCCCGACGAGCAGGCAGACGATGCCGACGGCGAACCCGACGGGCCACAAGCTAGGCGGCGGCAGCTGCGGTCGGTCGTCCCCCGTGCGCTCTTCCAAGCGGGTCTCTCCTTACGTCGTCGGCGGCTGGATTCAATCGTTGCAGGTCGGCCGCGTCAACGACGTAACAGTTGGCTCAACGAGCGCTCGGGGCGGCCGTTGCCCCGCGGCACGTCGCCAAGCCCGTACTCGTCCCAACGCACGTCCACCAGGCGGCGCACCTCCTCGCTCATCTGGATCTCCTCGGGCCACGGCCGGGCGCCCTCCTCGGGCCCCTTGTGCGTGGCGTCGATTCCGAGCTTGCCGCCGTAGAACTGGAGCGACGGCGCGTGGTCGAGGTGGTCGAGCGGCCCCTCGCTGATCAGCACATCGCGCTTCGGGTCGACGTTGGCGCCTACGCGGAAAAAGACCTCCTCGTAGTCGTGCACGTCGACCCACTCGTCGACGACCACGACCGCCTTCGTCAGGCTCAGCAGCCCGAGGCCCCAGATCGCGTGCATCACCTTCTGCGCCTGGCCGGGGAAGCTCTTGCGGATCGAGACGATGCAGCAGTTGTGGAAGGCGCCCGCGACCGGCAGGTCGTAGTCGACGATCTCGGGGACGCTCATCCTGATCGCGGGGAGGAAGATCCGTTCGGTCGCCTTGCCGAGCCAGGCGTCCTCCTGCGGCGGCTTGCCGACCACGATCGACGGGTAGATCGCATCGCGCCGCATCGTCATCGCGGTCACATGGAAGACGGGGAACGGCTCGGGCGGCGTGTAGTAGCCGGTGTGGTCGCCGAACGGCCCTTCGGCGGTCAGCTCGTCCTTCGTGATGTAGCCCTCGAGCACGATCTCGGCGTTGGCGGGTACCTCGAGGTCCACCGTCCTCGCCTGCACCATCTCGACCGCCTCGCCGCGCAGGAAGCCCGCCAGCATGAGCTCGTCTACGTGCTTGGGCAACGGCGCGCTCGCGCTGTACGCGGTTACGGGGTCGAGCCCGAGCGCGACCGCGACCTCGAGCTTCCCGTCGGTCATCAGGTAGTCGGCGCGGCCGTCCTTGTGGATCTGCCAGTGCATCGCCGTCGTGCGCTCGTCCAGCACCTGCATCCGGTACATGCCGACGTTGCGCGAGCCGGTGCGCGGGTCCCTGGTGATCACCGCCGGAAGCGTGATGAAGGGCGCGGCGTCTCCGGGCCAGCAGGTCTGGATCGGGAGGCGGCGGAGGTCGACCTCGTCGTCGAGGAGGACGACATCGTGCACGGGCCCGCCGCGCACGGTCTTCGGGCGGGAGTCGGCAATCGACTTCAGCTTCTTCAGTCCGCGGACCTTCTCGGCGATGCCCTGCGGCGGCTGCATCTCCAGCACGTCGCCGAGCCGGCGGCCGACCTCGTCGAGGCTGTCGGCGCCGAACGCGAGGCACATGCGCCGCTCGGTGCCGAACTGGTTGATCAGCAGCGGGTGCTCGGACTTCGGGCTCTCGAACAGCAGCGCCGGCCCGCCGGCCTTCACGACGCGGTCGACGATCTCCGTGACCTCGAGGTGCGGGTCGACTTCGGCGGAGACGCGAACGAGCTCGCCCTCGCGCTCGAGGAGCGCGATCCAGGCCCGGAGGTCCGCCGGAGGCGCCATCGGCGTCAGTCTATGGTCGCGAGCGCGTACTCCACTGCGGCCTCGAGCGAGAGCGTATGGCCCCGAGCACGCCCGCGTTCGAAGGCCGCTCCGCGAACCCGGTCGACGAACGGCCCATACTCGCGGAGCGCCTGGGTAGTCGTCGGCCTGGGTTCGCGCTCCCCGGTCGCCTCGACCGCGCCCCACAACGTTCCCGCGCGCACCGCATCGCCCTCGATAGCCGCGCCGGCCGCGCCGGCCGCGAGCCCAATCGGGAGGTTCACGAGGTCCGGCACCTCGGCGAGCGTCGCGAGTCCCTCGCGAAACTCCGCCTTCGCCGCCTCCGGATCTTCCTGGCGGATCAGCCACTCAGCCGCGGAGAGGAGCGCCACGCCGCTCCACCAGCTGAAGCCGACGCTCTCCGCAACCGACGCCGCCTCGTGGACGAGGTCGAGGCCGAGCTCGCGGTCGCCCTGCTCGAACGCGACCATCGCGAGGTTGTCCAATGCGATCGCCTCGTCGCGTTGATTGCCGCGCACCCGGATGCGCTCGAGCGCCTCGGACGCGAGCCGGGCCGCTCGTTCGAGGTCCCCCGCATACCGCGCGTCGATGGCGATGCGGACCAGGAGATGGTCGATCTCTTCTTCGTCCCCGAGGTCGCAGAACACCTCCATCGCGCGCTCGTACTCTGGCCCGGCCAGCTGGGTCTCGCCGGTCATGTCGTAGGTTGCGCCGCGAATGCGCAGCGCATGTGCGTACACGCGCGGGTCGAGGTCGTCGCCGGCAACGGCCAGGAGCGTGTCGAGTCGCGATCGGGCTCCGAGCGGATCGTTGGTCGACCAGTACAGCTCGAGCGTCGACATGAGCCGGAGCCCCGCCTCCGCCTCGGCACTCTCCTCCGCCCAGTCGAGAACGACGTCGACGTTCGGCCGCTCGTCGCGCGCGAGCTCCATCAGCGCCGCTCCCGGTGTCTCCGGCAGGAGATTCGGCTCGAACGTTTCGGTGAGCAACTCGACTAGTCGGCGCAGGAGCTCCTCTCTCCGTTCCGGCTCCAGCCTCTCGCCGGCGAACTCGCGGATCGTCTCGAGCATCCCGAAGCGACCGGTCTTCCACCGCCGCACGAGGCTCTGGTCCACGAGCGACTGCAGCGGCTCGAGGTCGGTTTCGCAGACGCGCTCGGCCGCCTCCAGGCTCCAGCCGCCGCGGAAGACGGACAGCGACGCGAGCAACCGCTGCTGCTCCGGCGTCAGCAGCTCGTAGGACCACTCGATCGTCGCCCGGAGCGTTCGCTGCCGGAGCTCGGCGTCGCGGCCGCCACGCAGTAGGTCGAGCCGGCTCCCGAGCCGCTCGAGCAGCTGCGCGGTCGTCAGCAGCGTTGTCCGTGCCGCCGCGAGCTCGAGCGCGAGCGGGAGATCGTCGAGCCTGGCGCACAGCTCGTCGACGTGCTCGTCGGGCTCGAAGTCCGGCTGCACGGCCCGCGCCCTCGCCGCGAAGAGCTCGCGCGAGTCCGCCCGCTCCAGCACCGGCACCGGGTACACCTGCTCGCCCTGGACGCGCAGCCGTTCCCGGCTGGTCACGAGCACGTCGGCGCGCGGGCACTCGGCGAGCAGTCGGCCGACCTCCGGAGCGGCGCCGACCACGTGCTCGAAGTTGTCGAGCAGGAGGAGCAGCCGCCTGTCGCCGACGAGCTCCTCCAGCGGGCCTCCGCCGCCGAGCTCCCGGGCGGCTGCAGGCATCACATCGTCTGCGCTCGACACCGGCGAAAGCGGCACCCACCAAGTACCGTCGGGGTACGCATCCGACGCGAAGCCGGCGGCCTGGAGCGCAAGCCTCGTCTTCCCCGAACCGCCAGGCCCGGTTAGCGTGAGCAGCCGGATCTCGTCGGAGGCGAGCAGGTCGTGCACGTGCGCCAGCTCGTCGTCGCGCCCCAGAAACGGCGTGGCGGGGACCGGGAGATTCGTTCGGTAGAGGGTCTTCAGCGGCGGGAACTCGCCGTCCCCGAGCTGAAAGATCCGCTCCGGCGCGCTGAGGTCCTTGAGCCGGTGCTCGCCCAGGTCGCGCAGGCCGTCGTCCGAGAGCAGAGCGGCCACCGCGGCGGAGACCAGCACCTGCCCGCCATGGCCCGCGGCCGCGATCCGCGCGGCGCGGTGGACGTCCTCGCCCACGTAGCCCTCGCCGGTGAGCAGCGGCGTGCCGGTGTGGATGCCCATCCGCACCGGGATCGAGAGGCGCTCCTGGGCGTCGCGAGCCGCCGCGAGCGCGCCCGGTGCCGTCGGGAACGCGACGAAGAACGCGTCGCCCTGCGTGTCGACCTCAGCACCGTCCTGCCGCGCGCAGGCATCGCGCACGACCAGCCGGTGCTCGTCGAGCGCCGCCGCGTACCGCTCGGCGCCGAGCTCATGCAGCAGCCTCGTCGAGCCCTCGATGTCGGTGAAGAGGAAGGTAACCGTGCCGCGCGGTAGCTCGCGCACGCGTGATGGCTCCTCAGCGACGCCGGTGGCGAAGCCAGTCCGTCACTTCGCCGAGGATGATCACGCTGAGGAAGACGAGGCCGACGACCAGCATGGCCGTGATGACGTCCTTGCCCTCCTCGGCGGCGGTCTTCGCGAGCGGGAGCA
>Ga0173483_10000513_pt1 | contig 11037 bp, 11 predicted proteins | sample NitcycUS178409R2_FD_122621 | JGI IMG/M metagenome (GOLD analysis project Ga0173483, IMG submission 122621) | Soil microbial communities from Arlington Agricultural Research Station in Wisconsin, USA - Nitrogen cycling UWRJ-S178-409R-2 (version... | ecosystem: Environmental > Terrestrial > Soil...
GCTGGTGGGGTGAACGGGCGCGGCGAGGCGGGCGCGACGCAGACGAACCTCAACTTCCTGCCCGAGCACGCGACCGACTTCGCGTTCGCGTCGCTCGCCGAGCAGCGCGGCTTCGTGGGCGTGTCCGTGCTGCTGTTGCTCTACCTGCTCGTCGTCTGGCGCGGCCTGAAGGTGATCGCGATCGCCCGGGACGCGTTCTCGGCGATCGCGGCGGGCGGGATCGTGTTCGCGTTCCTGTTCCAGGTCTTCGTCAACGTCGGCATGAACATCGGCGTCGCCCCGGTGACGGGCATCCCGCTCCCCTTCGTGAGCGTTGGCGGCTCCGCCCTGATCGCGAACCTCCTCGCGATGGGCGTGCTGCAAGCCATCCACGTCCGCGGCGCTTCGGTGCCGAAGGCGTACCGCTAGCCGCCTCCGACGCCTTTGAGTGATCTCTCTCGGCGGAGGCGGGCCGTGCCCGCCGGAGCCTTAACTGCGCGGGAGGCGCGTCAACCCAACGAGGGGGCCCACGGGGAAAACCGGGTTTCCCCCGTGACGTCCCCGGATGTTGTCCGGGGGCGGTCCTACGATCCCGCCATGGGCCAGACACGAGAAGCGGAGGAGCTGCTTCTGATCGAGGAGGCCGACGCCTGGTTCGAGTATCTCGAGGCGACGCGGGGTCAGATCGAGCCGCGCTACCACGAGGTCGAGCCGTGGGCCTGGGCACGCCTCAGCCAGCGGCTGCGCGCCGTCCGCACGAAGCGCGCGAAGCTCCGCCCGGCCGCGGCTGCCTAACCTCCGAGTTCGGTCGGCGAAACGCCGCAACGGCGTCGACTCACGGCGCTGCTAACCTGGGAGTACGGCCATGCCGACAGGTTTCATGACATTGCAGCGCGCGCTCCGCCCGGACTTCCCGGGCCGCCGCAGCGCGCGCGCCACAAAAGGAGATTCAACTTGCTTCGATGGTTCAGGCGGCAGAAGCCGTCTACTGATGAGCGCGCCCGCAGAGAGGTCGCGCCACCCGCACCACCCACGGACACCGTAACCCCGAAGCCCGCCGAGGCGGGCACAACCGATCCTGCGAAGAAAAAGCGCCGCCGCGGCAGCCGCGGAGGGCGCAACCGGAAGCGCACCGGCTCCGGCGCCGCCGCGGCGCAGAAGGCCGAGCCCGAGGTGCCCAAGCAGGAGCCCAAGAAGAAGGATGAGTCGCGACCCGAGCGACGGCCGTCGCAGCGCAAGCAGCGCGCCACGCGTCGTCGCACGCCGCCGCGCCGACCGCCGCTTCCGCCCGCCAAGCGCGAGCTGCTGATCTCGGTCGACGTCAGCGAGCAGCGCGTGGCGGTGCTCGAGGACGACAAGGTCGCCGAGGCCTACCTCGAGCGGCCCGAGCGCCGCTCGATCGCGGGGAACATCTACAAGGGCTCGGTCGACAACGTCCTCCCGGGCATGGAGGCGGCGTTCATCGAGATCGGCCTCGAGAAGAACGGCTTTCTCTACGTCGACGAGGTGATCGCGCCGGAGCTCGAAGGCCGCTCGCACGGCCGCAAGATCCAGGACCTGCTCAGCCGCGGCCAGGAGGTCCTCGTGCAGGCGGTGAAGGACCCGATGAAGTCGAAGGGCGCTCGCCTCACGACCGAGATCTCGCTGCCGGGCCGCTTCGTCGTTTTCGTCCCGCACGGCGAAGGTCTCGGCGTCTCGCGCCGGCTCGAAGACGACGAGCGCGCCCGCCTGCGCGACATCCTCAAGAAGCTCGACGTCAAGAAGGGCGGCGTGATCGTACGCACCGCGGCCGAGGGTGCCTCGGCCGACGACATCGAGCGCGACCTCGTCTTCCTGCAGCGGCTCTGGAAGACGATCGAGACGCGCGCGAAGGCCGCGAAGGTGCCGTCGCTCGTGTACCAGGAGGCCGAGCTGCCGCTGCGGGTGATCCGCGACCTCTTCACCGAGGACTTCGAGCGCGCGTTCGTCGACCACGAGCGCACGTTCAAGCGAGTCGTGGGGTACCTGAAGAAGACCTCGCCGCACATGGCCGACCGCGTCACGCGCTACCGCGAGAAGACGCCGCTGATGGAGAGCTTCGGCGTCGACGCCGAGATCCGCTCCACGCTCTCGCGCCGGGTCGACCTGCCGTCGGGCGGCTACCTCGTGTTCGACTACGCCGAGGCGTTCACGGTCATCGACGTGAACACGGGCCGCTTTGTCGGCTCGCGCGGCAAGTCGTCGGGCGGACGGCTCGAGGACACGATCACGAAGAACAACCTCGAGGCCGTCAAGGAGGTCGTGCGCCAGCTGCGGCTGCGCGACATCGGCGGGATCATCGTCATCGACTTCATCGACATGGCGAACCCAAAGAACCGGGCGACGGTCGAGGAAGCGCTGAAGAGCGAGCTCGAGCGCGATCGGACGAAGACGTACGTCGTCGAGATCTCGCCGCTCGGCCTCGTCGAGATGACCCGCCAGAACGTCACCGACGGGCCCCGCGAGATCCTCACGCGCAAGTGCGTGGTCTGCGGCGGCGACGGCGTCGTGCTCTCCGAGGCCTCCGCGGCCGTCGACGCCGAGCGGCGCCTGCGGGCGCTTGCGGCGAGCGCGCCGCGCACGAAGGCGTTCAAGGTCGAGCTCGAGGCGAAGGTCGCCGCGACGCTGATCGGCCCGGGCGCCTCGCGGCTGCTCGCGATCGAAGAGGACATGAAACGCCGCTTCCTGATCGTCTCCCGCGACGACGTGCCCGTCGACCACTTCGAGGTGCTCGCGAAGGGCACGCTCGAGAGCGTGGTCGGCGACGATCCCAACGCCAAGCTCGAGGGGAAGACCTTCGAGCTGAAGCTCGGGGAAGTGGGGCGCCACGATGTCCACGCAGCGGTCGGGAAGCACGACGGCGTGACCGTCAGCGTCGGCCACGCGTCCAAGCTCGTCGGCAAGAAGGCGAAGGTACGGATCGAGCGGGTGCTCGACGGCGTCGCCTACGCGAGCCTCGTCGCCGGTAAGAAGGAGCCGGAGGCGCCGATCACCGCCGAGGACGCGGCTGAGAAGCCGACGCGCAAGCCGCCGGCCAAGAAGCAGGAGGCCAAGCCGGAACCGAAGGCCGAGGCGGCCGTTGCCAACCCGGAGGCAAAGGCCGAGGCGGCCGTCGCCGAGCCCGAGCAGGCCGAAGAGCCGGAAGCGGCTCCCGACGGGGCCGAGGCCGAGCCTCAGGACGAGCAGCCCAAGCCGAAGAAGAAGACCCGCCGCGGCTCGCGAGGCGGAAGGCGACGCAAGAAGAAGCCGGCGACGACCGAGGCAAACGGCGGCCGGCCGGCCGACGAGCCGCCCGCTGCTGAGAGCGACGGGGAGGGACCCAAGATCCACCTCCCGGATCCCTTGCTCGGCCGTGAGGAGCCTGAGCCCGAGCCCGAGCCGCAGGCCGAGGCGCCGTCGGAAAACGGCACCGAGGCCGACGGCGAGCAGCCGAAGCCCAAGAAGAAGACGAGGCGGGGGTCGCGTGGCGGCCGCAACCGCAAGCGGCGTCCGGCGTCGGCGAAGGCCGAGTCACCGCCTGCCGAGTAGCGGCCGCTCGCGCCAGAACGCGAGGTAGACGACGACGGCGCAGGCGACGATCAGCGCCCACGCCGCCGAGAGCGACGGGGACAGCACGTCGGGGATCTGCCAGCTCGTCCAGTCCCGCTTCACGACCTGCTCGGTCCACAGGTCGTTGGCCATGTTCGCCAGCCCGTAGACGAGCATCAGCGAGAGGTACGCCGCCGTCAGGGCACGGAGCCCGTGCCGCCGGATCCCGCCGAGAAGGCGCGACAGCAGCAGCGCCGTGACGACGAGCAAGAAGCCGTCGAGCCCGTGGTGGTGACCGTGGTGAACGGCTGCGTGGACGGCGCCGCCGCCCGGCTCGGGCCGGAGCTGGCCCGTCTGGAAGATCCAGCCGAGCAGCGGCACGCCATTCAGGAAGAAGCCGAGCTCGGCGGCGATGTACGGCGTCGCGAAGAACAACACGACGAGAGTCGTCCCCAGGCGCGCGAGGTCACCGGCTTTCGTCGTGTGAACGTCCTCGGCCCTCCCTCTCGCGGCTGCCCAGGCTGTCAGCGAGGCGGCGATTGCCACCCCGAGCACCGCCGGGAGGTTCGCCCACTTCGCGTCGAGGTCGTTCGGCGTCTGTACCCCGGGAATCGCGACCGTCGCGCACAGCACGACCGAGGCGATCCCGAGCAGCACGGCGCGCCGGTCCTGAAGCCGGTCGACGACGATCGCCACCACCGCGATCGCGGCCAGCGCTGCCGAATAACTCAAAAAGACGAAAGCACGGCCGGCGCCACCGGCCAGGCCGGAGTGCGTCACCTTCCAGAGCTCACTCGGCGGAAGACGCCAGTAGGTCACGAAGACCGCGACCGCGGCGAGCGCGAAGAGCAGCCAGACAACGTACACCTCGCGCAGTCCCGGTTTTTGCCGAGAGGCGTCCGTCACGGCTACACTTCCCGTCTCGCGGGCACACGCCCGCGTTTTGACGCCATGCCCTACGCAATCATCTCACTCGGCGGGAAGCAGTACCGCGTGCAGGAAGGCGAGCGCCTGCTCGTCGACCGCCTGCCGACGGAGGAGGGCAAGACCTTTCACCCCGACGTGCTGATGCTCGGCGGCGACGGCACGTTTGAGCTTGCGCCCAAGGCGCAGGTGACGGTGCGCGTCGTCGGCTCGGCGCTGGGCGACAAGGTCACGATCGGCAAGTACAAGCCGAAGAGCGGCTACCGCCGCAAGACAGGCTTCCGCGCCAAGCTCTCGCAGATCGAGATCGAGTCGATCGGCGGAGCGGCGAAGCGGAGCGCGCCCGCGAAGAAGGAGGCGCCCGCCAAGAAGGACGCTCCCGCGAAGGCCGAGGCGCCGAAGCAGGAGGCGGAGGCCGCCGCCGCGAAGCTGCCCGCCGGCTACGCCGACATGACGATTGCCGATATCAACAAGAGCGTCGGCGACTGGTCGGCCGAGGAGATCGAGGCCGCGCTGGAGTACGAGGGCGCGCACGCGAACCGGAAGGGCGCGATCGCCGCGCTGGAAGCAAGGAAGGACGGGTAGAGATGGCTCACAAGAAGGGACTCGGCTCGTCGCGGAACGGCCGCGACTCGAACCCGAAGATGCTTGGCGTCAAGGTCTTCGACGGCCAGGGCATCACGGCGGGGACGATCATCGTCCGCCAGCGCGGCACGCGCTTCCGCCCCGGCCCGGGCACGGGCATCGGCCGCGACGACACGATCTTCGCCAAGCGCGACGGCACGGTCCAGTTCCGGACCACCGGCGAGCGGCGCTTCATCTCCGTCACGGACTGAGGCATGTTCCACGACCGGGCCCGCATTCACGTGCAGGCCGGGCGAGGCGGCGACGGAGCGCTCAGCTTCCGTCGCGAGAAGCACGTACCGAAGGGCGGGCCGGACGGCGGCGACGGCGGGCCAGGCGGCGACGTCGTGCTGATCGCCGACGCCGACCTGCGCGACCTTTCGTCGTTTCGGGCGCAGCAGTGGTTCAAGGCGGGCAAGGGCGGTGCCGGGGGCGGGAGCGGACGGCACGGGGCCTCCGGTGACGACGTCGAGCTGCGCGTGCCTGTGGGGACGCAGGTCTTCGACGACGAGGAACAGCTGGTCGCCGACCTCGCGTCGCCCGGCGCGCGGGCCGTGCTCGGCCGGGGCGGGGAGGGCGGCCGGGGCAACCGCCGCTTCGCGACGGCGACGCGGCAGACGCCGCGCTTCGCCGAGACCGGGGTCCCCGGCGAGGAAGCGGACTACGAGCTGCAGCTGAAGCTGCTCGCCGACGCAGCGCTGGTCGGGCTTCCGAACGCGGGCAAGTCGTCGTTGCTCGCACGCATCTCGAACGCACGGCCGAAGGTCGCCGACTATCCGTTCACGACGCTCCAGCCCGTGCTCGGCACCGTCGACTCGGATGAGCGGCAGCTCGTGGTAGCCGACGTCCCCGGGCTGATCGAGGGCGCGAGCGAGGGCGTCGGGCTCGGGCACGAGTTCCTCGCGCACCTCGAAAGGGCGCGGCTGCTCGTCCACGTGATCGACGCAGCCGCGGGCGATCCCGCCGAGGCCTTCGCGCAGATCAACCGCGAGCTGGCCGAGTACGGGGCCGGCCTCGACCAGCGGCCGCAGGTCGTCGTGCTGAACAAGCTCGACCTGCTGCCGGAGCCCCCGCGGTTCGAGCCGGACGATCCGCGGGTCCAGCGCGTCTTCGCGCTGTCGGCTGCGACCGGTGAGGGCGTCGAGCGCTTCCGCCGCACCCTGTTCGAGCTGTGCCCTCCGGCCGAGGCGCCGGTGGCGGACGACGAGGGCCTGCCACAGTTCCTGGTCTACCGGCCGAAGCCCGACCCACGGCGCCGCTTCCGGATCCTCCGCACCGATCGCGGCTTCCGGGTCCACGGGCAAGCCGGCTCGCAGGAGGAGCTCGAGCAGGCGCTCAGGGAGGCGGGTGCGAAGACGGGCGACGAGGTTCAGGTCGAGGGCGAGGTGCTCGAATTCCAGTAACGGGGCTTCTCGGCGGCACGTTCGACCCGCCGCAGGTCGGCCACGTCGCGCTTGCGAAAGCCGCGAGCGCGGAGCTGCCGATCGACCGCCTGCTCGTCCTCGTCGCGGCCGCGCCCGGCCACCGCGCCGTGGTCGCGGAGGCGGAGACGCGCCTCCGGCTGGCCCAGCTTGCCTTCGACGGGCTCGCGGACGAGGTGGTGCTCGACTTTCACGCGTTCACGGTGGACGCGGTGCGCGGCGGTCGCTTCGGCGACGCGATCTTCATCGTCGGCGCGGACGAGGGCACCGCCTTCCCGACCTGGAAGGAGCCCGACGAGGTGCTGCGCTGGGTGCGCCTCGCCGTCGGCACGCGCTCGGGCTATCCGCCTCCGGACCTCGAGCGCTACGGCGACCGGGTGCTGTCGTTCGAGCTGTCCTCGCCGCCGGTCTCGTCCAACGAGATTCGCGAGCGGCTCGCACGGGGAGAACCGGTCGAAGGCTTCGTGCCACCCGCTGTCGCGGCCGCGCTCGACGAGACCGGCCTCTACCGTGGCTACACTGAGCGCGAACCCGAGAGGACCTGACAAGACCCTGACGCCACTCGATCACGCCCGCCGTATCGCCGGCCTCGCCCAGGAGAAGCTGGCGCAGGACGTCCTCATCCTCGACATGCGCCCCGTGTGCAGCTACACGGACTTCTTCGTGCTCGCGACCGGCCAGAACCCGCGCCAGACGAAGGCGATCTGGGACGAGGTGCACGAGCGCCTGAAGCACGACGAAGGCTCGCTCCCGCGCTCGGTTGCCGGCGAGCGGGACGGCCGCTGGATCGTCGGGGACTACCTCGACGTCGTCTTCCACGTCTTCACGCCGGAGTCGCGCGACTACTACCGGCTCGAAGAGCTGTGGGGCGACGTGCCGAGCATCGAGCTCGACGCGGCCGCGGTCTAGGTTCGAGGCTACACTTCGCGCTTCTGGGGCCGTAGCTCAGCTGGGAGAGCGTTTGGCTGGCAGCCAAAAGGTCACGGGTTCGAGCCCCGTCGGCTCCACTCTCGACGTTTAGGACACCGCACCGGTGCGGGAGAATCCGGCCGGTGCGCTTTCGGAAAGGAGCACGGCTCGACCCGTCGCAGGTCGAGGACCGCCGCGGCGCCGGTGGGATGTCGCTTCCCGGAGGCCGGATCGCCGTCGGCGGCGGCGGGCTCGGCATCGCCGGCCTCGTCATCTTCCTGCTGATCACGCTGCTGAACAACGGCGGTGGGCTGTCCGGCCCGCTGTCGAACCTCGACGACCGCTCGATCGCGACGCAGCCGCCGACGAGCGTCGCGCCGGAGGACTGCACGAGCGGCGCGACCGCCAACCAACGCGAGGACTGCCGCATCGTCGGCTACGTGAACAGCATCCAGGACTACTGGACGAACGAGTTCCAGCGCGCCGGCCGAACCTACGCGATCTCGAAGACCGTCTTCTTCACCGGCCAGACCGACACCGGCTGCGGCACCGCCACCTCCGACGTCGGCCCGTTCTACTGCCCCGTCGACAAGCACGTGTACATCGACCTCGACTTCTTCGACGAGCTCCGCTCGCGGTTCGGCGCGACGGGCGGACCGTTCGCCCAGGCGTACGTGCTCGCACACGAGTACGGCCATCACGTCCAGGACCAGCTCGGGCTCCTCGGCGGCGGCTCCGGCGACACCGGTGCGCAGAGCCGCTCGGTCCGCACAGAGCTCCAGGCGGACTGCCTGGCCGGCGTGTGGGCGAATCACGCCGCGCAGACCGGCTACCTGACGGACATCACGCAGGACGACATCGCCGACGGGCTCAACGCGGCGGCGGCCGTCGGTGACGACCGTATCCAGCAGCAGACGCAGGGCCGCATCGACCCCGAGCGCTGGACGCACGGCGCGTCGAGCCAGCGGCAGCACTGGTTCACCGTCGGCTCCCAGCAGGGCAACCCCAACGCCTGCGATACAAGCGGCAAGCTCTAGGGGCGGGTCCGGCAAAAACCTGGTCAGTCGGCTAGTTGTGGCCGGATCGCCTGCGGCCGGACCATCTGTGCAGCGCCGTGCACAAGGCTGCGACAACACAGATCCCGAGCGATCAGCCGCGGGCTCGCCTCGCGCTGATGGACCCGCCGCGCGCGATCGAGGCCGACACGGTGTCGCGCGCGTTCGGCGACCGGGAGGTGTTGAGGCGCGTCTCGCTCGCCGTCCCGGCCGGTGAGATCCACGCCGTGCTCGGGCGGAACGGCGCCGGCAAGACGACGCTGATCCGGATCCTCAGCGGATTGACCACGCCGACCGACGGTGCGGTGCGCCTGCTCGGCGAGGACGCGAGCGGCAACCCGCGTGCGCTGCGCGGCCGCGTTGGCCTCGTCCCGTCCGGGGACCGTTCGTTCTACCTTCGCCTGTCAGGGCTCGAGAACCTGCTCTTCTTCGCGCGACTGCACGGGATGCGCAAGCGCGCGGCGCGCAGAAGGGCCGGCGAGACGCTCGCCATGGTCGGCCTGGAGGACGCCGCGCGACAACGGGTCGGGCACTACTCGCACGGGATGCAGAAGCGGCTTTCGATCGCCCGAGCGCTGCTGACGACGCCACCCGTCCTGCTCGTCGACGAGGCGACGCACGACCTCGACCCGCACGCCGCCGAGGTGGTGCGCGCACACGTGCGCGAACTGGCCGACCGCGGAACGGCAACGATCTGGGCGACGCAGCGGATCGAGGAGCTTCGCGGCTTTGCCGACGCGGTGACGGTCCTGCGCGAGGGCGAGACCGTGTTCGTCGGCAGTGTCTCGGCATTTGCCGACGCGGTCGCCGTCCGTAGTCACCTCTTGCGCCTTGCTCCGTCGCACCGGCCCGGCACAAGCGAGCTGCGCGCCTCGCTGGCAGGACACGCCTCCATCGAGGTCGTGGACGAAGCTGAGGGCGATTTCCGCCTGACGCTCGCCCCGGATGCCGTGCTCGGCGATGCGGTGGCCGCGCTCACGGCTGCGGGAGCGCAGGTGACGGCGTGCCGCGAGGAGGGGTCGGAGATGCTCGACGCCTTCATCCGGCTCACGGAGACCGAATGAGCGCCCAGCCCTACGTCGAGGCACCGCGCCGCTGGGGGACGCTCGCGGAGTTCGCGAAGCTGCCGGCCTTCCTGCGGCGCGACCTGCTTACCGCCCTCAGCTACCGCTTCGGCTTCGTCACCGGCTGGATCGCGCTCGGCCTCCAGGCGGTGCTCTTCTACTTCGTCGGCGAGCTGGTTGACCCGGGCGCGCTGCCCTCATACGGCGGCCACGACGTCACCTATCTCGAGTTCGCGATCATCGGGATCGCGCTGGGCGGCTTCACGGCGCTCGCGCTCGGCCGCATTTCCGCGGGGATTCGAAACGAGCAGCTGATGGGGACGCTCGAGTCGCTGCTGGTGACGCCGACCTCGCCGAACACGATCCAGATCGGCACGGTGCTGTACGACCTCGTCTACGTCCCCGTGCGCACGGCGCTGTTCCTGGTCTTCACGACGCTCGTATTCGGGCTCGACCTGCGGGCTGCGGGGCTTCCTGCCGCACTGCTCGTCCTGATGGCGTTCATCCCGTTCGTGTGGGGCCTCGGTGTCGCGAACGCCGGGCTCGTGTTGACGTTCCGGCGCGGGAGCGGCGTGATCGGGTTCGGGGCGATGATCCTGACGCTGCTCTCCGGGGCGTATTTCCCGCTCGACCTCCTGCCGGGCTGGCTGGCGGCAGTCGCGCAGTACAACCCGCTGGCGCTCACGATCGACTCGATGCGCGAGTCGCTCCTCGGCAACGCCGGCACCACAGATGCCCTGGTCGCGGCGGCGGAGATCCTGCCGTTTTCGCTGGTGTCGCTCCTGGGCGGACTCTGGATCTTTCGGCTGGCACTGCGGCGGGAACGCCGCCTCGGGACGATCGGCCTCTACTGATGGCGGCCGCGGCAGGGCAGCTCTGGGCCTCGGTGGACGACCTTGTCGCCCGCATGCCTGGGCCAAACGACGTCGCGAGCCACCGCGTCGAGCTGTTCGAGGCGCGGTCGCTTCGCTCGGCGGGGGCGCCCGTCCCGCCGGCGCTCGTCGAGCGTGAGCGCCGCGCGGCGGTCGGCCTGCTCTGCGTGCCCGTCCTGTTGCGGCGGGTGCGGGCAGCGTATGACGGCTCGTTGCTGATCCTGAAGGGTCCCGAGGTGGCGCGGCACTACCCCGATCACGCGCTGCGCGAGTACGGCGATGTCGACCTGCTCGCGGACGACGCCCCACGCGCTCAGGCAGCACTGCTCAAGGCTGGCTTCCGAGAGCTCGGCGATCCGGCGCGGTACCGCGATATCCACCACCTGCGGCCGCTCGCCTGGCCGGGACTCCCGGTGGTCTTGGAGCTCCACTCACGCCCGAAGTGGCTGGACGGCCTGCAGGGGCCTTCGGCCGCAGACGTCCTTGACCGTGGTCTCCCTTCGACGGTCGGCGTCGACGGCTTCCTCGCCTTGCCCTGCGCCCCGCATGCGGTGCTCGTCGCGGTGCACTCCTGGGCGCACGAGCCGCTGCGCCGGCTGCGCGACCTCGTCGACGTGGCTGTGCTGGCCGAGGCTTCCGAGCC
>Ga0173483_10000519_pt1 | contig 10979 bp, 10 predicted proteins | sample NitcycUS178409R2_FD_122621 | JGI IMG/M metagenome (GOLD analysis project Ga0173483, IMG submission 122621) | Soil microbial communities from Arlington Agricultural Research Station in Wisconsin, USA - Nitrogen cycling UWRJ-S178-409R-2 (version... | ecosystem: Environmental > Terrestrial > Soil...
CCGGTGGCGTACGCCCCAATCGGTGATCACCAGATCGTAGAAGCGGGCAATTGGCGTCACCTGCTCAAACCAGGTGCCGGCGCTTGCTGCCAGATGATCACGAGCCAGATCCAGGGCAATCAGACCGGTTCCGGTGACTGGCAAGCCAGCCCGGGCGTCGGCTGCGATTCCGGGATGCCTACGTCGCTCCTGATCGTTCAGCGCGCTGCCAGCTGATCGGGTTAGCCCGGCCTGCCAAAGCATGTTCGTCTGCCCAGCAGAAGCATTCACTCCGAGCACCATCCCGGTACGCCGCCGAGCCAGCATGCTCGCGACATAGCCTGCCGTGGAAGACGAACCACTGCCGCCTCGGAGCTGGACGACTCCAATCCGGCGCGACAGAGCGAGTGGTGAACGAAGCAGCGCGTCACAAGTCGTGAGCTCGTAAGTGATCGCACTGACACTTCGCAGCAGTCCCGAGATCATGATCTAGAACACCCTCAGTAGATCACGAAAAATGCCAAACATCCCGAGCAGCAGAGGGATCAGCGCGATCACGGCAAGCGCCTCGAAGGCATTGCCAACCCGTCGCAGGAAGGCTCGCTGATGTGCGGCTGGCCGGGCCAGCACCATGATCATCACCAACACCGCGAGGGCAACCAAGATCGCCGCAATTGTGGGCTCGCTAAGACGCGGCTGGCTAAGCACGCCGGCCAACAAGCCGACGAGCACTGCCAACCAGAGCGCTATCTGCTGCACTGCGAGCGGGAAGGCACGAGTGCGCAACGCGTTCACGATGATCACCGCCAATCCCACGCTGACCGTCCAAAGATCTTTCGAGGCAAGCAGTACGGCACTAGTCACAGCGATCGGGATGGCAACTGCGAACGTCACCCAGCTCAGCAGCCGATACGCTTCGTTGACGGTCCGCGAGACATCATCGCGGCGCCGCGGATGACCCTCCACTACCTGATCATCGAGGCCAGTGAGGCCTGAGGCAGCCAGGGCTAGCCGGGGCAGCACACCGCATATCACGACCGCTACTGCAGCTGTAACCGCAGCAGCCTGCTCCGCAGCCGATCCCAAGGCCACCATGATCAATGGCAATGCCGAGATCGGAACGCCAACCAGACTGCCGAACCAGGCCGGCTGAGAACGCAGCCCCTGGCCATGGCCAATACCCAGGCAAATCCAGCCCAGTGCAGCAAACCCGGAAACGGCGGCCGCGAGCCGTAGCCCTGTCACTAGACCAAGCTCGGTGCTGAACGACCAGACCGTTGCGGCGGCGACTCCCAACGCTGCCGCGGTGAGGGCAATGCAGAGCCAGCGCATGGAGGCGCGGCCCAGAATTGCGGCGGCAACAGAGAGTGCGAGAACGGCGACAACAAATGCCACCGGACTAGCAGGCAGCTGAGTCGCCGCAGCGCAGCTGAGCACTCCAATGGCAACTGCACCCGTCAGCTCACGTGCGAACGTCGACCACAGTCCGGCGCGATGGCGCATCGACTCACCAAGTACGTCGGTAACGTCGGCGACCTCGGGCGGCGGCGGAGCATCGTCAGACCGCACCAAGCGCAGCAGCTCGCCGTCGGACACCTGCTGGTCGGCAATCGTGAGGCCAACGTCGAGCTGCTCGCCGGTGGCGCGTACCAGTGTCAACGGCCGTACGACTGAGCCGGTCGGCTCATCTAGCAGCTCCATCAGCCGTGGCATCAGACCGCTCACCGCCTCATCGTTCGGTACCACAAGATCAGCTTTGCGAGCCGACCCGATCACAGTGAGCCGCGTGAACTCCACCATTCAGTTTCCCCCGAGCCGCATCAGCTAACCGATCACCGGACGCGCCACGAAATCCAACACAGACAACCGAACCGGATCAGCCGCGCTGCTAGGGCGTGACGCCACAAGACCCACAACACCGCTGCGTTGCAAGCGGTCGAAACCGTCTTGAGCCGTGACCGACCAAGACAGCGGCTCGACCTCGGCAGCGCGCCACACCTTCGATCTGATGACCGTCGGGTTCACTCCAAAGACCTGGAACTTGATCTTGATCTCATCGCGCTTGTGGTACTTGCCGATCAGACGCACCGTGTTTGACAACGGCACCGTCTCACCGGCCTGCCGCGAAGCAAGAGATACCGACAATGCTCCACGTCCACTGAACTTGATCACGGCGCGATAGTCGTCGGCCTTGACCTTCCGGCCAACCACCAGAACGGTTGCGCCCAACGTGTTCATCCGAACGGTGGTACTGACGTCCGCGGTCTCCCGACTCGCACGCCTGAGAAATGCGCTGCGCGATTTCGCAGCCGGGACGGACATGATTCCGGCGCCGCCGCGCACTAGGTAGTCCGACGACTGACCCTTGGTCGTCCAGCGGCCGCCAACCTCAGCTGAGCCCCAGCCACGCTTGTCGCTGCGATCGAAGTAATCGGCGGCATACGGCTGATCACTAATGCCGGGCGTCGAGGCACCAGCGGTGCGCTGCTGCGCCTGCCGGGCGGCCTGTGAAGCAGTCAGCGATGTGACGATTGAGAAGCCGACGCAGCCAGTACAGATAACGGCCGCCAGCACGACAGAACCGAGAAGGCGCTTGAGATTGTCCTGGCCTAGCCGGCGCTCAGCCAGTTCGCCATAGAGAAACGCCGACAGCAAGCGGGCGCGATGGGTCTTGACCGTCTCCAGCAGAATCGTGTCGCGATTAGTCGACATGATCATCCTGGGGTCGGGTGTAACGGGCAGACAGGCCCAAGGCCTCGTTCACTTGATCACCACCGATAGCGCTCAAGATCGCATCAAGCACCGGCCAGGTTGGCTCGCCCAGACTTCCAAGTGAAAACAGCAGACCAGGGATCCTGGGCCTCCCAACACTCACCGCCCCGAACTGACGCCTCATCTGATCGATGGAGATGTCCAGCGCCCGTACCCCGGGAGGCCCGATCAGCAACGCCATAGGGGTCGGCGGATGCTGCAGGAATGGCGGAATCAGCAGGTCCTCGCGACCCGGCCGGGCCATGATCAATCCAACCAACGGCATCGAGCTCTCGGCGAGTCCACTCAGGTATGACATTAGCCATTTGCCATGATCTTCGAACGCTACGGTGCTTGGTACTCCGAGACTGAGATGTGCCTCAGTAATCTCCTCGATCCCAGCGCTCGTACGCTGCACTGTCAGGGTTGATCGAAAGCTCGTTCCAGCACCTACCATGAGCACAGGTCCAGGCATTTGTGACTGAGCAAAACCGGTGAGCTCCTCGCGATTCCACAGGTTTCCAGCCGGCTCGTGCGCTCCCCACACCCGCGGCGCAGCGCCGCTGGCGATCTTGGCAAGTGCGGCCATCGGGCCACCCAAGGTCGTTGTGGCTCTTGCCTTGTGCCGCAATGAAATCACCGCCATCACCTGGACCGCCGTCACCGGCGCCGGCCGTAAGAAGCCAAGATCAACATCGTCGACGCTGCGAATTCCGCGAGCCGTAAAGACCTCACCGATCTCCGACAACCGGCGGCCACTGAAGCCCTCCCGCAGGCCGTTCGCACCGCGAACGACCCAGGCAGCGCCCGCCTCCCGCCAGACCTCAGCGAATGCCGGCGTAAGACAGGACAGCTCATCGGTCGCCAGCACCACCCGCCGGCCTTCGTCATGTGCTTGGGCGAGCAGGCTGATCCGGCCCGCGTTGAGGAAGATCACCGGTGACCGGCTTTCGGTGGCAGCGTAAGCCGTCGCTGTGGCATGCTGGCTGCCGCCGAAGTCGAGGAGCGGATGCTGGACCGCGGTCAGGGCCACATCTGAGCTGCACTGCTCTCTCATGAGGCGGCCCGTTGAGGTATCGCATGCACGGTAAAGGATCGACTGCCGCACTCCACGGTCCAGCCAATGGCGGCCGGGCCGCGGATGCCAGGAACCAAGGGCCGGCGTTCGCCGTCGGGGCTGATCAATACCGAACCATTGGCCGAATGCAGATCAGTCACCCACAGCACGGAGCCGGACCATTCCAGCAGAGCGTGTGTCTTGGACAGCGTCCGCGAAAGATCAGCTAGCGCCAGCACTGGCTGTTCGGATTTGCTCTCCGGACTACGACCGATCAATAACGAGGTGGTGATCACCTGTCGTCGCCCAGTGTCGAAGACAAGCGCTACCGCATCCGATGTTGTCGTCGCGGCTACGCCTGGCCGAGATCTGGCAAAAACCGCCTCATCAACGTGCGAACCTTCTGCGATTGCGGATCGCGGAAGCGCAGGTAATGCAGGAGTCAACGGATCTCGGCCGCGCCTCAAGTCAGCGGTTACCGTACGTCTTCTCCACTGCGACGTTGTAAAGCCGGCGATGATCTTGCGAACGCCCACTGGATTACCAGTCAAGTCGTCAACGGTGCGCACTCGAAAAGCGAGGCGCCCTAGGGTGCGACCGCGACGAATAAACAGCAGCAACTGGGTAAAAACAAATGCGACACTCAGTAGACCAATCAAGATCAGCGTTCCGAAGGCACCCGATGCACCCGACACAACGGCAAGCACGGCTGCAATCAGAAGGGGAAGCACATCGGCTAGCACTGCCAGATAACCGCGTACCGCGCTCGAGCGCGCTACTCCCGCCAGCAACGGCGTGTAGGTTCCGAGCACACTACCCTGTGCGGCAGGGGTGAGCACCGTCCCGCAGGACTCGCAGAGCACGCCAGTGGACGCCTGCAAGCTGCCGCAGCGTGCGCAGCTCGCGACACCCACGAGCGCTCCGGGCATGTGAACCTCCGAGTGGCTCAGGAACCTTTACAGTCACCGACAGCCCAGGCGGACTGAGTTCAGCCCGTAAGTTTGCACCTCTTGAGGGCAAAGCGCAGGAATTTGTCGTTATCGCTTCGTTATGCACACAAGCTCGATCTAATCTTCTGACAGCTTCCGTCGGCGGGCGGGGATCGATGGCAGTACCCAGGTTATTCACGCTGTACACGGCATGCATGCCATGCACAGCGTGAACATCCCACGCAGCGTGGGATGTTCACTTCCTCACCAGAAATTGGTCCGTTTGCTGGGACCGACATGCCCGATTGCCCAAAATCTGACCCGCACCGGCGCTACGTTAGGTCGCGTCCGTGACTCAACCGTTATCTTCGCCCTTTTTCGGGGGAGAGGAGCAAGTGATGAAGTTCGCCATGGGGGCTGAGACGCTTACGGTCCTGACCAAGCAAACGTCCTCGGCCAATGATGATCTTGGAAGCTTGGTGAAGCAGCTCTTCGCAGCTGCCGAGCCGATCCAAGGCAAGTTCAATGGCGCCGGTCGCGCCGCATTCGACAGGTTCAAGGGTGAGACCGATCAAATCGCCAATGAGCTGAACTCCGCGCTCGCTGCAGTACTTGGCGGCATCCAGGGCCAGAACACCGCGTTCATCACCGGTGAACAGCAGATGGTGGATGAGACCACTGCCGCCCAGGGCGGTGCCAACTTCGAGTCCGCCCGGTTCTCCGGATCACGCTGAGAAAGGACAAAGATCATGCCTGCTGGAAATGCCGCCGACCGTCGTGACTTCGATATCCCCGCCTCTCAGGCCGCTCAAGATCATTTCAATGCTGTTGCCGGACACCTGGAGTCCTTGATCAATTCACGTGATCGCGATGTGCAGCTCGCGATGTCGGATTACCAGGCGGACGGTGCGTCGGAGCAGTACGCCGCGAAAGAGCAGCGCTGGCATAACGTTGCCGATGAGGTACGCGGCATCATCCAGGTGCTCCGGGGATCGTTGGGAAGCAACGACGAGACCGCAGCGCAGTCGCTGCAGCGCGCCAAGGGCGCGGTTGACTCCATCGGCTGACTTCTGGGGGAGACGACGATGACCGGCTATCGAATCGACCCCAAAGGCGTAGAGACGGTACTGAACGCCACTAAGAGCGAGGCCGAGAAGTTCGGCACCATCCTGAAACCGCTTCAGGGGTGGGTGGAGTTCGCAGCCACCGGGACCGGTGGCAGTGGCGCCATCATCGCCGCCCTGCAGAGCTTCTTTGAGAACCAGTCGGTGGGTCTTCAGGCGATCAACACTCGAGTGGGTGCGGCCATCACCGGCGCCTATGAAGCGACCAAGGCCTACATCGACGGCGACCTGGACATGGTGCAGACCTATCAGAAAAACGCTGCCATTGCGGCCGATCCCCCGCTGCATGGTGTGCCACGGCAACTGGGAGGCTACTGATGCCTGACCACATTGATCCCGCTGCGATTCCCGGTGACAACCTGCGGCCCGACATGGTTGAGATTGCCGCCAGTGAGATCTCCACGATCGGCGAGGATGTCAGTGATCAAGGCGGCGTGGTCGTTAGCACCTGGCAGCGGCTGGCGCATCATTATGAGGCGCCAGAGGCTGCGACCTTGTTCGGCGTCATGGATCCGGTCAAGACCAACGCCGAAACCTTCGGCAGCAACGTTGATCGCGTCAGCAGTGCGCTCAAGACGTACGCCGCTGAAGTGGAACCGATCAAGGGCGAGCTGGCCAAGATCAAGACCGACGCGTACAACTTCGTGGCTTCCATCGCCGGTGGAGTGGAGAAGACCACCTACAGCCGAGCCGGCGCTATCAAGACGACGGTGGAATGGCATGAAGACCAGGACTCCGTTGATGCCAACAACGACCTGATCCGCCGCGTCAACGCTCAAATGGTGTTGCTGTGGGCTGCGGAACGCAAATGCGCGAATGCCATCTACGACACCATCGGCTTTCCGCATATCGAGGCGGCCAGCGACAGCAACCCGAACGGATTCGGCGTTACCGAGATCCCAGACGGGGCCGAGACGCCGTGGGGGAAGACGGTCGAGCGAAGCGAATCGTGCGGTGAAAAAGCCGCCAAGGCCGTCGGTCATTTCGTGTGGGACGGCGTGGTTGTCGGCGGTATCTGGGGCACGGTAGAAGGGCTCGGCACCCTCACGCTGGGATACAACCCACAGACCGGCGAATGGTTCAGCGGCGACGCGTACGGGGCGGCGTGGAGCAACCTCGGCAAGCTTGCAGTAGGGCTCGCCGTTAGTAGCCCACTCAGCATCCCGCTGATTCAAAACATGCCCGGCCCAGTTGGCAGCTTTCTACGTGACTGCCAAATGACTGTGGTCAACGCTGGCAAAGGCCTTGTCGCCTGGGACAAATGGAAGGATGATCCCGCAGCGGCCGCTGGCGAGGCCACGTTCAATATCGCTTCGATCATCATTCCGGTTGGCGCCGCCACAGCACCGGTACGGACCAGCGCCAGCACAGCGGCCGCGGCAATCCGTACCGCTGCCAAGATCATCGATGTTGCCGATCCAACGTCGGCGCTGATCAAGGTTGGCACAGCTGGCGCGAAGATTGCCATGCCGACCATTGCCGATCTTGTGAAGTCCGTCGACCTCAGCAAGATTGATCTTGGCAAGCTCGATGCCGCTGGCAAGATCGACATCCCCGAAGCACCAAAGATCGACACGCCCAAGGTCGAGGTGCCATCGGTCAGCAAGAGCGATATCACGCTCGATACGCCAAACACCAGCAGCAGTCTGGATGTTCCGGTTCGTACAGCCGATAACGTCACCGTTCCGGTGCGTGAGCCGGCTCTAGTTGGTGCTGGCGGCGGCGCCACAGTGCATACCGGGGCAGGCGCCACAGTGCATACCGGCCCAAGCGCCACAGTGCACACCGGCCCAGGCGGCGACACCACCCTGCATACCGGCGCAGGCGCCACAGTGCAAACCGGCCCAAGCGCCCACACCAGCGTGCATACCGGCGCAGGCGGCGACGCAGGTGTTCATATCGGCGACTCCGGCCACATTGATGACAGCGGGCATATCAGCGGCCCAGGCGGCACCCATGCTGGCGGCAACGAGTGGGATCCCGGTCAGGGCGACCCAGTACACTCCGACGCCGACCATGGTCCCGGCTTCACGCGAACCGATGACAGCAAGGTCGAGACTGATCCGACTTATGGCGAACCGAAGCACGACCACGGCGCGCTCACTGACGAGAAGTTGCCGCCGAGACTCGAGGATCTTCCGCAAGACGTTCGCAGGCTGGTTCTCGACCCGCAAGCGCCGCTCGGGCGGGACGCGGCCGGTCACCCCTACACTCGTGAGGACTTTGAAGCCCGCTACGTCAAAGAGAACGGCGACTGGCGATATCCAGATAATGACGGCGCCGTTAAGGCTCACCGCCTGCAATTCTCTGATGTCGGGGAGTTCCAAAAGCACTACGGCGACGTTCTGGACCGGTTGGGCGATGACGGCGGAAAATACTTTTCACCGGACGGTACGCCGTTTGAGGCACGCGCGCTGCCGCCTGACAGCCTCGGTAAGCCCTACCTCCGAATGCGGCTTGCCGGCGAGCTCCCTCCCGGCTGGAGGATCGAGGTTTCTGAGGTGGCGCCAGCCTTCGGTCGTGACGGAGGCGGCCTTCAGATCCGCATTCTCGATGACAATCACCAAGCAATGAGAATGTTTGAACTCGAAGAGCAAGGGATTGTCAAAAGGATTCCGGCCCCCGAGCGACAGCCCGCTGAATTCCTCAAACCATTTGCAGGCATCCTTGCGAACGCTCCCAACTGGGACAGCACGGATATCCAAGATGATTCTTAAGACGACGAGGGCAGCGGATCCCGGACGGCGGAATAGCTTGTAAGGCTCGATGACTGATCAGCGAAGCGAAGATAAGACGTTCTCGACCGACATGGTGCTCATCAATGAGTTGGCCGAGCGGCTGCGCCTGAGCCGCCGGCCCGGCGATCCCGAAACCCTTCTCAACGTTGGGGATTCAGAGGACACTCGCCTCATCGCGGTTCGTCACGGTCTTTACACGTTTGAAACTACAAGTCGCGGAGAACGCTCTATGGAGGCGGCATTTAGCTCGGCTCGAGACGCCCGCCGCTACATGATCATGGACCTTGGTGGATCCTTTCGGTTCCGTTCTTCGATGGTGCCAGTGGTCATGAAGCAGCTAGCGCCGGGCACTGAACTTGAGGAGGGGCCGACGGGTCATCGGCTGAGTTGGCCTGGGGGTGAGGGTACCTTCTACCACCAGTACAAAGCTGTGACCTTCAGCTGGGTGATCGGCGCCGACCCGGCCGCCATCGTCGCGAGCTATGAACACCCGAATGGCGAGCCACTTTTTAATCTTGGAGTGCCAGCCACCATCCAAAAACCCAAGCTGTTGATGGGTCGCATCAAGAAACCGCCCGTTGAGGTGCCACCGCCCGACGACGAAGAAATTGATCAAGCAACGATCGATGCCTTGCTCGCCGACCTCGGTTGGGAACGTCGTCCGCCATCGGGGGCCGAGATTCTGGCTGTCGTGGGCGACGGCGAAGTGGGACGAGCTATCTTCTACCGGCAGTCTCAATTCGTCTACGAGTCCGTGGTGGAGTCCGACTACCACAGCGCCGTTGGTACGTTCTCCAGTGCTGCGGCAGCACGGCGGTTCATGATCATGGAACTGAGCGCCATTCTGCGGATGCAACACCGACTGCCCAAGATCCAGCTCAATCGACTCGCACCAGAGTGCGCCATTGAGAAGGGACCTACTGGACTCAGGCTCAGCTGGCCCGGTGGCGAGGCGACCTTTCCAGTCGGTTATATCGGTCACCAGCAGGCACTCGATTTCAGCTGGGTCGCTTCGGCAGAGCTCGGCGACATCGCTGGTAGCTACCGGCATCCCAACGGGGAGCCGCTCTTCGACCTGGCTGGCTAGTCCTGCAATGGCTGCCCCATGACCTCACACAGCGGACCAATGACCCACTCCGCTTAGGTACTCCATCTCCGCACCATCTGCAGCGAGTGCGGAGATGGAGTAAGTGACGCGGAGTTGGATTAAGCAGTCGGAGTAATGTTCGCTCCTTCGGCACGCCAGCCCTAGGACGCTTCGATGACCTGAATGCGCTGCAGCAGGCCCAACACGACGAGATCTCGGATGCCAGTCTCCGGTTGCTGAAGGGTGAACCGAATCCCACCGCCTGGACGCCCAAACCAGGGCGGCGTAATCCTCGCCCGTACTCGCACATCGGCAGCCGTCAGGAACTTATGAACATCATTCTCGGGCCGCAACGCAGTCGGTGGGAGGGAGCGGAACTCAAACGGCGTATCGATCGGATAGGTATGCACGCCATCCAGCGCTCCGATCCTGTCGATCGGCAGGTCTGGCGGCAAGTCGATCACAATGCCTTCAGGGCCGGCCTCACGAGCACGATCCCGAAGATCGAAGTAGTGCATCGCGACCTTGCCAACGATGGTGTCCAGCTCCTGTCGCGAAATCACTCGTACGGGCGGCAGCGGCCGAGACACATAGCCGATGACGGCGTCAGAGACCTCGGGCTCCGATTGGGCGGAGAGCAATTGAAAGGCTTCGCCGTAATCAACGGTCTCCAGGATGAAACGGCTGTCATCGGGGCGTACCCGAAGCGCTCCTTCCAGCGGTGCGACCGCCGAGTCCTCTTCCGGCAGCTGGATATCGAAACGGGTGAAACCCAGTGCGTCCAACTCAGCGCGAAGTCCGTCAAGCACCCTGCACACGCTAGCGGCTACCGCGACGACCATGGCACGACAACATCGAGTCACGTTCGGCCGCCGTCCAGCGAGCGATCGGATTGTTGCGCGCATCCCAGCTTGGGGACGCGTACGAGCAGGCCTGGCAGGAGTGGGATAAATCAGGTGAGGCCGACTTATGGGAGCCGACCGCCGCTGACGCGCTGCCTCGCTCGTGAGGCGAGGCGAGATTCGCTTTGCCGACATAGAGCCGGTGCCCGGCTCGGAGGCCAATAAGCGGCGGCCGGTCGTAATCGTCAGCAACGACGGAGCGAATGAGCGGGCGACGATTCTGGGACGTGGCGTGGTGACCGTCGTACCAGTGACGTCCAACGTGACAAACGTGCTGCCCTTTCAAACGCTGCTGGAACCCGGTTCCACCGGGCTGACACGCTCGTCCAAAGCCCAGGCAGAGCAGGTCAGATCCATTGACGTCAGACGCCTCGGACCACGCATTGGACAGCTGCCGCCGGCCGTGATTGTC
>Ga0173483_10000520_pt1 | contig 10973 bp, 9 predicted proteins | sample NitcycUS178409R2_FD_122621 | JGI IMG/M metagenome (GOLD analysis project Ga0173483, IMG submission 122621) | Soil microbial communities from Arlington Agricultural Research Station in Wisconsin, USA - Nitrogen cycling UWRJ-S178-409R-2 (version... | ecosystem: Environmental > Terrestrial > Soil >...
GGTAGATGAAGATTATAGACAATATATACAATCAAGGCCAAGCAAGTCGCTACTGTCATCTTCTTCGTCATCCAAATTGACAAAAAGAAGGAAGAGCACTACTACTAGCAGTAGAAGTAGAAGTAGGATACAGTACGCAAGCTAAACAATAATAATTGGCAGATATGGGAAAAAATTATGCATAAAAAGCAATCACTGCTAGTTTTTGGTGCGCATCCCGACGATATAGAAATAGGTATGGGAGGGACGATAGCCAAACTTGCCAGTATGGGTTACGATGTTAATCTAGTCATAGCTACTCTTCCAAATTTTGTGAAAATAGACACAAAGGAACAACGACGAATGGAAGCAATAATGTCTGCAAAAACCTTGGGATGTAAACAACCTGAATTTTTAGATTTATCACCTGATGAAATCACTTTTGGAAGGAAATTTGTTACCTTGATAGATGGAATTATCCACAGATATGGACCAGAAGCAGTTTTTACTCAATGGATAGGGGATTCTCATCAGGACCATCAGGCACTTACCAGAGCAGTAATATCCGCATCACGCGACTTGAATAACCTGTTTATGTATGAAACTACTATACCTGGCGGTGTGACCGAAAGTGCTTTTAGGCCTCAACTTTACATTGACATCAGCGAAACTTTAGACGTAAAGAGAAATGCGCTTGATTGCTTTGACTCACAAAAAATTCGTTGTGGAGATACTTGGATACCATCAATAGTTGGAAGATGCTCATACAGAGGCTATCAAATGAATGCAAAATATGCTGAGGCATTTGAAGTGATCAAGGTTACTAAATGGTAGTAAACTTTTTCTTTTTAATGTAATTAAATTAAGGTAGTAGTGAGTAATAAGACCAAAAATAATATAAGTCGTTTCATCAAACAAACGGAAATCCTCATATATTATAATATTAGTCCTAACTTTTCATGATATTTAGATATTCTTGTTCTTCTGTCAGTGCTCAGATAGGAATGTATATTCCTATTAATATCTACTCTTGCAGAAAGCAAGAATAATTATTATGACCCCATGGTCTAACTTTACTGCTCATTAGTGTTCAGTAAATTAGTCATCTAATGATGGTTTTAAAAATAATTTAACGTGAATGAATCGTTATTGTTTTCCACCCTTCCATTATTAGAAGTCTTTTCATATGTAGCATATTGAACATACACCTCGTCCCAATATCTCATACATAACAACCTCTGACATTTTTCGATTTTTTCGATAACTTCATTCAAAACGACATTACGAAATACAATATCAGGTTCATTTATTCCTGCTGCAGATCGCATGGGACAGGTTGCAGAAAATCGTGGATTAATTTCAAATATTTTTGGTTCGTCCCCTTCAAGTTTAGCTTGGATGTTAATAGCTCCAGTAGCTTTAAATTTTAAAGCAACTTCTTCCGCTGACCTTCGTATATTTTCAAAGTCATCGATAAAAGCTTTATAAGTTTGTCCATTTTTTATTATCTTTCGAATTGATATCGAAGACATTATATATTTTCCAAATCTATCAACCGTAACACCCGAGGTGAACTCGGTATCATTGTCCTTTAAGTATTCTTGAAGAAGAGGATGCCAACCTATTTCTTGAATTTTGGAAATTGCATATTCCATTTCGTTTCTATTATTTACTACATAAAAATGCAATGAGCCATATCCTTCCCTGGGCTTTACAACTAGCGGAAAACCAAATTCTTGGATGAATTTTTCATTACCTTCAGGTAAAGAGGATGCAGCTCTACCTAGATTATTTGCATTTAAGAATTCAAAGGTCTTCCATTTGTCTTTCGCTGTAATGATTACTTCTATTGGGTTTGTCAATACATTCGCACCAGTTTCGTATTCGATTTGTTCTTTTGCATTACCAATTGTGAGTAATTCCTGATCGGAACCTACATAAATTGCATGAATATTTTGCTCTTTGCTAATTTTAATGATAGAATTAATATAGTTTGGTGATGAAGGTGATGGTACTAAAATTCCCATATCACATCTGTATAGACCTGCGGCCTGAGTATTCATATCAGTTGCAATAATTCTATACCTTACTGGAGAATTATTTGATACATTCGCCAGTTTTAAGGATTTTATAATTCCTTGTGCTACTATGCCTCCGGCTGCAGTTACTAGTACATTTGCCTTAGTTGTCTTTTCTGAATTCATAATTTCCTTGGTTTATTAGTTGACAACGTATACTTGCATATGCTATAAAACACGTGGTTCAATTTTCTACTTTGGTGGTCATAAGAATTGGTGCAGCCAAGTTGTTATTATTTAACAAATTCTGTCGCCACTGTATTTCTGTATTTACCATTCCAAAGTTAGCAGCATAATCTATGAAACAAGGTCTCATGTAGACGATATTTTTAACTTTATCTGCTGCTTTGATAAGTCGGCGTGTCTTTCGTTGCTCTTCCTTAAGTTTGAACAAATCTGAAAGAAGAGCTTGAATAGGTTCACCATCATTTATTCGCCGCATTCTTTCTTTTATAAGAGGTGTTATTTCATACCTGTGTTTAGCATCGATTTGCTTTAATCTTTCTATATGGGTCATGATATCAGATTGCTTTGTTAGCTGTACAAGTTCCAGAGCATCAGATTGTCCAAAGCCGAAATAAATATCCGTAGAAGGCCAGACTAGAGTTAGTGGCATGTTAATCGATAATTCTCTAAAGATTGTACTTGCAACTACTGTATAACCCATACTGCCACCAATGCCGGATGCATAACATTCAACTCCTAGATCTCTAGAAAGCAACAATAGTATTGGAATTGCTCTAGGAGAAAGAGTATGAATAACTTCTTCATTTGAGAGATCTAGCTTATGGTGGTGATTGTCAAGCTTTATATGAAGGTACTTTTTGCAAGACATACACGTACCTTCAAGTATTGTTTCTTGCTGTTGATTCTTCTGAATCTTTGCATGAGCCTTGCTACCACATCTGCAATGGAGCCACATAGGTGCGTTTAGATACGAACTTGAGCTTACACCAGTATCTATGCCATGAGCTAAAAATATATTCTGTGTTTTTCTTAACACATCTGAATATCTGTTGAAATTAGAAATTAAATACTTGAAACCATCTTCAAATACTGAGGGTGTATCAGTGAGTCTTACGAACAAAGTATTATATCCCCATATTTTATTTACCAATTGTGACATCAAAAAAGAATTAAAATCCGAATAAGATTTTGCCCTTGAATATGAGATCTCTACTTCCTGCCAGAACTCCTCAAAATTACGGAGTACCCGAGATTTATCATCCGAGGTAGAGAAATTTAGAAAGGAATTTTTTCTTATCCACGAATTTATCTGCTTTCTCCAGTATTCTAAGATAGTCCGGCCTGGTATAGGCATATTGCTTACCATCTTCCATCTCATAGAATTACTCACAGGCAATCTGAGTTCAAGTATACCCGATGAATGTCTGATGCTTGGTAGCTGTGCAAGGCGGACCCAACTTCCATTCATAAAATCATGGTCTACGATAAGGAATAAATTGATGATTTTTTTATCGGGGTCGTTTTTTTCTATCGTATTTTTGAGAGTCTCAAGCAAGACGATCTTTTTGAATACGCCGCTATATGCAAAAAGGTTAGGTTGATGTATGGAGACGAGAATTTTTGTCGTTGGAAGATTTAATAATTTGATATTGCTACTAACACCACTAGTCATTGTGTTTGCTTCCAAATGGAATTTGTCAATGAATTTCTGTAACTTGGCTCTATTATTCAAAATAACATGATTGACTGGATGATCTGCTGTTATTGCTCTATTGCTTGAAGAAGTGAATGATGACGACATCATCTTATTAACGGCATCTGAGAAATTATTTGGTATTGATGATATGAATTCGGAAATTACAGGGTGGTTAATACTTTCATATTTTGCAAATAATGACCTTACACTTCTAGGAGTTTTATCTATTGTGGTATAATAAGCTGCCGCAGAATTTATTTCCATTATTTACAACTCCTCCTGTACATATTGGCCAACCTGATGGTATTAGCAACATAATCCAAAATATATTACTATTTCTTATCATATAAACATGCTAATAAGAAGTTACTAACTTTTTATGGTAATCCGTTATCATCAGAATATTTCTGAGTTATAATAACCTTAGTCAGAAGAATTGTCCAATAGGTTGAGGAAAATAAAATAATTAGAATTTAAGAGCAATAATTATTTAATATATTAATAAGCTGCTGCCAATATCTTCATTATACCCCAAATTTTTTAGACAAACCATAAGATTATCTTTTGGATCCTGCTTATGATGATAATTTGGTTTAATTACATTTTTTCATTAGACCTATCTAACGCATCATCTGTATTATTTGTTAATAGCAGTGAAGCATAGACAGTTAACCAACCATAATAAATTATGCCCTAATATTGTTGATATTATAACTAAAATATCAGTAGTCTGACCTTTTATATAACGGTTAAGTTTCTGTCTACAACTACACACATGAAAAGGAAAAAAAGATCTCGAAGTATAAAAAATAAGGATATAAACGCGAGTAAAGATTATAGTAATAGTAATAAACATGTTATCAATGACCATACTGGTAAAATATCTTCTTTAACACAAAAAACGATAACAAAAAGAGAAGAAGAACAAGGAAAAACCACTACAGAGAATTTTGACACCTCGCAATATGAAGCAAGAACAGAAACGAAAGAATCAATAGCAATATTAACAAGTATCCAAGAACAAGATGAAGATAAAAAGAAAACAATTTCCAATGCGCAAAGGGAAAGACTGATAAATCCTGAAATGGTAATAAGTGCCACTCCTTCAGGCAGTAATAATAATAATGCGTACGCTAATTTTCCAACTACAACTCGTGCGATGACAAAAGAGCCAACATCCAATATTACTGAACCAAAACAAGCAAAAGAAAAAGGAGAAAAAGAATCAGGGCCTAAAGAATACAAAAACATAAAAAATCAAGAGGATCATCGAAATGAGAATTTGAACAAACCTAATTCATATACGAATGGTGTGACTATGTGGCAACGTTCTGCTATAGCCTGGATTAATACATACAATGAATTTGTTAGAAATACTGCAAAAATGAATGAATATTGGTTTAACCTCTTGTGCAGGCCTTGGACAAGAGAACAAAAGAATGCAAGTGGTGAGAAAATAAGGGTAGAATGATGTTGAAAAAATTAGGCTTAAGAACATACAGACAACTACTGTTCTAGTATTTATTCTCCTCGTTCTGTTTTCGAAGTAGTGCTAATTATAATACCTTGATTTCAAATATATTAATAAGAACGAATGGCGTAAATCTAGAGCATAACATATGATGATGACGATGACTATTATGATCCTTGAATCAAAAGTCATCAGCTTGAAAAGTCCATTTTTCTGCTTGGAGGTCTTTTGTAGTTTTTGACTGTTCAGCAACCAGAGACAAAATTCGGAGAAATGCACAAAAAGCGATGTTTGGTGGGATATTTGATCCTCACTAGGACCGGCGCCATACTTGCAATTAAATTCTATCTGTTGCTATTTGTAATGGAACTTGACTCTAGAGCAACAGAAAAAGAGGGGGAATTGAGAAAAGGTGAATACTAAGAGTAAAAATAAGAAGGAGAAGAAACGAAGATGGGATGCAATCCTGATAGGATTTGGAATGGTAATAGGCTTTTCCATCATAGTTATGAAGATTACTGGTTATTGGCCTTGCCATATAGCGAGTGCTCTGCAAATCAAGCAAATATCTTGTAATAAATCTATACAAGAAAATGTGTCTTCGATAGTACACTGGATTCATCAGCAGATGATGATGATATTCTTTCCTCATTTCTTATTATAATTTCTTCAAAGTATCTAATTACAGTAACCTCTGAAACCTTAGGTAATAGAATTTCTTTTCCATATATCATATCCAGTATCATTGCAGGGAAGTTGGCTCCAGCCAAAGTTGTAAACATTGTTCCTCCTCCAAATCTTGGATTAATTTCTATTAGCTTTATTATGCCATCTGATGACTCTTTCATTTGAATACAGCAGGGACCTCTAATTCCAACATGTTCTGCAATTTTCATACAATTCATTTCCAAATCTGGATCTCGTATAATTCTTCCTTTGGTGGAAATTCCTGCTTTTGTTTGTATTCTTATTCTAGGCACTGCCATCAATGGCTTTTTGTTCAAATCAGAAAGCACATCTATGGTATATTCAGTTCCCGGAAGAAATTCCTGAAATATCATGTTATCAAACTTTGACACTATGTATTTGAGTTCAGATTCATCTTCAATTTTGATAACGTCACGACTTCCCTTTCCAAACTGTGGTTTTGAGATAACTGGGAAGGCTTTTATCTTGTCCGGATCTGAAGTTGTGAAGGGAAGTTCAAATTTATTTTTGGAAAGATTTTGATATGTTAGCGTTTTATCACGACAGACTTCTAGGGTACTTCTATCACTTACAATCGCCTGAGCTCCCATCTCTGCAAGCTTGTCACGGTTTTCGCTATACGGGTAAATGTCAAAACCTGATGTTGGCATTAAAACTTTAACCTTGTGCGCCTTTACAATTTCAAAGAGCCTGTCAACAAAAGAGTTATGATTAGCCTCAGGAGTCATTTCGCCCACGTCAGCCATAAAGAAACCTGCAGATAAAGGACTAGAGTCAGTAGCCACAATTTTTCCGTCAAAGTTTACCATCTTTAATGATTTTATAACGTTTATTCCTGCAGGACCAGAAGCGCCAGGGATAAGGACTGTCGATAGCATAGCTCTAGGCATAGGGCATGACCATCTCTTATTATAGTAATAATGATATAAACATTCGTGAAATATCGAGTGAAATTTTTAATAATATAAAGTTCTTATTCATACGTATTAATTGAATATTAAGGAAGATTATCATGTGCATTGCAATTACAACGATCATTCCGCACCTGATCTTACTATCCAGAATGTGTTAATCCGCGCAGAAGAAATTGGTTTACAGACTTTGGCTTTTACCGAACATGTTAGAAGAACTTCAGATTGGATCCCACGATACCTTAGAGAAATAGAATCATACAAGAACAATAATAATTCTAGTCTGAGAATTATTCCCGGATTTGAGGCAAAGATCCTATTAGATGGTTCTATTAATTGTCCAGAACAGTATAGTGAAAATTACTTTTTGATAGCCAGCTTTCATAATATATATGGTTCTAAGCAAGTTTGGATTAATGCGCTGAAAAGAGCGATAGAAAATCCGGATGTAAATGTGATAGGCCATTTAGCACCAGAAGCGACGTTTACACTTGGAAATAGCGAAGTTGACGCACTAGCTTCCCTAATTGTAAAAAACAAAAAAATAGTTGAGCTTAATGCAAAGTACTATAGACCTCCACCAGAGTGGATACTTATATTCAAGAAAAAGGGGGTAAAATTTCATTTGGGTAGTGACGCACACTCCTTGCAGCAAATAGGCCAATTCGAAAAAATTTCAGATCTGATTTCGCTGGTCGATGGCTCAACCTCTTCTTGCTTTAATAAGTAGATGATAATCTTATTACCAAAATTCAAATAATATCATCTGAAGCTGGTATTCGATATGGGAAAGAGAATTTAATTATTATTATATACACTTTTATATCCATCTACGTTTTATTTGTAGCTATTATTATAGTTTCGAGAACATGATTTGAGTGTATAGTTGTCGTTATCTCATACATTAGGATATTGTATTAAGAATCACAGTTTCATTTTTATTACAAGATCTCGATAAGTAATTCTAATCTCCTTTACCTTAGTAGTACCTCAACATTGAATAGGGATATAGTTACATGGCAACGCATAAATAATAAATATTTAATTACAATTTTGTAATATCGGTAGGCAGCAAGTGCAGCAATTCAATCAAAACGAACGTTTAGCATCATATAATGAGAAAACAACTATGTCTATCATAATTCCCACATATAATGAATCTGAAAACATATCGAAACTGATAGACGCAGTAAAGGATAACCTGCCATGTGATGTCTTTACTGAAATAATAGTGGTGGATGACAATTCTCCTGATGGAACTGGCAGAATAGTTGAGAATTATGCACAGGATATGGTTAGAACAAAAAATAGATCAATTCATTGCCAATACCAAAAAAATAATCTCACAAGTAATGATAATATTAGAAACTATTTGATTAAAGTTATTCATAGACCGAATAAGAACGGCCTCATCTCTGCTATTTTACAAGGAATAAACTCTTCCACAGGTCAAAATATATTGATTATGGATGCAGACTTTTCTCATCCGCCAGAAATCATACCGCGAATAATAGACGAGTTATTGCAAGATCCCAATTGTATAGTTATTGCTTCACGTTATATTAGTGGTGGATCAATAATGGGATGGCCATATAAACGACGGATACTTAGCAGTGGCGCAGCCAAGATTGCAAGACACAGTTTGAAAGTATGCAATGTTAAGGATCCGATGTCCGGCTTCTTTGCACTTCCCCGTCATGTGATTGAAAATATCCATTTCAACACTAGAGGATATAAACTACTGCTAGAATTACTAGTTAAGGTAAATGAAGATATAAGGGTAAAAGAAATTCCGTATACTTTTACTGATAGAAAATCTGGAGAGAGTAAGCTTGATTTCAATGTAATATTTGATTATGCTAAATCAGTATGGTACCTTTACAGGTATGGACGAAAATCAAGCAAAGGGCTCATACAAAACAAACAAGCGAAGCGCAACTCAGTGTTGTTCTTATCTAAGGCTGGTAGATTTTTCACAGTAGGAGCAAGCGGATTGCTATTAAATTATGTAGTATCATTTTTACTATCAAATGGGATATTAGCAAACCTTTGGTATCTGGAAGCTACAATGATTGGAATACTTTGTTCACTAACTTCCAACTTTCTCCTAAATAAAGCATGGACGTTTGAGGATAGAAACTTTTCCGCTAACCACACTTTAAAACAGTTTGGACTATTTGTTGGTATGAGCTCGATCGGTGCAATCTTACAATTAGCAATGGTGTATTTATTAGTTCACTCAGGAGGTATAAGGTACGAGTTCTCATTAATTCTGGCGGTTGCAATTGCATCTATAAGCAACTTTTTGCTTAATAAAAAATGGACGTTTAGAGAGAAAATATGGGGTTAAATCGAGTCATAATGTTGTGTTAACAAATAAACTAAGGAGAACTTAAGTATATAAAAATTGATCTTGTAACTCAGAGGATTAGATAATCCAATACACGCAATCACCATATATACATCTAGTCCTCATAAATATGATAGTCTTCAAAAAAGAAACAAGGTCATCTTTATCTGTATCTATACATAATGGTCTATCCTACACTAAAGAATCTGATACATTTCTCCAAATTAGGCTACTGCATTAGCTTAATGGTTTGTTAACTTTGCAATTAGCATATTCAAATTTCTCTTACTATATTATCAAACCATAAAAATGCTCCAGTTGCAAATTCTTTTTTTTCACAAGCTTTTGTACTGGATTTTTTTCTAATTTCTCAATTATAATAAAATTATATTACTAATACATAGTAACACTGAAAAGGAGTTGAACGCATTAAGAAACATAGAGTAGTAGTTCTATTAATCTTTTACTGATGTCTCATTTAATACTTGCCAGAATTCGTTTTTTGTTGAATAGCCTTTATGATTAGTAGTATGCATAAGAATTTCAGTAGTCATTGATTCTCCAAATTCGTATATTTTGGTTTTAAAATTAAAAGTGGGACAAATGTATATAACATTTACCTTTAGGCTCCTTGATAAACTTTGCATAGCACTATAAGAGTACTTCCATATTAAAAACAGCAAGATTCATAACTAAATAACAAAATTTAATAAGAAATCCTTCTGTATTTCTTACTTGTAAATAATTTGGTGTAGTTCCTATCGTCTGTTATTTATGACATTTGTGCTGCAATTATGGGTAGGCTAGCCAATAGGGTTAAGTTACATCCGAACATGGTTTATGCAGTTAAAATTCTTATAATTGGGGTACTCTTCTCCTTGCTATCAACTTTTTCTCCTTTTTTAGTTTTTAGTCTCTAAGGCCCACTGTGCAGAGGATTTTGCGTTGTGGGTTTGTATGGGTATACTGAATAGTATTGCCTTTTGTAGAATACTTATCTTCTATGGTGATTTGTTTTACTAACTTACCACACTTTTCACAATAAATCGAACCACATGTTAAACAAATAAACGATTTTTGTCCATTCTGAGTCCTAGTTAAGACAAGGTCATGCTCATGTAGATACATCATGTATTACCACGTGGCAATCACAATCTTAAAAAGCATAAGTTGCTTATCTAAATAATATTATTTGATAAAAAAAGGTATTGCCTTTATTATAGTTAAATAACTTGATTTACTTATAGTATTATATTCCAGTTCTATTTACAATTATATCCAAGTAGAGAGTTATACAATAATTTTTTGATAATTAAAAATAGGTTTCTTGAATCCCTCATGAGTAACTTGAGATGGTAGAAACAAAAAACTTTTTGTTCTAATGTTTTCCTGCTTATTATCTTCTATATACTCGATTTAGAGAGGTTTGTTTCTAATTCCTTTGGAAAGTTCTGTTTTTTGTTGAATTTCCTGGCTATAGCTTCTCCCTTCTTCAAGTCAACGATCCTATTATCAAGATTCAAATGACAGCATCTGAAGCTAGCATGTGTGACATACGGAAAGAAATGTACTTATTATTTTGATAAACCATTAAGCTATAATGATACAATTTCTTTAACTTATGCTATAAAAATATTCGAGTATGTAATGCAACAACTACTCCCAAAAGTCATTCCATTATCGTACACTAATATTTTACCAGAAATAGCTTGCAATCTTTAATGTCATTTCTTCTTCCCAAATATTGTTCCAGCTTGAATTATAGAATTACTGGGAACTTGTCTTCCTGGCAGAATTATTACAGAAGCGCCGA
>Ga0173483_10000521_pt1 | contig 10972 bp, 8 predicted proteins | sample NitcycUS178409R2_FD_122621 | JGI IMG/M metagenome (GOLD analysis project Ga0173483, IMG submission 122621) | Soil microbial communities from Arlington Agricultural Research Station in Wisconsin, USA - Nitrogen cycling UWRJ-S178-409R-2 (version... | ecosystem: Environmental > Terrestrial > Soil >...
ATGGCAAGCCGCCCGTCGGCGTGACGGTATTTGTGGAGGGTGAGGAGGAGGTCGGTTCCCAGACCCTGCCCCAGGTGCTCGAGAAGCACAATGCCGAACTGGCCGCCGACGTCTTCGTCATTACCGACTCCGACAACTGGGCGGTTGGGCAACCAGCCTTCACTACATCGCTCCGGGGACTCGCAGCCTGCACCGTGGAGGTTCGCACTCTCGACCACGGTCTGCATTCCGGGGTCTACGGCGGGGTCGTACCCGATGCCCTCACGACGCTTTGTCGTCTTCTCGCGTCCCTGCATGATGATCAAGGCAATGTTGCGGTGTCCGGGCTTGCGACAGCTCCACCGTCAGAATTGGTGTATCCCGTGGAGCGGTTGCGGGAAGAGTCAGGGATCCTGGACGGCGTTGACTGGATCGGCAGCGGATCTTTCGTCGAGCGGATGTGGTCCAAGCCAGCGCTATCGGTGATCGCCCTCGATGCAACACCTGTTGCCAAGGCGTCCAACACGCTGATTCCTGCGGCGCGGGCCAAGATCAGCGCTCGACTCGCGCCCGGCGATGACGCGGCCAAGGCGCTGGCAACCTTGATCAAGCACCTCGAAGATCACCTACCTTGGGGCGCTCAGCTGACCGTATCGGGAGCCGAGATCGGTGAGCCGTCGTTGATCAACTTCACCGGTCCTTACGCCGAGGCAGCTCGGAAGGCATTTGCCCAAGCCTGGGGTGTCGAGCCAGTCTTTGTCGGCCAGGGTGGAACCATCCCGATGGTCGCCGACTTCGGCAAAGCGTTCCCCGAGGCCACGATCTTGGTCACCGCTGTTGGTGATCCCGACTCTCGTGCCCACGGCGCCAATGAGTCACTCCATTTGGGTGACTTCGCCGCCGCCTGCCTGGCCGAGACGGTCATGTTGGACGCGTTTGCTCGGCTCCATCTCACCAGTTAGACGAGCCAGTCCTGCGCAATTCTTGCACCTATACGACGCAGCAGGCTGCTCGCGTTGGCAATGCTGCGGGCAGCATCCGGCTCCAGCTCTGACAGCGCATATGCGGCCGAAATTCCAGCCTCGTGGAGTCGTTGTGGACTCAACTGCAGGCGACCGGCAACCGCGACGACTGGTACGCCGGCCCTCGCCGCGGCGCGAGCCACCCCAATCGGCGCTTTGCCCGCCAGCGATTGCTCATCCAGGGACCCTTCACCGGTCACCACAAGATCGGCTCCCACGACTCTGCCATCGAAGTTGATCAGGTCCAAGATCAATTCAATGCCGGGCCGCATGTCCGCATTGAGTAGAGCCAGCGCTGCGTAGCCTGTGCCACCCGCAGCACCGGCACCTGGACGTTCAGTGTCATTGCGCCCCGTGGCCTCCGAGACGAGTTGCGACCAGTGTCGCAAGCCGCGCTCAAGCGCCTCGACCTCTTTCGGCCTCGCGCCTTTCTGTGGCCCAAACACCGACGCGGCGCCGTTGGGACCGAGCAGCGGATTGTCCACGTCGCTGCCGATGGTGATCTTGACGCTGCCGAGCCTGGCGCGCAGTGCAGCGAGATCAAGCTGGGCAAGATCAGCCAGCACAGCTCCGCCCGGCGGAAGATCATGGCCGGATGCGTCCAGCAGCCGCGCTCCCAGGGCCTGCACCATCCCCGCGCCGCCATCGGTTGAGGCACTTCCGCCGAGACCGAGCACGATGTTGCCGGCGCCCTGCCGGATCGCGTCCGCGATGACCAAACCAAGTCCGTACGTGGAGGATCCCAGTGGCTCGAGCCGTCCACCAGGCAGCATGCTCAATCCCACAACAGCGGCCAGCTCCACCACCGCCCGATCCCCGTGCAGCGCGTACGGTGCGCGCACTGGCTCATCGGTCGGTCCGACGGTATCGACAATGATCTTGTCGTATCCGGCCGACACGGCCGCGGCAACCGTTCCATCCCCGCCGTCGGCAACCGGAAGCATGACGGTCTCCACCCGCGGCAACACATCCTGCAAGCCGGCGGCGAGCGCCTGCGCGACCTCTGTCGCAGTCAGGCTGCCCTTGAACTTGTCCGAAGCTAGTACGACGCGCCCTTTGTGCCCGCTCTCAGTCACGACTGGATCACCTTCTGCTGCCGCCACCAGCGGAGGCTGTCGATCGTGGTCGTCGTCGGGAGGTACTCGAGTGACACGTAACCGGAGTAGCCGCTTGCTTGGATTGTGCTGAGATACCGGTCGAGATCGAGGCTGCCGGTACCTGGCTCGCCGCGTCCGGGATAGTCCGCGATCTGTACATGGGCGATCCGGTTGGCGTACGCCGCCAGCGCCGCGTCGATGTCGTCACCATTGTTGGCCAGATGAAACAGGTCACACAGAAAGCCGACGTTCGGCGCAGCAACCCGGTCTATGACCTCAATGACGTCCCGGGCGGTCCGTAGCGGATACGGTTTTGGCCCGCTGACTGGTTCCACCAAGACAGTCGCATCAATCGCTGCCGCAGCCCTGGCCGCTAGCGCGAGATTTTCAGCGGCAAGATCGTCTTGAGCCTGCGGCGTCGCCTCGCTCACCCGATTGCCGTACAGCGCATTGAAGGCGGGTACGTCGAGCGCCTTGCCAATGCCAACGGTGACCGCAATGTTGTCGCGGAACTCGGCTGACCGTGCGGGGATCGAGAGCACGCCGCAGTCAGCGCCCGCGACGTCACCGGCAAAGAAGTTCAATCCAATCAGCTGCACCCCGGCATCGCGCACGGCGGCAGTGAATTTGTCGATCTCAGCGTCCGGAGGCGTCGGCTGATCGGGCCACGGCCACCAGAATTCGATGGCGTCAAAACCGGCTGCCCGAGCTGCGGCCGGACGTTCTAGCAGCCCGACCTCGGTAAATAGCAGGGAGCAGTTAGCGGCGTACGGCAAGACGTGACCCATGTGCTCATTAAATCCAGGCGTCATCTTGTTGAGTCTGCGCGCCAGGTGGGAGCATCGAGGCGTGGCAGACTCTCATCTTCAGACCATCGCTTACCCGGCACCCGGCTCCCAAGCGCGCCGAGCTGCGGACACCATCCCACCCCATGTCATCGTGCTGTTCGGGGCGACCGGTGATCTGTCTCGGCGCAAACTCCTTCCCGGCTTGGCGCACCTCGCCTTGTCGGCGTTGGCGCCGGACATCCAGGTAATCGGGACCTCACTCGAGGACTTAACCGAGGAGGAGTTCCGCAACATCGCCAAGGAGGCGGTAACTGAATTCAGCCACCACCCGCTCACGGAGGATCATTGGAACTCATTTGCCGAGCGACTCACCTACATCCCAACGTCGGCCGGCGCTGAGGGTTTGGCCAAGATGGTTCGGGTTGCGGAGGAGAAGCTGGGAGGGCCTGTGGGCCGCTTGCACTATTTGAGCGTGCCACCGGTCGCTGCACCCGGAGTGATCAACACCCTTCGCGAGGCAAAGCTGGTCGAGCGGTCTCGGGTGGTCATGGAGAAGCCCTTCGGGACCAACCTGGAGAGTGCGATCACCCTCAATGACCAGTTGCATGAGACGTTCAAAGAGCGGCAGATCTTCCGGATCGACCACTTCCTAGGGAAGGAAGCCGCGCTGAACATCCTGGCGTTCCGCTTCGCCAACGGGCTCTTCGAGCCGATCTGGAACCGGAACTTCATCGACCACATCCAGATTGACATCCCGGAGACGCTGGGTCTGGATCGACGGGCGGGCTTCTACGAGGTCACCGGCGCCTACAAAGACATGGTCGTGACCCACCTTTTCCAGGTGCTCGCATTTGTAGCGATGGAACCGCCCACGGCGCTAGAACCGCGGGCAATTAGTGAGGAAAAGAATAAAGTCTTTCGCTCAATGTTGCCGCTCAATCCACATGAAGTCGTCCGTGGGCAGTACATGGGCTATCGGGAGGAAGAAGGTGTCGCACGGGATTCCGATACGGAAACATTCATTGCTTTGAAATGCGGTATCGACAACTGGCGTTGGGCCGGGGTACCGTTCTACTGCCGGACCGGCAAGCGGATGGCCGAGGGCCTGCGGATCATCTCAATTGCCTTCAAAGAGGCACCGAAGAGCATGTTTCCCGCGGGATCGGGGGTCGGCTCGTCCGGTCCGGACCATCTTACTTTTGATCTTGCTGACGAGGCCAAAGTCTCCCTCTCGTTCTACGGCAAGCGACCCGGACCCGGCATGAAGCTCGACAAGTTGAGCATGCAGTTCTCAACACATGAGACGGACCGGGTAGGCGACATTCTTGAGGCGTACGAGCGGTTGATCTTGGACGCCATGCGTGATGATCACACGCTTTTTACCACGGCCGAAGGCATTGAGAGCCTGTGGGAGCGCTCGGAGCCGTTGTTGCGCGATCCACCTCCGGTGCGGCCCTACTCACCAGGCTCATGGGGTCCGAACGCCATTCACCAACTCGTAGCACCGCACGCATGGCGACTGCCGTTCGAGCGGGCGTGGCGGGGGCCGGCTAAGCGGTAGCTGCTTACCTGTTTGATCGGAGCTGCTCGGCAAAAACCACATTCCGGGGGTGCCGGCGAAAAGGGATAAGCGCAAGTCCGAATCGCTTATTGTCGGCTAGATTTCACGTTAAAAGGCGATGTGATGATCTATTGCTGCACGCCGTCGCCAACGTAAAAGGAACGGCCAAACGAGAAAACTGAGATCCAAGATCGTATCAATTGGCGGTCTCGGTAAATAATGTCGATCAATCCCGATTACCGACTTGTCAGCGTGGGTCGCTGCCATGGCAACCATGGACGCTGACCAGTCGGTGATCGAGAGTCGAAGTCGGTGATGGAGAGCGAGACTAGAAAAGGCTAGGAGGAGGCGACCTTCCAGAGGTATCCGTCGGGATCGCTGAAGTACCCGGAGCGGCCCCATCCGGCGGAAGTCGCTTCCCTGACAACGCCCGCACCGGCCGCGATGGCCTGATTCAGCGCCTCATCCACCGCATCGCTGGAATCGACGATGTAGTGGAAGGAGACACCCCTAAATCCCGACCCTTCCGCCGAGACGCCAGCATCTTGGGCCGCTGCCTCCCGCGGATAGAGCGCGAGCGAGGAGGAGCCGTCACCCAGATTGAGCAAGACGAAGCTCGAGTAGTCCTGCTCGACCTTGCAGCCCAGGCCATCGGCATAAAAGGCCTTGGAGCGCGCCAGGTCCTCGACGGCGAGCATGATCGTGGTTACTTGCAGAGCCATTGTTGTTCCTCCAACGGGGTAGTGGTGCGTTGAACATTCCACCCTGTCTGACGAGCCGGAGTGATCTGGTGTGACGGATCCCCGGATCAACGAGCGGCGGAGGAGTCCAAATTCCCCAGCGGCAGCGCGTCACCGCGCTTTGGCTCGCCCCGGTCGACGGGTACCGGCGAAGGGCGCTCCGGCGGCGGACCGTCGAGAATCCTGTCGACCTCCCGAAGGAACGGCAGCGGCGCCTCGGATCCGAGGGCATCTCCCAGGCAGTAGGCGCGATACGCCCGGCGTTCTGCGGCCAGGGAGTCAGGCCCAAGCAGTTCATCGAGCGCCTCAGGCAAGGTGCTGAGATCGCTTTCAATGACGTACGCGACCCTAGCCATCGGGATGAGCTGGCGAAACACCGGACCCTTCTGCTGAATCGCAACCATGGCTAGCGGCTTCCCGGTCGCCAGGAAGTCTGAAGCAACCGACGACACATCGGTGATTAACGCGTGGCAGTGGTTGAAGCACTCAGGAATATCCCAGTCAACCTCCGCAGCCTCTCCGAACACGTGCTGCCGACCGGTGCTCTTACGGTCCGCGCTGAGCCGCCGTTGGATGTTCTGGGCTAATCCGGCCTGCTGCGGATCGCGATAGGTCTGCGGATGCGGTCGGAAGATCACCGTGACGCCTCGATCCAGCAGCGCATCGATAAGCCGGCTCCCCAGGGGCAGCGAGGAGTAATTGGTATTGGGCTTGCCGCCGTGCCACGTCGGCGCATACAGCACAGTCCGTGGCATCCCAGTGGGCATCGGCTCATCGCGGGTTACGATGCGTTCGATTTGTGGCCGCCCCACGATCGCGAATTGCTCCGGACGGATGCGGACGCCGTGCGCGGCATAACGCTCCACGCCTTGCTGACCCGACACGAACACCTTGTCAAAGGCTGCGTGCCGTGCGCTGTAGTTTGCCGCCTTGTCGGAGTCTCCGTGGTTCAACCAGATGTGGGTCAGCCGGTCGAAGCGCAACATGTCCACGTTGGCCTGGTGATTTTGGACGTAAAACGCCGCCTTGAGCGAATCCACCACGAGATGCCAGAGGCGGCCGTGCGCGCTTTTGAGTTTGGGAACCAGTACCGGAGCTGAGGTCAGCTCGGTGATCTCGGGCACTGTGCTCGCGTGGCAGGTGATCACCACGAACCGACGCTTCAGACGCTCGAAGTAGGGCAGCCACATGCCGAGTTGATAGCCCGCTCCGTTGCGGGCGGCGTAGTACACGGCAAATTCGGGCTGATATTGCTGGAGTGCCTTACGGATGCCCATCCCAGAGCGCCGGCTGATCATCACCGCACGGATGGCGTATCCGGCCATGATCACTGTCACCATCGTGCTCAGGGCGACGATCAACAAGTAGCTCCAACCGGGCGCCCCGAGAGCGGCCAGCACGCCACCCAATACCGACGCACCGAACGGTGCAAGCGCTACGAGGCGCGGCTGAAAAGGTGGCTTCGGGACTTCCGGAAAGTCAGGTAGCTGCACCGCGACCGGCATCGCCTTGGTCAGCAGCAGCCGAATGGTCGGCTCGCACAGGATGGCAAGGATGGCCAGACCCGTGGCACTCCAGATCCATACCTCCTCGTCCGGTCGGCGTGCGAGGTAGCCCGCCGCAACCGCCACAAGGATGGCAATGCGTGGCGCCGAATAGATCGCGAGCAGCGCGCGGCCCCGGGCAAGATCGCGGCGCAGCAGCCAGCCGAGCATGATCATCGACGCCAGCGCCAAAGCGGCACCCAGCCAGGTGATCGGCGAGCCGGCCCCGGCGAACATCAGGACCGCGCCGATCACCACGCAAAAGTTGAACAGGTTGCTAACTATCAGGTCGACGACTCTGGACTGGGTGGCACCAGCAAAGGCGGACCATGCCCCGATGCTCATGGTTCGAGCAGGCTGTGGTGACTCCATGGCAGCACAAAGGGTATATCTCTTCAACCGAAGTTGCGGGCGTACTGCCAACTGCACATGATCTGAGGTCTCGACGGATACGATGTGGCAGTGGCACAAGGTGATGGCCTGTTGAACCACGACCTCGATCCGCACGATCGCGGACCCCAAGATGCGTGTGGCGTCTTCGGCGTTTGGGCGCCTCACGAGCAGGTAGCCAAGCTCACCTACTTTGGCCTCTACGCGCTGCAACACCGCGGGCAGGAGTCCGCGGGCATTGCGGTCAGCAAGGGCTCACAGATCGTGGTCTTCAAAGACATGGGTCTGGTGTCCCAGGTCTTCAACGAGGCAACCCTCGAATCGCTCGGTGATGCTCACCTCGCCATCGGCCATTGCCGCTACTCCACGACTGGTGCGAGTGTTTGGAAGAACGCGCAGCCCACGTTCCGCTCGACCGCGGTCGGCAGCCTTGCGCTCGGGCACAACGGCAATCTCACCAACTCGTTAGAGCTGCAGACCTGGCTGAAGGAACGCGATCAGCATTCCGGCACGCTGCTCCCTGGATCGATGTCCGATGCGACCAGCGACACCTCTCTTATCACCGCCCTTATGGCCACCTTCAACGGTCTGAACACCGAGGAGGCGGCGCTCCAAGTGCTGCCCCGACTGCGTGGCGCGTTCAGCCTGGTCTTCATGGACGAAGAGACCCTGTACGCCGCCCGGGATCCGCAAGGCATTCGGCCGCTGGTACTCGGCAGGCTGGAACGTGGCTGGGTGGTCGCAAGTGAGACCGCGGCGCTGGACATTGTGGGGGCAACCTTCATTCGGGAAGTCACGCCGGGGGAGCTGATCGCCGTAGATGCTAATGGCCTGCGCAGTCGTACGTTCGCCCGGCCCGACCCCAAGGGCTGCCTATTTGAGTACGTCTATTTGGCCCGGCCGGACACCATGATCTCGGGTCGCCGGTTGCACTCCGTTCGGGTTGAGGTGGGCCGGACGCTCGCGCGCGAGTGCTCGGCCGATGGCGATCTGGTGATTCCGGTGCCCGAGTCGGGTACGCCGGCGGCGATTGGATATGCCGAAGCTTCCGGCATTCCGTACGGCCAGGGGCTCGTCAAAAACTCCTACGTGGGCCGTACCTTCATACAGCCGAGCCAGACCATCCGCCAGCTGGGCATCCGGTTGAAGCTGAACCCGCTGCGGGATGTGATCGCCGGCAAGCGGCTGATCGTCGTCGATGACACCATCGTGCGTGGCAACACCCAGCGGGCCTTAGTACGCATGCTTCGCGAGGCGGGAGCGGCCGAGGTGCACGTACGCATCTCTGCTCCACCGGTGAAGTGGCCCTGCTTCTACGGCATCGATTTCGCTTCGCGGGCAGAGCTCATCGCCAATGGTCTGGACACTGAAGAGATCTGCCGATCCATCGGGGCCGATTCGCTCGGCTATGTCTCCCTTGACGGCCTCATCGCAGCGACCCAGGTTGGCAAGCGGGCGCTCTGCCGTGCCTGCTTCGACGGCGTCTATCCGGTCGAGTTGCCCCTCAGCGAGCGGCTGGGCAAGTCAATTCTTGAGGACCCTGCCGACTTGGAGCCGGTCGCCTCCGGAGTCGGCGCCATCGATGCCCTCACCCGCCCCTAATTCCTCGGCGTACGCGGCCGCTGGGGTTGATATCGAGGCTGGTGACCGGGCCGTCGAGCTGATGAAGCAGTGGGTCGCCAAGACCCATCGTCTGGAAGTCATCGGTGGCATTGGCGGCTTTGCTGGATTGTTTGATGCCAGCTCGCTTACTGAACTCGACCATCCAGTGCTGGCCACCTCTACGGATGGAGTAGGTACAAAGGTCGCTATCGCGCAGGCGCTGGACCGCCACGACACCATCGGTTTCGACCTGGTTGGCATGGTGGTCGACGATCTCGTGGTCTGCGGTGCCGAACCACTGTTTATGACCGACTACATCGCCTGCGGCAAGGTCGATCCAGAACGCATTGCGGCAATCGTGCAGGGAATCGCTATGGCTTGCGCCGAGGCCGGATGTGCGCTGCTCGGCGGGGAAACCGCTGAACATCCTGGACTGCTGGAGCCCAAGGAATACGACCTCGCCGGCGCCGCAACAGGTGTCGTGGAACGGGACATGATCCTCGGCGCAGAGCGGGTTGTGGCCGGCGACGTGGTGCTAGCTATGGAGTCGGCCGGTCTGCACGCCAATGGCTACTCACTTGTCCGGCACGTACTCGGCAAGTCCGGCTGGAGTCTTGACCGCCATGTGCCCGATCTCGGCCGTACGCTCGGCGAGGAACTGCTGACGCCGACCCGGATTTACGCTCGTGACTGCCTCGCGTTGATCAACGCCGTCGAGGTCCATGCCATGAGCCACATCACCGGCGGCGGTCTGGCGAACAACCTAGCCCGGGTCATTCCTGCTTCTTGCGAAGTCCGGATTGACCGGACGACCTGGACACCATCCCCCATCTTTGGGCTTCTCCAGCAACTCGGCGAAATCTCCCAGCCTGACATCGAGGCGACCTTCAACATGGGTGTTGGCATGGTCGCCGTCCTGCCGCCGGATTCGGCCGACGAGGCCGTACGCCTGCTGACCGGTCGCGGGCTTAGGGCTTGGGTCTGCGGATCAGTGATCGCTGCGAGTGCGGGCGCTCGGGAGCCAGTGAGCCTGTCCGGGCAACACGTTGTGGGATAGCGTCCCGCCGCTTTGCACCCTTGGGACCATTAGGTAGCCTTTCCCTCACGACATTAACCATTCTGAGCCGCGGCTAGCCGCAGGCGGACACAGTGCGAGGGGGTCGACCCGATGGGGCGCGGCCGTGCAAAAGCAAAGCAGACGAAGGTTGCTCGCGAACTCAAGTACCGTTCGTTCGAAACGGACTTTTCGTCGTTGGAGCGTGAACTTCGAGCAGGATCCGAGGGCCACGAAGTACCGGCGCAATATGCCGACCTCGCAGAGGAGTACGAGGAAGACGATTCCTCGAACGACGAAGAGTACGGGCACCTTCGCAAGTCAGGGTAGGGAAAACAGCACGCGCGCCTGCCCCTGGGCAATAGCCTGGACCGCATGAGCCAGAACCCTCAAGAAACGCCCGATCAGTCCCAGTCCCAGACTGGGCAGTCTCAGTCCGAGGCGCAGGTACCGCGCCGGGCTGAGCCGACGAGTTCCAGTGAGCCCGTAGCAAGTCCCTCCACAACGGAGAACCTCAACCCCACCGACGCGACACCAGGTCCGGCTGAGACACCCCCGTCCGGTCCGACAAGTGCTGGCTCCGCCGACCCGTCCGGCACGCCAACCGGCCAATACAGCGATCCGGCAGCTGGCGCGGCGTACGGGCAGACCTCGCCACCGCCTTACGGCCAGCAGACGCCTCAGGGGTATCAGCAGCAGGGCTCAGCTCAACAGGGTTGGGCCGATCCCAACGCCGGCTACCAGCAACAGGGCTATCAATACGGCGACCCGAATCAGCAGGCTGGTTATCAGCAGGGCTACCAGCAATACGGCGATCCGAACCAGCAGGCGTACGCACAGCAGGGTCAACCGCAGCAGGGTTATGCGGCGCAACAGTACGGGCAGCCCGGCTATCCGCAGCAGCCGTACGGTTACGCAGGCCAGGCTTCGGTATCGGAAAGCGACGAGAAGACCTGGGCGATCATCTCCCACATCAGCATCCCGTTCTTCGGCTTCATCGGCCCGCTTATCGCGTACCTGGTCTACAAGGACCGCAGTGAGTGGTTGAAGCAGGTCACCACGGAGGCGCTGAACTTCTCGATCTTGTACAGCATCGCGTACCTGGTCAGCGTGATCTTGACGTCGGTCGTCATCGGGTTGATCTTGTGGCCGCTGGTTTTCATCGTCGCGCTGATCTTCTGCATCATGGGCACGA
>Ga0173483_10000522_pt1 | contig 10966 bp, 9 predicted proteins | sample NitcycUS178409R2_FD_122621 | JGI IMG/M metagenome (GOLD analysis project Ga0173483, IMG submission 122621) | Soil microbial communities from Arlington Agricultural Research Station in Wisconsin, USA - Nitrogen cycling UWRJ-S178-409R-2 (version... | ecosystem: Environmental > Terrestrial > Soil >...
ATGTGGATCAATCCACCGAGGCCGAGATTCTGGTCACCGGCATCAAGGTCGTTGACCTGCTCGCGCCTTACGCCAAGGGCGGCAAGATCGGCCTGTTCGGCGGCGCGGGCGTGGGCAAGACCGTGCTGATCATGGAACTCATCAACAACGTCGCCAAGGCGCATGGCGGCTATTCGGTGTTCGCCGGCGTCGGCGAACGCACGCGCGAAGGCAACGACCTTTATCACGAGATGATTGACTCCGGCGTGAACAAAGACCCACGCAAGGACGGCAGCGCCAAAGGCTCCAAGTGCGCGCTCGTTTACGGCCAGATGAACGAGCCGCCGGGCGCCCGCGCCCGCGTCGGCCTCTCAGGGCTGACCGTCGCCGAGTATTTCCGCGACCAGGGCCAGGACGTGCTGTTCTTCGTGGACAACATCTTCCGCTTCACCCAAGCGGGCTCGGAGGTGTCAGCGCTGCTCGGCCGCATTCCCTCGGCCGTGGGCTATCAGCCGACGCTCGCGACCGACATGGGCGCGCTTCAGGAGCGCATCACCACGACGCAGAAAGGCTCGATCACCTCAGTACAGGCGATTTACGTGCCTGCCGACGACCTGACCGACCCAGCCCCTGCGACATCGTTTGCCCATCTCGACGCCACGACGGTGCTGTCGCGCGGAATCGCCGAGAAGGGCATTTACCCGGCGGTTGATCCGCTCGACTCGACATCCCGCATGCTGGACCCGCGCATCGTCGGCGAGGAACACTACACCATTGCTCGTCGCGTGCAGGAGATCCTCCAGCGCTACAAGGCGCTCCAGGACATCATTGCCATTCTCGGCATGGATGAGTTGTCCGAAGAGGACAAGATCACGGTGGCGCGCGCGCGCAAGATCGAGCGCTTCCTGTCGCAGCCCTTTCACGTGGCTGAGGTGTTCACCGGCTCTCCCGGCGTGTTCGTGAATCTCGCCGACACCATCAAGGGCTTCAAGGGCCTGTGCAACGGGGACTACGACCATTTGCCCGAGGCAGCCTTCTACATGGTCGGCACCATCGAGGAGGCCGTGGCCAAGGCCGAGAAGCTCGCCGCCGAGGCGGCCTAGGAATGCCTGACGCCTTCAAATTCGAGCTCGTCTCGCCTGAGCGCTTGCTCGTCTCGGGCGAAGTAGAGCAGGTGGTCGTACCCGGGGCAGAGGGCGAAATGACCGTGCTCGCCCATCACGCGCCGCTTCTAACGACGCTCAGGCCCGGGCTGCTCGACATCGGCTATCCTGGCGGTGAGCATAAGCGCTATTTCGTTCGCGGCGGCTTCGCCGAGGTGAGCCCAGCGGGCCTGATCGTGCTTGCGGAGACAGCCATCGACCTCGTCGAGTTGGACTCGGCTCAGCTTGCCCAGGCGATCAAGGATACCGAAGAGGACGTAACTGACGCCGTGGACGATATTGCCCGCGACAAAGCACGCACGAAGCTCGACCAGCTTCGCCAGGTGCAGACCACCCTCAATCTCTGACGTCCGCGAGCCGGGAACCGATCTCCCGCCCGGGTCTTCCCCCAAAAAGCCTCATCCAGATGCCATTAGGGCCTATGGTCCAACTCTTGGTATAAGGAGTCCAAACGATAAAACAGGCTCCCCCAAGGGCCGCACCCTGAGGGAAGGAGGGGGACGGGCAAGGGTTATGCAGCAAAAGACCCAGCCGAAACGCGTCCGGTCTCTAAGCTTCGGCATCGAGCGGCTTGGCCTTACCGCTCTGCGCTATCCCCGCATCGTCGCAGTCCTCATTGCCATCATCACCGTGGTCGCGGCCTTCGGCTACACCAAGCTGCGCGTGGATGACTCCCTTTCCGAGCTGTTCCGCACCGACACACCAGAATTCCGCGATTACGAGACCATCTCCAAACGCTTTCCATCAAGCGAGTACGACGTACTCATCGTAGTGAGCGGGGACAAGCTGCTCGAGCGGAGATCGATCCAGGCGCTCCGCGAACTCATCATCAATCTCCAATTCGTGGAGGGCATGGCGGGCGAGGTCTCGCTGTTCTCGGCGCGCGAGGCGCCGGAGCCCGGCAAGGTCCCAGGTCCCGTGTTTCCCGCCAAGCTGCCGACCGGAGCGGACTACGCGAAGCTTATCGACCAAGTCCGCAATAACGAGATCATCAAAGGCAAGCTCCTTTCCGACGATGGAACGCTCACCCTCATCCTGCTCGCGCTCGATCGCCAGATCGTCGAGGAGAAGGGCCTCAACTCAGTCGTTCAGCAGATTCACGACACGGCAGAGGAGGAGCTGAAGGGCACCGACCTCAAGATGCAGCTTTCGGGCGCGCCGGTGATGCAGCTCGAGATCAGGAATGCGGTCGAGCGCGACCGCTTCAAATACAACGTGCTCGGTTTCCTGTTCGGTGCGGTCATCGCCTACGCTTTCTTCCGACGCTTCTCGCTTATGTTCATCGCCACGCTGCCCCCCGTGATCGCCATCATCTGGTCGCTCGGTCTATTCGGCTGGCTTGGCTTCAAGCTGAACCTGTTCCTCAACGTCATGATCCCATTGATCATGGTGTTAGGCTTCTCGGATTCTATGCAGCTCACAGTCGCGATGCGCAACCGACTGCTTGAGGGAGATCGCCGCATCAAGGCTGCCCGTTATGCGGTGCTCGTGGTCGGGCCGGCTTGCGTGCTTGCCACGGCTACAGCGGCCGCCTCGTTCATCGCGCTGCTTTTTTCGGATTCGGCTCTGATCAGGACCTTCGGCATCGCCGGCGCCTTGTCGACCATCATCGCCTTCATCGTCGGCATTACGCTTGTTCCGTTGCTTACTCGCACGCTCATTCCGCGCAACGCCAGAGCTTACGCCGCCAAGCTCAAACGCCACGACCGGGCGATGAATGCGCTCAAGGCATTCTGTGGCAAGATCGCCGAGTTCGGTGTGAGCTATCCGCGCGTCGTCGTTGCTCTCGGGCTCCTGGTGGTGCTCGGCTTCGGCGCGATCTATGTAACGCTGCCGCCACGTTATCGCCTTGCCGACCAAGTGCCGGATCGCGAGCAGGCGGTGGCGGCAAGCGAGCAGCTCGATGCGAAGCTCACGGGCGCCAATCCGCTCCACGTGATGGTCGATTATCCCAAGGATAAGTCGCTATACGATCCGGACGTGCTCAAGGTTATCGGCGATGTGCATTCTATCGTCGAGACGCAGTCTGGCGTCGGCAATGTCTGGTCGATCGAGACCCTGCGCCGCTGGCTCGCGAAAACGCAAGAAGACACACCGGAGCGGCTCAAGGAATATGTCGATATCCTGCCGGACTACCTGACTAAGCGCTTCATCGATCAGCCCGATCATTCCGTTGTGGTGACCGGGCGCATTCCCGACATTGACGTAAGCGATCTTTTGCCGGTCATCGTGAAGCTCGACGGCAAGCTGAACGTCGTGCGCGACGCCCATCCCGACTACCGCATCGTCGTCACAGGACTATCAGCCATCGCTGCACGCAACAGCGCGACGATGATCGGCAAATTGAATGCGGGCCTGACCACCGAGATCGTGTTCATATGCATTTTCTTGGGGCTCGCCTTCCGCTCGATCATGGTGGCGATCGTCACCGTGCTGCCGACCCTGTTCCCGGTCTTCACCGCCGGCGCCGTGCTCGCCGCCTCAGGTGAGGGGCTGCAATTTGCCAGCATCGTCGCGCTGATCGTGGCCTTCGGCCTCTCGCTCAACGCAGCCGTGCACTACCTCAATCGTTTGCGGCTAGAGGACCGGCCGGGAGAGGATCCTGCCATCGGCGTGGAGCGCGCGACCGTCCTGATCGGTCCTGCGCTTGTTCTCACGTCGCTGATCTTGGCTTTTGGGCTCGGTGTCACGGTCCTGTCGGACCTGCCGTCATTGCGGCTGTTCGGCAAACTCTCTGCGCTCACCCTCGTCGCTGCCCTGATCGGTGATCTTTTGCTCTTGCCGGCGAGCGTCCTGCTCTATCGGCGCTTTATACGGCGCCTGCGGCCTGCCCCTTCTCACCGAAGGGCAAGGGCCTGAGGCAGCACTTTCAGCCGACAAGAGGCCCTAGTTCGGCAACGACCTGCTCATAGACGTCCCGCTTGAACGGCACGACCAGTGAAGGAACCTCGGCGAGAACAGCCCAGCGCCACGCGTCGAATTCCTGCTCATGTCCTTCGCGCGGGTTGAGATCGATTTCGCTCTCAGGACCCTCGAAGCGCGCGGCAAACCAAATCTGCTTCTGCCCGCGATAGCGTCCGCCCCACGCAATGCCGAGGAGCTCGTCAGGAATGTCGTATGTGAGCCAATCGCGCGTCCGCGCGAGCATGCGCACCGAGCGCACGCCGGTTTCCTCCTTGAGCTCGCGCCGCGCCGCGTCCTCAGGATCCTCGCCCTGATTGAGACCGCCCTGGGGCATTTGCCACCAAGTCCCGGGCCCTTCAGGCTCTTCCGGGTGATCTGTGCGCCGGCCGATAAAGACGTGGTTATCGCTGTTCAGCAGCATCACGCCGACGCAAGGCCGGTAGGGCAGCGCCTCTCGATCGATCATCGGAAGTAAATCAGCTTTGTCGCTGAGAACGCACCACAGCGCTTACCGGCACGAGCACGATACCCTTGCTCTGCAGCTTTGCTGCCCAATCTGCCAGTTGCTTCGCGGTGCCCAGCTTGACCTTCGCCACCCCAATCGCGGCGCCCTTCTCCTTGGCCGTAGCTTCGAGCTTGGCGAGTTGTTTGGCGACATCGGCGCCGTCGATCTGAACGCTGGCGACGCCAAAATCGAGGCCTATCGTGCTGCCAATTTGACCCGTGGTCGACCCCGGTACACTGCCGTCATCGATGTAAAGAAGGCCACGCCGCTTAACCTCCTCGAGGACGGGAGTGAGCGAGTCCTGCGTCGCCTCGAACTTTGAGCCCATATGATTGGTGACGCCCACGTAGCCCGCATAGCGGGACATGAGCCACTGCAGCCGCTTCATGTTCTCCTCGGGCGGGAGCGTGGTGAGTAGGGTGTGCGGACCCGGATCAACTTTTGGATAGTCGTTCGGCTCGAGCGGGATTTGCAGCAACACCTCATGGCCGTCGGCGCGGGCATACTTCACCGCATCTTGTAAGGATCGGCCATAGGCGCCGTAAGCGATGCTTACCGGACCAGGCAATCCCTTGATCACACTGGCGGGCGGGCTGTCGGGAAGGCCGAGGCCAACGAGCAGCACGGCAACGCGCGGCGGTCCTCCAGCCCCGCTACCGGCATAAGACGACGGACGCGCATAGACCTCAATCGGACGCCGACCATCCGTGGCAACCTTGGGCAGCGGTCCGTATTGAGACTGTTCGACCAATTCCGCAACCGGCACCTCGGGGAGCGTAACCGGCCCGCTTTCATTCGCGGGGGGCGCAGGCAGCGGCGTTGCTGGCTTCACGCTATCGGGGTTGGACAGAGCGGACTCATTCCCGAGTGCTGCTTGCTTCTGCTCGGTATTTTCTGTCGGCGATTCTTGCGATGCAGGAGCCGAGGCCTGTTGCTCGGGAGCCTCAGATGGCGCTGGCGAAGCGGGTGCGGCCTGCGGCGTAGGCGCCATCGTATCTTGGGCGGATCCAGGCTCTCCGCTTGGTTGGGGCTGAGGCGGAGCGCCGGCCACCCCAAAGCCAGGCGGAAGGTCCTCGTTAGGTCCGGAGGCTTGCGTTCCTGAGGACTCTGGCTGAGTTGCAGCGGTGGGCGGAATGTTTTCGCCTGCCGATTGATCCTTGCTTGCCTGTGAGGGTGGCGTTGCCGAAGAGCCAGATGTGGATGCAGCGCCCTCCGCGCCTTCCCCCGCACCGGGTGCCGTTATCGGCTCGATCTGAAGGACAGCCACAGGTCCGCCGGACTCGCTGCCCGGAAAGAAGGCGAGCCAGGCGATACCGAGGACGAGCGTCCAGAACACGATGCCAGCTGCTACCGCCAGCGCCTTCATCTTAACTTACCTCCCCGCACGCCGGCTCGGTCGTAGGAGCCTCCTCTCTCCGGCCGCCATTATCACATTATCATTGTCAATGGCCGGTACCCGAGCCGACCTTGTCAGCCGAGGCCTATGTCTAGTTGGCCTCGGCCTTCTTCTTCGCCTCCGTGTCGACCGACTTGATGCCATGCAACAGATCGATCGCGTAATTGAGTTGCGTGTCTTTGGCTTTGTCCGGCGAGACGTAGGATGAGCTTCCAGACTCCTCCTGATCTGCCTTGGCCTTGTCATCCTCGTCCTCACTCTTGAGGTGACCGCGCAGATTGGCCTCGCCGCGAGTGCTTTGGGCTTCGGCCTTCTGCTTGAGATCGTCGGGCAGCTCCTCCTCGACCACAGCCTCGGGCTCGATGCCCTTGGCCTGAATTGAGCGGCCCGATGGCGTGTAATAGCGCGCGGTGGTCAATCTCAGCGCGCCATTAGAGCCGAGCGGGATGATCGTCTGCACCGAACCTTTGCCGAACGACCGCGTGCCGATGATGGTCGCCCGGTGATGATCCTGCAGCGCGCCGGCCACGATCTCCGAAGCAGACGCCGACCCGCCGTTGATCAGCACGATGATCTGCTTGCCGTCGGCGAGATCGCCCGGCCTGGCGTTGGACCGCTGGGTCTCCTCGAGATTGCGCCCGCGGGTCAGCACGATAGCGCCCTGGTCGAGGAACGTGTCAGAGACCGAGATGGCCTGATCGAGCAGACCGCCCGGATTGTTGCGGAGATCAACGATATAGCCCTTGAGCTTGGGACCGATCTGCTTCTTCAGGTCGTCGATGGCCTTCTGCAGATTGGCCGTGGTCTGCTCGTTGAAGGTGGTGATGCGGATGTAACCGATGTCATCGCCCTCGACGTCGTACTTGACCGGATTGATATGAATCACGTCGCGCACGACCTTCACGTCGAAGGGGTCATCGACGCCCTTGCGCACGATGGTGAGCGTAATCGGCGAGTTGACCGGACCACGCATTTTCTCGACCGCCTCCTGCAATGTGAGGCCGAGGATCTGCTCCTTGTCGAGATGGGTGATGAGATCGCCGCTCATAAGCCCAGCGCGTGAGGCGGGCGTATCCTCGATCGGGGACACGACCTTGACCACGCCGTTCTCCATGGTGACTTCGATGCCGAGGCCGCCGAACTCGCCGCGGGTCTGCACTTGCATGTCGCGGAAATGCTTCGGGTTGAGATAGGCCGAGTGCGGGTCAAGCGCGGTCAGCATTCCGTTGATGGCGGCCTCGATCAGCTTCGCATCTTCCGGCTTCTCCACGTAGTCCGAGCGCACCCGCTCAAGGACCTCGCCGAACAAATCGAGCTGACGATAAATTTCCGAATTGGCGGCCGACGCCGACTGGCTCCGAGCCAAGCTCACCATCGTCGAACCGGCAGCGAGCACGGCCAACACCAGAAGCGCCCACAGCGCGTATTCGGATTTCCGCATCATCCTTGCACCTTTTCGGAAGCCTCTGCCCACCATGGGTCAGGATCTATTGGCCTGCCGTCCTTCCTGAATTCCACATATAGGACGGGGCGTGAACTATCGTCGCCTTGGCTCGGCGCTGCCGAGTTCCCCATCACCGCGATGGGTTCGCCGGCAAGGACAAACTGGCCGAGGCTTACGTCTATACGGCTCATCCCCGCAAGCAAAACATGATAGCCTCCGCCTGCATTGATGATCAAGAGTTGCCCATAAGAGCGGAACTCACCCGCATAGACCACCCAGCCGTCTGCCGGTGCCGTGATTCGAGCCTCCGGCCGCGTCTGTAACGAAATCCCCTTGACTGTGCCGCCGGACGGGTCGGCATCGCCGAAGCGCTTAACCTTCCGCCCCTGGGCGGGCAGCCGCAAGCTGCCTTTCGCCGTCTCAAATGGCATCGCCGGCTTGAGTCGGTCGGGGCTTGCAAAGGCGATCTTGGTCGATTCAGGTTTGAGCTCGACCACGCTCTCATTTGTCGGCGTGGCGAGAGCCTGCTGCTGCTCGCGCGCCCTAAGCGCCTTCTCGGCAGCGACCTCGGCATCGTATTGCGCCACTTCGACCTTGGCGATCTGGGTATCGAGGCGATCGATGAACTCGCTCAAATCGGTCACGGTTTGCGCTTGGTCGGCGACAGCCTGCTTGATCTGGGCAAGCTCGGCTTCGCCTTGCGCCATGGCGCGACGCTTCTCTTCCAGCAAGCGATCGACTCTCGACTGCTCCGCGGCAAGCCTATCCCGCTCGCTCTTCTCCGCGTCGCGTTGTTCCCTGATGCCGTTCTCGAGCGTCACCATCCCCTCGAGCTCGCGTGACAGATTGTCGGCCTGATATTTCAGCTCGGGAAAGACGTCGGCGAGCAGCATGGCGCTGCGCACGACGGCAAGAGCATCGTCACGCCGGGTCACGAGCGCAGGCGGGGGCGTGCGGCCGATCCTTTGCATGGCGCTCAGCATTTTGACGATGGTTTCTTTTCGCTCCGTAATCGAATTCTTGATGAGGTTTACTTGATCGGTGAGCTCGGCGAGTTTTGCTTCGGTCTCCGAAAGTTGCGCTTCGCTTGCCTGCACCCTTTTGCCGGAGTCGATCAGATCGTTGTTCAGCTTCGCCCGCTCGGCGGCGAGTGACGCCAAATCCTGCGTGAGACCCTGCTCCTTGGCCCGGTTCGACTGAAGCTGCTGCTCGGTCTTGTTGAGCTTTTCTCTCGCTTCGTCGCGGGACAGGTCATCTTGAGCCTCGGCAAGCCACGGCAAAGCGCAAACCAGGCCGATAACGAGGAGCGCTGATCGAATTCTACACAGTAAGGGAATCAATCGACCGGATTGCGCCATGCGCCTTGGCCGTTCAGCCGACGGCAACGACAACGGAGCGGTACGGCAGAATCAAGGCAAAACGCTTACCAATGCTTAACCTTGAGGCTTTCAACCGCGGTGATAGGGGTGGCCGGTGAGAAGGGTCCCGGCACGGTAGATCTGCTCGGCGAGCACGATGCGGGCGAGTCCGTGCGGCAAGGTGATGGGGCCGAGCGACACGACCCGGTCGGCCTTGAACTGAGCTGCCAAACCGAGGCCATCGGCGCCTCCGATGAAAAAGGCGAGCCCCTGGGCGCCCCCATCGCGGAACTTCGCCAGGGCTTGCGCGAATTCCTCGCTGCCAAGCTGATCGCCGCCGCGTTCGAGACAGATCAGCTTGTATGAGGAGGGAAGCTTGGCGAGAAGGGTCTTGGCCTCGGCCTCCATGCGCGCCTGCGCAGTGGCAGCTTTGGCTTCCGCAACCTCGATCGCGCTTAGCGGCGAAAGACCAGTCTTCCGGCCGATAGCCTCGGCCCGGTCGAGATAATGCGCGAACAGCTCGCGTTCAGGCCCGTGCTTGAGCTTGCCTACGGCAGCGATCAAGAGCCGCATGGCTCGCCCTTGCCTTCAGGCGTCGCGGCCGGGAGACGGTACTTAGATCACAAGCCGCTCCATGGGCCGGTCGGCAGACCACATCTTCTCGAGGTTATAGAACTCACGCACCTCGGGCCGAAAGATGTGGACGATGACGTCGCCGGTGTCGATCAGCACCCAATCGCAACGGGGCTGCCCTTCGACGCGGGCGCGGCCATAGCCTTCATCTTTGAGCTTCCTGATGAGTTGGTCTGCGACGGCCCCTACGTGCCGCTGCGAGCGCCCCGATGCGAGCACCATATGGTCGCCGATCGAGGTCTTTCCCCTCAAGTCGATGGTAACGACATCTTCAGCCTTTGCGGCGTCGAGCGTGTCGAGCACGACATCGAGGAGATCAGTCGGACCGGCGCGAAATGACGCAAGCCCGGAGGGAGGTGTACCGCGTCGGGCACCCTCTCTAGCTGAGCGCATGTTTAGGTGGTTGTCCTTCTGCCATTGCTCCTAGCGGAAGCGGTTTCGAGGATCCAGCCTCGCCTAAACGCACTCTTGGCGCCTTGGTTGCCGCTTCGCGCCATAAACATAGTATGGGCGTCGACGAGGTTTCAATAGCTAGTGTTTTTTGCACTTTTTGCTGTTCTTCTCATTCTCACCTTTCCCCTTTTGGCTCTTGGGCTTGGCGGCTCGGAGTCCAGTGGAAGAGAGGGGCGAGAGCTTGTGGCTGATGATGGTCCAAGCTGGCGGCGTAAGCTGCGCTAGGCCCGATGCGTCTGATTCGTCCACGTGAGATTCGGAGAATCGGTGTGCGGCTCTGCTCGCGCGCGCCTTGAGCCGGAAGGTCGGTCGGTCGAGCACGGCAATCGGCGTCAGCCTGAAGATTCGGTCCCAGGCGCGCCAGCGGTGAAAGTCGGCGAGATTGTCAGCTCCCATCAGCCAGACAAATTTCACCGTCGGGAAACGGCGCTTTAGCTCGGTGAGCACATCGATCGTATAGAGAGAGCCTTTCTGCCCAGCGAAGCCGGTGACCTCAACGCCGGGATGCTTACCAGCAAAATTCCTGGCGCTTCGCACGCGTTCGGCGAGGCTCGGCAGCTTGGAGCCGTTCTTCAGCGGATTGCCTGGGGTGACGAGCCACCACACCCGGTCGAGATCGAGCCGCTTCAGCGCCGCGAGGCTGATGTCGAGGTGAGCTTGATGCGGCGGGTTGAACGACCCTCCCAGGAGACCAACGCGCATGTTCGGCGCCACCATGGGAAGCTGCGTGATCTGCCGCAGCCATGGGCGAGCCCTATCCGCCTTCGACTTGTTGCCCCGCTTTGAGGAGCCATTCAGCGCAACGCCCGCTTTCTTTGCCTTCTTGGCTTGCTTTTTTTCGATTCGCCTTACTTGCGCTGCCTGCTTTTTCTCGGCGCGCTTCATCCGCTTCGCGAGCTTTGCAGGCTTCGCCTTGCTCGGTTTCGCTGGTTTTTCCCGCTTCTTCGATTTCGTCGGTTTTTGCTTAGGCAAATTGGACCCCCCGCAATCAATCTGCAAATACGACAGGCTCAAGGGCGCGTCTGGCCCGAGCCGCGCACGACATATTTGAAGGTCGTGAGCTGCTCCACCCCGACTGGACCGCGCGCATGAAACCGGCCGGTGGCGATGCCGATCTCTGCGCCCATGCCG
>Ga0173483_10000524_pt1 | contig 10947 bp, 13 predicted proteins | sample NitcycUS178409R2_FD_122621 | JGI IMG/M metagenome (GOLD analysis project Ga0173483, IMG submission 122621) | Soil microbial communities from Arlington Agricultural Research Station in Wisconsin, USA - Nitrogen cycling UWRJ-S178-409R-2 (version... | ecosystem: Environmental > Terrestrial > Soil...
AAATATACTCCTTACAGATCTTGCATACAGCTATAGGAGTTAGAGATGAACCACAAGCCCTGCAAGATCCTTTATGAGACATTTTTCTTTTAGCTGATCAATAAGGTGAGCATATTGATCTAGTGATTGTATTGGTTAATCGTCAACATGGTAATTGCATATTAAATTTGTATCATTCTCATGTAGGTATAGAAATCATAGAAATATTTTTGCTTGAACATAGGGGACAAGTGCGAATAGATCTTTTGTGACTATTATTATCATATTTGTTCCATTTTTTAACTGAATTAAAAATGGTTGCAGTCCAAAAGCATGTTTTGCAGATAGCAAAGTAGCAGTCAGTATTATTATTATTATTATTATAAGTCCAATTTTGATAAAATGAATTCAAAGAGTACATTTTTTCTTACTTATTGTTTCATACAAAATTTTTGCATATATGCATTGTCGAACGTGATCTTATAGATATAGACGGTCTATATTGAGATCAATACTTTAATCTGACATCAATAAAACATAAAGTTCTCATTAGAGCCTATCCCAAAAATAGATAAGCATATAGCTTTAGGAATTCTTTCTATATAGCGCATTATATTAGAGTGGAAAATCTTCCAACAATTAGAAATATTCTTGATGAATCATGGGATGCGATCTTTATGTCTTGGGAACAAGACACATCTTAGTAGATCCTCCTAGAGTTTCATTCCATTCCATTCGAATCGACCATTTACCACAACATGGTCATGTGCAGTTACCAGCGAAGTGGAAATCAGGGTCATTATGACCATTGCATGCCCAGACATCAATTTGTGCAGATGCAATAACTGGCTCTTGACATATCACTTCGATATGAAGTCTGTGTTCTCTTGATAATTTCTAATATGAATGGTAGTCTGCTTTATGATCTTTTAATTCTTTGAAATTTTTGAAAAATCTGTTACTGCACTTTTCACATTTCCAACGTTTTCCATTATTGTTATGGAAGCCAGTTTTATTATTATAGCTAACAGGATTATAGTGTGTTTTAAATTTTAGTGTAGTTATTACATTATACATTCTCTCTTGAGATCTTATTTTAGTCATTTTGTGTTATCTATGTTTTGTATAACATCTCCAATGTCTTCTGCTGTAATACATCTCTCGTAGCTTTTCTCTTTTTTACCAAATCGTTCCAGTTAATATTACCAAATGACATTCAAACATAATAACGTATTATATTTTAAAAGAAATTTCTAAATGAACTAATAACACTATATGAGTACGATATAGTATAAGTGGTTACGTATGGCAACTTGCTTTATCTTATGTAGACTTTGTTAGGGATAAAATGTCGTTGGCATTTCGTGGTTGATGATCTTTTATCTTTGGACAGTAAATGATAAAATAGTGGGCTATCTTGTTTATTTGGGTATTGAAGATTGATGCGTGATTATGGTGTGAAAAATAGTAATGCACAACTCCTCTCCTCACACCTGTTCGGAATACAAGTAAATATTCACTCTGAATTAGAGAATATCTAATGTGGTATATATCGTTATGATATTGGCTGAAATCCCGGAAGAATTCGCGCAGCTCAGTAACAGACCAGATCAGGCTCTTCTAGAGTAGCAAAGTGGTGTCACCTCGTGGCATTTTTGTCCATCTTTTTAGGTTCGCCTTGCCCTCAGCCAACTCACGTGGAAATGGAATGTCAGCATGCAACATTCTTATCAAATATCATTATCATTAGTCACTTTGAAAGAGATATCTTTGCGGCCTATACAAAAATCAGATCGTTTAAAAGCTAATAATATAAAAACGATTTATATGTGAGAGTGAACAATTTTTGGTGAGAATATATTCTGATGGAGAGAATTGAGCTAGATAGAGATATCCGATATATTGATAGAAATGGGAATCTGCTCCGGAGTAGGACAGAATTTGCTGTCTCAAAGATGCTGTCATTTTTAGGACAAAGCTATGAATATAATGCGAAGGTACTCTTTAAAGATAATACTTTTGTGACAATCGATTTTAAAACCCATGATAAATATATAGAGGTTATTGATTCTGAAGATGAAATTGAGAAATTCAAAATGGTACAAAGAAAGCTGCCGGAAGTTAAGATCATCGCTCTTGGTCACTCAAAGTATGCAGCTAAAGTAAAAGAACTTGATTCGTTATTCTTCTTTAATTCTGGCGAAATACAAACTGGTTCTATATTTATAGAAGATCCATCACTTGCTTTTGATTATGCCCATATTTTACCGTTGGTAGAAAAGTGTTCTATTTTACATGGACATACATCTAGTGTTATAGTTGAAGTAATTGGAGAAATGAAGAATAACCTTGTAATTGACTTCGGTGAAGCCAAGGGAATAATCAAAGAGGCATTGAAAAATATTGACCATAAATTCTTTATTAATAAAAAATATTTGCAGAGAGAAGACGACGCTCACTATTATGTAGCATTTGAAGGACCAAAAGGATATTTCAATTTGCAGTTACCCAAATTGACGACTTTTCTCCTATCAGGAGAAGCTACTGTGGAAACCTTATCAACAGAAATAATAAAATTGCTTGCACCAAAAATGCCAGCAAATGTTGTGGCATTGGGTGTCTATGTATATGAGGGTGTAAACAAAGGGGCACATATAATCGCAGAAATAAAAAAAGGATAGCAATGATAAAAGAAACAAAAGCACTTGTACTGCTCTCTGGCGGGATAGATTCTGCTACCTGTCTTTATTGGACGAAAAAGCAATTTTCAAAGGTTTTCGCTATAACTTTCAATTATTATGACAGAATTGAAAACGAAAAGAAGGCTGCAGCTGACTTAGCGAAAATATCAGGGGTTGCAAATTTATTGGAGATTGATGTTCCCTTCATTAAAGAATATTCTGATTTTTACAATGGTCATAATTGCTATGGGGCCAAAGATGATAAAAGATTGTCATCATATATTCCTGCAAGGAATCTAATATTTTATTCTATAAGTGCACATTATGCAGAATTTCTTGATATTAAATGGATTATAGGAGGTCACAATAGCCATGACGCAAAATTCTTTAAAGATGCTACAAAAGATTACATACAAAAGGTAAATTCACTATTAAAACAGGGACGTTTAATTCGCAGTAATAAGCCATGTGCAGTAGTGCTTCCGCTGGCTGAAATGGATAGAAGAAAAATAATCAATCTTGCAGTTGAATTAAATGTACCTCTTGAATTAACATGGAGCTGCCATCTGAAAGGAGAGTCACATTGTAGACAATGTTACTCGTGTATACAGAGGATTGAAGCCTTCGACTCCTTGGGTATAAAAGACCCCGTTTTACATTGATATATTTTATCTATTTGGCAATATCATTGGTCACTCATTGAATAAGGGAACAATAACCAAGAGACAGCACTAATTTTTAAAATAAAGATGTATTTACGCTGTCAGTACTGACACTACTTGGCCATAATATCATTTACCTTGTCTTTGTGATGAATTTGTGTTAATATCGTCTTTAGAGTGAGCCATTGACGCATACGACATATCATAAATCCTGCCAAGTACTTTTTGTAAAAATAGAATAGTAATAATCGAAGGAGGTATTAATGCTATCCACATAGAATTTGCAGCGTATTCTCTAAATATCCCTGATGTAAAAACTACCAATATCAAAAAAATAGAAACACTCATTGTAAATAAGAAGAACAATGCAGCCAATACAACTATGAGAATAGGTAACAACACTAATCGGTCGCTCATTGTTATATTACATGATAGAGAATATACTAACGTTAATAACCTTATAATTATGCCATTAAATAAAATAGAAAATGGAGCCTAAAATCGCTGCTAAATCGTGGAATCCTGCTCTGGAAAAGATCATTTTGAAAAAATGGGATAATAGCGATGTTTATAGGTTTTCAATGATCAAGCAGAAAAAGGCTTTTGTAATTGATACTCCACCCCCATACCCTTCTGGGAGGCCGTGGCATATTGGAGCTGCAGCTCACTATGCACAAATAGATATGATTGCAAGAACTGCAAGGATGATGAAACACAATGTCATGTTTCCTATAGGCATTGATAGGAATGGATTGCCCGTTGAGATTTACACAGAAAAGAAATATAAAATAAGAATGCGCCAGACGGACAGAGAAAAATTTCTTGATCTTTGTAGAGTTGCTTTAGATGATCTCGAATCGGAAATGATTGGGATAATGAAAAGCATGGGGGTAAGCGGTAACTTTGGAGAATATTACCGCACTGATTCGGACGAATTTAGATCTTTAACACAGGATACGTTTATTGATTTATGGAATCGGGATCTAGTGTATCTTGCAAATAGGCCAAACAATTATTGTTTCGATTGTGGAACTACAATAGCAGATCAGGAAATCATTTACAGTGAAATTCTAACAAAGTTAGTTTATATATCTTTCAAGATTCAAGGAACTAACAATAATATTGTTATTGCCTCCACTAGACCCGAATTACTTTTTGCATGTCAAGCAATTATCGTTAATCCAAAAGATGAACGTTACATAGATGTACAAGGCAAGTTTGCCATAGTTCCAATATTCAACAGAGAAGTTGAAATCCTGCCACATCCCTCAGCAAAACCTGAATTTGGTTCAGGAGCAGTGATGGTATGTAGCTATGGTGACCAAAATGATGTACAAATATTTAGACAGATGGGATTGGAAGAAATTGTAGCTTTAAATAAAAATGGGTTAACTACTGCAGCCGCCGGTCCATATACTGGCCTTCATGTAAACCAAGCAAAAATGAAGATAATTGAAGACTTGAAGAGTTCTGGTTTTATCGAAAAGGAAGAAAATATTATGCATAGAACTCCATTATGTGAAAGGAGTAAAACTCCAGTTGAAATAATACCATTACAAGACTATTATGTAAAACAGCTCAATTATATTCCAGATTTAAGAGACCTTGCAAGGAAAATCAAATTCCATCCTGAGATGCATAGGCAAATTTTGCTTAACTGGTTGGATTCAGTAGCAATCGATTGGCCAGTTTCAAGAAGGCGGTTTTACGGTACTGAAATTCCAATATGGTATTGTAATAACTGCCAAACACCAAACCTTCCAAAACCAGGAAAATATTATCGTCCATGGAAAGAAAAACCACCATTTGAAAAATGCAGTAAATGCAGCGGTACTGAGTTTACTGGTGAGGAGAGAACATTTGATACTTGGATGGACTCTAGCATCACGCCCCTATTTATTACAAAATATGAAAAGAACCAAGAATTGCATAACTACAGTTACCCGACACAAATAAGGCCTCAGGGAAAAGACATCGTAAGAACCTGGCTTTATTATACAATGCTGCGCTGTTTCCAGCTGACAGGTCAACAACCGTGGTCAGATGTCTGGATCATGGGATATGGTATAGATGAGAAGGGTGAAAAAATGAGCAAAAGTAAAGGAAATGTAATTGATCCGTTTCCAATTATTCATCAATATGGTGCAGATACCTTTCGATTCTGGTCCGCAAGCGAAGGAAATCTGGGTTATGACTTCCGATGTTCGGAACAGAGAATCATAAGTGCACAGAAATTCTTGTCCAAGTTATGGAATATTGCCAGATTTATTTCTTCATTCGATGTCATATTAGATCCTCCGAATCACATAGATTCATCAGATAAATGGATAATCGCAGAATTATCAAAATTAACTGAAGAATGCAGAAAGGGCTATGATAACTTTAACTTCTTTATTCCCGCAAATGCAATTAGAGAATTTACATGGAATGTATTTGCTTCTCATTATATGGAAATGGTGAAGGGTCGCACTTATGATGCAACAAGTGAAATTGGACAGAGAGCTGCGGTATATACTTTGCATACATCTCTTTCAACAATTTTACTATTACTGGCACCAATATGTCCGTTTATTACTGAAGAGCTATGGACAACAATGTATTCTACTAAGAGTATTCATCAACAGCATATGCCTCATTTGCAAAATTGCTATAAAGAGATGACAAGGTATACCAGACCCATCATAGATTTTAACTCAATGGTCTGGAACAAGAAAAAGCAAACTATTTCAAAGGAAACTGGAAAACCACTCTCGCTTAAGGATTTCATAGACATAGATGTTCCAGATGATCTAGAGTTATTCAAAAATGATCTTCAGATAATGCACAATTTGAAAAAATGAAACATCGGGCTGCTTTGTTTTTTGAAATATATATTTCGGTATACATGGGTCTTAGTAATATGCATTAGTCAATCCTCAGAACTCCAATAAATAATAGTATTTACAGTAAAGAATATACAAAATATTATGCATGCGTTCTTTTCAATTCAAGCCGAGAAATATTCTGACATTTTTCCACCAGGAGAAAAGGCTCTTCACTTAGCAATGGATTAGAAAATGGTCTTCAAAATAGCAGCAATGTAAAATTGAATATGTGAGGATCAAATGTGCAGAGTGCTTATGCACGCCTGATGAATGCATTGCTACTGATCCTAAAGAACCTTACAGATGCGAACACTGCATAAAGGACGTATGTTGTTGTATAAATCGTAGTTGAGCAGAATCAAGAACGTATCAATTAGTTTATTCCTATTTTTTGCTGCAGGTATATGTGAAATTGGCGGAGGATATCTGGTTTGGCTATGGCTAAGAGAAGATATGAGTTGGGTTTTAGGGGTTATTGGTGGTTTTATATTATTTGTATATGGTATAATACCAACTTTTCAACCATCTCATTTCCACAGAATTTACGCAGCGTACGGCGGGGTCTTTATTATTATGGCTATAGCTTGGGGTTGGATATTTGAAAGGATTATTCCAGATGTATTTGACATTGTTGGTGCAATTATCGCAATAGTTGGAGTCATAATGATATTCTATCTACCTCGAAAATCAGCTGGGGAAAAATCGGTATGGTCAATACATCAATAACACTAATACTAGTTACTTTATCATTGTTTTTTGCTGCAGCTATTGCAGAAATTGGTGGCGGATATCTTGTTTGGTCATGGATACGAAAAAAGAAAAAGATAGTTCTAGGCTTAGCTGGTGCACTAGTCTTGTTTGTGTATGGGATTATTCCAACATTTCAACCTGCCAATTTTGGAAGGGTATATGCAGCATACGGTGGAATATTCATAGTATTCTCTATTCTTTGGGGATTATTTGTAGACAAAAAGAAGCCAGATAGATATGAGATCATTGGGTCATTAATTGTGTTAGCTGGAACTATGATAATCTATTATGCTCCACGCAGTAGTTAGAGGTGTAGATCGTTTGTATTGGGTATCAAATATAATACAAAAGTTCTACCGTTCTTAAATTTGCTTATATATATTGAAAGTCTATCCTAACCAACTTAGGATATTAACATCATGTATTCAGGAAGGGACAAGAAGAACAAGAAAGGTCGCTTCTCGTCAGAATATACCATGCTTTCAATTCTTGAATATTTATATGTTAATTCACGAAAGACGCCTGTAAGTAAATATAATATCGTAACAAATGCTCCTGGTATTAGACAACAGAGAGCAGATAGAGTAAATCTTATGATGGATTCACTTGAAAATAATGGCTATATCGTATCAGAACCTACTTCGTCTAATATCACATTTTATAAAATAACACAAAAAGGCATAGACGAATACGAGAAATGGGTTAAGAACTTTCTTGACTTCGCTAGAAGCACAAACATTACTGGTAGCATCGATAATGAGATTAGTGGGGATGGCAATGGCAGCATTGCACTATAAACTGTTAACGACATATTAGAGAGCGGTTGTTTGCTCTGGTTCCTGTGCTGGAGATGGAAATATTGGAGAGGACGGCTTTGCCATGACAACAAGCAAATCTATCACTTTTTTCTTCCATCTATGATGGGATGATATCTCAATAGCATATTGTCTAGCATCTTCTGTTACAGTCTCCCCTATGATTAATCCAAGACCAATTTGATTATCCGTTATAGTGTTATAATGTGATAGCGAATCTGTGAAATGCTCTACAGCTTGCCTGTCTACATTCCCATCCAAAATTTTGATGATAATGGCGCCATATTCTTTTAGAACTTTCTTGAGGTTGTTACTTATATTGTCATTGCTGCTATCATCTTTTACATAGTTAGCGTCTAGCAGAACATCAAAAACCAAATTGCTGTCTACAGATATGTTTAGAAACTGGCTCCAATCATTTCTCTTTGAATTCATGTATTCTTGTAATGGTTCACTAATTTGCCGCACTGATTGAGATAAAGCAAGGATTGCTTCTTCCTTGCTTTTGTTTTTCATGGCAATGTTCATTGTAGTGACAATTGTATTTCTCTCAAACATATCAGCCCATCTATCCAGTGTTCTTCTTGATTTTAGTATCAGTATAATCAATGGTGCTAGAAGTGCTACTAAAATAACAGATAAAGTAACATCGACGATATAATCAACATTATGTGCCTCGAGAAATTCGAGCACACCAAGAATATTTAAAATTGAGAGAACAGCCGTAGCCACAATAATAGTCATAATGATTAGAAGGTTCTTCTCAATTAGATGAATTAATCTTGTTGACTCGTGGCCATATCTGCTAGTTAATATAGTAGATGGTGAGAAGTCATAGTGACTATTACCGCTGTCAGAACTATTATTCTTATTGGGCATAGCGCTTCCACTCCTCCTTGGTTTTTTCATATCTTCCTGATAACAAGAATCTTCTATTCAGTCAAATATTAAAGCACATTTAGAACTTAGTTCTAAGTGGTCTTAACTATGTTGTTACAGTATTATTATAGCTGTATTCCAGTACAGTCTAGTAGATGCAAAATAGATTTTCAACTTACTTTGTCCTGCTATCTACACTGACAGCATCATTAGCAGTTGCATATATCATTATGACAATTTCCCCCACAATAATGACTAAGCTCATAGAAAAAGCGTTTGCTCAGGAAACTCCTGAAGAAAGAGCACATGAACAAAGTGAAAATATACAAAATGGATTTTCACCGGTAAATCCTGAATTGACCAAACAGCCAATAATAAATCGTTCAGAAAATACAGGTGGTGCTCTGAGTCTTTTTCCTAATAGTCTAATACAATCAGGCGCACCATTACTTGGCAAACCAGCTGCTCCAGTTACAATAGTAGAATTTGGAGATTTTCAGTGTGAATTCTGCGATAGATTCGCCAAACAAACAGAGCCAAAAATCAACTCAACTTACATTCAGACTGGTAAGGTTAACATGATATTCAAGAATTTTGTAACACATGGGCCTGATTCGTTGACTGCTGCGATGGCAGCGCAATGTACCAACGATCAAGGCAAGTTTTGGAGATTTTATCAAATATTATATGAAAATCAAGGGCCAGAAAACTCTGGCTGGGCTAATGCAAACAATTTGAAAAAATTCGGATCACAAATATCAGGATTAGACAAGCAAAAGTTTGATTCCTGCCTTGATAGTGCGAAATACAAATCCTTTGTTGACAGGGATAATACACTGGCAATATCATCTGGCTTTCAAGGAACGCCTACATTCATAATAGAAAAGGCTGATGGTTCCAAGGCAGAAAGACTACTTGGAGCATATCCTTTTCCTTCATTTCAAGCGATAATTGATAAGAAATTGAATGAGAGGTAAGCGAGGTTAGCAGGGTTGGAAAGAAGCAAGAAGAACAAAACAAATGAATCTGCAAAGTCTTCATCGGTGACAACAGAGGGATCATTATTTTCAATCCTACGTCCCTCTCTTCTTTTCTTTTCAATTAGACTAGTCTTTTTTCCAAATTGGTTATACATTGTTTTGGCAGGAGCAGTATCATCAATATTTTGGATTATCTTTAGTGTTTTTGATCAATTACTCTTTTTCTCTCCAATCTTTGTATTTTATCTGCCTGATGATGCATTAATAGAGTTTATTCTTTCAACAATAACTGCAATACTTATGGGAATTGTAGTAAGTATGAATGTGTATGTATTGAAGCATTCAGGAAATTTGAAAGTAACTATTGGCTCGCTTTTTTCTGGCTCTACACTAAGTATGCTTTCAAGCACCTGTGCTAGCTGTTCATCAGTAGGTTTTCTTCTTGTTTCCACGTTTGGTGGTATAGGAGTATCAGCATCAACATTTCTCTCCAATTATCAGACTCCTCTACGCGTTATGTCCATAGCTCTTTTAGTATGGGCGTTATACTCAGCCAGCAACAAATTGACCAAAAGTTGTCTATTAGATCGTAGTGTAGACAATGGGGCTAAGAACTTGTAAATCTATAATTATGACAAGGAAAAATATAAAGAAATGATACTTGATGCAGCAGAGACCGTCCTAGCATTATTTGGCTTTGATAGGACTGTATATGAAAATTGCAAAAAGAAGAAGGGAAGAAAATGGTATGATGAATTAAGAGCAGAACGAACAAGAGACATACAGACTGAGACTATGGAATGAATGATAACAACGAGAAAGAAGATAATTTGGAAGTGTTCAATACAACCGATAAGCTCTACAGTATAGATAAAAAAATTGATTATTTTACAGTCAGATCAATGATAATACAATCTCTTGAAAAGATAGTAAGAGAAGAGCTAGATCGACATATAGCAAGTATTAACCTAGATAAACTAGACATAGAGATACAAGGAGATGAAGAAGACGTTATTGCCGATACCAGTAATAATCTATTTGACAGTCAGGATGATGACTACAATAAACTATCAGCATCACTATTAAAACTGAAAATAAGAAATACAACAGAATATCTAAACTGGCGTATTGCAATACTAAAGCGAGATAATTTTAAATGCCGAATGTGTAGCGCAAGTATCAAAGACAACAAATCTCTAAGACTAGAGGTTCATCATGCTAAATCATTCAATGATATCTGCAAAGAAAATAATTTAACAAGCATGAAGCAAGCCTTAACATGTAAGCAAATATGGAGTTTGGATAATGGAATATCTTTATGTTATGGCTGTCATAAA
>Ga0173483_10000525_pt1 | contig 10931 bp, 11 predicted proteins | sample NitcycUS178409R2_FD_122621 | JGI IMG/M metagenome (GOLD analysis project Ga0173483, IMG submission 122621) | Soil microbial communities from Arlington Agricultural Research Station in Wisconsin, USA - Nitrogen cycling UWRJ-S178-409R-2 (version... | ecosystem: Environmental > Terrestrial > Soil...
ATTAGAAATTTGATCATGCAAGTGATTATTATCTACCGCGTCGAATTTGATACATAAATATTAAATCATGCTAAGGCCAGCGAGTAACCCTTTGAATCTATCTTAATAATGACTTGATGAATATCATATACCATCTCATCTCTCAAGTTAACAGGACCATTCGCAAATTTTCAATCATATATATAATGGTGTCGCTATATAATTGACCAGTAACAGATCTGATGTGTTATGTATTATGAAAATATTTTTTAACCTACAGTAATCATCATAATGCTCGGAGTTATATACCCAAGCATGTTAAATGTCGTTTGACTCTTCATAATTTGAAGTAATGACATAATTTGCAATAAATTTCATCTTTACTTATTCACTTTAAGTATTCCTACGCCAAATAAAGTCAGCATTATCAAAAGAATAATGTGAGATAATTCTATGTCCACTATCGGGATTATTACATCCTCAATATTTGCAGTTGCATGAAACAGATATAGAATTTCAATTACTGCTAGTGCAAAGAAACCAAGGGTCATGAACAATATCCTTGCGCTACTAGTTCTCCTATATGATATAATTGACACAGCACTCAGAAAAAGAGCAAAAATTAGGCTTACTATATGTAGAAAAATATGATAAATCATATATGGATGGGTAATATGTGGAATAATCACTGGTATTGATAAAATAGATATTACCAATACGGTTATGATAATTAATAATTTGGGCTTGCTGCTTATGGCTTGCTGTATAAGATCCGCACGTGACTGCATGTCTACATATTAAATAAATACTAATAGGATAATTTAAGCACATTGGTACAAATATCGAATCAATAAAAGAAAATGTCTTCTGGCGACGCGGTAGTAATGGGAGCAAAAATCTTTTATTTCGTTTTATCCTATAATGGGTTTACCGATGATCTTTAGTATGTAGTCGATTATTTTATTATGATCTGCTTCTTTCTCTATTGAAACTCGTAATATGTGATGGCTATAATCTAATGGAAATGATGCAAGTTTTATCTTCTCTCTTTCTGAAAAACTATAAATGGTCTTGCCAAACTCTTTATCAAACTCTTCACGCATTACAGTTCTAAGAGCAAATTCTACATATAGTTTTTGAGAATCATCTTTATCTTCCATTGATTTTATACCCTGTCTCATCCCTCCTGCTACAAGTTTTCCCATTTTGTCAATAACTGTAGCAGACCGTATAGATGAGCTGAGCGCAAATACATCGTTACAAAGTTTTTCAAATTTGTGGTAGGGATCAGACATGTAGTATTACCTTTTCTCTATTCAACTTTATAGATAGTATGATACTTGTTCTTTTCCATTACTAATATATATTTTGATTATCCTGTTCCATAAGCACTCCATCTATAGAAGGCCTTTGGCATAGCTATTCCACAAGATTGGCTAAGCTGTAATGTAAAGGAACGAAAAATATAGTGTAGAATGACTGACCTGTCAATGTATTGCTAGAACTGCTTAAATTTAGCAGTGCATGATATTTATCAAGCGTATCTTTTGTAACTAAAAAAAGCAATGGGGAAAAGAGAACATTACGTACACGATTCATTTTCTAAATAATTTCACAGCTTTAACACTTGTATTAATCGAGATAAGAAATATTGCCCATGCAGCCAATGATGCCGCCATAGAAGCCTCATAAGGTTCAACAGTTTGTCCAAGAAAATAATAATGGATGTATATTTTTGATACCGAATATATTATTTCAGAAATAGAAAATACTGCAAAGAGCTTCTTTAAATCACTTCTTACTTTCTTTAAATTGTTTTTACCTGTTACTGGATCGAAGTATCTATATTTATTGTCTCTGTAAAATAATATTGCAAACAGTGGGATATATACCCCATACTCTACTGATAAAGTAACAACTGCATTAAGTAAATTATTGCCCTCTTGTTGTGCATACAATTGGGTAAAAATAGCTCCTGTAAAGAATGCTGCTATCCCAGAGATAATTAAATTCTTATTAAACAGTATGACATTTCTGTATTTCTTAAAAAAGCCATTATATTTTCTTAATAGTTCATGCATTAGTTTTATTTTCATTTTTTATCGATGGATTAAATAGCTTTTGTCAACGTAGCTAGCACTATGGGTCTCGACATTCTGCCTTATGCTCCATATTATAGAAGATTATAAAGGCTAGTATGCCATTATCATAGAACTTCAAATAGGATGCAAAAAGCAAGAAAGAATTCGAGTTCAAAAAAATCAAAGCTCTAAAAAAGTATGCGAAACAAGCAAAATAGGTTAGCGCAGTAATGGACTGTTTTTAGGCTAGGTTGAATTGTAATGTCAACTAACGCCACAACATTACAGATAACTTGCTAGTTATTCTTTTTCAAAAAAGAAAAAGAAACCTTATGGGTGCTATCTACTTATTTTTCAAGTGGAAGGCTGTATTGATATCAGGATAGATCGTCTTCTGGACTAGACTCGCGATCCTTTGATATGGTAGTTTTGTATCTATGCCGCTCTTTAACTGCGCAATGTCTGTGGCAACTTTAGATGTTGATGACAGCGTCGCAGCAGAAGTTTCATTTTTTGGGATAAGTGATTTTGCTTGACTCAGCACCGACTGTGATTGTGAAGACAATGCTTGTGCACTCTGGAAAGCAGACATGTTTGATATAGAGTTGGCTGGAGCAGTATTTCCCTTAGACATTCCAAAAGCATATCCATATTGTCTAAGTGTCTCATTCACTAGATTTTTGGCAGCTTGCGCGTTAATTGCAAAGTTATTAACATGTGCTTTTGGAACGCGCACAGTAATAGCTTCCTGTAGGACGCCATCAAGATAGTTTATTTTCGTCCCTATGTCTGCTTGTGTGGCTGATGGTTTCGAGTTGACCGCTGTTTGTAGGGCATTTGCACCCTTAACAACATCAGCTGCTACCCTCTTGTTGTTCTCAGAGACTTCATCTGGGAGAACACCAAATGTATGATTCCCATTTACCACGTTGACAATGGCTTTTGCATGTGCTTGCGCCAAAGTGGGGTTTAAAGCAAGGTTTTCCTGCACTAGTTTACTTTCAGCTTGTAGTATTTTTATAACTGAGAGAAATGACGCGCTCTCATCTGCAGTAAAAGTATGCGCGTATGCTGGTTGATTCAATTTAGGTATCATTGCTGCAGAGACAGAGCCTGCAAGTAAAAGAAAAATAATTGCTGTGCTATTAGCTTTAGGTAGATCTACTTTTATCATCGAATATCACAGGCTAAATCGCTATAAAATAGTTTATGGTACAAACGACGAAGTAGATTAGGAAATCTTCACGATAGTTATAAATCTGAATTTACTTGTATTAAATCCCTAATGCCAACAAATATGCAAAGATATGGAGATACTGCTGTAACAAAAATGATAATTGGATTCAAAATCTGAATTCATTTACTTATATCAATCCACCTATTACGATGCAGCCTTAAGGATATCTTTACGAGAAAGTGATATGGATGCTATGACAATTCCAGCTACACCTGCACCTATTCCCGCCATTCCTATCATATAGGATCTATCAGCAGAGTTCTTCAAATCCTGAATGGACTTCTGTGTATCTGCATTATTTTTGGCCATTGTGTATATGCTGTTTTTAGTTGAGTCTATATCATTTGACAGCTGACTGACGATTCCTTGTAGTTGCGGTCCAACATTGTTACTATTACTTGCAGCCCCAGTGGCAGCACCACCTCCTGCTATACCACTAGAACCAGTACTATCTGGAAAAGATATTTGCTGCTTTCCCTGAACCTCATCAAGAGGTATTTCAGTATTAATTTTCTGTCCTTGTATAGTGCCATTTATCACAAGGCTATATGACCCAACCCTAGTCGGAATCATTTTACCATCATATAATCCGTCAGTTTGCTCAGAGGGCACAAAGTCAATTGATTTTGTTACTCCGCCATACTTTGCCAGGATATTCATATTTGCCAAGGCGTTTATGACGCCTGTTGTTGTTTTTCCGCTAGTCTGGTTTACTTGTACAATGGCATTATTTAATTCTCCTACAAGAGCAGGTTCATTACTCCAGCCAACTGTTACCGAAAGGTTACCAAACTTCTTGGTTAGATGAGCATATGCTGGTTTAACAGTGTAAAAAGAAAAAACTAAAACCAAGGTGAAGATGATCAATACTGGTAGTAAAAACTGCATTTTTACTTGCATATAATGAATGAAATGAATCTAATTATTTATTATTCTTTACTTGCAGTTCGATGGTTGTACTAGAGAAATAGGAAAAATCAAATATGTTAATGATGCAAATTATGGTGAGATAATTTGATCCAAAGACTTTTTCACCGGCCTCGTAATCAGGCTGTTCTATTTGTGTTAGTCATTACCATATCTTTGTCATTACTAATATTATTTCCCAATGGAATACCTAAATCCTATGCTCATGCTTTCACGATAAAAAGTGATCCCTCTCCTTCGCAATCACTACCCAAGTCGCCGTCAAAAGTTGACGTATACTTTAGCGAACCTGTTGATGCTCGTTATAGCAAACTAATGGTTATAGATGCAAGTGGAAAACAAGTTGATAACAAGGATGAGCACTATATCAATGGTGACCAAACGACATTAAGTGTAACGCTTCCCGGTGGTCTCAAAGACGGAGTATACACAGTTTCTAGCAAGGTTCTTTCTGCTGCTGATGGCCACGTTGTAGATAATGCTTTTGTATTTGGCATAGGAGAAGCTGTAATTCCCTCCCAAGCTTCAAGTACGTCAAATGTTCAAACGGAACTCTATATACCTAATGCGATTGCAAGATTTCCCGCATTGGTCGGCCAGGTCATGGTTGTTGGTGCAGCTTTCTCGACTCTCTGGTTATGGAAACCGATATCAAAAATCACATGGTTGAAAGACAGTCTGGCAGAGACTCGAAGTAAGATCGATAGAAATTTTATAATTCTCGTGCTGATTGGCTCTATTATTTTAGTGGTATCTAATTTTGGGATAATTTATGTTCAGGCAAACTCGATAAATACTGGAATAATTGAAGCTATGGGAACTAAGTTTGGCACCGTGTGGATCGCAAGAGCAATGGAATCATTCATATTGCTTGCAATTTCCTTGGCCATGTTTCGTAAGGCACTGAAAAAAATACCTAAAAACTTTGCAGCTTCTCCAACAAAAGGGGAGGTAATAGGCATATTTGCAATTGGCCTTACAATACTTGCCACCACAAGTTTGATTGGTCACGGCGCTGCCAATGGTCAAGTACTGCCAATAACAATTGATTTTATCCATAATTTGGCAGCATCACTTTGGATTGGCGGAATAATTTACATTGGGTTGATTGTGGTTCCAAAATTAAGACATGCTGATGGTTTAGAAGAATATGTCAAGGCCTCTGTTCTGTCAATTTTGATTCCACGATTTTCAACAGTCCCTGTAATAATACTCGGGGTTATAGTAGTTACTGGTCCATTTTTGTTATACATGCTTGAGAGTAATCTAGATTTAACCTTGGCCTCATTGTATGGAAAATGGCTAATTATAAAACTCTCACTTGCTGCAGTAATGATTGCTCTAGGAGGATACAATCAGGTAATAATATATAGACAAGCTCGGAGAGCCAGCATCCTTTCAACGACTGTCAGAGGTACGGCAGCAGCAGGAGGAGGAGGAGAGGTAGTTGAGACTAAAACTAACAATAATAATAATAATAATAATGGAAATTCATCATATCCAAACAACAAAGCAAAAAAATCTGCTCTTTCCAAATTCGGCAGGAGCACAAAAGCAGAATCAATAGTTGGGATCGCGTTACTTGCTGCTGTAGCCTTACTAGTTAACACGGGATTACCCGCAAGCGAGTTTCAAAAACAAAACGCTGCTACCCCAACCATCAGTAATACAATAACTACTGCACAACAAGATCAAGGATTTACAGCAACAAGATTTGTGGAAGATGGCAACAGAGTAATTCTTTCAATCAATCCATATACCCCAGGTAATAACAATTTCAAAATTTCTTTTCTTGATTCAAACAGAAACCCTGTTGATGTCAAGTCAGTACAAATAAGATATACGCAAGTAGAAAAAGGGATAGGTCCAATTAACATAGACGCCCAGAAAATATCTAAAGGAGTATTTTCTGCTAATGCTGCTTTTGGTATACCTGGAAAATGGAATTTAGAGATTGAGGGGGTTCAAACCAAGGCCAATGCACTCAACATTCTTGCAACTTATGACTTGTCTGTAAATCCAAAATTAAGTCAGTTAGCATTTACCGTTCAGGATTTCAAAATACCAAAGAACAATAGTCAGCCACTATATCCTGTGTATGATAAGAATAGCAACTCAATTTGGATCGGAGATACGATAATAGATAGTGGCAGAATACTACAATTTAATCTAAATACCCACAGATACGTAGAACATAAAGTTAGTGGCACTAGCATTGTAACGGTTATGGCTTTGGATCCTCACGGTCAATTATTATGGTATGTTGATCCGCTAATGAAAAATCTTGGACAATATAATATTGAAAATGGAACTAGCAAATTATACAAGATCCCAATTCAAGGAGTTATATCGGGTATTGCAATTGATTCAAGTAATAACCTTTGGCTAACGTCTCCAACTGCTAATGGAATATTAAAGTTCAATACACAAACAAAGAGCTTTGCAGCTATGACCCTACCAACTGCAAATGCCCAACCATTGGGGATCATAGCAGATCAATCCGGGCAGATATGGGTAGCAGAAGGAATAGGAAAATTGGCCAACATAGATCCAACAAAAAACAACAAAGTTAGTGAGTATGCTCCAACAGGTCAAAATAATACTCTCAAAAGCCCTACAGCATTACTTGCCGATCCAACAACTGGTAATATTTATATCTCTGAGCATGATGGTCATGTAGTATCTGTTTTCAGCCCATTACTTAAAACATTCAAAGAATATCCGCCGCTTGATCCGAACGGATTACCATTTGGAATGGCAATAGATGGCTATGGTAACTTGTGGGTTGCTGAGCATACGATAAATAAAGTTGCTGTAATAAATCCAACAACTGGCGAAGTCAAAGAAGTCAGCATACCTGCACAGAGTCCCTTCGTTCAATGGTTGACTTCGGATTCTAAAGGAAATATATGGTTGGCAGAGCAGCGGGGAAATTCTCTTGCTGTTATATCGTCTACTGCAAAACTTGCCCAGCCTAGTTCTTCACTAAGTCAGACTAGTAATAATAATAACAACGGGAATAATAATAGCTACCCTGGCATTCCTAAACTAGGTTTTAGCTACGCTGATATTGTAGGTCCTTCTCTGGCTGGCGGTATAATAATTAGTGCACTTTTCTATTCAAAGAGCATCATGGATTTAAAGAACAGTGTGAGGCATGTAATGAGAATGCAAACTAATAACTACCGAAAATAAAAATGGTTATTGTATTTCAAAAGATTCAGAGCTCACATGCATATGTATGACTGATAATACGTAGCATTACCATTCTTATAATGCAAAAGCACTTGAATGGAATGGCAATTTTAATTATTATAAAAAATTAAAGTTGGTATAATATTCAGATAAAAGATAAATCTCATTATTGAAAAATTTAAGCCTTTGTACTCTTGATTGTTTTTCTCCCCTTTCTTTTTCTTCTATTTAAGAAAATTACTACTCCTATTCCAGTTGCTACTGCAGAAATAATAACAATAACAATACCAGACACAAGAGGCAACATTGAGGACATAAGATATCCAGCAAATGAAGTTGATACATTAATAGGAAAGGTAAATACAAGATCTTGGCCAGAATAACTAGTGTCATTTATATCAATATCTAGTGCATAAATACCAGCTTCTGAAAATGTGTATTTATAGATATAATGACCATATGGCACCAATATTGGATGGGTCCTTTCCAACTCTTTTCCTCCATTTGATATTTTAATCACAATAGGGAGATCCACCAGATCATCGCCATTGACGCTGCTAATTCTTAACGATATACTAGTAGCATGACCAACAACCGGAATCTTGGGATCCGTTCTCATTTCCATGTTATAATTGCCAATTACTTGGCGTATAGAGTTTTTAAGTGGATCAGCATGGGCCTGCTGTATATGTAGTAATAATGAACTGGTAATCAAGCTCACAATTATAAGCAAAATAGATAGTTTGAACATCATATACCCAAATTTTGGACAATCCTTCTTTAAAATCTAACTAAAAATATACTGACTGTTAGTAAATTTCGAATGTATTATATATCTTTGACTATTTATTGCCGCGGGTAAGTTAAGAAGTAGAATTATCTACTTGATGAAATGGACTTGAATTCTTCTTGCAAGTCTACTGGCAACCAAACCTACATCCCATCTTCGTTGAGGTTGTTGTTATTGCTGTGTCGCTGAAGCAGCAACTATAGTTGGAAACTTAGCTGACTTTGACTGAAAAATCAGCAGATTCAGGTTTGATTGGATTAAAAAGTATTCCATACAATGAAATTTTAATTGAATAGTCACCTGGGACTTGAAATTTGTATGGTATTGTTACAGCACCTTCTGCTGTATGAAGTGGTTGACCTGGTTGACCTGCGAGCTGTGAAGCTTGAAACACTTGTTTGCCATTGTTGGCAATTGTAAAATCATAATCTATATGTGGTTGTACTTTGTCGGTTCCTTTCTGCAAGAAAGTTACTTTAAAGGACGTAGGACCTGTATGTCCAATTGGTTCAGGCGAAGGCTGTAGTACAACATCAAGTGCACCGCCACTTGTTGTCTTCTTCATGCTATTTGGAGACGACGAAGGAGTTTGTGCATAGGTTGGCAGGGTAAAAGAACTAGAAACAAGTGTTACTGCTATCACTAAAAGTAAAGACAATGAGAAAGCATACAAACGACTCTTTGACATAAATCTCCTGATCCTAAAAGGTTTAAAAAAGTTTTCTTTGTTAGGGGCATATTTAAATTCGCCCGCCGCAGTCAAATTAGACAACACTGTCACAATTTGATGAAATACTTACTATGATTTAGGAATAAAAAACATATTACAATATCTAAGGACCTATTTGCATTTTTTCTAAAAACAGCAAATTGTAGTTGTTAAACTTTTTTCTCTAAAAGTACTACGAGTTTACTATTAAATGTTGCTTTAATATTTATTAGTTGCAATCCGATTTTATCTAATTCATTTATTAAGTGCTGATTAATTAGGTTTGTTTTTAATTTAAGGCGCCCTTCTGTTTCATCGTCTGATTCTAAACCTTTTATGTCTATTCCTATCATTTCAATTTTTTTACGCCATGTATCTGTTATCTTTTCTTCTGGCTTTTCGCTCATAATTTTATAAATCCTCCACTATAAAATAAATAATGTGATTGATAACTGGCTAGATGTATTTGACCTTGATATGATAGAATCCAAGTTCCGATTTGCAGAAGTGGATTTTAAAGAATATTCTTTGCTTTATCACCAAAGTGAAGAATCTCCACATCCTTTTAGTGTTTATATTTATTGCATCAATTACTTACAGCCTCTCGTGCCATAAGAATATTTAGTGATATTTCTATTACTCTATTCACCATCGAATCGCTTACTATTATCATGCTGAACAGTGTATTAAATCGATCATCTTGTTTCTATTTTTTATCATATTCTACCACACCTCATCTTGTAGATTACCCAACTTTCTTATGATGACCAATAGCTTTGAGTGCTAAAACTAGGAATTATGGATGGATTATGTTCCTTGAAGATTGAAACAAATCAAAATAGGTAAGGCCGATCCGATTGCATAATAATAGCGATGTAGACAGGATTTCATTCGACCATGCATTATGAAATTAAGAATCTTTGAAAAGTCTAATGTATACATTACGATATACACTATTTGATCTCTAACAGTTTTTTTACTTCCGTATACTAACTGACATTGTTACGTTATATTATCATACATTCTTCTTTTGATGATTAATTTCATACATCATAATAAATATGTGTGAATATCAATGACAATGTACGCAAATAAAACAACAACATTGGCTATAGTTGCCATTGTCACGGCAATAGCACTTGTAGCAGCTGGTAGCATCACTACTTCAACAGTAGCAGCAAGGAAACACGCATCCAAGAGTGATAGTCTTGCTACAACAAGAGACAGTGGTGGTCAATCAAGTCTAGTGATTAAGCAATTGATTAGCTGTTTAACATCACTAAATGGCGGGGTTACTAAAGCTGCTATAAATGATTGTGTCAATAACGCCCTCGGTATGGGGTTTGGCAGCAGTCCTACTAGGGAAACACTTAGTGGCAATAGCGATTTGATGCCTTCAGCAGCCACAACATCCACGGTGACCGGACAGTAATAAAACACCTACGGGTTTCAGCAATGACCTTCCCTTCCTCTATTTTTGAAAAAACGCACCGTTTTTCCTTAAATAAATTATAATAATCCTTACCTATGTTCTCTTCTCTTCTCACCAATAGGAAATAAACAACAGAACTTATTTTTGATGTTATAATAAAATTTGAATGATTATAGTAATATTGTCTAGTACTTCATTTGAGAGTAATTTCGATAGCTCAAATATATTCCATACATTGTATTAAGAAGAAGAACGATGTATATGAATCACACAACATTAGTAATTCTAGCAATATTTGGGTCTTTGATATGGATAGCTTTTACTTCAGATTATGCATATGCTGATAATATGGCATGTAGGACATTTGTACATAATAGAGATACAACAGTCTGCCTCAATCACAATTCACACACTGTAATGTTTGGAAACTATGGAAACCAACAAGATAACCCTACTCCTCCTACTCCAGCAGCAGTAGCTGCTAATCCTACTCCAGCAGCAGTAGCTGCTAATCCTACTCCAGCAGCAGTAGCTGCTAATCCTACTCCAGCAGCAGTAGCTGCTAATCCTACTCCAGCAGC